>JACCEA010837842.1_pt1 | contig 10389 bp, 9 predicted proteins | sample 7449851 | NCBI WGS metagenome assembly JACCEA01 (sample SAMN15323453, study PRJNA562643) | freshwater metagenome | isolation source: river surface water | place: USA:Blue River Watershed | collected 2017-08-18 | reverse complement strand
CTGATCCAAGATGGTTCGGCTGTCAATTTTGCTTGAAACTTGAAACGCAATGCGCGTTGGAATATTGGCTTTGATCAAGCCCGTGATCACATCCACGCTAGGACGTTGTGTGGCCAAGATCAAGTGAATACCAGCGGCACGGGCCTTCTGCGCCAAGCGTGCAATGAGCTCTTCAATCTTTTTACCCACCACCATCATCAAATCGGCCAACTCATCGATCACCACCACAATGTGCGGTAAGCGTTTGAGAGGTTCGGGATCATCGGGCGTGAGACTGAATGGATTCAAAATGAATTCTTCGCGCTCGGTGGCTTCGTCTATTTTGGTGTTGTAGCCTGCCAAATTGCGAACGCCCATTTTGCTCATCAGCTTGTAGCGTCGCTCCATTTCGCCCACACACCAATTGAGACCATGCGCCGCTTGTCGCATGTCGGTAACCACAGGCGCCAGCAAATGCGGTATGCCTTCATAAACCGACATCTCGAGCATCTTGGGATCGATCATGAGCAATCGAACATCGCGCGCTTCGGCTTTGTAAAGCAAGGACAAAATCATGGCGTTGATACCGACTGACTTGCCCGAACCCGTGGTACCTGCCACCAACACGTGCGGCATCTTGGCTAGGTCGGCCACCACGGGGTTGCCCACTATGTCTTTGCCAAGGCCCATGGTGAGCATTGACTTGGCTTCGTTGTAGACCTGTGAACCCAAAATTTCGCTGAGCTTGATGGACTGACGTTTGGCATTGGGCAATTCCAAAGCCATGTAGTTTTTGCCAGGAATGGTTTCGACCACCCGAATCGAAATCAGGCTGAGGGAACGGGCCAAGTCTTTGGCCAGGTTGACCACTTGAGAGCCCTTCACACCCGTCGCAGGTTCAATTTCGTAACGCGTGATCACTGGGCCAGGCATGGCCGCCACCACACGCACTTCGACGCCAAAATCTTTGAGGCGTTTTTCAATCATGCGGCTGGTCATTTCCAGCGTTTCGGGGGCAACACCTTCTTGGCGCTGCGTCAGGCTGTCAAGCAAGTCAACTTGTGGCAACTTGCTATCGGGCAATTCATTGAACAAGGGCTTCTGGCGTTCTTTGACCACGCGTTCACTGCGCGGTACATCGATCACTGGGGCCTCAATGACCATCGGAGCGACTGGCTCCGCAAAGACTGGCGCCGCAACACCCGCAGCAGCAAACAAAGGCTTCTCTTCGAACTCGTTTTCAAAGGGATGCAGTTGAGGCTCAACAGGCAACTTCGATTGAAGTTGCTCGCGCTCACGCAAAGCTTGTTGGCCCATGGCCAAGTCCTCTTCCATTTCGCGCTTGACTTGTCGGGACTGCATCAGACCATCAATTTTGGCGCCAAGGTTTTCGCACACTTGCCCCCAAGAGAACCCGAAGGCCCAGCCCATGCCCAAAGCCAAGCTGGCAAGCTCTAGCAATGTAGAGCCGTTGAAACCCAGCCATTTCAGTGAAAAATGGCCGACAGCAAACCCTAAAGCACCCCCACTGGTGCCTGGCAACAGGGCATCCCAGCGTGTGAGTCGCGCCCATTCCAGTGCACAGCTGGCAGACATGAGCACCAATAAACCAATCCAAAAAATGGTGCGCGTTTTCCAATTGCTTTCTGCTTCGTTCCCGGGTGCTGACCGTGCTGATTCATCACCCCGCAACCACTCAGCCCATGCATTGAGCCACAAGCGTCCCAGCAGAGCCACCAACCACCAAGCGGAATAGCCAAAACAAAAGTACATGCCGTCGGCCAACCATGCGCCCACCAAGCCCATCCAATTGACCACAGGTCCGCCCAAGCCAGAGCCAGACCAAGAAGGATCTTTGGGACTGAAACTGAACATGGCCAATACCAAGACCAGCAGCATGGCAGCGCCAATGAAAAGAACGATTTCTTGGGTAAAACGCATCAAGCCTGAGCCTTCAGACATCTCGGGGCGAGTGTCGTTTTCTGAGCCAGTGCTAGTATGGGTAAGGGTGCGAAGTGAATATGTCATGGTCTAACCCTGAAGCTTACCCGATAGACCCTGTCAAACAGATGTTTGCCAAGCTTCTTACAATGTGCTTTTAGCGTTTACCCGAATTCAGCAGGATTCCCATCATGTCCAACACACTTCCCACCCAACACGCCCAAGTTTTGATCTTGGGTTCTGGCCCTGCAGGCTACACCGCCGCCGTGTATGCCGCACGCGCCAACCTAAAGCCTTTGCTCATCACAGGCATTGCCCAAGGCGGCCAACTGATGACCACCACCGAGGTGGACAATTGGCCTGCCGACGTGCACGGCGTGCAAGGTCCCGACCTGATGCAACGTTTCTTGGAACACGCCGAGAGATTCAACACGCAAGTAGTGTTTGACCACATCAACAAGGTTGACTTTAGCAAGCGCCCCTTTACCTTGACCGGCGACAGCGGTGTTTACACCTGCGACTCTTTGATCATTGCCACAGGCGCCTCTGCCAAATACCTTGGCATTGACTCCGAAACTGCGTTCATGGGCCGTGGTGTATCTGGTTGCGCTACATGCGATGGTTTCTTTTACAAAGAGCAGGTCTGCTGCGTGGTGGGCGGCGGCAACACCGCCGTCGAAGAAGCTCTTTACCTCTCTAACATTGCCAGCAAGGTCTACCTCATTCACCGCCGCGACAAGTTCAAGGCCGAGCCCATCTTGGTCGACAAGCTGATGGACAAAGTAGCGGCCGGCAAAATTGTTTTGCAAACCTTCCAAACCTTGGAAGAAGTTTTGGGCGACGACACCGGTGTGACTGGCGTGCGTTTGAAGTCCACCAAAGATGGCTCTTTGCAAGATTTGGAACTCAAAGGTTGCTTCATAGCCATTGGCCATGCCCCCAACACCGAGATTTTCCAGGGCCACTTGACCTTGGACAACGGCTATATCGTGACCCAAAGCGGCCTGAAAGGCTTTGCCACCATGACCAGCGTGCCAGGCGTTTTTGCCGCGGGTGACGTGCAAGATCACGTCTACCGCCAAGCCATTACCAGCGCCGGAACCGGTTGCATGGCGGCCTTGGACGCCCAGCGCTTTTTGGAACAAGAAGGCGCTTAATCCGTCTTTTTTGCCATTTTGGACTTGGCCAGCCCCCAAAAAGCTGGCTATAATCCAAAGCTTTGCTGAGCATTCCTTATCTGGGGCTCTACAAAATGGGTTACCGCCACCCTTCTGGCGAGGTGAGGCTGGAGCGCCTTAAGTTGTGCAAGTTAGCGTTAACGCTGCCTTCGCATCACTGATCAGGCACCAGCTGTTTAGAAAAGTATCGGAGTGGCCACATGGCACGCGTCTGCGACGTAACGGGCAAAGGCCCAATGGTCGGAAACAATGTTTCCCACGCCAACAACAAAACCAAGCGCCGGTTCCTGCCGAACCTGCAATATCGCCGTTTCTGGGTAGAGAGCGAAAACCGTTGGGTGCGCCTGCGCGTTTCCAGCGCCGCTTTGCGCCTGATCGACAAAAATGGCATTGATGCCGTTCTCGCAGACCTGCGTGAACGCGGTCAAGCCTAAACCCTAACAGGAGCACCATCATGGCAAGCAAAGGCGGACGCGAAAAAATCAAGCTGGAATCTACAGCTGGTACTGGTCACTTCTACACGACCAGCAAGAACAAGAAAACAATGCCCGAGAAAATGTCGATCATGAAGTTCGACCCAAAAGCTCGCAAGCACGTTGAGTACAAGGAAATCAAACTGAAGTAATTCAGCTTGACCCAACAAAAAGCCCGCTGATGCGGGCTTTTTTGTTTCTGGCCCTTGCGTGAGCCAATTTAATTGGGGTCAGATCAACATTAATTCTGTCAATCTAAAGGGCATGAGGCAAAGGGGGGCTTCCTCATACTGGAGTACCAGAAATCGTTCAGCCCCCTTTGCCTCATGCCCTTTAGATTGGGAATTAATGTTGATCTGACCCCAATTAAATTCTTACGCTCTAGCGGCGCGCAGTTGTGTGGAGAAATCGCGCAAGGCAGCAATGCCGCTCTCTTCAGCGCGTTTGCACCAGGCTTGGAGGTCCAAGGCCAACTGTTCGCGGTTGTGTGAGGTGTTGAGCCAGATTTGACGGAGTTCTTCACGCATGGCCAGCATTTTTTGCAACACTGGGTAAGCAGCCAAAGTGGCACTCAAAGGTGCTTGCGCTTCTGCAGGGACCTTGTCGCCATCGCGGTGAATCCAACGTGAGGCGATTTTCAAGACACTTGCATCCAACTTGGCATTGGCCACTTCTTCACGGAACACGCTGCGCATCTGGCGGGCGTAACCGGCCATCACTTCGTATCGGTTGGCAATCAGGGCTTCCAATGTTTTTTCGTCTGCCACAGGTCGGACTTCGCCGTAAGCCAAGACGGGCGGTGTTTTCTTCACGTGGGCCAAACCAAAGAACTGCAAGATGCAGATGTAAGTCCAACCCAAATCAAACTCATAGGGCTTGACCGACAACTTGGCAGACGTTGGGTAGGTGTGATGGTTGTTGTGCAACTCTTCGCCACCAATCAAGATGCCCCAAGGTGAAATGTTGGCACTGGCGTCGCTTGCTTCAAAGTTGCGATAGCCCCAATAGTGCGCTGCACCGTTGATGATACCGGCAGCGGTGATGGGAATCCAAGCCATTTGAACGGCCCACACGGTCAAACCTAAGAAGCCAAACAAAGCCACATCGATGATCAACATCAGGGCCACGCCTTGCCAAGAGAAACGCGAATACACATTGCGCTCCATCCAGTCGTCGGGCGTACCGTGACCATAACGGCTGAGTGTTTCTTTGTTTTTGGATTCTTTGCGATACAACTCAGCACCCGTGAACAACACAGTTTTGATGCCGTGCACGTGAGGGCTGTGAGGGTCTTCGGCTTGCTCGCACTTAGCGTGGTGTTTGCGGTGAATGGCCGCCCACTCTTTGGTCACTTGGCCGGTGGTCATCCACAACCAGAAACGGAAAAAATGCGACACAGCGGGGTGCAAGTCCAAGGCTCTGTGAGCCTGGTGACGGTGCAAGAAGATGGTGACACTGGCAATGGTGACGTGGGTCAGTCCCAAAATGACAAAGAAAACTTGCCAGCCAGAAAAGTCTAAGAGTCCATTGGCCAACCAGTTGAGGGTTGCGTCAAATGCAGCAGAGTCGATGAACAACATGCAGTCGCTTTCTATGTAAAGATGCCCTTACAGGCAATCCTAGTATTTTAAGATTTTCGAATTCAATTTGAAAGTCAATTCAACAAAGCGCTTCAAAAATGAAACCTTTGGATTTCACTTTCGGACCCAGATGGCCGCAAAAAAACCATCGGTGCCATGACGGTGAGGCCACAAGCGCAAAAAAGGGCCATTGCACAAGTTTTCAGCATGGGCCACCTTCAAGCGACTCAACTCATCCAACACTGGCAATTGCACAAAATCAGGATGGGCCGCAGAAAAAGCATTGGCAATCTCTTCGTTCTCTTGAGGCAACACGCTGCAAGTGGCATAGACCAAGCGTCCTCCTGATTTGAGCAAGCGCGCAGCACTGTCCAAAATGGCCGTTTGTGTGGCCGTCACATCGGCAATGCCTTCGGGCTTTTGGCGCCATTTGAGATCTGGGTTGCGGCGCAAAGTGCCCAAACCAGAGCAAGGTGCATCGACCAATACACGGTCAATCTTGCCGGCCAAGCGCTTCACACGATCATCGCGTTCATGGGCAATGGCAGCCGGATGCACGTTGGACAATTGACTGCGCGCCAAACGCGGCTTCAACGCATCCAAGCGGTGTGCAGAGGTGTCCATGGCATACAGGCGTCCGGTGTTGCGCATGGCCGCACCGATGGCCAGGGTTTTACCGCCGGCACCTGCACAAAAATCCACCACCATTTCGCCGCGGTGTGCGTCCAAGAGCAGCGCCAGCAATTGCGAGCCTTCGTCTTGAACTTCCACAGCACCGCGCTCAAAAGCTTTGACTTTGGCCAGTGAAGGCTTGCCTTGCAAACGCAAGCCCCAAGGTGAGAAAGGGGTGGGCTCGCAGGCGATGCCCGCAGCCGTCAGTTCTTTTTGAACTTCAGCACGTTTTTCGTTCAGATCGTTGACACGCAAATCCAAAGTACCAGACTCTAAAAAACTCTTGGCCAAAGCTTCAAATTCATCGCCCACTTGTTCCTTGAGCGGACGCGCCAGCCAATCGGGTAAGTTGTGAATGTGCTGCGACATCAAGTCGGACGGCTGAATGCTGTCGGACATGTCGAGCCATTTTTTTTCGGTGTCGTTCAAGGCACTTTTGACAAAGTCGCGCGGGCCCGCAAAACCCAAAATAGCCAAACGACGTTCTTTGGCGCCACTGCCCGATCGGGCCATGTGCTCAAACAACAATTTTTGGCGCAAGACTTTGAACACTGTCTCGGACAATGTGGCGCGTTCGCGCGGACCCAAGTTGCGGTTGTCGCGAAAAAATCTAGAGACCACCGCATCGGCGGGATGGTTAAATTGGAGGGTGAGCCTGACCAATTCGGCGCAGGCGTCTAACAGGGCTTTAGGATGCATAGTCCCTATTGTCCCACTGCTGCACCACTTCGAGAGACTTCATGCAAGAAGAAACCTTACCGCCACTGATTACCACCCGCCCCGGCTACTACCGACATTACAAAAATTTACTCTACCAAGTGCTAGGCACCGTGCGTCACAGCGAGTCATTGGAGCCCATGACTTTGTACAAAGCGCTTTACGGCGAACAAGGTATGTGGGTCCGCCCTGCCGCCATGTTCAACGAAACCGTCGAGATCAATGGCGTGGTGCAACCAAGATTTGCTTGGGTCGGTGAAGAGCGCCCTACGGCTTGAAGAAGGCCGCCACGGCGGCGGGGTAGATCAAGTGTTCTTGCGTCAAAACACGTGCCGCCAAATCATCTGCGGTATCGCCTGGCAACACGGGCACCACCGCCTGCGCCAGGATCTGTCCATGGTCTAACTCGGATGTCACCTGGTGCACTGTGGCGCCAGCAAATTTACAGCCCGCATCGATGGCACGTTGATGGGTGTTCAATCCCGTAAAAGCAGGCAACAAAGAGGGATGGATGTTGATCAATCGACCTGCGTAATGCGCCACAAAGCCAGGGGTCAGAATTCTCATGAATCCCGCCAACACCACCAAATCTGGCGCATGTGCGTCAATTCGCTGCATCAGCGCCTGGTCAAAGGCTTCGCGAGAATCAAATTGGGTATGTTCCAGAACATCAGTTTGAATGGCCGAATACGCTGATTGGCTGCGAAGCCAATCGAGCCCAGCAGCGCCGGGCTTGTTGCTGATCACGGCCGCAATCTGCACCCCCAGACGTTGCGCCCAACGTTGATGATGCGCTGCTTGAACAATGGCCGCCATGTTGGAGCCGGCACCTGAAATCAAAATGACAATCTTTTTCACCCTAGGATTATCCCTGCTCACGCAGCCTAAATAAGGTTTTGTCGCAGCCAAGACAGCGCATTTGCGCACGGTCGTGCTAAAAACGGCTTTTCTTCAATCACTGGCTTTGACCGGAGACACATTTCATGGATTTGGCATTCACACCCGAAGAGCTCGCATTTCGCGAGGAAATTCGCGCATGGGTTAAGGCAAATTTACCCGCCGACATTTCACAAAAAGTCCACAGCGCCATGCGCTTGACCCGCGATGACATGCAACGCTGGGCCAAAATTTTGGGTAAAAAAGGCTGGCTCGGTTGGGGTTGGCCTGAGCAATTTGGCGGTCCAGGTTGGACGGCGGTGCAAAAGCATTTGTTCGAAGAAGAATGCGCCTTGGCCGGTGCACCGCGCGTTGTGCCCTTCGGCCCTGTGATGGTAGCCCCCGTCATCATGGCCTTTGGCAATGCTGAACAACAAAAACGCTTCTTGCCTGGCATCGCCAGCGGCGAAGTGTGGTGGAGCCAAGGTTACTCAGAGCCAGGTTCCGGCTCCGACTTGGCCTCCCTCAAAACACGTGCCGAACGTGTGGGCGACAAGTACATCGTCAACGGCCAAAAAACATGGACCACTCTGGGCCAATACGGCGAGTGGATTTTCTGCTTGGTCCGCACCAGCAACGAAGGCAAACCCCAAACAGGCATTTCCTTCTTGTTGATCGACATGAAGTCGCCTGGCATCACCGTTCGCCCCATCAAATTGCTCGATGGCGAATGCGAAGTGAACGAGGTTTGGTTCGACAACGTGGAAGTGCCGGCCGAGAACTTGATCGGTGAAGAAAACAAAGGCTGGAACTACGCCAAGCATTTGTTGGCCCACGAGCGTACCAACATTGCCGATGTGAACCGTGCCAAGCGTGAACTCGAGCGCCTGAAGCGCATCGCCAAAACTGAAGGTGTTTACGACGACATGCGTTTCCGCGATGAAATTTCCAAATTGGAAGTGGACATCGTTGCTTTGGAAATGTTGGTGTTGCGTGTCTTGTCTGCCGAGAAGTCTGGCAAGAACTCCCTTGACATTGCCGGCCTCTTGAAAATCAAGGGCAGCGAAATTCAGCAGCGCTACAGCGAACTCATGATGTTGGCGGCCGGCCCTTACAGCCTGCCCTTTATCTTCGAAGCGATGGATGCAGGTTGGCAAGGCGACTTCCCAGGTCACGAAATCGCCAACGCACCTTTGGCTGCCAACTATTTCAACTTGCGCAAAACCACGATTTACGGCGGCAGCAATGAAGTGCAGCGCAACATCGTGGCTCAAACCGTTTTGGGTTAATTCAATTAACCATACAAGGACAGATCATGGATTTCGATTTTTCAGACGACCAAGAACAACTGCGTGACGCGGTGCGCAAATGGGTGGACAAGGGCTACACCTTTGATCGCCGCCGCGAAATTACACACGCTGGCGGTTTTGACCGCGCAGCCTACACCGAACTGGCCGAGTTAGGCCTGTGCGGCCTGTACATCAGCGAAGACCACGGCGGCATGGGCATGGGCCCTGTTGAAGGCATGGTGGTGATGGAAGAGCTGGGCCGCGGCATTGTGATGGAACCCATTCAGCAAGCCTTGATTTCAGGTGCTGTTTTAGAAGGCTATGCACCCGATGCCATCAAAGCCGAATGGCTGCCCAAAATTGCAGGCGGTGAAGCCATCGTCGTTTTGGCGCATCAAGAGCGCAAGTCTCGCTACAACATCAGCAAGTGCGACGCGCAAGCGCAGCAACAAGATGGCCAGTGGAACATCACTGGCACCAAGAGTGTGGTGGCGGCAGGCGATCATGCCGACGCCTTTTTGGTGCCCGCGATGGCCGCAGGCAAACTGGCTTTGTTCTTGGTGGCCAAAGGCGCCAAGGGTTCTGCCACATCGGGTTATGTGACCCAAGACGGCGCGCGTGCTGCTGAGTTGACACTCAACCAAACGCCAGCCAGCTTGGTGACCCTGGACGGCCAGACCGCCCTCAGCCACGCCGTCGACATTGGCATTGCCAGTGTGTGCGCCGAAGCAGTGGGCGTGATGGACAAAACCATGGCCATCACCGTGGACTACATGAACACCCGCAAGCAGTTCAATACCACCATTGCAACTTTCCAAGCACTGCGCCACCGCGTGGCCGACATGAAGATGCAATTGGAACTGGGCCGCTCCATGAGCTACTACGCCAGCTTGAAATTGAACACACCAGCAGCAGAGCGTCATCAAGCGCTGGCCCGTGCCAAGTACCAGCTGGGCAACTCCATGCGCTTTGTGGGCCAGCAATCGGTTCAATTGCACGGCGGCATTGGCGTGACGGACGAGTACATCGTCAGCCACTATTTCAAGAAATTGACGCAACTCGAAATGACCTTTGGCGACACCCTGCACCACTTGGGCGAAGTGTCCAACAGCATGCAAGAAACTGCGGGCGTTTTTGCCTAAACCACACACCCTGCCATCGCGTTGTTTGCTCAATGCTTTGGCTTGGTCACAAACCGCCCTCGTGGCGGTTTTTTCATGGCCTTAACTGGGTCACAATAGAGCCCATTGAATTCGAGCATCACACATCACAGGCATGAAGGTATTTCGCGGCTTTAACCATCCAGACAGGGCAAACCAATGTGCCTTGACGATTGGTAATTTTGACGGTGTCCACCGCGGCCACCAAGCCATGCTTGCGCTCTTGAAAAATGAAGCTGCGCACCGCGGCGTGCCCAGTTGTGTGATGACCTTCGAGCCCCATCCCCGCGACTTTTTCGCCAAATTGCACAACAAGCCCGAATTGGCGCCAGCCCGCATTGCCACGCTGCGCGACAAATTGCTAGAGCTTGAGCGCTGCGGCATTGACCAAGTGGTGGTGCTGCCCTTTGACGAACGCCTGGCCAGCCAAACCCCTGAGGACTTCATCCAACAGGTTTTGGTGAAAGGCTTGGGCGTGAAGTACTTGTTGGTGGGCGACGATTTCCGTTTTGGCGCCAAACGCG
>JACCEA011517707.1_pt1 | contig 10391 bp, 10 predicted proteins | sample 7449851 | NCBI WGS metagenome assembly JACCEA01 (sample SAMN15323453, study PRJNA562643) | freshwater metagenome | isolation source: river surface water | place: USA:Blue River Watershed | collected 2017-08-18 | reverse complement strand
CTATGCCCGAGTGACGAAATAGGTAGACGTAAGGGATTTAAAATCCCTCGGCTTAAACAGCCGTGCCGGTTCGATTCCGGCCTCGGGCACCAGGCTTCTTAACAGCTAGGTGCTTTTGATGACAACAGTAAAAACAAATTTATCGTTTCAAAGAATGACCGCTAAAACTCGGCAGAGGGTGGCGGTTTTTTTATGCCTGTGCGCCTTGGCAAGCTTTTCATGGTGGCAGAGCGTTCAGGCGGAACCTCAGCCTGCCGAAATCTTGGCGATTTACTTCACGCCACCTGCTGGGGCTGCCTCAGGTTTGATCAAGCAAATCGATGACGCTAAAAAATCAATCAAAGTCATGGCTTATGGCTTCACAGCCACAAACCTTGCGGAGGCCCTTGTGAGAGCGAAACGCAGAGGGGTTGATGTTGGGCTCATCCAAGATGAAAAAAGCGCCCAAAACAACCGTGAGACCTTGCCAATCCTATTGGCGGCTGGCATTGACGTGCGCAGTGATGGTAAACATGCGATACAGCACAATAAAGTGATGTTGATCGATGATGACATCGTGATCACAGGCAGTTATAACTTCACTAATTCAGCGGAAAAGCGCAACGCTGAGAACATCATGATCGTGCGCTCAAGTTACGCTGCAAAAAGATACGCTGATAATTGGAAGACTCACTGGGAACATTCTGAAAAAGTCACTGACTTGCCACCTCAGAAATCAAAGCGCTAATCCAGACTTCTTATGAAAATGCGCCAAAAAGCCGATTTGCCAAGCAAGGTGTGCGTGACCTGCGGCCGACCTTTTACTTGGCGCAAAAAGTGGGAAAAGGTTTGGGAAGAAGTGAAATATTGCTCAGACCGCTGCCGAGCAAAGAAGTGATTCTGTTAATACAATCACTGACATGAAAAAACCTATTATTGCGCCAGCGGATATCTCGCGCATCATTGAGATGGCCTGGGAAGATCGTACGCCATTCGATGCCATCATGCAAACTTACGGTTTAAATGAATCTCGGGTGATTGATTTGATGCGCCAAGAAATGAAACCAAGTTCGTTTCGGATGTGGCGTAAACGCGTCACGGGGCGGGGTACCAAGCATGCTGCTTTGAGAAGCGGGGAAGTGAAGCGCGCTTACTGCCCAACTCAGTACAAACCTAAATAAACATTTGAATCAAACTTCAAATCAAAGTTTAGTTAGGCTCTGTCACAAATCCTATTTTTGTTAATCCTGAACGTTTCGCAGTTGATAAAACTTGCGCCACTGATTCATAGCGAACATTTTTATCCGCTTTGAGTTGCACTTCAGGTTGAGGCGACTTCTTCGCTGCTGTTTGAGCGTAAATCGACAAGGTATTTAGATCGATGGGAGAGCTGTTCCAAAATACTTGGCCATTTGCGGCAATGCTGAGATTGATTGATTCAGGTTTAACGTCATTGCGTTGACTGCTGGCTTGTGGCAAGTCTACTTTGACGGCATGCTGCATCACCGGAATGGTGATCATGAAAACAATCAATAACACCAACATCACATCCACCAAAGGTGTCATATTGATTTCAGCCATCGGTGGGCTGTCATCATCTCCAATTGGTTCGTTACCAAAGGCCATGATTAATCCTGAGAGCTGATGCGAGTATTGCCAGAACTACCAACTGTGGCACCAGTGATGAAATAGGCATACAGGTCATTGCCAAAGCGATTGAGTTCAGCGATCAACACTTTATTGATGCGGCTGATGGCGTTGTAGCCCAATACTGCTGGAATTGCCACTGCCAAGCCCAAGGCTGTCATGATCAAGGCTTCACCAATTGGGCCAGCCACTTGGTCAATCGTGGCCGTGCCAGAGGTGCCAATACCCACCAAAGCATGGTAGATGCCCCATACAGTGCCAAACAAGCCAATGAAGGGTGCTGTAGCGCCTGTTGAAGCTAAGAATGTCAAACCTTGTTGAAGGCCACCCACAGATTTATCGATACTGATTTTCAAGCAACGTGTGAGCCAATCAGACGCATTGATGGTTTGATTGAGTTCGCTGCGTGTGCCTGATTGTTGATTGTGATGTTGCATGGCCTCTTGAGCGCTGTTAGCAAGATCCCCATAGGGATTTTGCTCTGTGCTCATTTGACCAAGAGCCACATCAAATGATGGTGCATGCCAAAAACATTCAACTTCTTTGGCCATTTTTTTAACTTTATAAAGTGCCAAAACTTTGGTCAAAATGATGACCCAAGAAACAATCGACATCACCAATAAAATGATTGCAACAGTTCTGGTGACAGCGTCGCCTTGTGCCCACATATTGGCAATACCAAAAGTTTGATTCATTCAATTACTCCAAACGGAAAATATAAGGTTGTATGGCCGTTACTTTAATCGCTTTACCAAATTCTATAAAGGGTTTGCATCTGACCCGCATACCTGCATCGAGTGCGGCCTGATCTAAGCGATGAATACCACTGCTTTGTGCAAGGGCTACTTTTTCAACCGCGCCAGACTCGTTGATGAATAAACGCACCATGGTTTTACCTTCTTCACCCATGCGTCTCGATAAGTTTGGATAAAAAGGTTCTGGTACGCTGCATTGAGCTTGGCTGATGGAAATTGTTTTGGGGTCGCCAGTGCTGCTGCCACCTAAGCTAGAAGCTGGCAGTGAGGATTCTTGGTTTGGTGGTGTGAAGCTGCCCGTGGTTGTGGTGATGGGGGTGGGAGTGGCTTCCACTTTCTTTTTCTCAACTGGCTTAACTGGTGTGGGTTGAGACACCGTTGATTTTTCTTTTTGAGGATTTGCGTCTAATAAATTAGCAACAACTGTATCGCCCATGTTTGATGCAGACTTGGTTCGATCCATCCCTGATTGAAATCCAATAATCAGTAATAAATGCATGAACACCACAAATGCAGCGATCTTATTTGCAAGGATCCAAGTTCTTAGGCTCTGCATGATGATTTAAAACAGGGCTAAGAGATAAAGACTGTGGATGTTTGAACGCTGTGTTGCTCAAAGGCCGCAGGAATGAGTTGCTTGGCATGAGCCGATAAGGCTTCAGCATCTAATGTGGAATACAAATGAATGATTCGTGGTGGGGCTGATTGCAACAGATGATGCTCTTCTAGTTTGCGACACAATTGTTTAACCACAGCCTCGCTGGTATCGATGATTTCAACTTCAGGGCCAAGGATTTTTTTAATCAAAGGCGCTAAAAAAGGGTAGTGGGTACAACCCAAAACCAAAGTATCAATTTGAGCCGCTTGCATGGGTGCTAAGTGCTCGCGCAACAAGGCTTCTGTTTCTGCTGTATCCAAGGCTCCAGACTCAATCAATGGCACTAAGCCTAAACCAGCTTGAGTGATTAATTTGCAATCGTGATCAAGACCCTCTAAGCCGTCTAAAAGCGCTTTGAATTTGTCACTTTTTAAAGTGTTCTGAGTCGCCAAAACACCGATCTTATGATTTTGACTTTTATGAACGGCCGGCTTCACGCCAGGCTCAATGCCAATGATTGGGATTGCAGGCATTTCATGTCGGATGTGGGCGATGGCTTCAGCAGTGGCCGTATTGCAAGCAATGATGAGTGCCTGACATCCTTCACGCACTAACCAGTGACACAAGTCCAAGCTTCTGGCTGCGACCCAGTCGCTGGATTTTTCACCGTAAGGTGCGTTGGCTGAGTCAGCCAAATAAACGTAATGGTGCGAGGGCGCTTGGCGCAGGGCTTCGCTCAGGACGGTCAAACCACCGATGCCTGAATCAAAAACCCCGATTGTTGCCAATTGTTCGCTAACCTAAATGAGTTAGATCAAGCTTGAGAGACTGGAATTTTTCCAATCTTGGCTTGCCACTCTTTAGGGCCTGTGTTGTGCACAGAAGTACCGGTTGAATCAACCGCCACTGTCACAGGCATGTCTTGGATTGTGAATTCGTAAATGGCTTCCATGCCTAAATCAGCAAAGCCAACCACTTTCGATTCTTTGATTGCTTTTGATACCAAGTAAGCAGCACCACCAACAGCCATTAAATAAGCAGATTTGTGTTTCTTGATTGCTTCAATTGCTACTGGGCCACGTTCTGCTTTACCCACCATTGAGATCAAGCCAGTTTCTGCCAGCATCATCTCGGTGAACTTATCCATGCGTGTTGCTGTTGTTGGACCTGCAGGGCCAACCACTTCATTGCGCACTGGATCCACAGGACCCACGTAATAGATCACACGATTTTTAAAATCAACCGGTAGCTTTTCACCTTTGGCTAGCATGTCGGCGATGCGCTTGTGAGCAGCATCACGACCCGTCAACATCTTGCCGTTTAACAAGAGAGTTTGACCTGGTTTCCAGCTAGCCACTTCCTCTGGTGTGAGTGTGTCTAGGTTCACGCGAGTTGATTTTTCAGTATTTGGTGTCCATGCAACATCTGGCCACTCTGAAATTGATGGAGGCGTTAATACAGCTGGGCCATCACCGTGCAAATGGAAGTGCACGTGGCGTGTCGCTGCACAGTTAGGAATCATCGCCACAGGCAATGAAGCGGCATGTGTTGGGTAATCCATGATCTTCACATCAAGCACTGTTGTTAAACCACCCAAGCCTTGTGCGCCAATGCCAAGAGCATTGACCTTGTCCATGATCTCTAAACGTAATTCTTCAATGCGGGTTTTTGGACCGCGAGCAATCAGCTCATGAATATCCACTGGAGCCATTAAAGACTCTTTGGCTAAAAGCATGGCTTTTTCTGGTGTGCCGCCAATGCCGATACCTAGAATGCCAGGAGGGCACCAACCAGCACCCATGGTCGGCACAGTTTTAACCACCCAATCAACGATTGAGTCTGATGGGTTCAACATCACCATCTTGCTCTTGTTTTCTGAGCCGCCACCTTTGGCTGCACAAATTACTTCAACGCCATCACCTTCGACGATTTCATAATGAATCACAGCTGGTGTGTTGTCTTTAGAGTTAGTACGCTTGCCAGCTGGATCTAATAAAACTGATGCGCGTAATTTGTTGTCTGGATGGTTGTACGCACGGCGCACACCCTCATTGACCATGTCAGTGACGCTCATTTTGGCGTCCCACTTAACGTTCATGCCAACCTTCAAAAACACCACTGCAATACCAGTGTCTTGGCACATAGGACGCTTGCCTTCAGCGCACATGCGGCTATTGGTCAAAATTTGAGCAATCGCATCCTTGGCGGCCGGACTTTCCTCGCGCTCATAGGCTTTGCCTAGGGCCGTGATGTAATCCAAAGGGTGGTAGTAAGAAATGTACTGAAAACCATCAGCGATGCTCTGAATAAAGTCGTCTTGGCGAATTGCACTCATAATATTTTTATAAAGGTTTGAAAGATATCTATTTTACCTAGGGAAAGTGGCACTTTACAGATATCGCTTATATGTTTATCTTAAGTGTTTGAGAAAATAGGGCTGATATCCCTGTGGCCCCTAGGGGTAACCCTGATGAGGGCTAAAGTTTATGGCAGTTGTCAGTCAATTGTCAGTCCGCAAGCCTAATCTCGAAAACTGTCTAAAACACTGCCTAGAAAGTAGGAGAAAAGTATGTCCGGTATGGAACAAATGTTGGTAGAAAATCGTGTGTTTAATCCACCAAAAGCATTTGCTAAACAAGCAGCCATCACAAGCATGGATCAATACAAAGCGATGTGCAAAGCTTTTGATAAAGATTTCAATGGTACTTGGGCACGTTTAGCAAAAGAAAACTTATTTTGGAAGAAGCCATTCACCAAAGTTTTGGATGAATCAAAGGCTCCTTTTTACAAGTGGTTCGAAGATGGTTTAACGAATGCTTCATATAACTGTATCGATCGCAATATCAAAAATGGCATGGCTAAGAAAACTGCCATCATTTTTGAAGCAGACGGCGGTGAAGTTTCAAAAGTAACTTATCAAGAATTGCATGACCGTGTAGCAACATTTGCTAATGGTTTGAAAAAACTAGGCATTAAAAAAGGTGACCGCGTAGTTATCTATATGTCGATGTCAATTGAAGGTGTTGTGGCGATGCAAGCGTGTGCTCGTATCGGTGCGACTCATTCAGTGGTGTTCGGCGGATTCTCAGCCAAATCATTGCAAGAGCGTATTGTGGACGTGGGCGCCGTGGCTTTGATCACTGCTGACCAACAATTGCGTGGTGGTAAAGCATTGCCATTGAAGACCATCGCTGATGAAGCTTTGGATTTGGGCGGTTGCGAGAAGCTTAAGCACGTGATTGTTTATAAGCGCACTGGTGGCGATGTGCCAATGAAGACTGGTCGCGATAAGTGGATGCATGACGTTTCTGCTGGTCAGCCAAAAGTATGTGAGCCAGAATGGGTGAGCGCTGAGCATCCTTTATTTGTTCTTTACACATCAGGTTCAACAGGTAAGCCAAAAGGCGTTCAGCACTCAACAGGTGGTTACTTGTTGTGGGCGATGTTGACAATGAAGTGGACCTTCGACTTGCGTGATAGCGATGTGTTCTGGTGTACGGCTGATATCGGTTGGGTTACTGGACATAGCTATATCGCTTATGGTCCTTTGGCATGTGGTGGTACGCAAATCGTTTTCGAAGGCGTACCTACTTATCCAAACGCCGGTCGTTTCTGGGAAATGATTCAGCGTCACAAAGTATCTATTTTCTACACAGCTCCAACTGCGATTCGTTCATTGATCAAGGCTTCTGATACAGATCCTGCAGTTCATCCGAAGAAGTACAACTTGAAGAGCTTGCGTATCTTGGGTTCTGTCGGTGAACCAATCAATCCTGAAGCATGGATGTGGTACTACAAGAATATTGGTGGCGAGAAGTGTCCGATTGTGGATACCTTCTGGCAAACAGAAACTGGTGGTCACATGATCACGCCATTGCCAGGTGCAACACCATTGGTTCCTGGTTCATGCACATTGCCATTGCCAGGCATCATGGCGGCGATTGTGGATGAGGCTGGTGGTGATATGCCTAATGGCCAAGGTGGTATTTTGGTTGTTAAGCGCCCATGGCCTTCAATGATTCGTAACATTTGGGGTGACCCAGAGCGCTTCAAGAAGAGCTACTTCCCAGAAGAGTTGGGTGGTACTTTGTACTTGGCGGGTGACGGCGCGATCCGTAACAAAGACACTGGTTACTTCACGATCACAGGTCGTATCGATGACGTGTTGAACGTTTCAGGTCACCGCATGGGCACGATGGAAATCGAATCATGCTTGGTTGCTAATCCATTGGTAGCTGAGGCTGCCGTGGTTGGTCGTCCAGACGACATGACTGGTGAAGCGATTGTGGCCTTCGTGGTGCTTAAAGGTAAGCGCCCAACAGGTGACGATGCGAAGAAGATTGCAACAGACTTGCGTAACTGGGTAGGTAAAGAGATTGGCCCAATCGCCAAGCCAAAAGAAATTCGTTTTGGTGACAACTTACCTAAGACACGTTCAGGCAAGATCATGCGTCGTTTATTGCGTGTTTTAGCAAAAGGTGAAGAAATCACTCAAGACACTTCAACGCTTGAAAATCCAGCGATCTTGGAGCAGCTCAAGCACGCTATTTAAGTTTCCTTGACTAGCATCATCTTGTAGTAATTAAGGCCGGTTACCTAACAGTACCGGCCTATTTTCTTAGGTCTGAGTCATAATCTGCATATGGAGATTCGGTCTGAATCAAAAAAGATAGGTTTTTACTACTTGCTGTTCACGGCAGGTTTTTTGCTGTTTGTTTACTTCTTAGGTTTGCTTGAGCAGACCAGTGGCTCAGGTATTTGGCTGGGCTATGTTTTCTTATTTGTAACAATTGCTATTTATGCCAGCATTGGACTGATTTCTCGAACATCTGATATCAGTGATTACTATGTCGCTGGTCGCAAGATACCCGCCATTTTTAATGGTATGGCTACCGCTGCTGATTGGATGAGTGCTGCCACCTTCATTGGCTTGGTCGGCATTTTGTTCAGCTCTGGATATAAGGGTCTCGCATTCATTGTTGGTTGGACCGGTGGGTTTTGTTTGGTGGCGATGTTGATTGCCCCATACATTCGTAAGTTTGGCTCCTACACCATCCCAGATTTCTTATCGATACGCTACAGTCAGGGCAAAGAGGGTGGCAGTAAAGCCGTCAGAGTTGTGGCTGTTGGTGCAACCATCATTTGTTCATTCGTTTATTTGGTGGCTCAAATTCAAGGCGTTGGTTTGATTGTCAATCGCTTCATTGGCGTTGAATTTGGGGTGGGCGTCTTCTTTGGATTGGCAGGTATCTTGGTCTGCTCTTTCTTGGGCGGAATGCGTGCGGTGACCTGGACCCAGGTCGCTCAGTACATCATTTTCATGATTGCCTTGCTTTTGCCTCTGAGCATGATCTCCTACAAAAAACACAATTCAATTTTTCCTCAGGCAAGCTATGGCAAAGTACTTGAAGAAATTGAGTTTCACGAAAAAGACTTCGAAGTTACTGCAGAAGAGAAGAAGGTTCGTGATTACTATTTAAAGCAATCAATGCTTTTAGATAAAAAAATAAAATCATTGCCTGACTCCTATTTTGAAGGCAAAAAAGAAGCTGAGAGAAAGTTACAAGAAGCGCGTACCAGCCAGATTCCTCTGAAAGAATTAAAAGCGATTGAAAAGAGGTTGCAAGAATTTCCAAAAGATCCAGCCAGTGCGTATGAGCTTTGGCAGGTCCAGAAAAAAGATGCCCAGCTCAAAAGTCAAACGGCCATTCCATCGATGGACCCAGCATCCAGTAAGGGTGTGGGCGATTCCAGCCTCGATCAGTTGAATTTTGTTCTCCTTATTTTTTGCTTGATGTTTGGCACAGCCAGCCTGCCTCATATCTTGACGCGTTATTACACGACCACCGGCGTATCAGCAACGCGCTATTCAGTTTTTTGGACTTTGCTATTTGTTGCCTTGTTCTATTTCAGTGTTCCAGCTATGGCGGCGATGGTGAAGCTGGAGCTATTTAAAAACCTGGTGGGTATTTCCTATGCGGATTTACCAAGTTGGATTTTGAATTGGCGAAAATTAGATCCGCCTGTTTTATCAATCATTGATATCAATGGGGATGGCTTCGTTCAGTGGGCTGAACTTTCAATTTCTCCAGACATGATCATTTTGGCTGCGCCAGAGATTATGGGATTGCCTTACGTGATTTCTGGTTTGGTTGCTGCAGGAGCTTTGGCAGCTGCATTATCAACAGCCGATGGCTTGTTATTGACGATTGCGAATGCGATTTCACATGACGTCTACTATCACCTGGTCAATAAAAGCGCTTCTCATCAGCGACGCGTCACGGTAGCAAAAATCGTTCTATTAGGCGTTGCTTTATTTGCGGCCTATGTCACATCACTGCGGCCTGGCGATATTTTGTTCTTGGTCGGCGCCGCTTTCTCATTAGCAGCGTCCAGCTTTTTTGCGGTGTTGATTTTGGCTGTTTTCTCAAAAAGAATTAATCAATGGGGAGCGATTGCTGGCATGCTCACAGGATTCTTTGTGAGTGGTACATACATTGCCTTGAACTACCCCTTTGTTTCGCGACTAACAGGGGTATTTGGAGAGCGCTGGTTTGGGATTGACCCAATTGCATCTGGTGCGTTTGGTATCCCCGCAAGTTTTATAGCTGCATTCGTGGTCTCATATCTGACCAAAGAAAATCCGCCTGTGATCAATCGTTTGGTGGATTACTTGCGCGAAGCTCGGTCTTCGGTTTAAGCAGGCGCTTAAATAGTCACCTAAACAATAACTGCAGCAATCTTATTTTTTGGGAAAAATCTTTTCCCAGCCATCCGTACCGAGCTTTTCCATGGTTTGCATATTGGTTTCAAAAATAGCTTCAGCTTCTGGGAATGCTTTCACCGCTTCGTCGATGCTGTCCTCACGAATCAAATGCAGGGTCGGGTAAGGGGAGCGGTTAGTGAAGTTTGTGACGTCATCAATATCGGTGCCTGCAAATTGGTATTGAGGATGAAAGCTCGCAATTTGTAACTCTCCATCCAAATCCAAGTCTTCTAATAATTGATCGGCTAATTCTAGAAAATCGTTGTAATCAAGAAAATCATTCAATACATCTGGATGAATCAATAAAGTCGTGTCTGTTTTTTCGCGAGAAACCTCAGCTAAGAATTCCAACTCTTGAGCCAGGTCTTCTAATAATCCCTCGACGGTTGTGGCTTCACTCACCACATACTTGATTTGCTCTTTGACGTGCACCGCTTTAGCAAAAGGGCAAAGGTTCAAACCAATCACGGCTTTGATTAGCCAATCCTGAGTTTCTTGAATAATATTGCTGGCATTTTGGGACATAGTTTCCAATTTCTTTGACAGATTGTGTATCGTATAGCCTTATGATTCGTATTACAGAACTGCGTTTGCCCATTGAGCATGCTCCAGAGGAGCTTGAAGCCGCTATCTTAAAGCGTTTGGG
>JACCEA011041861.1_pt1 | contig 10392 bp, 16 predicted proteins | sample 7449851 | NCBI WGS metagenome assembly JACCEA01 (sample SAMN15323453, study PRJNA562643) | freshwater metagenome | isolation source: river surface water | place: USA:Blue River Watershed | collected 2017-08-18 | reverse complement strand
GGATCAAATACGTTTAATGGTTCATCAGTTTCAAATTGTGGAGAAATTTGTTCTTCAACGAGTTTCCAAATAGATGGTGAAAGTTTGGCTTTCATAACTTTACCATTATTTTGTGGAGCGTTTTTGTCACTAATTGCATAAATCCAAACAATATAATATTCACGATCGCGGATTTGTTTCATTAATTCTTTGCCGTGATCTGTTCCAAGATTATAGCAAGCCCAAAATTCATCTTTAACTGGATCTTGTTTACCAACAGATTCTAACGAACGTTGAATATACCATTTCTTTTTTCCAGCTTCTTTATTAAAGACGCCGATACCATAATCTTTAACTTTAACGAACGGATAATCTTCGTTTGGAGCAGCTGGTAATAAACGAATCGATGCTTCACCAACGCCCGATGCATCAACGGTCAATTTCCAATAAACTTCTTCAGATTCGGCCTTTTTGTTTTTCATTTCACCTAATTTGTTTTGAAGTTTACTAATATCACCAAAACCTTTTTTTAACTGTGCGATTGACATCTCTGGTCTCCTAAATGCACGTAGAACGGTTAACCATTTTATTTCTAACATAACGACTTTGGCAAAGCCGGATAATATAAATTTATTTAACTAAATCTAAAAACAAATTTTTAGTTTCTTCGTTTAAATCTTCAATCAACAAATATTTATATTTTTCTAAAGAAAATAATTTATTCTTCCATAATGGATTATTAGTTTCTTGTTTTAAATGAGATACGTAATAATCTAATATTGCAGAAAATTCATCCGTAGGTTTAATTTTTTTAATAAATTGAGAACGATCGTCATTTTCAATTTTTAAAAAATCATTTAAATTTATATCTAATATAGATATATAATCTTTAAGCTTTTCTATTTGTTTTTGACAATCATAATGCAAATTATCAATTTTAATAATACGCTTTTCATTATATATTTTATGATCTTGATGTAATATATCACCAATCCATGAATCTTTATTCTTTAAAAGCATGGATATTAATGCAAACTTAATTTTATCAAAATCACGATCAAAATAATCTACTACTTTAATAAATATTCCAATATCATCTCTATTGTTCATTGTATATTCATCAAATCCAGAATTATTAAAATTATTTTTTAATATATAAGGCGAATTAAAATGAAGCTTTAATCCACAATAAACTTTATAAACATTTACAATAATATTTTTATATGATTCTTCATCTAAAAGAGCGACGTCGTTTTTAGCGGCTGAAATATTTTTCTGTTGCATACAATACCTGTATTAAGAGCATCAACTTTAAGTTTTTCTTTAATCGTATCATCAAGAATTTTTATAATATCTTCAATATCAATATTATTTTCATTTGAAAATAATACAACTGCCTCAAAAATACCAATATTTTTTTTAATCGCGAATTCAGATAATATCTCATACAATTTTTCTGATTCTGTCATGACATTTTTATCTCGTTTAATTTTTGATATAATGTATTCTAAAGTATAAATTATATAACAAATATATATTTTAGTAAACACTTCATTTAAAAGTTTTAGTAAAACATTATCTTTTATCTGTGTCTGGAGTTTTATATCTAGCAAATACCTTTACTAGATAATTCTTTAAATTTAGAGATTTCTAATAAACCTCTATTAAGAATATTCTGAGCAGCATTTATATCTCGATCGTGAATCATCTCACAATCTGGACATTGCCACTCTCTAATGGATAAATCCAACTTATCTAACTGATAGCCGCATTCAGAACAAGTTTTCGATGAAGCAAAGAATCTGTTTATTTTATGAAATGTCCTTCCATTCCATAAACACTTATATTCTAAGATAGAAACAAACTTAGACCATGATACATCTTGAATTGATCTACTTAGTTTTCTATTCTTAATCATATTCTTAACAGATAAATCTTCTAATATTATAGTATCATAATTATCTACTAAATTCTTAGAAACACAGTCCATAAAATATTTTCTTTGATCATAAATCTTTTTATGTAACCTAGCTCTTTTTAATTTAGCCTTTTTATATCTAACAGATCCTTTCTTTTTTCTAGATAAACATCTGTCTAAAAATTTTAATTTTTCTAAACTTAATTTTAAAAATTTAGGATTTTCTACTTTATTACCTTGGTTATCAATGATAAAATGAGTTAACCCTAAATCTAGGCCGAGTGGTATATTATTTTTAGGAATTGTTTCTTCAATAGTTTTTTCATAGCATACAGAAACATAATACTTTCCATTCGCTTCTAAAGAAATAGAAATTGATTTAATGTGAGGAAGATCAATTTCTTTAATTCTTCCTCTTATTTTAATTATACCAAGTTTGATAAGATATATTTTGCCATATTTTCTAGTAATTCCTGAACCAGAAAATCTACAAGTGTTTTTAGATTTGCCTTTCTTTTTGAAATTAATATTTTTTAGTTTGGTTTTTCTATTTTTATTGAAGAATTGTTTCTTAGTTGCTTCAAAGTCTCTTCTTATTTGGTTTAAACAAACTGAAGGAACTTCTTTTAGAAATTCAAACTCATTGGATAAATCTTTTATTGATTTATAATTATTAGATTTGTTTTTAAAAATAGAAGTATAGTTATTCCAGACAAACCTATTACAACCAAAAATTTTAGACAAAAGAAATATTTGACGTTTATTAGGATAAAGTCTAAATGTTTCTCTAGTAAGTACTAATTTTTGCATTATAATAGATTTTTTAATATATTTCAAATTTTATTTAAAATTTTATTTAATTTAAAATTTTTGTCACATTTATAACTTTATAATCATTATAAAATAATATTTTTTATTATTGTGTATACAAATAACAGGTTTTCAAAATTAAACGATAGACAAAATAACATACATAAAGATTATGATTATGATTTGAATATGTATAATTTTTAATTAATTATAAAAAAACGATCTAATTATTAGATCGTTTTTTTAATTTTATTTTAAAACTTCCAAATAAACTTTCGCTACGCCTTGTTTAATTATGCCAAGCTTTTCAGCTGCGCCTTGGCTAAGATCAATTGATCTTCCATATTTATGGAAGCCACCTGTATCATTTATTCTAACAACAACGCTTTTACCGGTTGTCGCGCACGTGACTCGCAATTTGGTATTAAACGGATATGTATTACTTGCGGCGGTCATCGCGTGCTGGTTGAATATTTCTCCGTTTGCGGTCTTTTTTCCATTAAATTTTTTTCCATAAAAAGATGCAATTACAGCTTTAGAATTTGAATTTAATCCTAATCTATTTTGAGAAAATGATTCTTTTTCGGCATAAAGATTTGTTGAAAATAAAGATGTTGAAAAAATTAATGCAAAAATTGCGGGTTTGATTTTCATCATTGATGGATTCTCCAATTTGTCGCGAATAAAACATCTTATTCGCTTAGTACTTGTGAACGCTCAACTTTTACTGTCAAATCGTAATTGATTTAGTCGTAGGTGGCGAGAGTATTATTGTTTATTGTTTCTCCGAAAACGTAAATAAACATTTAAAAATTATATTTAAAAATAAAATGACGATATTTATTAACAAAACATCGTCATTTTCAAATCATTTACCTAAATAAGCTTTAGTCGAACCAATAATATCATTAAATCTAGCTTTCCATGACCATTCGCCTTTAAAATAAGCTCTAAATGTATCAGCGTCAAGCGTTAACGTTTCATCTACAGAATATTCTAGCATATCCAAAATACGTTGATATTCATCTGAATAATTTTCAGGTTTAATTAGAGATAATGTTATTTTTTCGCGATCAAAAACTCCAGATTTAACATGTTCTAAAGCTTCTTCTAAAAACTTAACGCATGCTTCTTCATATTCAGAAACCGCATTACGATATTCAATTTTATGTTTTTTTAAACCTTGATGCAATGCATCAATTATATCATCACGCTTTACAGTTACAGTTTGTTGACGAATTGAAAATGTCATTCTATACCAACCATTAAATTAAATTAGTATACAAATTATATATCAATTATATCATTTTTTAAACACATTTTTAGTTTAATTTAAATTTTATAAAATAAATTATAAAGATATGTATTTACATTTTTAGTTTCGTTGTATATAATTAATTATATAAACAAATTAACGTCTATGTAATTGATGTAATGTTTTGCTCACTTAGCATTATTCATTCGTTAATTTGTTTATCTGTAAATAGCTTTTACACTAAAACTAACTATATTAGTGAGTTCGAATCTCACTTTATTCATCAAGAACACCTTTTGTGGTAATGCATAAATTCCTAGTATGCCTTACCATTTTTTTTATTTTTAAATCAGGTAAATTTATATGGCAATATTAGAAACTAAATATCATGATCTATTGGATGCGTTCGACGCCAATGAAGTCCAAACTATTATTCACGGATGTAATTGTTTTCGATCGTTTGGAGCAGGTATTGCAAAATCAATTAAAGAACGGTATCCTAAAGCTTATGAAGCCGATTTAAATACAGGTCACGGCGATAAAAATAAGCTTGGACATTATTCATATGCTAAGTTAAGCGATGATAAAACAATTATTAATGCATATACACAATACGCATATGGTAGAAATAAAGTAAATGCTGATTACGATGCTATACGTAAAGTGTTTATATTATTAGAAGAAAAATACAGAAATTCTAATATATTGATAGGAATACCAATGATTGGAGCAGGTTTGGCTGGAGGTGATTGGGAAACAATTTCTAACATCATTAACGATGTTACACCATCTTTGAACATTATTTTATATGTATTAAAATAAAATGCTTTAATGGGACAAATTCTTAAAATAAAACACAGGATATGATCCCAAAGAAGTTAGAGATAAATTAACTAAAATATTGGATAAAATATGATTGAATATATGTTGAACGAAGCAACCGAGGCGTCAAAATCTATTGCTAAGATAATTGAATTTATCAAAGATAAAAATAATATTTTATCTGAGCGATACGAACTATTCGTCGCATCTTTAGATATTTTGCCGAAAGGTAAATATGTATCGGACTGGTCTTTCACTTCTCGTAGAAGTGAAATATATGAACTACTAGATAATCCATTTGAACACTGTAGAGGAATAGCACACGCTTCATTCATAGTAGAATGCTACTTGGATGAAACTTTTTATGAATTTCTTCCTGAAGATAAAGAGTTTGTTTCATTAGAAGATGCGCTTTCATACATGCCAAATGATAAAAAAGAATGGTGCATGAAAATCGTTAATGCGCTTTTAGATGAATGCTTATCTGGAACAGGGATTGATTGGTAATGGTCAATATTAAAAAAGGAGCCATATGGCTCCTTTTTTATAAATTACAATATTAGTTTTTAGCCATTTTAGCATATTGTGATGCGCTTAAAGCTGTTTTTAGAGAATAAATTTTGGTGCTAGTTTGACCATCTGGCTTGCTATAAGCTTTAGAAAAAGTAGCATAACCTAAAGATTTTAAAATACGTTTTAATTCTGCAGGGTTATTAAACTCATATTTTGGTGTATACGGACTACCAAACATTGTAAATCTGTCATTATGGATAAATTTATACGATTTGTCTAATTCCAAATGGTGTCCATATACAACACAACCATATTTATCAACATAACCATGTGCGTCTTCAATATCATAAATGTTCCATCTCCAGCTAGTGCCACCAGTACCAGTTGTAAGTGATCCATCTAAAACTGCGAAATAAGCTTCTATTTTATTTTCATAAGCTGGAATAATAGTTTTTTCCCATTTTGATTTTAATTCGCTGGCACTCATTTTAGAATCTACATCTTTAATAATATCTTCTAATGTGTTTACCAAATCTTCATATCCATTAGTTTCTTCGAATCTAATGTTTTTAGAAGCTGATTTTACAAAGTCAAAAAAATCTTCGTTGCTTTTAGTTTTCTTATATAAAGATTTATATCCTTTATATAAATGAAAAGGATTGACACCGCCATTAATGACAGTAAGCTCTCCTTCTTCTATTCCATTCTTGACACATGTGGCGTACCAAGATGTATAATTAGTTGACGCTTTTACCGATTCATTCAAAAAGTCTACAAATTTCATGTTTGTTCCTGTTGTTGTTTATTTTATTTTATATTTAACTTTGTAATATGTTAAACAGAATATTTTTTCGTAAATTAAATATTTTTCATTCAATTTAATAATTTCATAACAATAAACGTAAATATGTTCTCTTTTCTTTTATTTTATCTTAACATATGTTGAAGCGGTAACATAATCGTCATCTTCTTTATAATAAGCCTCAACGTCTTCTCCATCATAACTAAATTCACCACGCACACCAACTTTATTGCTAACGGCTTTTATAGCTTTATCAATTACATTACGTAATTGTGGCAAACCTTTTAAAATATGTCAATGTCAATGACATTGACAAGCGCGGTACTGTAATGAAAGGTATATTTAATTTTAGCGGAAATAAATTAATTTATACTAATAATTATACAGATGAAAGAGATGATGTTACAAGCTTTGAAAGTGGACTTACAAGTAATATTTTTAATACAGGACAACTTATTGGATTTAGTAACTCGTTAAGATGTTCAATTAATGATAACTTTTTATATATACGATAAAACTTATTAAATAATTGTAAAAAAGAGAATACTTATGAAATTTGCAGAATTTCTAACAGAAGCGCCATTACCAGATGTTTGGGATAAAGACAAATTTAAAGGTCGGCTTGACTTTAAAGGAATGGTTGAATATGCAATGCAAAAATCTAAAACGTTGGGTGAAGGATCGTCGCGCGTTGCATTTAAGATTGAATATAAAGGTCGTGAAACGGCTTTAAAAATTGCTAAAAATCCAAAAGGCATTGCGCAGAATGTACAAGAAATAATGTACTTAAATAATGAAGAAATTAAAAAACTTAATATCACGATTCCTTTAATTGATTATGACACAACTAACCATAAAGCTAGATGGTTACATACAGAAAAAGCCGACAAAATTTATGATTCATACTTTGAAGAAGAAATTGGTTTACCTTTGCGCGATGCCATTCTTTATATTAACCGCGATATCAACCCGCAAAAAATGACAATTGGCTCTAAGCTACAAGCCGAACGCGGTGAACTGCTTAAAAAAGATTCTCCAATTGTTAAAGCTATCTATAAACTATTGACCGACTTTCCAGAAATTGGTTACGGCGATTTAGCACGTATTCAAAACTGGGGAATGTATAAAGGCCATCCTGTTATTTTAGATATTGGGTATGATTCAACGTCGTCGGTATTATATAAATTGGAAAAATAATGAAATTTGTAGACTTTTTAAATGAAGGTGCAGTTCACAAATGAACAACATGAAACAAGTATTAGATATTTACAACAAAAATACTCTAAGAGAAATTGGACCTAACTCGAATCAAATAATTAAATAATCGATTGTGCATTTATTGATCACATAAATCAACAAACTATTTACATTACATTCAATGTGTTATATAATTGCTTCATAAATTAATAACTAAATCATTATATGAATAGTTATAAAGATTAATTTATTTAGACGGCCTTTAGCATATTGGTAGATGCGTCGGACTCATAATCCGTTGACGATGGTTCGATTCCATCAAGGCTGATAAATCCAAAATGGGAGTAGCTAATTAATTAGCTACTCCCATTTATTATTTCTTCTAGTTTAAAGACTTCCTTTTTCTATTAGTTTTTTCACACTGTGGACCGTCATATGATTTACGTCTTTTCTGTTTATTATTTCTGCAATTTTACACATACTATAACCCAAATTTGATAGCTTAAGCACTTCATTTTTTATTTCTGAGAATAAATCATATTTTAATTTCTTTTTATATAAACTCAAACATTCTCTGGAACAATATTTAGAAGTTATTTTTTTTCCTAAAAATTCTTTATTGCAATTACAGCAAGAATATGATTCTTTGATTATATTATGAGGACACGTTTTTATGTGTTTATTGTGCGCAGAACCTGTAGAAAATGATTTTTCACATGGTGTACAATGATATTTATTGTTTATATTATCAGGATTTTTATTACACGTTTTATGATGACCTCTTGATTTTTTTAGTCTGTTAAATTGCTTTCGACAAAAATTACATGTATAAATATTACTTGTAGTCATCGATAATTTCTCTATTGATGGTTATTTGGAAAGGACGTTAGTGGCGTCCTTTTTTATTTAAGTGATTTAACATTTTGTATTTTGTTTTATTAATCATAAAACGTATATACAATCTATTAAAGATATGATATAATAATTTTTATAAACAACAAAGGTTGATTGATATGGAATTAGTTCAAGTTTCTTTAGAAAATTTAATTAAAACGAATAATGGTTTATTTAAATCTGAAGCACAAGCTGAATTTTTATTAAGCAAATTAAAAGAAGAATTTGGGAATGAATTTTTAACAAGTGTATATAACAATTCTGTAATTATTGCGTATGAATACGATGAAAAAGGAATCGTAAGAAAAACTAATAGAAGTGTTAAAAAACATACCACTAAAGTCGTATGGGAAAGAAAAGAAGAAGGTAAAATTTCAATTGAAGAAGCTCAGAAATTAAAGCAGATAAAAAAACAGATTTCTAAATTGAAAAAAAATATCGCAAATAGACTAATCGCTAAAGAAAATGGTCAATATGATGGAATGGATGAACTATTTACAAATTCTCATAATTCAGATGAAAAATCTTTAAAAGAATTTGAAAATATGTTAAATGATGTGATCAAATGATTTTATATGATCTTTTGATAATTGCGTAAATAACTTATAAAGGGGGAGTATTTATGAAATTTTCAGATTTTTTAAACGAAATATTATTATACCGAGGCGGCAAAATACCGGAAGGTAAAACTCTTATTTGGTATACTGAAGATCAAGATTTTGCTAAAACATATAGTCGTTTGAAAGGCGATTACCATTTTCATAACATCGATGCCGATTTAAACGGTTTGAATATATGCGACGTTGGAAGAATAGAACATAAAACTACAATGAAATATTTATGTGGTATATTATGGAAACACTCGAATATTAACGATGAAGTTATTAAACGCAAAGCGATTAAGATGATGAAAGAGATGTCAGACTCCGCATTGCCAGATCATTTACATCAGCTAATATTTAAAGATCATAGATTTATTGATTATATGAAGTTATTGAATGTTGATGGCATAAAAGCTACGGAAGATAAATCGGTTACATATGGAATGATAAAAGCAATTTAAATACATTAAAAACCTTAATTAAATAAGAGATTACAATGAAATTTTCAGATTTTTTACTTGAAGCGGTAAATAAAAATCCATACCAAGTTGGCGATTATGCGTATGTATATAATCTAAAAAATAATAAGATTGATACGTTTTATAAAAAATTTAAAGTTATACGCGTATCTGGAGTAACTTTTTTAGCACAATCGGATGATGCTGACCAAGAAGAAATGCAATTTATTTCTTCTTCATTAAAAGGAATTAACAGAGGTAAATTAACTAATTATATGGTTGGCGAAAAACCAGAATAAATATTTTTATTTTTAATAAAGGAGAGTTATAACTCTCCTTTATTTTATTGTTTCTTTAAGTCATGATACTCTTTTTTCAAATCTTTTATGATCGTGTCTAGATTATCATCCGAAGCATATTTTTCTATTTCTCCAAATTTTCCAATGGAAAATTTGGTTGAATAAATCACACTATATTCTTCGTCTTGTTCATCTCCATATAACCAACCATCGTATGAAACAAAATATGTTTCTGTATTTTCATCAAAATACGTATCAGCGCGTTTCATACCAAAAAGTTTTAGAAAAATACTTATCAATTAAATCATATAAATCTTTAAGATTATTTTTATTTTCATTTAAAAAATCTGAAAATTTCATTTTTTTATTCCTTAATATTTTGTTGAATTTTTTACTTCTTCATGCTTAATTTATTTTTATTAAAACGTTCAATACGTTCTTTAGCTTCGTTTACATAATCTTGTAATTTAAATCTAAATATTTGAGAACGAGATTCATTTCTAACGGCGACGATAATAACTAAATTTTTAATTAGAATACCAGTCATCTGATATAGTATCATTGCATAAATTGTTACTTGCAACGCATAATCATTAGCTGTTTTTTCATCTTTATTTTTTCTTGCATTTTTAAAATCGACAATTGATAATTCGTATTCGCCTTTATCATTTTTCATATAACATAAAGAATCAACGAATCCTTGTATTTCGTATTTAGAAGAATATAAATGAACTTGCATTCCAATAGGTTTTATTTTATCTAATATAGGTTTCATCTGATAAAATAATTTTAAACCTATTTCTGATTTATAATCATTAATATTAAAATTAGGTTGTAAATATT
>JACCEA011173607.1_pt1 | contig 10393 bp, 9 predicted proteins | sample 7449851 | NCBI WGS metagenome assembly JACCEA01 (sample SAMN15323453, study PRJNA562643) | freshwater metagenome | isolation source: river surface water | place: USA:Blue River Watershed | collected 2017-08-18 | reverse complement strand
GTCAAGCACACAAAAGCCGCGACAGCACAGCAGTGCTTATCAAACGCAGCTACGCACGGACGAACATCCACTATGCTTGGTTTCCGATTGAAAAGCGTCATCAAACCGCCCGCCAAGCCCCTTTCGCCACCTGACTGAGCTTTTTCTGTTCACCAATTTGTTCGGTTGATAATTCGATCATCATTTAAAAAATAAAAAATTGTCCGATCATAATTCAATTCAGATCTTGTTGACTTGTCAACAAATACAATCCGAGGGAATAGTCGTTCCGATCTGACGAAAGAAAGAAGCTCAGGAATTGATACAAACTCATCAACCGTTCGTTTTATTCACAATCCCATCGTATCGTCAACGGTCGAAGGTCTCTTGATCTATTTCTCCTCATCAAATAATTGTATTTATTTTTCTCTCGTTGTTATTCTTCCTACAATATTCTCTTTCAAACAGACTCTCATAATGACTTCCTCATCAACTGTTCCGATTTCTCTCATACTCTCTCTCATCCTATTCATCTCTTTCCCATCCTCTACTCTCTCTTCACTTCCTAAGAATTATATTGAAAATGACCCATATAGTCCATCTTTCTACGTTGAAAAAGGTGCAGCATTAACCCCATCGTACGAATTCTCACCTGGTGATCTTGAATATGCCAAGGATGCCATTATCACTGCTGGTGCTCCAGTTGTTGCTGGTCTATTGGCCTTCGCGTTGTTTGCTTGTGGTATTCTCTTTCGTTGTTGTTGTTCATGTGTACGTTGTCGTCCAAAACATCCTATTGTTTACAAAGCAGAGCGTTCCGAAGCTTTCCCAGAATATTCTCAAGAGGAGAAAGAATTCAAATCGTATCCATGGAATTGGTTGCGTATTCGTAATATGATCTTCTTCCTACTTACAGGATGTATGTGTGTTGGTTTTGTTCAAGTCTTGCTCCTCGGACGCACGAACCTTTCCGATGGTGTCGATACCGTCATTGGATCTGTTGTCTCCCTTTTTGACGTAGTAGCGAATGTGTCATCGAATACAAATACAATCTATGACTATTCCTATGACTTGCAAACAGAGTTTACTGATGCTCAAACGACATGTACGGCATTAGCCTTCTCACCAGATACTGTGACCACAGTAGAGAATAGTATCAATGACTTTCAATCGGTCATGAATACTATGGTAACAGTCACTGATGCTTTGAATCTCGATACTTCCTCGTATCAAGACACAATCGATCGCTATTACAATGATGGTGCCTGGTTATACATCCTATGGGGATGTGTCCTATTGGGTGTATTCCTCTCGTTCTTATTTGCCTATGGTGAGAAGAGGAATGGATTGCGTGCAACAGTATGTTGTCAATCCTTCCTATTCATCATATTCGTTCTCTTAGGAGGGATATTCATGTTATTGACAATCTTCCTCAGTGATTTCTGTATGTCACCATCGTATAATCTTGTCCGATATGCTCCCTCTGGTGATGCACAGAATACTGCGGCATACTACTCGTCTTGTAGTAGTGCGTATGCGAATTCATCCCTATCGGATGACCTCAATGAAGGCAGATATTATGTCAATTACATGATCGAACAACTCAATGATACCATGTCAGTGACATGTTCGACTGATCCCAATCTCCTCGCAATGAAATCGACAATACTCTCTATCAATGCTTCGATCAGTGAAATTTACAGTCAATTAGACTGTGAGACAAGTTTACGTGTAATTTGGCGTTCCTTTGTGAATGATGGTCTTTGTGGTGATACAGGTAGTCTGTATACAGGTATCTTCTATATATGGTCATCACTATTATTCACATCGTTCTCGATGTTTCTGTTTATACTGATATCGACAATGACTTATCAATTCTATTTAGAACCAAAGGATTTACCAGGATATGCAGAGCTTGACGATCACAGTGATGCGGGGGATGGCAGTGTGGGGGATGAAGCATATAGTCGTCGTAGTAGTCGTCGACAACAACCATATCGTCCTGTAGATCCACAAGGTACGGAAATGGTTGAGACTGGACAGATTCAAGTCTTATTAGGCGATGGGAATGAAGACTTGGATCCACGTTATGTTAATCCTCATCCAGTGGCTACGGCTACTGCAGTACCAGCTGGTCCAGCGGGATATAATAGAGTAGGTGGTGATGATCCTGCTGCTGCTAAAATACGTGCAAATGATATTAATAATAGTAGATAAACTAATTGAATGACTCTCTCTCTCTCTCTCTCTATGTTGTGTAGGAAGTAGTGATTGTAAATTATATTGTGTGTGAAGACAGATAGAGAGTACATCTCTAACATCTACTCTCTCTCTTTCGAATGTGCGGTTGTAATAGCTGTGTGTTCCGATAATACAATATTGTGATAAAACAGTGTGTTGTTCTGTATAAGGTAAATCAGATAAAGATGATTGTCTTTCTCTTGTATGGATTTGATATTGTGTAGAAGTACATTGTTATCTGAAGACATTTGTGTGGTGTCTGTGTATATGCTTAGTATGTAATTTGAGATTATCCTATTGTTAATGGTGTATTGTGTAAATATTGATATAGTTGTCTGTGTTATGTGTATTATTGTAGTTTGTAGAAAGCGAGAAACCGCCGAACGAAATGGATTATTCATTGAAATTGTAGAATATAACCAAAAATAATTTGTTTGTAATAACTTGATAATAAAATTAAAATAATTAACATCTATAATTTCTTGTGCATTAAATATCGTGTTACAGACAGACAGAAATGATAATAAGACAATCAGCAAAGAATTTTGTGAAAAAAATTCGCACATGCAATAATTAATAAAAAAAATTACTCTGTAATGACTTTGCAAGGAGCTAAATATCTTTATGAAGATATTCTGTATTGATATCGCATCATCATAGACTTCTCCTCTCATCGCTATAGCATTTAAATAATTAGTACTATCTGAAATATGATCACCCACATCCACAGATGCACCATGTTCCAAAAGTATCCGTATTATTGGTAAGCATTCTTGATAACAAGCATATCCTAATAAATTACATTGTACAAGTTCCCAATTAGATTGTGGTTTATCTAAATATGGTTCTACAATAGATAGTATAGATTTATCAAGCCTTAGATTTAATAGATCCAACTGACTATGATCATAAATTACTCGAAGATTTAAGATCATATCGAGTTGGTCTTTAAATGTTTGAATAATATCAAGGTTGCCACGAAAGACAGTACAGTAGTAATCGCGAGTCATTGAAAGCGCGGTATAGGAATCAATTAATTCAAATAATGAGCATAACTGCAGCAATTGAATGGCTAATTCTGTTATTACTCCGTCGTCGTCATCATCAAAATCGGTGCTTTCATCGTCGTCGCCATCGTCGTCACTACCAGCGCTACTACTGCCGTCCTCTTCTTCCTCATCCATCAAATCTTCATCAATACCAACTACAGCACCATCTTCATCAAATATGATACCCTCCTTGTTGCACATGTGTCCATCAAAAGGATTGTATTGCACACTGGCAACAACAAAAAAAAAAGAGCAAAACGTTGTTTCCATTTCTAATTTCCGTCAGTTATTGTGGATAAAGTCTGGAAATTTGTTGAAGCAGAAAGTTTGTATAATATTATCCATTTATACGTCCTAAATGTTTGGCAAGGAAAGAACCGCAGAGCAGAACAAGACAACTTCGAAACTTCATTCAGAGAGAGGATTGGGGATTGGAAGACTAGAACAACGTCAGATCTAAAAAAATAACCTCGTTAATTTCTCTCGTCGGTGTCGAAAGATGGGTAATCGGGCAATAAGTAATGCCGACAAGTTTGTCGAATATGCTGCGAAAGGAAAACACGAGAAAATAGAAAGAAAAGCTCAAAAGCTTAATGTGAGCTATGATGTTGTTAATTCGGTGAGAATTTTTTTCTCTGTCCGCAATAAATTTTAAAACAATCCTGTGGAGATAGGATGGTTTGACTGCTTTGATGACTGCCGTCTATTGCAATCATCGCACATCGGTAATTAAACTCATCACACTTGGTTGTGATGTCAATAAACAATTATTCACTCCAGAGGGACGACCTAAAAATCAGTATGTAAGTTCATATCGCCGGCAAATATCATGGAATCAAATGGTTGATTTTTTTTTTTTCTGGTCCCCTATTTCACAGGAAGGATACACGGCCTTGATGATTTCAGTTGCACAAGGTCTTCATTACATCACTACAGATCTCGTTGCTATTGGTAAAGCATCAATTAAAGTTTCTTACAGAGGAAAATCTGCTATTGAAATTGCTAAAAATAAAGGATATACTCATCTTGCTGATTATTTAATGAGAGCTATTGAGAATCCTTTAGCACCTACAGAACATGAACAAATTGCGAGAAAGAGTTCGTTTACTAGACCAAATTCTACCCCTCGCCCGTTGAGAAAAATGCCATCCTCTTATCGTCCACCTGAAGATTATGTTCCTCACGAAGAGGAATCTTCCGCTACTGTGCCATATGTCACTGAAAATTGTGATCCCGATCAAATCGGAGAAGTGCATGTTTCCGACAAATCATATCATGAAGTCGATGCACAACATCAGCAACTTCAAGGTAATTTTGAAAAAGAACATCAACAAGCTGAACTTGATCGTAAAAAGGAAGAGAAGTATTATTTTGGAACTACTATGGATGAATATGATGATGACACTGACGATGAGAAAGAAAGGAGACAAGATGATCATGAACAAGTAGAATATGTTACCAATTAATAATGCAACCCTATTTTTTATTTTTACTTTGTAATATCCAATTTTATTTGCTTTTTTAAAGACGAATTGTCAGTCTCAGTAGATCATTAAGACTATTCGCTTTGAAATACGGTACGTTGTTTGTTTGTTAATGTTGATGTATGATTGTTTGTACCAGTAGAAGTAGTAGCCAATTGATTAAATATATGTTTAGAGAGAGATAAATCATAGACGATATAGATTGCTATGAATAGAAGAAGGAAGAGATTATGGAGTTTAAATTAAGGTATAGATTGGAACAGATATAAATGTAGCAAGAGCACTGAGAGGAAGATACGAAGACAGTACAGTATTCTTATTACGTTATGTGGTGGTGGTTTTTAACATACTTCATATATACATGTCAATTGGTAGATGAAGGGAAATTCATATTATTAATATCGTATAATTGTATCGTATAAATTGTAGGTTGTGTAGGAGAACAATATTTTCTTCGTATCGTTCACTTTCATCCAAACAAAGGAATAAAGCTTTTTAAATATTATCAGTACATATAATTGTTGATGTCATTTCTCTAGTTTCTCAAATACTTTGGTGTACGGTAGAATTCCGTCGTAAAACCTGGAAATTAATGCACACTCCGTGAAACGGCAGAGCACGGACAACAATCAAGTACAGCTGTCTCCCGTTGCTATGACCATTTGAAATAATGCCAATATCACCTCGATCTTGTTAGAGTTCACCGCTGGTACTCAGAGAATCCGACATTCGAGTGAACGAAATCGTCAGCCGCTATGGAAAATGGGAAATCGACAAAGCAATGAAGATAAATTCGTCGCATATGCTGCCAAAGGCAACAAGTATGAGAAATTAGAAAATAAAGCTAAAACACTTGGTGTGGACTATGATGTGGTCAATTCGGTGAGATTCTTGCTTTGATATATTAGAAGGGTGAAAAGCTCATCGGTCTTGATGATGATTTACTCCATCATAGAATGGATTGACTGCATTGATGACAGTTGTCTACTACAACGATCGCTTTTCAGTCGGCAGACTTATCAACCTTGGTTGTGATGTAAATATTCAATTGTGGACACCAAGTGGTAAGCGTAAAAATAAATTTGTAAGTGAACCTTATGGTATCTCTTCCCACGAAACGGCACTGATTCGCACCATTTGTACTTTGTTGTTAGGAAGGATACACAGCTTTGATGATTGCTGTAACCAGGGGCTACGCTGATATTATTGGAGATCTTGTCAATCTAGGACAAGCATCTGTTAATGTAACTTATAATGGTAGATCAGCTATTACCATTGCACGAAGCAAAGGATATCTGAATTTAGTTGAATTCTTCGAAAGAGCATACCTGGATCCTGTAGTTATATGTCCAGAACATGAGAGAATTGCCAAGTCGAATTCCTCATCATCCAAGCATTCATCAGTCCAAAAGCCGCTAAATATAGCGATAACGGAATCATTGAGACCCAAGACACCTCCAATCCCTACTATGCGAGCATCATGGTCGCTATCGAGTAAGTCGCGATCGGCAGCAACGACTGATATGAACCACGATGATGTTCCTCGTAGTGTCACAACAACACGTGGGAAAAATAAGACGGATTCCGATCACGCCTATGATGGTAGAGAACTTCCAGAAATGACCTATAAAGATGTCGATATTCCCGGAGTTGGGATTATTTCTGTTGCCAGTATGTCATCCCTTGAAGTGGACTTGAATCATCAAGATTTACAAGATGATTCTGAAACTGAGCCTCAAAAAGAAGTCGATACCAAAGCAGAAATTGCTTATTAGTGTGGTACCGATATTGAGAAAGATGGTAATGTATGATGAGACCAGTAACAAGGAAAGAGAAGTTCATTATTAAAATCTTACTTCGGCTAGCTAAAACTAAATATTGGACGAAGGATGGAAGTTGAATAAGAGGAGATATACAGTCCTATTTCTAGAAAGGCAAAGTAATAAAGTATTTGTGTTATTTTCAATATATTTCAAAAGTACAGAACTGTTTTGTAATGAATCATAATTGTAATAGTTTTAGATAGAACAAATACATATAGAAAATATGAAGAAATGTTGCTATATTGATGTTGTGGTTCAATTATTAACAATTGAAAATTCGCTAATATATCTGATGTAGCTTATCAAACACTTCTATCACACGCGGTTGTGTGTATTTTAGGTTTGAACAATTCAGATTCTAACATTCTTAAATATTATTTCATTCAGACCCTTCTAAATGTAAAACGTCATGGATTAGATTGATTGATGCAACGGGTACCCACGCGTCTCTTTCCATAATTTTCTTGTGAAATCTCTATCGATTGACCTCAAACTCGAGAGAAAAGAATCGATGAATAATGGGAAATTGTGTCTCTAACCTCCAGCCAATTGAAACTTTCGTTGAAGCAGCGGGAAAAGGTTACTGGAGTGATTTACGTACGCGACAAGAACGGTATTCCATCGACATCAATGCCACAAATAAGGTAAATGGCTTTATTAAACTTGTCCACCAATGAATATCTGATTTTGGATTTCGATGTTGTTGTTCATGCGGTGTTCATTCCTTACACAGAACGGAATGGCTGCACTGCATGCAGCTACTTCAAACGGAAAGCTTAAAGCCGTTAGAGAATTGATAAAAATGGGCTGTGATGTCAACCTCGTCTGTGAAAATGTAAGTTCGTAATTAGCAGGAAATGCTCGTTATTTTGATGCGTTGATTGGTAGCAAGGTTATACTGCTCTTATGATTGCTGTTGAAAGAAACGATGAATCGTTGATGAAAGAATTGATTGAGCGTGGTGACGCAGCACCACTTATACGCAATCGCAAGGGGCAGTTTGCCACGGACTTGGCACCTAGCGAAGATTGCAAGATATTGCTCCGTTTGCTTCAAGAAAAACAAGCAGAGCGTAAGATGGCTATTCTTCAAGTCAAAACTGAAACTATGACGCGTAATCCTATTGAAAGCATTCATTTGGATCAAAAATTAGTAGCAACGTCCAGGAAATATTCTGGAAAGTTGCAACAATCACCTTGTGCTAAAGACATTGCCCTATCCGTTGGTAGAGACAATGATGGCAGCGCCGATGATACCGTTGTTCCAGATGCCCACATTCACTATGGTACTGAACTACATAGTGACACCATTGAGGCAACATTGCAACAGCATGTATCAGCAGTAGAAGCTGAAGATGAAAGAGAAGACGATGGAAAATACAAAGAAGAACGACTGGAGGATGACAAAGTCAATACGACATAACCAAATAGGAACGTTGAAACGTTATTTGCTATTAACATGCAAACTATGGTTCACGCAACAGATCGTTCGTCCCATATCCAATTGATAAACACAATACCTAACCAAGCATTAATAAACTAAATATATATTGTTATACTTTCACCAGGTACTATTTATATTCGAAGCCCCAACAAATAATTGGTGATATGGCGATGAAAGGGGAAATTATTTAGAAAATAGATTCATTTGAATTTTAAAATTTCTTTTATTATTAAATTGATTTGCTTTTGTTATGAACGAAACGTAGATACAGTAATATAGTCATGATGTATGCAGTGGTAGGTAGATATACGTTTATGTATTTTAGGGGATAGACAAATAGATTTACAGGTAATTAAACTAAACAATGTACTGGATAATACTGTACATGACCAATAATATAGCTGTACATAAATAATGCAAAATTATTAAAACTATATTCATGGAATGGCTTTGGTCAAGGGGTGTTATCATATTATAATCATACACCCACCCGACAAAAATAGCGAGCAAACCTCAAAGTATATCTGACCCGGAATACACATAATTTTGATAAATATAATACTTCTATAAATATTCAGCTCCAAATCACCCTAGAATTCTAGCATGGCTAAATATTATTATAAAACGATACCTTATCAAGTAAAATGTCATCGATTTGGTTGTTGATGCAACGGGTACCCACGCGACTCTTTTCATCATTTTTTAGTAACCTCTCTACTGATAGGTCTCAAATTTCAGGCAAAGACATCCATGAACCATGGGGAATTGTCTCTGTGACTTCGACGCACTTGAAACGTTCGTTGAAGAAGCTGAAAATGGTCGCTCACATGAACTAAAATGGCTCCAACGACGGTATTCCATCGATATCAATGCCACAAATAAAGTAAGTTGGTACTCATGACAATATTTGTTTATGCCTCGTGTCAAGGAATACACGAGGTCATTAACTCCGAACTATTTTTGCATTGTCTCAAACATAGAATGGAATGACCGCACTGCATGCAGCTACTTCAAACGGAAAGCTTTATGTTGTTAGACAATTGATAGATATGGGCTGCAATGTCAACCTCGTTTGTGAAAATGTAAGTTCGCAATCAATTATTTATTCCTTGTTTCTTGATTGTCATGGTCATAAATTCGTAGCGAGGATATACTGCTCTTATGATTGCTGTTGAAAGAAACGATGAATCGTTGATGAGAGAATTGATTGAGCGTGGAGACGCAGCACCACTTATACGCAATCGCAAGGGGTAGTTTGCCACGGATTTGGCACCTAGCGAAGAGTGCAAGATATTGCTCCGTTTGCTTCAAGAAAAACAAGCAGAACGTAAGATGGCCGCCGCTGGTCTCCCGTCTGCTGCTGCTGCTTCGCCACCTTTGTCGACTATTGAAGTCACAACAGTTCAAACGCCTCAATCAACGATGACCCGTAATCCTATTGAAAGTATGCGTTTGGATCAAAGATTAGTAGAAACGTCCAAGAAATACTCTGGAAAGTTGCAACCATCACCTTGTGCTAACCAATTCGCTGGTAGTGATGGAGATATTGAAGATGATGGTTTTGATGATAACGATGAGCTGACCATTGTTCCAAATGCGCGTACGTATTATGGCCCAGTAGCTGAGCTACCTAAAGGTACCATATTTGTCCCGCTGAATCAGCAGGACATATCGGTATTAGAAGCTGAAGATGAAAGAGAAGACGATAGAAACTACAATGAACGACTAGATGATGAGAAAGAAGATGACGAAAGTCAATACGACATAACCAAGTAAGTTAGCTCGTTATTTATTTATTGAGGAATGGTACGGTTCACGCACACAATAGAAAAGTTCATCATCATATCGAATATCGATTCGATATGTACAATAACTAAAAATTATAAACACTAAATATATTATGATAGGTACTATTTATATTTGTATCCCTGGTAATGAATGGAGATATGGCGATGAAAGGGGAGAAGAAGTACTAAATAGAACCAGTTGAATTTAAAAGTCCTTTAATTATTAAATTGATTTGTTTTTTGTCTTTTTGTTTTTTTGTGTGATGTTATAAACTTATAATTCTTGAAATAAATATGCTCAATATAGTAGATGTTATTGTAGATGTATGTAGAGAAAACGTTTATCATAGGGGTTGGCTTGCACTAAAAGATTTTATTTAACATTGTATTCTTTATTAATCGGATGCTGTTCCATCCATGACTACAGTAGCCAAATAGGGGTGTTTAATCAACTGGGCGGCGAAAATCTTTTGCTCCTGTCAGCCTGTCGGATATTTGTATTGCATTAAATGTTAAGATGACACCATGTGAAGTTTGTGGGGATGAAATTGAGGTGGATAGAGACAATGTAGCAGTGGAAATTGATG
>JACCEA012086583.1_pt1 | contig 10397 bp, 7 predicted proteins | sample 7449851 | NCBI WGS metagenome assembly JACCEA01 (sample SAMN15323453, study PRJNA562643) | freshwater metagenome | isolation source: river surface water | place: USA:Blue River Watershed | collected 2017-08-18 | reverse complement strand
TGATTTTTTGAATAACCCATGGAGCTCTTTTCATTCCATTTAGATTACAATTAATTACTACTTTTTGGGAAAATGCAAGCTCTTTCATTGAGGATGTACCAAAAATAGACAATTTTGTTTATCTGTGGTAGTTCAGTTCAATTAGTATTGAATTTAAAATTTCTCAAAGCAAAACTGTGCTTGTGTTGAGCTTATTTTGGAATTTATTCGCAATAGACATTTTTATAAAGTGGTATTTTGTTTATTGGATTAAACAAAAATTGATTCGATGTTTAGTTCCATAAACAAAAAGCATTTCACACATTGAATTTTCAAATGGGTTTATAGGTTAACAGTTTTTTGCAAATCCCAATCGAAAGTTTGAATCATCCAAGTTTTGTCAACCTGAATTTCAAGTATTATATGATGTGTCTAATGCATTTAAAAATTTATATACAAAAAATCATAGAAATCAGTCACTCTGAAATAGCTTGGATACAGAATGAGGCGGAAAGAAAATTGATTAATTATAAGTTCGCACTTGAACTTGTATGCTTAGATTAATATATATCCAAACCATCAATCCGCAATCTCTACAATCGTAAATAAAATATCGGGATTGATCGTTATCGTGTCGTCGCCGGAAGTGCGACTAACCCTCACTTTGATTGTAATGTTGTTGGTACTGCTGTTTTTGTAAACCCCAGTAATGGGAAATACCGCAGAACCTCTAAATCCAGAACCACCCGCAGGAGGATTACCACCCGAAGATACGAACAATTGTCGCTTCTCCTGTATAGTTGTGCCCCCCACCGTAATTTGAGAGTTGAACTCATCCGTGCCCGCACTCACATTGCCTCCTATCGAATAATTGCTGTTGAACGAAATTAGTATTCTCGACTTATCAGAAACCGGCGTGTAAACGTAGGTAATTACGTCCGTGTACGTCCCTGAACTATTAGTAATTGCAGAAGATTTCCCTAAATCAGTTTCGTTTACCGCAATGCGATTTAATTCTTGTCCCGCAGTTGTACTGCGAATAACACCTGATGCCAAAATAGTACCACCCACGTTCAAGGCAGCGCTGCTATTACTCGTGTTGATGCTCACAGCTCCACCGTTTCGGTTGATGTACAACGGTAAATTATTAGCATAATTACTCGACTGTCGGCTTTGTAGCCAAGCGTAATTTCCACCCCAGATTCCGGCATCCAAAACCGCACTTCCAGAATTTAAACTATTAGAAATTCGTAAAATACTATTGAGGGATGATCCACTACTTGCAGGCGAAGAAATGGTGCCACGAATATCGAATTTTGAATTGGGATTGGTTAATCCCATGCCCAATTGTGCGGAAACCTGAAAATTCCATCCCCCGAGAATCAATAATGTCAATTTTAACGTCTTTTTCATTGCCATGGTCGTTTTTAATTGGAAATTTCGCGAATAATTAAAGTCATATCTGGAGATACACTTATGCCATCATCTCCTCCGGTTCGGTTGGCTCGAATGCTGATGGTAATTGTGTTCGTGGAAGAGTTGTTATAATAGCCCATAATAGGGAAGAGGGCATTTCCGCGACCGCCGCCTCCATTATTGGGATCAAAATACGAGGTGTTGTTCTGTATGGGATTAGAACCTACATAGATGTAAGAGTCCCACCGATCCCCTCCGTAACCACCAATAACACAATTCGCATCGAATTCAATGTAAATTTTTGAGTTTGCGGATTTCGGGGTGTAATTGTATGTAATTAAGTTGGATATGGTGGTTGAGCTCAATCCGATTGAGTTGGATATTCCCAAATCGGTTTCATTTAAATATACAGAGTTGATCAATTGTCCAGAAGCTGTTGAACGTATTGTGCCGGTTGCTGTGATAGACCCGTTTACATAAAGAGTAGCTAAATTGGTCGAAGTAGATCCAATGCTTACATTTCCACCGTTCGGATTTAATCTCAGCGGTAAATTTTGAGAGTAATCTGAACTGTTTCGTGATTGCAACCAACTGTATTCCGTAGCTGTATTGCCTCCGTCTAAAACGGTAGGAATTTGGTTTCCTTGAATTCTCAAAACACCGTTCGTGCTTGATCCAGAGGTTGAGGGACTGCTCGAGGGACCCATAACTTCTAGCATTGCATTGGGAATATTGGTTCCAATGCCATTTTGTGCAAAAGCGTACGAACATCCCCCAAAAAGGAAAATTAAACTAAAAAACTTGTTCATCTGGCTACCTCCGTAATGGTTAAAATGGCGTCGTTATACATTTTAAACGTGTCATCGCTTGAAACGCGATCCACTTCTATGGATACGGTTACGCTGTTGGTTGAACTATTGGTATAAACGGCTTTAATTGGGAATAATGCAGAGCTTCTTCCACCTCCGCCAGGATTGCTATTAGCGAGCCATTCCTGGGTTTGTAAAACAGTTGAGCCCACTTTTAAGTAGGATTTGAAGTTGTCTGAAGCAGAGCCCGAAATATCGTATTTAGCATGAAATTCAATGATGAGTTTCGATGTGTTGGAAATTGGGGTGTAGTTGAATGAAGCTACGGTGGACTTTCCACTGGATACAGAAACACCGTTTGCGTTGATGGATAAATCAGTTTCATTGAGGAAAACCTGATGAAGTATTTGTCCTGAAGCTGTGGATCGAATGGTAGAAGTAGCCTCAATATTTCCCCCAACAGTGAGTGTGTTATTTGCAACGGAATTGGTATTAATGCCCACACCACCACCGTTGGGATTCAATAAAAGCGGATAGTTTAAACTGTAATTACTCAAATCACGCGATTGAATCCAAACATAATTGTCTTTGCTCACACCCAGATCCAAAATGGCATTATCGCTGGAATTTCCCAAACGAAAAACGGAATTTAAAGTATTGCCAGTTTTTTTGGGGGATGATGTATCGCCTAGTATATGTAAAGTGCTGCTGGGTGAGTTGGTGCCGATTCCAATTTGACCTTTTGAAAATGGAATCCAACTCAATAAAATAATACAAGAAATGAAGTACTTCATGAGTATAAGAGTTACAAATGTATAACATTAATCCAGTAGGTAAGTATAATAAGTTGACAACACGATTGTGAATGTTACAAAAAAATACGTGATTTGAATAAAATTATTCACTTTGAGCTTTTTGAAAATCTCAGCAAAATTTTGGGTGCTTTTAGGTTGGATTTGCGTTCACTTAGATACATCAGCACAGCCATGTGGTAGTAGTGTAAATCCAAAGAATTTCCCCCAAAAATCCTTTGAAATAGTGAGTGTTCTAGTTGATGCTTGCGATGGATCTAATGAAGGACAAAATGAAATGATCCGATTGATAACCGGAAATAAATCCATTTTACCGTCTTCATTTTCGGTTCCAAATTATAAAAATAGTTATGTGAATTGGGGCACGAATTCATCGAATCCTTGGCGTGGAATTGCTGATTTAAATACAACCACCAAAAGCAAATTGAACTACCTGAATTCGACCATCAAATCCAAAGATAATTGTGGCTTACTTGTTGGTTTAAATGCAAATCAGAGCATTCCTCCGTTTTCACAGGTTTTATTTATCACAAGTGAATCGTTTTCTCAATACGCCCAAGATTTCAGTGATTTGAACGATACTTTGTATGTGATTTTTCAGAAATCCGGAAATACAGCCGGTCATTTTGTGAATTTTGGAAGCTCATCAACTCGAACATTTATTCTCAGAAATTCAGGAAGCGCTGATACCGTTGTTTACGATAGAAGCGATTTGATCAATTTAAAGGGACAAAAAGGTGCCGATGATGGAGCAGTAGCCAATTTCGATTTCAAAGGTAATGTGAGTTATGCAAATTATGGTTGCCGAGTTCCTATACCCGTAATTTCTGTTGATGCTGGCAAAGTCGCACAAACCTATTGCGATCAACCCTGGATACAACTCAATGGTCGTGTTGCAGGAACTGATTGTTATCGTTGGTCAGCAGTTCCTCTGAATTCAGGTTATTTTTCAGATTCTCATGATTTAAATTCTCGATTTATTCCCAAAAAGGGATATCAAGGTGTTGTGAAATTGTATTTAACTGCGTTTACAGGCTGTGGTGGTTTGAGAGATTCTGTGGAAGTATTGTTAAAAACGAAATCAAACATTCAAATAAGCATCGATTCTTCAAATAAGCCATACTATTGTTTTCAGTTTACAGATATTCATAATGAAAAGTTCAGAGTCGTATTACAACAACTTCAGAAGGGTAAAACGGTATTAGATACCATAATTCAATCACCAAAATGGTGCTTTGTTTTGAAGGATACTGGACTACTGAGAATCTGTTTACAACAAGAAACGATTACACCTGGTTGTGGTGATACGCAGTGTTTTGAATTGTTCAATCCGTTAATTCCAAAACCTTATCCTAAAAAGGAATTGACTTTGAGTAATGTATTTACACCGGGGAAAAAAGATGGCTTAAATGATGAATTTTATGTGGGAATAGGGGATTGTATTCAATTTAAATTGGAAGTATACAATCGATGGGGCGAAAAAGTATTTTATACAGAAGACCCCAAAGTAGGTTGGAATGGTCAAGTTCATAACATTGGGGAGATGTGTCCCCAAGGAACGTATTTTTATTTGCTTCAAGTTCAATTATTAAATGAAAATCCACAGTTCATTCATGGTTCAATTTTACTCCTAGAGTAATCGCTTTTGATTCTGCCAAAATGATATTCGTGTTGGGCGATTTGTATTACAATAGATTCATGTGACAATTTATTACAACACACGATGAGCAAGTGGGTGGTATGAGTTAATCCGATTGCAAAATACCCAATCAAATAAAGCGATTCATTTGTATTTTTGCAGTACTTATGTGCCTTATAAAAAACTTAAAGTCTTTCGGGGTATTTATCACATTTAGTTTGACTTCTTTAAACATTCAGTCGCAAAATGCATTGAATTTTGATGGTGTAGACGATTATGTAGGTTTAAATAGTTCAATTTACAGCGATGGAGTTCAGAATTTTACCATTGAATGTTGGATAAAAACCAATACTACAACAGCTACTGGATCAAATTATCATACAATTTTAGGTCGTGAAAATGCCGGTGGAGCGAATTTTAGAAATCCCAGTATTTACATTAAAGGGGGGGAATTGCACACGGATATGTCCGATCAAACCAGCTCGGTTCGATACGATGTATTAACAACGAATGTAGGATTGAAAGCCAATCTTTGGTATCATATTGCATTTGTAAAATCTGGAACCATGCAATATCTGTATGTAAACGGTAAATTAGTAAATTCAAGAAATGCCCCAACAGGAGCCAATATTTTAGGTAATTATAACCTTTGCTGGAATGATAACTATTACACGGGAGGCTTGGATGAAGTTCGATTTTGGAGCACTGCAAGAACTCAAGCGCAAATCAATGATTACATGACCCGTAATCCCAAGAAAAACGAGACGGGGTTGGTGGCTTATTTTAAAATGGATGAAGCTTCAGGAACAACCATTTCCAATTACTCTACCAATAATAGCTCAATCAATGGAACCATTTATGGAGGTGCAACGCGCATTTCTGGATTGAAAACATTCTTTGCTCCCAACTCATTAGACTTTGATGGAACCAATGATTATTTATACGCGCCTCTAACCACTTCCAATACAAATTCTTACACAACTGAATATTGGGTAAAATTAAAGACAGGTAGTAAAAAGCAGGATATATTAGATATTTATGATGATTTGGTATCTACACCCAATGCCATGATAAGTTATGTTAACACTTCAAACCAATTACGTTGGTGGATGCGCAGTGGTGGATCTACTTCCGAGGTTGTAGGGCCCACGTTATCATTGAATACTTGGTATCATGTTGCCTGTGTATATAACAACGGCGTAGCTACTATTTATTGGGAAGATGAATCTATGAATTCTGGATCGGCTAGCAATTCATCGATGGTTTCGCATGGATTGGATGGTGCTGATTATATGACCATTGGTGCGGATGCAGCGCCCATATCTGGTGCGACTCCAACAGCTCATTCTTCAATTGTAATAGATGAAGTTCGAATTTGGTCGACAGCAAGAACCCAAGCACAGGTAGAACAATTTAGATATCAAGCGTTGCCCAATTCCACTTCGGGATTGATTTCTTTTTATAATTTTAACTATGGTACTGCGTCAAGTTCCAATTCCGATGTGAGTCAAATTCTGGATGGTATGGGAACCAATCCCGCTTCGTTCAATAATTTTTCATTAACCGGATCATCTTCGAATTTAATAGCACAGGATACCATAGTTCCTGTAAAGTATCATTGGTTTGGCGAATCCAATTCCACATTTTCAAATTCTACCAACTGGTCACAATACACTGCACCACAGAATGGTATGGATTTGGAAATTGATGCAAATTCAAGCAGCAGTCCCGTTTTATCCAGCAATTTGTTTTGCAACTACTTGACTTTGCCAAGTGGTAAAACCATTACGTTGAATGATAAATATTTAGTGCTTAAAAGTGGCTTTACGGGTTCGGGTATTTTTGTGGGAAGTTTAAATTCACAACTTCTTTTGAAACGATTTTTTGCGAATACTACTTTGAATTTGTCTCAAACCACTACAGGAGTTACTAACGCATTAAAAGTGCTATCATTTGGGAGTTCGAGTTTTACTTTAACCGCGGGCACATCCCTCGAAATTAATGAAAAATTAGAAGGAACTACAGGTACGTTTAATGCAAATGGCAACGTTACGCTGAAGAGTACTGCCACAAAAACAGCGAATGCCCTAATAGCGTCGGATGCTTCGGTAACGGGGAATTTAACCGTGGAATCCTATATTCCCGCAAAACGAGCATTTCGTTTAATTAGCAGTGCCGTAAACAGCAGCTCCTCGATTTATAATAATTGGCAGGAAGGTGGTGCAAATGTTTCGGGTAGAGGAACCCATATTACAGGCTCTGGAGCCAATGGAACCGATATCACCGTTGCAGGTAATGCTTCTTTATTCAAGTACAATAATGTTCTCAAGTTTTGGGATCCCGTTAATTCAACCAATAATAACTCTACCGATTTAATTACGGCAGGAACTCCATATCGCATGTTGATAAGAGGTGATAGAACGATTGATTTAACCAAGAACACAAGTACTCCCAACAATACCACTTTAAGAACAACCGGAACATTGAATACTGGAAATGTTACAGTTACCATGCCCGCGGGAACTACTTCGAATTCGGATGTATTCGTAGGAAATCCGTTTCAAGCCCCTTTGAATATGTCTTTGTTGTTGGCCGATAACAATGTGAATTCCAATTTCAAATCGGATGTAATGTATATTTGGGACCCCACCATAAACACACGAGGTGCCTATGTTACGGTGTCATTGCCCGCGGGAAGCAATGCTTCGAATTCAGCGGCTAATAAATACTTAATGCCGGGTCAAGCTGCTTTTTTGAAGACCAAAAACGCAGGATCTGCTACTTTAATTTTATCCAACCAGTATATTGAAAACGTGAATCGTACATCTACTTTTAAGGAAGAAATGAATTTTTCGGAGCTTAAAATGCAACTGTATTCCACGGATTCCACGAATGCAATAATTACGGATGGATTATTGTTGTTGTTTGGTGAGGGATATAATTCTGATTTCGACGAAGATGATGCAACCAAAGCGGATAATTTGGACGAAAATTTAAGTGTTAAACAGGGATTAAATCGATACAGTATCGTAAAGCAAAACTATAACTTAAGTTCGGATACGTTGAATTTAAGTCTATTGCGCTACAGAGGTTTGAAATACAAAGCTGTATTTAAACCGTTGCAGATGAAATACTTGGAGTTTTATTTGTGGGATAGGGAATTAGATTCATTGTTGCCAATTCATCCTATCAATCAAACTGAATATGATTTTGATGTGAGTAGTTCTGGCTTATCTAGAGAAGATCGATTTGCAATTATTGTAAAATCCGATGGTACATTTTCCAAAGTAAATACGGTTGTGAACAAAACGATTAAGGTGTATCCCAATCCGTCTAACGGCAGATTTTATATTAATGGATTAGATTTCGAAAATTTTGGTTCATCAAACTCTTTCGATTTAATTGAAATTCTAGATGTTACTGGAAAGAAAATGAATTTTCAAATTTTAAATTCGAATGATTCATTTGAAATTCAATTACAGCATTTTACATCCGGTGTATACTTTTTAAACATCGATGGAAAAGTAATACGTCTAGTAATCTCCGAGTAGGAGATTGTATTGTTCATAATATAGTATTTATTTTAGACCTACAATCCCAACAATGTATCATTAAAGGGTTGTGCTTTTTTCCATTTATCGATGATGTATAAATCAAAATTAGGTTCTAAAGCTACTTCCGGTTCAAACTCGTGACGGATGTAAAATTGTTTGTTGTAAATCAACGGTTGTTCTAAGGCTGCTTTTTTGAATTCCGGTGGTAGAATCTTGTTTTTCTCTCCAAGTACTTCTCCAAAAGTTTCTTTGAATACCGGTTCAGAAATGACCCTACTTAATCGCTGAGGATCAGCAACTAAATTCGATCTTAATTTATATAAATCTTCCTTTTCAGGCAAATAAACACCCGAATAAACAGAACAACTTTCAGCTCCCAATTCAAAATAAATGCCCCCGGGCCACATCGTTTTTCGACCACCTATATGCAATGATGCAGAACAAAATGTTTTGTAAGGTGTTTTATCTTTGCTGAAACGAGTATCTTTATAGATGCGGAATACACATTCTTTAGCAGTTAAACCATTGTAGTCCGGATTCTCCTGAATCATCAACTCAATTAATCGTTCAACAAATCCTAGAAACGGCAGTTTTACTTCAGACTCATATCGCTTTTTATTTTCGTCAAACCAACTTTTTTGATTGTTTGTAGACAATTCGATAAAGAATTCAAAAAATCCGATTTCAAAATGAGTGCGTTTCATACAGGTTGCGTTATTTAGAAATTCAAAAGTAGAGTTACAACTTCGAATTATCTCTATATCTCCGTACCTTTGAGCACAATATGTTCTTCTTCGTAAGCAAAATCCTTCATTTTGCAATCAACCCATTATTTTGGGTGATGTTTTTCTTAGTGTTAGCTTTTTTACGTTTGAAAAATCCTGGACCTAATCCATTAACGGGCTGGAAGCGAGTTGTGATTTCTGTTTATTATCATCAAGCTAGAGCTCATTTGATTAGAGCACTGATAATTCTCTTTGTATTTGGAAATAGTGTTTTAACAAATGAATTATTGATATGGTGGGAAACCCCTTTATCATCCAAGAAAATCCATTCGGATTCGAATTTCCCTAAAACAGCTGTTGTTTTAGGTGGTTTTGGAACCTATAATATTCACTCCCATTGGTACCGATTGAATGATGCATCGGAGCGTTTATTATCTGGGATGGAAGGTCTGATACATAACAGATTCGATCGAGTAATTTTAAGTGGTGGTAATTCCAATATTTTCGACAAACGATTTTTTGATGCCGATAATGCTAAAAATTATTTGTGGCGCTTCAAATTAGACACTACCAAAGTAATTGCAGATAACCATTCTCGAAACACAACGGAAAACGCACTTTTTACAAAAAGGATACTCGATAGTTTGTCCATTGATGAACCCATATTATTGATAACAAGTGCTGCACATATGCCACGTTCCATTGCTTGTTATGAAAAGTATCAAATAAAAATCGTTCCCTATCCGGTGCAACATTTGGGAAATGCAGACCGCAATTATAGTATTTCAAGTTACATTATTCCGAGTACATTAGCCATGGAGAAAATGCAGAATTTACTTCATGAATGGGTGGGTTTTATAGCGTATAAGTTGGCGGGAAAAATTAATTGATCTTTTGGGGGGAGGGTAACAACGTGGTACTATTAAATACCATCGATTGTGATTATCAATACTTCAAATAGTAGAAGGGTAGCGGGGAAGATTTTTCAAATTGGTAGGCAATAAAAATAATTACCACCATAATTAAGGAAAATATTATCCAGTGCATGGATTCAATACTTCTCTCTATTTTGGGATAAACACTTCCCAAAGTGAATTGAATAACAGCCACAAATAAGGTAATCACTAGAACCCAAGGATATAAATTCACCCAATCTGAAATCAAACTAAAATCAAGTTCCCGAAGAATTTTTGTGATGATTCCGTTAGCTACTTCAAACGAGCTCGCTTTGAAGTAAATTCCGCTATACACCAAAAATGTAAAAGTCAATGCAATTGAAAAGCTTCGATATATCCATTTGGGAACGAATGACTTTACTTTTATTCTCCAATCGCTGGTGAAAATATCCCATACCAAGGCCAACGCATGTAACATCCCCCAAAACCAATAATTCACGGATGTTCCATGCCAGAATCCGCTAATCATAAATACAATGAATACCGATAAACTAGTTCCCCATTTTT
>JACCEA011122048.1_pt1 | contig 10398 bp, 7 predicted proteins | sample 7449851 | NCBI WGS metagenome assembly JACCEA01 (sample SAMN15323453, study PRJNA562643) | freshwater metagenome | isolation source: river surface water | place: USA:Blue River Watershed | collected 2017-08-18 | reverse complement strand
GTGTTGGTATTATAGTGATGACTAGTTACATGACTAGGTGCATAACCGTGCATAGTACCCATGTTCATAGACATCGATGAGTTGGTTGACATTGGTGGAGGTAAGAAGATCATTCCATTACTATTGCCACCATTACTATTGCCATTCGTTGTGTTCGTAATAATACCAGTATTAGCAAAGGTGTGAGTGCGTCCGAAGTCTTGTACGTCCGTCACACCAGGGATAGAGTCAACATCAATATCGGTTGAACTATCTGATCGCGATCGTATTGGTGAAGGAACTCGATTCGTCGATTTCTTTTTATTAGAACATGCAGTAGTCTTGGTATCTCTCTTTCTCTTTCTCTCATTGTCAGACACTCTATCGACTACTGGTACACCCGCTGGACCTACTACTACACCACTTGGTCCATTCGCTGATGATGACAATGCCATTACTGCAGCAACACCAACTTGATCATCAACATCTACTTGAAAGAATGTATCATCATCGTCATCTTCACCACCATCACCACTGATAGCTGCTTCTCTTTCTTGTAGTTCTTTCTTAATACGTCGTTCAGGTCTCTTTACTGGTAATATACCAGACACATTTTCAAATATTTTAACACGTCGTTTTGTTGCATCGGATGCTTTAGAACCTGTAATATATTGTATTGGACGTCTTAAATTTGGTATATAAGAACCTTCTAAGAAAGCACAAACATCTAATAAAAATTGTTTTTTATTTTCACCTTCAATTAATGTCACAGCAAATTCCATAGCACGCTTATAACGTGGTAACCATGTCAATTCATTATCTGACATACCACGCATTTGATAAAAAGGATCTTCAAGAAATTCTAAACGATTTAATGGTGGTAACATTGCTATATAGCGTTGAGCTATTTCTTGTGCTTGATGTTGTTCGGGAGTCAGTGGTATGTTGGGTTGAATTGTATAGGCTGCATATGTATTGTGAATATCTTGATCTGGAGGTATGACACCTGTACGACGGCCAACATCACGATATTTTGCTAGTATTAAAAAACGTATAACAGTAGCAACATGTAAGATTTTGCCTAATTTAGACAACTTCCGTTTCATTAAACCTGTAACATATCGTTTATTTATTGTACCAACATCTTTCATATCTTTTAAATCTTGTAATAATTTTGTTAATCCTGCTAATTCAGTGGTTGCCACATCTGGATGTTGACATTCTTCTAACCATTTTTCATCACTACTCAGATAACTATAATCATCATACGATGATTTCAATGTTGGCCTACTCATTTGTTCAATTTTACGATATGAAACTGAAGATGTCCAGGATATTTTTATTCTGAAATGTGGGCGAGACGTAGTCGACTACGTACTCTATTCGGCGGTTGGTGTTTCGACTCGTTGCGCTATTTCTCTTTCGGTCACTCAATCTTCTCCCAATATTTTCGTCTCAACTGATACGATTGGAGAAGGCAAGGATCAAAAACAACAAGGGGAAAAAAAGGAAAAATCCGTTGGACACTTGTCTCTTTCTTCGCAGAAGTCTCATAAAGCTCAAGCAAATAGGATTGGCAGGATTTGAAATGTAATGGCCAAGTGGCTGCCAATTACTGCCACCGGGTGTTGAGCGGTGTGGGCGAAAGGCTGGGAATGGAGGCACTGCCATTCACTGCCAAACGCTGCCATAAAAATTGGCAGAAACCTGGGACTATGTGCCCCAGACCGTTACAAAAACAGCTCTTTTTCATTGGATTTTCCTTTTCTTCCGTTTGAGATTTCTATGAGCAAGTTTCTTATTGGAAATGATCAAGTACGGAATATTGTGTTTCAATCCATTCTCACTCATTTTGAAAGCGGTGTGAGCTTGTCATGATTCGGACATGCAAACCAAGGGAAGTAGTGGATCTGATGACAACAACATGCAAGATAAAAGTATTTTATGACTTTAGGAAATTCACTATTTTTGAAACACTTGTACTCAACAGCTCCACATCAACACACCATGTAACATAATGCATGAAAAATCTTGAGTTAACCAGTTGAATCGGTCGGTAGTTATGAATGTCGTGGGATTATTTCTAAATGCATTGTTATGATGCAACATCAAAATTACAAGCTGTATCTCGTGTTATTTTATTGTAGGCACCAAATACCTATGGATCTTTGTGATAGTTGCGATGATTGGACGAGACATTGAAGAACTCAATATATTGTAACTGTGAAAAAAAAAAGTAACTGTGAACAGTTGTCGAATATGTGAAGGAAAATTTCAGTTGCCCGTTGTTATGTCGCTGAACAGGAGATTTCGTTGAGGAACAGAAAGCACTTATTCTCGTGCATATTCGCGAGCATGTCATAACCACCTTAGAAAACCGTGTAGTAACATGTGACAATAATGTAATTGGTTATCGAAACAAGAAGGTACTTATTGGGTGGTTTATAGTATATCTAAACAAAGACATAATGCAAAATGTTTCTCAGAAAAGAATGAATTTTCATTGAACAAGCGAGATTCAATCTTGGGCCATGTTTAACTTGATGAATCATATCTGTGGTGTTAAATTGTATTTGTCCAAACAATTCAATTGAAACAGTTCTGTGTATGTGTGTATAACACCATAGTTCAACAGGGATAAGATAGCAAACGGATGATATTGGACAGACGTTGAAGAACACAAGTAGATTGGGAATATCTACCACTCTAACCAATCATGTAATTGTATGTAATAATATTAAGAAGTTACTTTATAAAATGACTGATACTATGAAATGCAAGCCTTCTCTGATAGTATAATGGTCAGTATACCCGCCTGTCACATAGGCGCCTGAGCGTTCTCTACAGAACGCGGGAGACCTGGGTTCGATTCCCAGTCAGAGAGCATCATCTTTTTGTCCCAATCCATTCTGACACTTCTTGATATCTTGTTGCATTTACTTTCTGGTAGTATTTGTCAACAACTCCACCTTCTTGCCTAGATTGTTGCTTTTTTTTTTTGGAGAAGCTAACAAGTGAAGTTGCCATTGCCAGTGAATGCTTTGGATCTATACTTCTCAATTTTGAACGCGATCGTCTATATAATCTAGATCCTGATCAACGCATTGTACAAAGCATCTTTTTCCTCCTTCCTCATCATACTGTTCAAAAATAAAATTTGAAAAGAAATGAACTACGATAGTATGGCCGTACAATACACGCATGACATCCCTTCTGGTGTTAAAGATTTCCAGAAATTCTTTGGATCATCTTCATCTTCAAATGGAACTACTATTCCTCCGTCATGTATTCAAGAATTACTACGTCTATCATGGACAGCCAAACTAGAACCTATTGGATTGCGCGGATTGTGTTGGAGAGTTATGTTGGGGTTATTGTCCCATAAAGATCGTGGACTGTGGTATAGTGAATGTCAGAAGAATCTTTCTTATTATCAAGAATTGAAAAGTCAACAAATGCCAAGTATCAACAAAGTCAGCGTCGATCCACTATCAGCATTGAGTCAAGGCAATTCAATGAGCGATGAATGGAAAGCATTTTACAAAAATGTTGAATTGACGGATTTTATTAAAGGAGATTTGGATCGTTTATACCTTTCTGGAATTGACGACGAATATTTTCAAACAAAAGAACGACGTGATATTGTATTAGCAATACTCTTTGTTTGGTCAATGCAAAATCCTTCAATATCTTATCGTCAAGGTATGCATGAGATTGTAGGTTGTTGTCTCTTTATGGTTGAACAAGAAGTCAATTTCTGGGAAGTATATGCGAGTAGTACTGCGAACCATAATGCGGATATGGATCAAGCAGCAAAATGCTTTCCGAAAGACAATGCATATATTGAAGCGTATACTTACATGTTCTTTGAGCGCATTATGATGGAATTGGCTTCATTATATGATCCTTTAGCTGTGGCTGATGGACAGCCTTTTGTTGTACAATTCTGCGCTAAGATTCAAGGTGAGTTGATCTTCTCTTTAATTTCTTGTGAAAATACTTAAATGATTGGATTTTTTCAGAGCATTATCTGCGTATTCTTGATCCTGTCCTTTGTCAGCATTTGGAAGACAGTTTTGTTCAATCCCAGCTGTATGGATTACGCTGGACACGATTAATGCTCGGGCGTGAATTTCCTGTCACACATAGTCATGTTTTTCGTCTATGGGATTTCATGTTTGCTGCTTGTTTTGATGCTGAATTCAATGATACAAAACAGAAGAAACAATTACAAGATGAAGATTCCGTGCCTAATGTTTATTCTCTGTATGCGAACAGTATCATGCGCGGGTATCGAAAAGAGACAAATGTTAATGCGAAAAAAGAGAGCAAAGGAAGTAATAAGTTGGTTTATGTCATCACGCCGTTACTTGGATCACTAGGTGATTTTATGTTGGCGATGTTAATTCAGATTCGTGATGAATTGTTGGAATCGGATTCAAATTCAGTTATTGCTTATGTGATGCGCTATCCACAAAGAGATTCTGTGACTTCATTAGTTGAATGTGCTGATATGATTCGTAGGTATGTTTCTTGTCGATTTTTGTTTTGTATATATTTTTCTAATCTGTTTCCTTTTCAGAGGAGTGATGGTACGTGATATCAATTCCAACGGTGCAATTTTAAATGTTGACACTTTTAACAACAATAATTATCCTAATGGTGCTGGTAATGGGAACAACTATGATTTCAACACAAGAGGTAGCTTAGTGAGTGATGTCCTCAACAGTCAAGTCAGCAAGAAAGTTCAAGACAAGTTCTTTTCACTCAAAACAGCAGTGGGTTCTGGTTTGAATGAATTCGTACAATCTATTTCTCCATTGTTGGATGGATTTGATGACGATCCCCTTGCACCACCAAAACCATTGCCACCACATCAACGAAAGCCTGTTTCGACCGCTACTCCATACTCAATCAATGGCGGTTTGACTACTCCACCACCGTCGGCCAAAAAGAAGCCTGCTCCAACATCTGTTTCGCAGAAAGAGAGAATTGTAGATCCATTACTTAGTGGAAGCATGTCTCCAGCAGCAGCAGGATCAAGTGGAGATGCGAGCTCTGTCAAGTCTGGATCATCCTCTTCCACTGCCGTAGGTTCTGATGCAAGTGGTCCCGCGACCATTGAAGAAGTAGATCCATTGACCGGTATGGTTGTTTCACGTCCTGCTACATCTAGTGCGAAAGAAAGCAAGCGACCATCTGTCACCGGTGCTTCCACAAGTGGTAAGATGGCTGGCGAAGGTACGGGCTATGCGAATCTGCCAGAGGCAATGCTCGCGAATCAAGATGGTAACCCAACCACCCCAATGACATATAGTAAGACTGTTGGTGGAGCTGGTGTGCAAACTCCAACACCAGGCACTTCTCGTCAAGGTCTTTCCTTATTCAGTCCCAATTGGTTCCCTTCCAATAATGCTGGTGGAAATGCTGCTGCTTCTGGAGCATCTTCCTCAACCGCTGCGAATAAGAAGAAAGATCGTCTCAGTGTTGGCGTCGATCTGCGTGATCTTCATGAAGGTCAACCTTTATCAATGACACAGCCCTCATCATCTTCTAATGCCACCACGAACAATAGCAACAACCCAAATACAAATAATGGTGTAAAAGAAGGAAGTACTGCTTTGCGTGCGAAGGGCAATGCAGTGAGAGACCGCTTAATGGAAATCGCAGATCATTTGAATCAACTTTCTGCAATTTGTGCTCATAATACTGCCGATCCTTCTTCTCCACCGGGTGCGCCTGTTGGCAGTCCTTCGTCGGATGAAGAAGATGTTTGTTCTAGTACAGCGAAGCGTTTGCATGCTTTGGCCCAGATTCTTTCGGGTGATTCATCAATAGTTGATTATGATATGAAATTCGCCAACAAGGAGTTCTCGACTTTACTTCCAAATCAAGTTAAAATCGGTACCACCACTAATAGCGGAAGTACTACTGCTAGGAGAGGCAGTGGAAGTAGCACGATTTCTGTTACAGCGGGCCCAGCATCTATTGCTTCCCTATCGATAGCTGGTGATGAAGTACCTTCCACCCAAGCACCAGTTAGTCAGCAACTTGCTGATCAACCAAAGAATAGAACGGATAGTCTGCAATCAAACTCCAGTACATCCGGGATGGACATGAAATCCGTAAGCAGTGAGAGTGGTGGTGAAGGTGATTCTCCTACGAAAGCACCTCAAGATACTGAACTGGAGAGTGTGTAATAAGTTATTGATGTTTGGTGTAAAGAAGATATGTTCCAGTTATGATAATGTATTATTAACAGAGTAATAAATTGATGGATTGCAATTTGATTATAATAGTAGTGATAGTAGTTTGTGAGTAATTATGCCACAATGTTATCAACATGCTTCATCTCAGGTGATAGTTTTCCAAGGAAGTTGTCTGATTGATATAGTTAATATTTAAAAATACTTCTTCCAATCAAAGTTTACTCCGTCGATAATCTGCACCTTCAAGTACCTCATTTTTGCGCTTTCAACTAATGGCAAAAAAGAAAAAAAATAGAACCAATTAAGATGCCAAGATAAGGCAAGATAGCACATCGCAGTTACCTTCTTAATAGCGGCGGCCACAGAATCTGGGTCATTGGCATCCAAATGATGGATGGAAGGACCCGCCTTATTATCTCCTTTTAAAACACATGTCCAGAAGTTAGCCTTTGGAGTAACAACGGACTTTTCCAAATTAATGGTAATTTCTTGGCTTGCTTTGTCCAAAAACCAGCAACAATCGTCACCACGAACTGTATCATAGAATTCATCATCCAACACAACTTTCCTCCGCACAACAACTTTGAGACGTCTTGAAGTAATAACAACGTCAACTTCATTAGCTGTAATACCTTCTCCATAATTCCCCAATGGTAATCTCATTTCAATTTCGTCTTCACTTTGGTTCCATTCATATTTCTCTGTTGTTCCATTAACAAATGTTTGCATTCCACTGCTGTCACCACCTCCCATTAGCTTTGAATAGTCAAATTCATCATCATTCCCTCCATCTCCCACCATATTCTCATTCTGAATCTTACTTGTAATATCCAACAAATCTTTCGTACTCTTTGCCGCAGTCTGGAAACGTTTGGAGTACATCATAGCAAAGAATACAACGATCACAATGATCGCCGTTGAGCCAATAGCGATCATTAATTGAGGGGAAACCTTGGTTGTCGCTGTCATTTTCACAATTTGCAAATTCATCAACCAAATCATATTTTTTGCAACGATTCCAGATTGTTGTAGAGCATGCACAGACAGAAAGTTCCAAACAAAATACAAATACTTTATATTTACTGGTAACGTTGCACCCTCAAGCCTTCTCTGATAGTATAATGGTCAGTATACCCGCCTGTCACATCGGCGCCTGAGCGTTCTCTACAGAACGCGGGAGACCTGGGTTCGATTCCCAGTCAGAGAGCATAATCTTTTTGATTTTTCCTTTGCGTCCCAGATGGCATTTCCAAGAGGTATAAAAGTACATTTTCATTCACAAACTACTGCTTCAACATTTGAATTGCCACATGATGCTGGTGCCGCTTCAGCAAATTTTGGAATGCATACAAAGGTGCGGTGATACTCAAATTCAAACGGCATCTGGCTGCGACATCAACATCTCGCATGATTTAACACTATGATAGGCTCATCGAGCAACTTTACTGTTGCCAGGAATACCACCCAAGCTCAAAGGGATGGAAAACCACCATTTGATCCTTCCACAATCAACACATGGATCTATCCTACCAATTACCCTGTCCGACGTTACCAGTTCGAGATATGTAGCAAAGCTCTGTATGCTAATACTCTGGTTTGTCTCCCAACAGGGCTTGGGAAGACTCTGATTGCAGCAGTCGTGATGTACAACTATTATCGGTGGTTCCCGACAGGTAGGCACTATTATAGTATAATGTAAGCATTTCATTCTGATCTTATTGATTGCGGTCATTTTTCAGGGAAAATTATTTTCATGGCCCCATCTCGTCCGTTAGTTAATCAGCAAATGGCAGCATGCAATGACATAATGAAAATTCCTGAAGATGATACAATTCTATTGGAAGGTGGAGTCTATCCAGAACGTCGCACTGCCCTGTGGCAAAATAGTCGTTTAATCTTTTGCACTCCACAAGTTGCTCTGAATGATTTGAAAGAGGGTAGACTTGATGCAAAGTCTATTGTGTGTATTGTAATCGATGAAGCTCATAAAGCTACCGTTGGTTTTGCATACACTACCTTTATTCAACTGTTGTCGACTTTTTCGCAGCATCATCACATCTTGGCTTTGTCGGCTACACCTGGCACGGATCTCCGAAAGATTCAAACAGTAAGAACTATTGTGTGATATGTTTTCCATTGATATTATTGTTAATTCGATTCAAAAAATAGGTCATCGTCAATTTGAAAATTGCTCAAATCGAAGTTCGCACTGAAGACGATCCTGATGTCGCTCCATATGTTTGCCAACGCCAAATTGAAATTGTTAAATGTGACAGTGTTAAACCTACTAATCCAACTCAAACTATTCGTGAAGATATATACAAGCTAATGGAAGCACCTCTCAATGTTTTGTTGGTGCATCGTTTGGTTACTGTAAATTCACCGAGTTTCTTAAATTTACACATGATCGAAGAAGTTGCCCAGTAAGTCCGTACACATTTGCATTAGATTATTGATTCTCATTTTTGTTACAATAGCGATTGGAATAATCTATTAACAATGCGAGGGATTACAGATAAAGAATTAATTCGCAATTTGCAGGAAAATTTGCATGTACTGCGCTTATTAGCTCAGGCTAAAAAAGCTTTAGCAGAGGACGAAATTAAGGGTCTTCTACAGTTTCTTGAAAAATCTTACGCCAGCAATGGAGAGGTAATAGTGTAAAGTTGCTAGAATTTCCAATGTTTACTTTCTTTTTCCAGTTTTTTGCTGAAATTGCTAGGCCATTCATGATCCGAGTACGTGATGCAAAGAAGAATGCTTTGTATTCTGAGAAACGTCAACCAAAAATCAATAAATTGAAAGAAGTTTTAGTTGATCACTTTTTATCTCACAATCAATCGGCTGGTGAATTATCATCATCTGGCCAGACAACTTCCACTCGTGCTTTGGTATTTGCCCATCTCAGGTCAACTGTTGTTGATATTACCAATGCCTTGAAGAATTACAACGAAGATAATGATTTTGATGGAATTGAATTGCGACCGCGAGAATTTGTTGGTCAAGGCGTCAAGAAGATTTCTTCCAATGATGATACTTGGGACGATGGAGATGAGAGCGGGAAAGGTTCTATTGGCTTGACACAAGCGGAACAAGCGGCAATACTTCGTGATTTCAATGCTGGTCATTACAATGTTCTTGTGGCTACTAGCATCGCCGAAGAAGGTTTGGATATCGCAGAAGTAGATTTGATTGTCTTATTTGATTCAGTATCATCCCCTACGAAGTTGGTGCAGCGAATGGGTAGAACCGGCCGAAAGAGAGATGGTAGAATTGTATTGCTTAGCGAAAGTAGTGGAAATGGCGGTAATGGTGGTGGAACAGTAGATGATGAAGATAAGCTTGATCAATCAAAAGAAACGATCAAGTCTTTGAATACTATTCTTAAACATGCGAAGAAAACATTGACATTGCAAGTGGATCGCACAGGGGCATCATTATTACTCCCGCAATTGAGGTCTGGTGGGAGCGCTAACCTACCAACGGTCATGTATCACGAGATGAAGTCGCATGTGTATCAACAACAAACGTCACAACCACCAGCTGCACCATCCCAACAAATTCAATCTCAAAAGCACCTGCAACAATCACAACAGCCAACTCCATCTTTGACTGACATTAATAGTTTCAATCGATTGGGAATGGGCAATAATGGTGGAAATAGTCTTTTAGCTGCAATGATGAAGAAAAAGGCAGAGGTGGAGAGTGCCGCACAGATGGAGAAGAATTCTATCGAGATTGAGAGCGGCAAGTCAACTTCAAAATCAATTCAAAGCTACTTCGCAATGCCACCTCCTGCACGAGTACGTCCTTCTTCGTCGGGTTCAAATTTCAACAGCGAGCTAAGATCACCAATGGAACAAACAGTCAGCGGGGTCACTCGTTCCGCTGGGAAATCTCCCCCGACCATTACTAATAAGCTACATGCAGTAATCGAGTTGTTGGATGATAGTCTAGATGAGCCGTGGATAGATGGTGGACCGTCATGCGTTGATCGCACCGCCACCGCAGCGGTGTCAAGTAGACCATCCAGTCGTTCTGTGATAGAAACTTCGGATCCCTACGCGTTTACTCGCGCCCCAGTGCCTTCCCAATCGCAGCAAGCAAGTCGTTTACGACTTACCCAGCAGCAATCAAGAGAGTGGGTACCATCACAGATATCTTCACGCTCTCAATATGATCCAGCAAAAGTAAATCCCTACATCAAGCG
>JACCEA011503744.1_pt1 | contig 10399 bp, 9 predicted proteins | sample 7449851 | NCBI WGS metagenome assembly JACCEA01 (sample SAMN15323453, study PRJNA562643) | freshwater metagenome | isolation source: river surface water | place: USA:Blue River Watershed | collected 2017-08-18 | reverse complement strand
CGTACTCTCGCCATCCCAGAATCTGACGAATAAATCCTTCAACGGCTGATAGCGGGATGGTGTCGGTTGATTGGTGTCGAAATGCACGCTCTGCTGCATGCACGACTTCCCGTGCGGACAGGAGCTTTAGATTTAAGGCTGATGCAATATGAGCATGAAAGAGCCAGGGCTGATCCGTCCACATGGCATCCTGAAAGCGCCCAAACTGAGCGAGTCGATGCGTCAGAAAATCGTCGAGAACCTCCAGCGCTTCTTCGCGCGTCACAGGCCAACCAAAGCCGTCTTGGCTTGCAGATACCGTTCCTGGGTGGCGACTAAAGCGCCGATTCACCAGTTCAATGACGTCCCTTGTAATCTCGTCAGGGGTGAAGCGTTTGGGCGCAGGAACATCCCTTGGCCCCTCTTTTCCGAAGGATTCACGATTATCTTGATCAAAGTTCCACTGCCCGCCCAGCGGTGCACCTCCATCCATCAGGATGTTGTGCCGAACCCGGAGCGCTCTGACCCAGTACTCCAGTCGAAGCTGCTTGCGCCCTTTGGCATGCTCAGCGAATTCTCGAACAGTGGAAAAGAAGTGACGATCTTCACGAATATCGAGCGGCACGGACTGCGCTACGGCCACTGCTTTGATCGCTTGCAGTACGCGCCAATCTCCAGGTGCGGTCATCACGAGCTTTTCGGGGCGCAGGCGTGCGATTGTTCGCTTCAGTTCCGACGCGATTGATTGGGTGTTTGTAGGGTCATCGATCACCGTGTAGTGCAGCGGAATCTTTTCTTGGTGAAGGCGATCACGAAAGTGCCGCATGGCGCTTAGAAACAAGGCTATCCGCTGCTTGGATGACCAGATGTGTTCAGACTCCTCTGCGACTTCCGCCATCCAGACTGCGTCCCGCGTTGGGTCGAAGTCATCAAACCCACTGGCGTCCCGATCGAGTTGATCGCCCAGCACAAGCAGTAGGTGGCGCATCGCAGCAAAACCTCCAAAAAAGTTTAGGGAAAACCCCTGTTATTAAGTCGAACCCAAGAAATTATGCGGGATTCGGGAAAGTTGTATTACCCGATGTCGCGATGCGTCACTCAAGCGGTCATTGACACCGGGGCCAAGGGGAGTAGTGTTTGCTACTACGCAACTGTATTAGTTCGTACTACTACTTTAAAACTACGAAAGCCAGAGGAGAGAGCAATGCGCATGACCACGTCTTGGAAGTCTGTAATCGCTGCGGCCGCTTTGAGCTGTGCCAGCCTTGTCTACGCCCAGAGTCCCGTTACGGTTCGCGTTGGGGTGCAGTCCATTCCGCCCGATGCAGTGTTTCAGGCCAAGGATTGGCTTGGTCCTTATGGTCTAAAGGCCGATATTCAAGAGTTTTCCTCCGGTGGCGACATGATGCAGGCGTTTATCGCTGGCAAACTGGATATTGCTGATGGGGGATCTGGTCGGCTGGTGACCATGGCTGCAACCCAGCCAGAGTTGTTTTACATCATGGCCGTTCGTCAGTCGGGCGGCGATCGTTATGGTCTGATGGTTCCTGTGAAGTCCACTGCAAAGTCGATACAAGATCTCAAAGGAAAAAAGATTGGCACGGTGAGCGGTTCTGGGTCTAACAGCACGTTCCGTCTGTTCTTGGAGAAGAACGGTTTAGCGGAAAAAGATTTCCAGATGGTCAACATGAAGGTGCAGGATATGCAGTCTGCACTTCAGCAAGGCCTTTTGGATGCGGCGATCGCCTGGGAGCCTCAGGTGGCGATTGCAGAAACAGCCGGTGCTGCAAAACGAATCATTTCGATGAAGGGTGTGAACGAGAGCCCGAACTTTTATCTTGTATCTCGGAAGTTTGCAGATGCAAACCCCGAGGCGGTCGCTAAATTTCTTGCTGCAGCTTGGGAAGAGGCTGAGCTAATCCGCACCAACTCCGCATAGGCAGGTCGCCTTGCGGCAGGTTTCATCTCCAAGAAAGGGGTTCAGGCAGATCCGAAGGCAATGGCCCTGGCACTGAGCCGAATCAACGTGAATCCTGAGATTAAAGACGAGATGGTTCAGGAGCTCGTTCCGGTTGCGGAGTCGATGCTGGCCGCAAACCGCATTAAGACGATGCCTGACTTCAACAAGGTCGTGAACAAAAAGTTCTACGAGGCATCCATCAAATATCGCAAGAAGTAAACCAGACACATCATTATTTACATTAGAGGAGTTTTAGGATGTCGAAGAGCTACACACCCGAGGACCTGGTCGGTCTGACCATGAAATTCGCGAATCACACTGCGAATCTCAAGTTCGAGGATATTCCCGCAGAAGTTGTGAATAAGGCCAAGCTGATTCTGCGCGATGGTCTCGGTAACCAGATCGCCGCTTCCGCTATCGGTGATCCCGCCATTCGAATGGCGGATCTCGTTCGGGAGTGGGGCGGTGCGCCACAGGCGACGGTTGTCGGGTTTGGCTTTAAGGCGCCGCTTCCTCATGCCACGATGTGTAACGCCATGATGGGTCATGGCGTTGAACTGGATGATGCGCATGGATCAGGTCTGATCAAGGCAGGTTCTGTGCTCGTGCCCACGGCGATGGCCTTTGCCGAGTTCAAGAAAGCCTCCGGTAAAGAGGTGTTAACGGCGCTGATTGCGGGCTATGAGATTGCCGTCCGTATCGCTAAGGCGATTAACCCTGGGCATCGACAGCGTGGCTATCACACGACCGGTACGGTGTCCTGTATTGCGGCGGCCGCAGTCGGTGCGCGTCTGATGGGCTGCAACGCCGAGCAGATTGCCTGGGCGATTGGTCTGGGGGCAATGCAGTCAGCGGGTATTCAGTCGTACCTAGATGACCCGTGTATTGCGAAACCCTTTAGCCCCGGCAAGTCGGCTTTTAACGGAACGATCGCTGCGGTGATGGCAAGTCGTGGATTTAGCGGCCCGAAAAAAGTGCTCGAGAGCAAAGAAGGCTTCTTCAATGCGTTTACAGACGCTGTTCGTATCTCGGACCTATTAGATGGTTTTGGAGAGCAGTACGCCATCATGGAAGTGGGTTTTAAGCCCCACGCAGCCTGCCGTTACGCCCATGGTCCGATTGATCTGGCCCAGGATATGTACTGGAAAGAAAAAGTTCGAGTTGGAGATGTCCAGAAGATTACGGTTCATATGAGTGAGCTGGCGATCCGCCAGGCGTCAAAGCCAAACGTGACGAACCTAAATGCCGCAATGGGCAGCACACAGTTTGGCGTTGCACTTGCGCTGGAAGCAGGTGGCAATGGGCTGCGTGACTACTGGTCGGGATACGAAAATAAGAATGTTCACGAGGTTGCTGCCAACAAGGTCACGCTGGTTGCCGAGAAAGAGTTCGGTCTCACCGGGCGTCAGGCCATTGTCGAGATTGATACAAAAGATGGCCGTCACCTGCGTCTGCGTTCAGAGGAGCCCCGTGGCGAACCTACGAATCCGCTGACCGAGGATGAGCTTGAGCGCAAGTTTATTGGTCTTGCCTCGATGGTCATGAAAGATGAGGCTGCAGTTCGTGCAATTAGTCAGCGTGTGATGGCGATGGACAAGGAGACCAACGCAGGTGAGATCTCGGCCATGACCGTTGCTTCTGATGGTAAACCCACTCTGCTTGCAGCAGCTTAAAGAACATGGGATTCCGTCAGTCAGGTCAGCATGTAGTGCCGTGTCTGTTTATGCGCGGCGGATCGAGTCGTGGGGGATTTTTTCTTGCCGAGGATCTTCCCTCGGATCCCCATGAGCGAGCGGCGTGGTTGTTAGCGGCCTATGGATCGCCTGACACGCGCCAGATTGACGGAATCGGTGGTGCGGATGCTTTAACTAGTAAGGCGGCGGTGATTGCAAAGTCATTGCAGCCTGGTGCGGATGTGGATTACACGTTCTGTCAGGTCGGTATTGATAAGGCACAGGTCTCCACTGGCGGTAGCTGCGGCAACATGCTGTCGGCCGTGGGGCCCTATGCGATCTACAAAGGGCTTGTGGCGCCGACGCCGGGTGTTACAGTGGTTCGAATTTATACGACTAACACCAAGCAGACGGTCACTGCCTATGTCCCAATGGATGGGGACTTGCCGGCGGTCGACGGCGACTGCAAGATCGCTGGTGTGCCGAGTGCTGGTGCTCAGATCATGCTTGATTTCGGTGACTGCGGTGGCGCGATGACCGGAAAGCTCTTGCCAACTGGGTCAGCACGAGACACCATCACGATCGACGGCCGAACCGTTGAAGTGTCTCTGGTAGACGCAGCGACGCCATTTGTCTTTGTGCGCGCCGCCGATGTTGGGGCGATGGGAACAGAAAATCCGACAGAAATTGCGGCAAACGCTGATCTGATGCGGCGCTTAGAACAGGCGAGAAGCTGGGCCGCAGTGGTTGTTGGTCGTGTTCAAGATGCCTCAGAGGCAACTGAAAAATCACCAAATGTGCCGCGGGTGATTATGGTGGCTCCCCCGACTGAGTACACCGCCATGGACGGTCGGATCGTCTCCCAGGATATGGTCGATCTGAATGTTCGCCAGCTGGCCATGCAAAAGCCACACAAAGCGTTGGCGGTCGTGGGAAGTGTCTGCTCAGCCGTCGCATCGGCAATCGAAGGGTCGGTGGTCAATGAATGTAAACGTGCTGGCACGACGGGACAGACGCGTCTTGGGCATCCAAGTGGCGTCTTGCAAGTGGAATCGACGGTGATGCGTCGATCCGACGGCAGCTACGAGATTCGGCAGGCCAAGATTGAACGCACGGCCCGTCTCTTGATGTCGGGAGATCTGTATCTCTCTGCAAAGCGGATTGCAGCGCTTAAAAAAATTGTGACGCTGTAATTGACGACCTAACTCGTTAACGATGGAATTCAAACTCCCCCCTCGCTCCGAAAAACCTCGCGCCCGCGGGACGACCTCCGTCATTGACTTCGGTCCAGATACCTTTGGTTGGACTGGGCTGTCTGGCGTGCAGGATCTTTTAGATTACGCCGCACCCTATATCGATTTTGTAAAAATCTACGCGATGAATGCCTTGTTGGTCCCAGAGCCGACGATCAGAAAGGTGGTTGGGCTCTATCAGGACGCCGGGATTAAGGCGTATTCGGGAGGTATTCTTTTTGAGTACGCTTGCCATACCAACTCATTTCCCGAAATGCTGCGGCATCTCAAAGGAATTGGTATTCGCGCGATGGAGGTTTCTGAAAACTACCTGGAGCTATCGGCGTCAGATCGTGAGCGATATATCGGGCTTGCACAGCAAGAAGGGTTTGAGGTGATCTATGAGTTTGGCAGAAAGAATCCGACTGAACCGTTTAGTCTTGATGACCTGACTGCACTTGTAGACGATCTTCATCATCGGGACATTCATCATGTGATTATTGAGCAGAGCGAAATCGACATGATTGCAAATACATCACCGAAGGCCCTTGCTAATCTTGCGGCGCAGCCATGGTTTTCAAGCGTCATGGTCGAGGCGGATCCTTACAAGTTTCCGCAGCAGCATGCCTCGCTGTTAAAGCAGTTTGGACCAGAACTCAATCTGGCAAATATCACTGCAGGGCAGGCGTTAAGACTCGAGGGTCTGCGGCGGGGTATTGGCCGTGCAGTCGATTATTCACTCTTGCGATAAGAGCGTTTTATGCCAACTAAAAAGTCTAATAGTGAAACACTGAGTGAAGAAGCGCGAGCCGCGGAGCTCCAGCAGCTAGGCTTTACCGGTTATGAGGCACGTGTCTATCTAGCGTTATTGCGTTTTTACCCTGCAACGGCCTATGAAATCAGTAAACAGTCAGGGCTTCCCCGCGCGAACGTCTACAACGCACTGACCACCTTAGAGAAGAAGCTCGCCGTTCAGCCGGTAAACGAGAATCCAGTACGTTATGTCCCGGTGGATCCCCGGCAGATGCTCGATCGAATTCAGCGGGAGACAGCGAGTCGTTGTGACAGTCTGGCAGATCAGCTATTAGCGACAAAAGCGGTTCAGTCGACTGAGTTTGTCTGGACCCTCTCCGGAGACGCTCACATCCACGCCAAGATGAGCGACATGATTGCGGGCGCAAAGCGTCATATCTGGATCAAAGGCGCCCATCACAACTTTCAATTTCACCTGGATGAGCTTCGTGATGCTGCAAGGCGCGGCGTTGAGATTCTCGTTATTTTGTTTGCAGAGCCTGATCAACTAGATCTTTACAAGTTTGGACGTAACACAAAAGCCTACCTCCATGAGAGCAGCGGCGTTCGTGTGGGCTTGAGTGACTCTCTTGTGACTGTGACGACGGATTTTGAAGAGGCGATGACGGCCGGACTTGGCCCCAACGGCTATGGCGTGTTTACCCGTAGTCGTCCCGTCGTCACGATGGCAGAGAGCCTCATTCGCCACGAATTGTATGTAGCGGAGATATTCGTGCATTTCGGCAAGCAGTTGGATAAGACGTTTGGTCCCGCACTCTATGCGCTTCGTCATCAGTATCTGCCCGAGGAGCATATTCCCGCGCTTGATCAGGTTTTGGGAATTAAGGGGAAAGTCGTCAGGCCTAGTCCAGCATTAAAGAAGACGTCGCCGCGATCAAACGGCCGACAGAAGATCCACTAACGAGATGAGTTCAGCAGGAGGAGACCCACGCATGACCGCTTCATCGATAGCAATGGCGCAGCCCATTGTTCGAGCACCGAGTAAACGCCTAAGGAAGATCAAAGCAGCCTTGATTTTTATGGCGCCACTGATTGTCTTGCTACTACTCTGGGAGCTCGCGGTCGTGCTGGGCCTTATGGATATCAAGGTGCTCCCTGCGCCACATATGATTGTGACCCGTGGATTTGAACTCCTTCAGCAGTCGACGAACTACGTGTTGTTATCCCATATTGGGTATAGCCTGATGAGGGCGCTGATTGCTTTTATCTTTGCGGTGCTGGTCGCTGTTCCGGTTGGTTTTTTCCTGGGGTTAAATAGCACGGCGTATGCCTGGACGAGCCCTGTGCTCAGTATGCTGCTGCCCCTACCCGCTGTGGCCTGGACACCGATCTTCTTGGTGACACTTGGTCGGGGCGATCTGACCATTGTGAGTGTCTGTTTCTTGGGAGCTTTTTTCCCAATTCTTTACAGCACGATACAGGGCGTTCAGGCGATCTCAAAGCATTCAATCTGGGTGGTTCGATCCATGGGGGCATCCCCCTTGAACATCTTTTTTATGGTCCTTCTGCCATCGTCACTGCCGACGTTGCTCACTGGTTTTAAGCTCGGGCTTGCACACTCGTGGCGAACACTCGTTGCGGCGGAAATGCTGGCTGCGGCAGCGTTTGGGCTCGGGTACATGATCTTCGCTGCAAGAGCCTATGCAGACGTTCCCTCAATGTTTGTGGGCATTGCAATGCTGGCACTGCTGGGATTCTTTATCGAGCACATCTTATTTGGAAATATTGAGCGGGCCACGATTCGGCGTTGGTATCCGCAACGAGGAAAGCGAACACAATGAGTACCGCTGCGCCGCATTGGAGGGGTTCACTATTCGGCTGGCGCCGTCAGGCCGCCTGGTTACGTCCGGTTATATCAATCTCTTCTGTCTTTTTGCTATGGGAGATTGCTGCTGCACTGGGCTGGATTAACAAAGTCTTGATACCGCCACCTTCTGCGATTTTCGCGACGATGTGGCTGCAGGCCGGACCAGACGGGAATCCCCCGTACGCATTGTGGGGGCATGCTGGGAAAAGTCTCTATCGCATTCTGATGGGAATCTTTTTCGCCATCATGATTGGTGGTGCTATAGGCCTGCTCATCGGTCTGACAAAGTGGGGTAAGCGCATTTTTCAGCCGATTGTCAGTGCGATGCTGCCGATCCCGACGCTGGCGTGGACTCCCATTCTGTTGCTGATCTTTGGTATTGATGACAAGACCACTATTACGGTTGTCTTCCTCGCGGCAAGTTTTCAGATTATTTACAACGTCGCCGCAGGACTGGATGCCCTGAGTGATAAGGCGTTCTGGGTCGCTCAGTCGATGGGGGCAAGTCGCTGGAGGTGTGTCTGGGTCGTTGCATTGCCGGGAATTTTTCCGTTCCTTATCACTGGTATTAAGTTAGGAATTGGCTTTGCCTGGCGGTCATTGATTGCAGCCGAAATGCTTGCGGCGAGCTCTTATGGTCTCGGATTCATGATTTTCGATGCAGTCGAGTATCTGAGCATGGACACCATCTTTGGCGGGATCATTCTGATTGCCGTCATGGGATACGTCCTTGAAAACATCATTATGGGTAAGGTTGAAGCCGTCACGACGAAGCGCTGGGGCGTTCAGGTCGAGCGTTAAGCCAGACAACTGTTAGAGGAGATGAGACGTGGGTCAAAAAGGGAAAGAAAAGATTGTTGTCCAGCACCTGGACAAGACATTTGTAAATCAAGAGACCGGTGAAAGTGTCGTCACCATTCGTGACCTGAACTTCTCGATTAATGAAAACGAATTTGTCGCGATCATCGGGCCGTCTGGCTGCGGCAAATCCACCTTCTTATATATGTTGGCTGGCTTTGAGAAGGCGACAGGCGGACAGATCCTGCTGAACGGCAAACCCATTACTGGGCCTGGACCCGATCGTGGACTCGTCTTTCAGGAGTTTGTGCTTTTTGGCTGGCGCACAGTTTTAAAGAACATTACTCTGGGACTTGAGCTTCAGGGGGTAGATAAGCAAGAGGCTGAAAAAATTGCGATGCGCTGGATTCGGGCAACAGGGCTATCGGGTTTTGAGAACGCCTATCCGGCAACGCTATCAGGGGGAATGAAACAGCGGGTCGCGATTGCTCGGGCGATCGCCTACAATCCTGATGTTCTGTTGCTTGATGAGCCGTTTGGCGCACTGGACGTACAGACCAAGAACTACATGATCAAAGACCTTCACCATCTATGGCAAGAGGCCAACAAGACCATTGTGATGGTTACCCATAGCGTGCAAGAGGCCGTGCTCATGGCCGATCGTGTAGTGGTTTTTGGAAACCGTCCGTCAGGGATCGTGCACGAGGAGATTGTGGATCTGCCACATCCCCGCGATATTACTGATCCCCAAATGGCGCAGCACATTAAGCACGTGACTGATGCGCTGTCCGTGGAAGTGGATAAGGCAATGTTGCGTGAGCGTGAAGTCCATTAATTTCTAGGGGTTGGGGGAGTTCTGATGTGGGATGTCGTTGTCGTCGGGGGGGGTAATGCGGCGCTCTGCGCTGCGCTATCGGCGCGTGAACATGGTGCTCAAAAGGTCTTGTTATTAGAGGGCTCTCCTAAGGAGTGGCGCGGCGGGAATTCCCAGCACACTCGGAATATCCGGTGTATGCATGATGCCCCCCAGGACGTGCTGGTGGAGCGCTATCCGGAAGAGGAATACTGGCAAGACCTGCTGAAGGTCACCGGGGGCCTGACCGACGAGGCGCTCGCCCGCATGGTGATTCGGTTTACCGCAAACTGTCGCGGATGGATGGTGAAGCATGGCGTTCGTTTCCAGCCTTCTCTATCAGGAACCCTGCACTTGTCGCGCACGAATGCGTTTTTTATGGGGGGCGGTAAGGCGTTGGTCAATGCCTATTACCGCAGTGCCCAGAATATGGGCGTATCTGTGCGCTATGACGTCCCTGTGACCGATCTCGAGATTGTTGATGGTCGTTGTCAGGCGGTGATTGTGAACGGCAAGGAGCGGATTGAAGGCAAGGCAGTTGTCCTTGCCTCAGGTGGATTCGAGTCGAACTTAGAGTGGCTACGTGAGGCCTGGGGTCAGAACGAGCGCGGTGAGTGGCCATCAGACAACTTTCTGATTCGCGGCACCAAATTTAACCAGGGCGTTGTGCTAAAGCAGATGATGCATGCGGGGGCAGACATGGTCGGAGAGCCTTCCCAGTCTCACTGTGTTGCGATTGATGCGCGATCCCCAGGGTATGACAGCGGCATCTGCACCCGTGTTGACTGCGTCTCACTGGGTATTGTCGTGAATCGCGATGCTGTTCGTTTTTATGATGAAGGCGAAGATTTCTGGCCGAAGCGCTATGCGATCTGGGGCCGTTTGGTGGCACTGCAGCCGGGTCAGATTGGTTACTCCATCATTGATTCCCAACCGCTTGGCCGGTTTATGCCCCCTGTCTTCCCAGGGGAGAAGGCCGATACGATTGAAGCACTCGCGATGAAGTTGGGCCTTGATCCGCAGGTGTTAACAAAAACGGTGAATGACTTCAACGCATCTTGTCGAGTGGGACAATATGATCACACGGTGCTTGATGACTGCCATACAGAAGGGCTGACACCCGCCAAGACCCACTGGGCGCTTCCGTTGAATAAGCCACCATATTATGGATTTGCGTTGCGCCCCGGAATTACGTTTACCTATCTCAGCCTGAAGACTGATGAGAATGCGCAAGTCTTTTTTGCGGGCAAGGCAAGCCCCAATATCTTTGGTGCTGGTGAGATT
>JACCEA011882855.1_pt1 | contig 10401 bp, 10 predicted proteins | sample 7449851 | NCBI WGS metagenome assembly JACCEA01 (sample SAMN15323453, study PRJNA562643) | freshwater metagenome | isolation source: river surface water | place: USA:Blue River Watershed | collected 2017-08-18 | reverse complement strand
GCTTTTCCTCAGGGCATGACAGCAGAGCATGTTGCGAAGCGAATTGTGATGGCGATAGCAAATGACGAAAAAGAGCTGCCTAGCCAAGCATTCTGATTTGAAAGGCGAATTCTCGCTTCTCTCCCGGTACCAAGATGTGCTGATCCAATTCTGAATTGAAAGCATTTGCTGGAGCACTTTGCGGCTCAATCGCAATTCCCTCTGAACCATCTTCAAACAGTAACGGGCTTGGTCTGTAAAGCATCAGGTGATCGAGATTCTGCTGGGTGATTTCAAAACCAAACTCTTCGCCAACCAGAGTCAGGCTCCAGTTCTTCCCATAGAAACCATTGTCGAGCTGAGTTACATCGGGTAGGTCAAGCTCCAGTCCCGATATTTCCCTTTCCGAAACTGGAAGCATTCTCGAATCCGTCTGAAAGGCCTTGGTCACGCTGGCTTTGAGCCTTGATTTGCCCGGGATCTTGAAATAGGGGTGGAAACCTACCGCAAACGGCGCCTTAGAGGTTCCCAAGTTTTCAGCGCTTGCCCAGCCCTCAAAGCCTTGCAGAGTGAGGCGATAGCCGTACCGAAAGTCAATATCGAACCCGTAATCTGCTGCAGAGAATTTGTAGTGGAAGGTGATCTCAGACTCTTCTAGGTCGTACTCAAGCGGTGTGCGAAGAAGTAGTCCATGGTTCAGGTTGGAATCGCTATCAAGTGGCCCAAACTCGTGCTTTCCGTCAAGTTCGAAACTGCCATCGGCCAAGCGATTTGGCCAAGGAGCAAGGATGCTTCCAAAAACCGCACTCACGGGATCTTCGATTCCAGGTCGTGGGACAAGGATGTTCTCAAAAAGCGACAAATTCGTAACAGAACCACCAAAAACCGAAAATTCTGCGATACTGTTGCCATTCTCTGAGGCTAGAGAAATGCTGGGTTTCATGGGGTTTTGGTTCTGTTTCACGCCATCACTCTAGCGACCAAGGGATAAGAGGCGGGCGAAGTGGCGAAGACGCGGATTAGAGCAAAGCTCTTTGATGGTCGGGATCTGTTCTACTTTGATGACGCCTCCTCCGAACTGCCACTAGATCGCAAACCCGATAACCGTGAGATAGCGGAGCGCCCCCAGACAGCCGACCTTAGATTCGATCCACTCACCGGTGAGTGGATAACCATCGCGTCTCACCGTCAGCAGAGAGTTGTGCTTCCCCCGGCACACGCCTGCCCGCTCTGCCCGACCACCGAACTGAATCAGTCGGAACTCCCAGATAACTTTGACGTTGCTGTGTTTGAAAACAAGGGGCCAGCATTTGGCCCTGAGGCCGGCGACATTGCGCAACCAACAAGCCCCTTTGGTTTTGCAACCAAGTCTTTCGGCCGCTGCGAGGTGGTGGTTTTCTCCCCAGAGCATGAGGGCAGCCTTGCTCAGATGCCGGTTGAGCGGGTTAGAACTGTCATCAGCGCCTGGATGGACCGAACCAAAGAACTAATGGAGCTTGAAGGAGTAGTTCAGGTATTTCCGTTTGAGAACCGCGGCCAGGAAATCGGCGTTACGCTGCACCACCCGCATGGGCAGATCTACTCCTACCCATTTGTTACCCCAAAAACCCAGCGACTCGTGGCAAATGTTTTCTCACACGGTCCAAGCTTCTTCCAAGAGCTTTTGGATTTTGAACTAACTTCCGAGCGCATTGTTCTTGAGAGCGAACACTTTGTCGCTTACGTGCCTTTTGCAGCCAGATGGCCCATTGAGATTCACGCACTGCCGAAGCGAAACATCCAAGATCTCGCGGAGCTAACTGATGCTGAGGCCGACGATCTTGCCTCCTTCTACAAGCGGCTTCTTCAGGGCATCGACAAGCTCTACCCAACCCCAACCCCATACATCGCAGCCTGGCACCAGGCACCAAAGATTCCAAACCGCGACTGGATTCGTTTGATGTTGCAAATTACCTCGCCACGGCGCGGTGAGGACAAGCTGAAATTCCTAGCGGGGTCGGAAGCTGCGATGGGGGCATTTGTTGGAGACATTGCCCCAGAAGAGACCGCCAAGCGCCTGCGCGAGGTTATGAATTGATTGGGCAGGCTATTGCCGGCTTCAAGGAAGTTTTCGGCTACGAACCTCTTGGTGTTTGGTCCGCTCCGGGACGAGCAAATCTAATCGGCGAGCACACCGACTACAACGAGGGCTTTGTTTTCCCTTTTGGTATCGACAAACGAACCTATGTTGCGCTGAGCCCGAGGCCCGATTCGCTCTGCCGCGTAAGTTCAGACATCGATGGCAAAACCTACGAAACCGATCTTTCAGCAAAGCCAGAGGGCATGGATTGGGCACTTTATCCACTCGGTGTTGCCTGGGTCATGCGAGAGTGGGCGAAATCTGGATTTGATGCCTTCTTCACATCGAATGTGCCGGTTGGGAGTGGGCTCTCATCCTCTGCCGCGATTGAGTGCGCAATCGGTGTTGCTCTAAATGAGATTTGGTCAGCCGGCAGAACCAAGCAGCAAATTGCACTGCTTGGGCAGCGCGCTGAGAATGACGTGGTTGGCGCACCAACGGGAATGATGGATCAAACCGCGTCTATGTTGGCAGAGCGCGACTCTGCGGTGTTCCTCGACTGCCAGTCACTCGAAGCCAAGGCCGTCCCGCTTCACCTTGAGGAGCGAGATCTAGTTGTTGCCGTAATCGACACTAAGGTGGCCCACCGCCACTCAGATGGTGGATATCGAGTGCGGAGAGAGTCCTGCGAACGTGGCGCTAGCACCATGGGAGTCAAATCCCTGAGAGGGCTGTCGGCTTCAGACCTTCCAAAGGCTCAGTCACTGCTAAGCGATGTCGACTTTCGACGAGTGCGTCACATCGTCACAGAAAATCAGCGAGTTCTCGACAGCATCGAGGCATTGCAGGCTGGTGACATGACCCGATTCGGAGAACTGCTGTTGGCCTCGCACGATTCGATGGCTCACGATTTCGAAATCTCCATCGAAGAGCTCGATCTTGCCGTCGAGGTTGCAATGCAAACCGGAGCGGTGGGATCGCGAATGACCGGAGGTGGCTTCGGCGGAGCCGCAATAGCGGTGATAAACAAGGAGCTGCTTGAAGCGCTCGAGCAGAACTGCAAGCAGGCTTTTGCCGCAAAGGGTTACCTGGAGCCGAGGATTTTTGCGGTGGTTCCTTCTGAAGGAGCCAAGCGCGAACGCTAAGGCGTTGGAACCACGTTCACACCGGCATCAACCATCTCATCGATTGCAGCCTCGGTGCTGGCTTGGGAAACACCCGCGGTTAGCGAAGTAATCACCCGAACAGCTAATCCCTCATTGTTTGCATCGAGCGCAGAAGCTCTAACGCAGTAGTCGGTAGCGATACCAACGACATCAACCTCTTTGATACCCAGCTTCGAAACTAACTCGGCGAAGCTTTGACCCTCATCCGTGGTGCCATCAAAGATTGAGTAGCCGTGACCACCCTGGCCCTTCTTTATGTGAATGTCGATCAGTGAGCTATCAAGATTTGCGTGGTAATCAGCTCCCGGTTCCCCTGCAATGCAGTGCAGTGGCCAGTTGTTTACGTAGTCAGGGGCTTGCCCACTGGGCGGAAAATGCCCGCCATTTGGGTGATTAGGAGTGTGCCAATCCCTCGATGCGATCACATAGTCGTATTCGGCTTTGGACTTCTTCAAGTACTCGGAAATGCCTCGGGCAACCGCCGAACCGCCCTCGCACCCAAGCGCACCGCCCTCGCAAAAGTCCACCTGAACATCGATTACAAGAAGTGCGTTAGCCATTTATCTATCTCTCAGCGCGATGCCACAGTTATAGAAGCCCTCGGCCAACCGATCAAGCGCAGCACGGTGGTCAAGGTTTACTGACTCGCCTAGGTTGTAAGCGGTGAAGATGAGTTGATTGCCATCTTCTAGGTTTAGGTAACCAGCAAGGGTGTATCCGGTTCTGATCCAGCCGGTTTTAGCAACCACATCGCCCTGCAGATCCGAGAACCGATCCGAGAGAGAACCAGGCTGCCCGGCAACCGGGAAGCCGGTCAGCATTACCGACAGCTCTGGATCCTTGGGAATCAGCACCAGCAAATCGTTGATGGTTGCCGGTGAAACCTGGTTGTACCGAGATAGCCCCGAACCATCTTCAATCTTGATGCCGGTCAGGTTAATACCTGTGCCAGAGAGCGCTTGTTGGATCGCCTGAGTTAGGGTTCCAGAACCTCCGCCGAGTCCAAGATCGATAGATACCAATCTGGCGAGTGCCTCTGCAGTGGTGTTGTCACTGACCTCAAGCATGTAATCGATCCACTCAACAATTGGTCTTGAAGAGATTTTGGCGATTTCTTTGGCATTGGCGGGAGTGACGCCCTTCTCAATGACTGCACCCGTTGCGGCATTACCGAGGGACTTCTTGAACCAGTCCCCCGCGCGCTTGACCGGGTCCTTGCTTCGCTTCGAGGAGAGCTTTGCTGGGTTATCCCTGTCGCCATCGACCTGCAGGGCTGAGATGTATGGCTGATAGCCTTCAGACAGCCCGCGCTGATCCCACACAGCCAGATACTCTCCGCTTGGCCCGCCGTAGAGCGAACTGTCTACGACAATCTTGGAAACAGTAGCGGCTCCCAATGCACGAACTGCTTGAGCAGCTAGCACATCAAGCTTTGCGGCATTTCTATAAACCGACTGAACGCCCTCTTTGAGGCGAGAAATTGTTGGGTCACCGCCACCGACCAAATAGATGACTGATTTGTTCACTTGGTCCTGATAGACCCTTGTGGTTGCGGTGTAGTTCGGGCCCAAAACCTTTAGCGCTGCAGCGGCAATTAGCAACTTCTGGACAGAGGCCGGGCGAGCGGCCACATTACCTGAGCGATCGAAAATCACGTTCGAAGTGGAGGCATCCCTGACCTGGGCCTGGAGATTCAAAATCAGCGGATCATTCTCTAGCTCGGAAACTAGGCAGGGCTCAATTTCTTCTGAAACGCTGGCAACCACACTCTCCGAGACCACCTCAGTGGCGGTTGGCTCAGGGGTTTGAGTGGCGACGGTCTCGCCAGGAGTGCGGTTAGGGCTCAGTGGTCCAACCAGAAGTAGGGAGAGGCCGATAAGACCAACCACCAAACCAACGGCTACACCAATAAGTCTCTGCTTCATCTTCCTCCGCTTAAGCTTTTACCCATGAAGCTTATTCGCGTTCTCTTGGCCTTGCTCCTGGTTGCGGTTCCTCTACCTGCGAACGCACACGATCAGCTGGTTGACCAGACCCCGAAACCGAATGCGGTGGTTGAGGCTGGGCGAGTCTTGATAAGCCTCGATTTCAATAATGAGCTTCTCAACCTCAGCGGATCCGGGGCGGAGATTCTGGTTACCGGCCCAGATGGCAATTTGGTCAACAAGGGATGCGGACTTGTAGAGGGTAAGAACGCGCGCTTGGAGATTGAGCTCGACCAACCCGGTGAGTACGAGGTTGCTTGGCGAGTGGTTTCCTCCGATGGTCACCCGATTTCAGAAAGCTTTATTTTCACCTTAGTAAACGGCACCGGATTTGTTGCCGACCCAAACTTTGAATTCGTAGAGTGCGAAGAGCCAGTGTTGATCGCAACCAACGAGCAGGCGCAAGACCCATTTGGATATTGGCTACTCTGGGGTTCCCTCGGCCTGGTCGCCGTGGGATTGTTTTTCTACCTTCGCCCCAATCGCAAGCGCTAGTAACTTAGCCAAAACGGCGAGGCTCACCCCCACCAACAACATTTCATAGGGGAACCCAAATCTGCCTCCAGCTGGTGCAGCGAGGATTGAGTAACTAACTTCCATCGCCTGGGAGAACATCAACCCAGCGACCACGCCAACCAATAAAGTTTTGGCGAATCCCCCAACGCCAACCCCGAAGCGCTTCGCGCTCCAGGTGACAACAGCAAGCAGCAGCAGAGAAACCAGGGCTGCGACTACTGAAGTCTCAACGTTTGGTTGGTAATACCACTGAGCGCCAAAAATCACACCGACGCTAAGTAGCGCTGTTAGAGCAAGTCTCATTCGTGATCTAGCTGGCAGAACTCATCCAGCGGATCCTTAGGGCCTGCAACCACAATTTGGTGCCCGGATCTAAGAATCGTCTCGGGGAAGGCAGGGGTGTACTTGCCATCGCCTGCGGAGGTGGCGACCACGGTCACACCGTAGGTTGCGCGAATCTTCGCCTCGGAGAGCGGCATCCCGTCAAATACGTGCGGCACATAGGTCTTGACCATCACGAAGTCTTCATCAATCGGCACATACTCAAGGGTCTCTCCAGAAACCATGTGAGCTACTCGCTTGCCCATGTCATCCTCAGGGAAAATCACGTGATGGGCACCGAGCTGGCGAAGTATTCGACCGTGAGACTCGGAGTTAGCCTTTGCCCAAACGTTCTTGATACCAAGCTGCAATAGCAGCGAGGTGGTCAGGATGCTGGCTTCAATGTCGGCACCGATGGCAACCATTGCGGTGTCGAAGTCCTTGATTCCAAGCTCTACCAGCACAGCTTCGTCTGTTGTATCTGCCTTTACCACGTGAGTTAGTTCCGAGGCCAGGTTTTGAACCAACTTCTCGTCGTAGTCGATGCCCAGCACCTCATGGCCAGAATTCACCAACTCTCTCGCCAGTGCTGAACCGAATCGGCCAAGGCCGATTACTACGAAGGTTGCAGAGTTGAAGCTGCGACGCCTGCGGTTTGTTGACATGATTTGCCGTTCTCTCTTAATCGAACTTAGCCGATTAGCGGTCTCTCTTGTGGGTATTCAAAGTGGCGCTTGCTCTTCCTTAGGGCAAGCGAAGTTGCAACGACGATGGGGCCGAGACGGCCGAACAGCATAAGCAGCGCGAGCAAGAACTTGGCGTGATCCGGAAGATCGGCCGTAATTCCAGTTGATAGACCAACGGTTCCAGTTGCGCTCACCACCTCAAATAAAATCTCATCCAAGGTGAATGGGGTTGTAAGCCTAAGCAGCACCGTGGCACCGATCACTACAGTGGCGGTTAGTGAAACAATCGCCAGTGCCTGGCGCTGCATTGAGCGAGGCAGGCGACGGTTTCCAATGTTCACTGCAGCCTCACCGCGAATCTCGGTATAGACGACAAATAACAAGACGACGAAAGTTCCCAGCTTGATACCTCCGGCTGTGGAAGCACTCGCACCACCAATGAACATCAAAATCTCTGTACCCAACCAGGTTGCGGGGTTTTGAAGACCAATGTCCATGGCATTGAAGCCCGCAGTTCTTGGCATCACTGCGGCAAAAATCGAGTCCCAGATTTTATTTACAGGATCCAGTGGGCCCAGAGTATTGGGGTTGTTCCACTCGAGTGCACCAATGAACAGAGTTCCCGCTAATAGGAGCGCAAAGCTTGACCAAAGAATGATCCGAGAGTTCAGCGACCACTGTCGCGGGAATGCTGATTTGTATTCAGCATTGAATCGAAGTTTGACTTTGTCCACGAAGCGACCAATCACCTCGACCAATACCGGAAAGCCGAGGCTTGCGATGAAGACAGTCACAAACACTGGAACGATAACCCAGGCATCCCTGGCAAAACCCATCATGCTGTCGCTGTAGAGAGCAAATCCTGCGTTATTGAAACTAGAGATGGCGTGGAAAAGACCATGCCCCAGGGCATCCTGCCATTCATAGTCATAATGGGTTAGAAATCTGACAAACAGAAACACAAATAAGGCAGCTTGAAAGCCCAGCATCAACTGAGCAATGTTCTTCAGCAAGCTCTTGATATCGGGAGCGCTAAGCGAGGCCTCCGAGCTGGTTGAAAGCTTGTTCCTGAGCGATATGCGGCCGTCCAGGAGATACGCCACCAGGGATGCAAAGCCAACGATGCCAAAGCCACCAATTTGAATCAGGGATCCGATCACCACATGTCCAAACAATGTCCAGTGCAGCTCGGTGTCGATGGTAGCCAGCCCTGTCACAGTGACTGCTGATACCGAAGTGAACAGTGCGTCGAAGAAATCGAGTGACTTGCCGTCTTTGCTGGCGATCGGCATCATCAGAAGTGCCGTGCCCAAGAGAACTACGAGTGTGAAGGCGAGTGCGACAATGCGAGTTGGGTGCATGTGCTGCGAACTCTTTTGAGAACTCACCCTGAAACTATACGCCTAGGCTAGAAAATATTGGCTGGTTGGGGGTGACAACTTGAAAAGACTTTCATTAGTTCTCTTGCCAGTTTTGCTGGCAGGTTGCACCTACTCGGCAACAACAGGGACTCTTCCTACAACAACATCTAGTGCTGCAACCGAAACCCCTAGTGAGATTTCAGTGCCGGCTCTTACCCCTTCAACTGATTCAGCAGAGGTAGAAACCACCCTCTCTCAGGTTGCAGAGCCATCCCGGGACAATGTTCTGGAGGAACTACTAGCCTCACTAAAGATCACAGCTGAATACCCCTCAGGCTACGACCGAGATCTCTTTCAACACTGGATTGATGCCGATTCGGACGGTTGCAACACAAGGCGTGAGGTCTTGATCATCGAAAGCATCAGCGATCCTCAGGTGGGCGAAAGGTGCGCCGTTTATGGAACCTGGCTCTCTCATTACGACAATCGCCAGATAACCGACGCTGCCGAGTTGGACATCGATCATATGGTTCCGCTAGCCGAGGCTTGGCGATCGGGCGCTTATCGCTGGAGCGCTGACAGCCGTAAGCGATTCGCAAATGATCTTGGGTTCGCGGGCAGCTTGATCGCCGTCACCGCAAGCAGCAATCGCTCGAAGTCCGATAACGACCCAGCTAGCTGGCTGCCCTCCAACGACTCATACTTATGCCAGTACAGCTATCACTGGCTCGCGGTGAAGTATCGCTGGAGCCTCACAATCGATAGCGATGAGGCATTAGCTCTAGCAAAGCTTGTCCCAAGCTGTGCGGCGATTATGAGATTCCAAACAAGGCGGAAGTGACACTAGGAGCGCCGCAACCCGCTCCGACATCAACCAAGACTGGCCAGGACCCTAGGTTTGGAACCTGCAGGGAGGCAAAAGCCAATGGTTTTGGCCCCTATGTCAAAGGCGTTGACGCTGAGTACGACTGGTATCGCGATGGCGATTCTGATGGGACGGTCTGCGAGTAAGAAAAAACCCGGGCCAGTGGCCCGGGTTCATTCTTTGAGCTAGTTACTCACCACTTCTCATGGTGATCATCACCTTGTTTTGGTAACCAGCTGACGATGATGCCTGAGTGGTAGTCGAGTATGTCAAGGACGTGTCCTGTGACTTTGCGTAGGCACAGACCGCGTCAGCACGCTTCTTAGCGATCAGGCGGTCTGATGCAGATGCGTTGACTCGGTGCACACCGGTGCAGACAAACACAGTCGCCTCAGGGAAGTTCTTGAGGTATCCCTTGACGTTGGTTCTGTGAGCAGCGGTGATGGTTGACTTGGTCGCAGCAAACGCGCTGGTGACAAAGTTCTGCACTGGCTTTGAAGGTGCCTTAGGGCAGCCGTATGCGTCCTTGAAGACGACCTTCTTCTTGGTCAGTGGGTCAACACAGGTCAGGGTCTTTGGCTTAGCAAATCCCTTGTAGGAGGAGATCTTCTTGATCTGGATCTTTGGCTTGGAGTACTCAAAACCGGTCGCCTCAATGATGATGTTTCCCTTTAGGTAAGAGATGTTCTTTGCTGATACTCGAGCGGAGCCACCAGCTTCAGAAATCACGTTTACCTCAAGAGCCGATACCACCTTGGTTGGGTCCGATAGACCCCAAAGTAGTAGCGCATCGTTGGCAGGGATTACTGCCTTGTAGAAACCTAGGTTTGGAGTCGTTCCATCTGGTGCAAAGTGAGGTGCACCTGCCTGCCAGGTCAGGGTTTCAGAGGCTTCATCCCAAACCGGGGTTGAGATTCCACAGGAAACACCGTTCGAAGAAATTGCCATGCGACCAGAGAGTCCATCGACACCAAAACCACTGGTCTCGGTCTCAACAACGACGAAGCCCTGCATGGTGGTTACCACAGCTGATGCCACGCCGGTCTCGCCCTCACACTGACGAACGCTGGTGATCTGAGGGACTGGGACTGGAGTTCCAGTCATGATCATCTTGCCTGGGTTAGCTTCGGTGCCAAGCTCAGAGGTCTTGGTTAGGTTGTTTGCAACACCAATCGAGACACCAGTCTTCACAGCACCGATTCGAGCGGTGATAGTGATCTTGGTGTCGATGTCCATGTTCAGCGCAAGCCTTGAGCCATCAGCCTTAAGAGCGATGAATGGCTTACCGGCTGAATCAAACATGCCTGGGTAGGTGGTGAAGAAGATGTTGTTGGTGAACTGGTTGGCTGCCTTCATAGCGATTGTTAGGCCGTCGTAACCAGCACCATTAAGTCCGTAGGTCTCCCAATCTGGGTGAGTCCATACTCCAGCCACTGCGTTTCCAGCTACTCGGTCAATGGTTG
>JACCEA011039373.1_pt1 | contig 10402 bp, 7 predicted proteins | sample 7449851 | NCBI WGS metagenome assembly JACCEA01 (sample SAMN15323453, study PRJNA562643) | freshwater metagenome | isolation source: river surface water | place: USA:Blue River Watershed | collected 2017-08-18 | reverse complement strand
GGGGCATCGGTCTCTTTGGTACAAAGGCCCCAAGTTCCTACTCGGCAAAAACCGCTAAGGCTCTCGAGCCGAACCTAATCTCTGGTCGCAAGGCCGTCCGCTACTACGACGCCTATCTACCAGACACCGATGCCCGGTTTGTTTATGACTTCATTCGCCACGCGAAGCGCTTTGGGGCTCAGGCCGAGAACTACACCGAGTTGGTAGGGGCGGATTTTGACGGAGCTTGGTCGCTTAGGTTGAGAAGTAGAAGCGGCGAGCGAGTTGTCGCAGCTAAAGCTGTTGTGAATGCCGCAGGCCCGTTCGCAGAGGGTGTCTCTGACCTACTTGATTCCAAGACCAAAGCGGGTCTGGTCTTTTCAAAAGGTGTTCACCTAACCCTGAATCGAAAGATCACCAAGGACAACCAGGTCTTGGCTTTCTGGGATGAGCAAGGTCGACTTTTCTACGTTTTACCGATGGGCGATCGCTCCATGATCGGAACCACCGATACCAGAGTCCAAGACCCCCACACTCAAGTTGATGAGGTGGATCGCGATTTTGTTCTGCGGCAGATTAATAATCAGCTTGAGGGCATTGAGATCAAGGCGGATGAGATTATTTCCGAGCGAAGCGGTGTTCGCCCGCTGGTGATCGAGAACGCCTCTCAAGCCAACACCCAAGATTGGCACCAACTCAGTCGCAAGCACGTCATTGAGGTCGACCCCAAGAAGGCTGTTGTTAGCGTGCTGGGCGGCAAACTGACCGACTGCCTAAACGTTGGTCAAGAGGTTGTTGATGAGTTCTCCAAGCTCGGTTTCAAGCTAGCAAAGCCCAGCGACTGGTTTGGTGAGGGTGATCAATCTCGTTATGCGCAATTTGAACAGCAACTGGTAAATCGCGCTCACGATGCAGAAAGTGCGAGACGAATTGCTGAATCAATCTGGCGTCGACACGGAGAAAGGGCCTTCGAGATTCTGGCTGACGCCGAGGACGTGACTGAGCTGGTTCCAGGACTTGGAATCACCGAGCAGGAGGTTCACTACATCATCAGACATGAGGATGTGGTGAATCGCGAAGACCTGCTGCGCAGAAGACTGCCAATAGCAATGGCCAGATCAGAGGCTGAAATAGCAGCGAACTCAAAACTCCAAGCGCTCTTGGAAGCCGCTGGACTTTGATTTAGTTGGCCACTCAACCAACAGCATCGCTATCAGCATTACCGAACCGCCGATAACCATCGCGAGGGTTGCTGGTTCTTGACCAACCGAGACCGCGATGATGGCCGTGAAGACAACCTCGGATGTGATCAAGAGCGCGACTCTTGATGGTTCGATGATGGTTTGGGCCCAGGTCTGAACCCAGAATCCGAACACTGTGGAAAGCAGTGCGGTGAACAAAATTGCAAACCACACCGAAGCATTAGGCGGCGCTTGGTAGCCATCGAGGAGCGCGAAAGCCCAGGTGACGAGCGCAACGGCTGCGATCTGCAGCATCGCAAATCGATAGGAGTCACGACCTTTGCCGAACTTTCCCAAGAGCAGAATGTGAACCGCATACATCACCGCGCAGGCAATCAGCCAGAGCTGACCAATCTGAAACTCAACGCTCTCTGCAGCGCCGGAGAGAATGCCCAGACCAATTGCCGCTAACAGCGCTCCAGCGGCAATCTTCATGGAGATCTTCTCGCGCAAAACCAACCATGCCAAAAGCGGGGTCAGAACGACATAGAGGCCAGTGAGAAATCCACTCATTGCCGCGGTGGTGGCCTCTAGGCCAATCGTTTGAGTGATGTAGCCAAGCGCGAGCACAAAGCCGATTAGCGCACCGAATGCGATGTCACCTTTGGCAAATGACAGCGAGGTTTTGGGTCTCAGCAAAATCATGGCTAGCGCGGCAACAGTGAACCTGGTGGCCAGAAAGTCCATATAGGGCTGTTGCTCGATGGCATCCTTCATCAAAACGAAGGCAGCTCCCCAGACAAAGCCAACGAACAGCAGAGCTATTACTGCGAGTCGGACTTTGGTCATCCCCAAAGCCTAACTATTGGGAGCCTTTCTGCAGCCTTTGCCCGCCAGTTTCTTTGCCATCGATGGAAAGACAATGCCGTGCATTGGGTAAACAGCCGCCCAGTAGGCGTGGCCAAACAGCCCCCTTGGGTGATAGAACGCCTGCTGAACCAACAGAGTTTCACCACTTGGCAGTTCAAAAGTTCGAAATTCGAGCCAGGCCAAGCCCGGTAGCTTCATCTCTGCTCGAAGACGAAGCAGTTTGGGGCGCTCAATTTTCTCAACGCGCCAGAAATCTAGCGCCTCACCTTCCATCAGGTTATTTGGGTCTCGTCTTCCGCGCCGAAGTCCAACCCCTCCAACAAATCGATCCATTAGACCGCGTAGCTCCCATGCCCAGGTGGCAGTCGAGTATCCGTTATCTCCACCGATTGCCTCGATGCGCTTCCAGACCTCCTGGACGGAGTCCTTACTTATGTATTCGCGCTTGTCGACATAGAGCGAACCACCTGCCCAGTCTGGGTCTGTTGGAAGCGGCTCGGAGTGAGTTCCTGGTGTGGTTGCGTTGGACCACCTGGTTTCAACCTCGAGATCCTTCACTCGAGTTAGGGCGAGTTCCACTGCCTTTTTGAAGGTGGTCCTTCCGCCGGGTGCATCGGGGATGAACTTTCTGATGTCATCCTCTTTTGCAACCACCTCATGCTTTAGCGATGCAACCAAGCGCTTTGCCAGAGTGACTGGCACCGGGGTAACCAAGCCAATCCAGCCCGAGGCCAATCTGGGTGTGAGGACCGGCAACGGCAGGATGATGCGTCTGCGCAGACCGGCAACCTCGGCATACTGCTGCATCATCTCCATGTAGGTGAAAACATCTGGACCAGCGATGTCAAAGGCTCGATTGACACTTTTGTCGATGGCGGCAGCACCGACCAAATACCTGAGCACATCTCGAATCGCGATTGGTTGAATCCGGTTTTTTAGCCACTTCGGAGTGACCATGATTGGTAGCCGCTCGGTGAGGTGCCGGAGCATCTCAAACGATGCCGATCCAGATCCAATTACCACACCGGCCCTCAGCTCGATTGTGGGGACCGAGCTGTTGCGCAATATCTCACCGGTCTCAGTTCTCGCTGCCATGTGAGGGGAGAGCTCGCCATCCTCCGAGGTCATGCCACCTAGATAAACAATTCGGGAAACCTGGTTGTCCTTGGCGGCTTTCGCAAACTTGATCGCAAGGTCTGCCTCCTCCTGCTCAAAGTTCTTGGGGGAGTTGAGGGCATGGAGGAGGTAATAGGCCACGTCAATATCCCGAAGCGCCCCCTCAAGCACAACTGCATCCGAGGCGTCACCCTCTGCAATCTCAACCTGATGCACCCATGGGTAATCGCGCAGCTTGTCGGCATTTCTAACTAGCACCCGAACTCGGTAGTTGTGCGCGAGGAGCTCTCTGATTAGTCGACCACCGATATACCCAGTGGCACCGGTCACCAAGACCCTGGCTGGTTTGCCATCTCTGGCAATCAGCTCCGGCAAGTCAGCGGTGACGTTTTCGATCATGGCTAACTAAACCATGAGTGCTGATGATTTGTTTCTAGCCAAATCGCCCAGAGACATAGTCCTCGGTTTGCTGGACCGATGGGTTAGAGAAAATCTTGGTGGTCTTGTCGTACTCAATGAGCTTTCCAGGCTGCCCTGTGCCCGCGATGTTGAAAAACGCGGTCATGTCTGAGATTCGAGCGGCCTGCTGCATGTTGTGAGTGACAATCACAACCGTGAAGCGCTCCTTGAGCTCAAAAGCCAGGTCTTCAATTGCCTGGGTTGAAATGGGGTCCAGTGCGCTGGTTGGCTCATCCATAAGCAAAACACTGGGCTCGACCGCGATAGCTCTTGCGATGCACAAACGTTGCTGCTGACCACCGGATAGGCCTGCGCCAGGCTTATCCAGTCGGTCCTTGACCTCGTTCCAAAGGTTTGCGCCAACAAGTGACTTTTCAACCAAGTCGTCTGCCTCAGACTTGGTCATCTTGTTGTTGTTGAGCTTGTAACCAGCCAAGACATTGTCCCTAATGGAAAGGGTTGGGAAAGGGTTTGGTCTTTGGAATACCATTCCAACCTGCCGGCGAACCATGACCGGGTCGATGTCTTGACCGTAAAGGTCCTCTCCATCAACGAGTAGCTTTCCCTCGACGCGAGCACCCGGAATTACCTCGTGCATGCGGTTGAGTGTTCTGAGCAGAGTTGACTTGCCGCAGCCTGATGGGCCAATGAATGCCGTGATTGAACGGGGTTCGATCTCCATCGAAACGCCCTCAACGGCAAGGAAGCTGCCGTAGTAGACATTTAGGTTCTCCAGCTCAAGGTGCTTTGCCATCTCTAGCCTTTCTTGGGAGCAAAAATCTTCGAAACCAACCTTGCTCCGAGGTTGAGAATCATGACGATTAGCATCAGGGTGAGCGCGCCCGCCCAGGCTCTGTCGATGTAGGCCTGGAAGTCGGTGCCAACGTTTGCATAGGAGGTGTAGACGAAAACCGGAAGAGTCATCATTCGACCGTCGGTTGGGTCGTAGTTCATGGAGGAGGTAAAGCCTGCGACAAGTAGCAGCGGAGCGGTTTCACCGATCACGCGGGCGATGGCAATCATCACTCCGGTGACGATGCCACCGATTGCGGTTGGCAAAACAACCTTCACAACGGTCAGCCACTTCGGGACACCAAGTGCCAGTGCAGCCTCACGCAGTTCGTTTGGAACAATCTTGAGCATTTCTTCGGTGGACCGAATCACGACGGGAATCATCAGCACCGACAGCGCTACTGATCCCGCTATTCCCATTCTCACGCCGGGACCGAAGATCAGTGCAAAAACGGCGTAGGCAAACAGACCCGCCACGATCGATGGGATTCCAGTCATCACATCGACCAAAAATGTCACGGCTCTTGCCAGCTTTCCGCGACCATACTCGATGAGGTAGATGGCGGTCATGATGCCAATCGGCACTGAGAACAAAGTGGCAAGCAGGGTGATTTCTAACGTGCCAACGATTGCGTGTATTGCACCGCCACCCTCACCCAAGATGTTTCGCATCGAGTAGGTAAAGAACTCAATATCGAAGCGCTTGGATCCAAGAGTTAGGACTGTGAAAACCAGTGAAATCAGGGGTACGAGGGCAAGGATGAAGGCCCCGGTCACCAAGTTGGTGACTAGGCGATCGGTGGCTTTGCGCTTACCCTCCACAACGCGAGAGACCAAAACAGTTACAAATACATAGCCAACTGCAGCGGCAAGCGCACCAGCGAGTAGCGCAGGTCCTGACTCAGTTGCGAGAGAGAAGGCAGTCCAAACTCCGACCGCTAGAGAGACGGCAGCTACTGAAGGGCTAAAGAATCTGGGTAGCGAACCCTTCATGCTCATTGATGCTGGGCGGGCAAATTCGATGCTCACTTGCCACCCCCTGCAGCACTGCGGGCCAGAATGCCTCTCGCAATGGAATTCACAAGCAATGTGATTGCAAATAGCACCAAACCGGTAGCAATTAGAAGATTCACATAGCTACCGCCAGCCTCAGGGAACTGAAGCGCGATGTTGGCTGCAATCGTGTTGGGATTGGTGGAGGTAAGGAGGGCAAAAGAAATAACTGCTGACGGGGATAGCACCATTGCTACCGCCATTGTTTCTCCAAGCGCGCGTCCCAGACCCAGCATCGCTGCCGACACAATACCTGGGCGGCCAAACGGGATTACAGCTAGTCGGATCATCTCCCATTTCGTTGCGCCCAGTGCCAGGGCGGCCTCCTCATTCAGGCGTGGAGTCTGGAGAAATACCTCGCGGATTAGTGCCGCCATGATTGGCAAGATCATGATTGCCAGCACTATTCCAACCGTGAGCATGGTGCGCCCAGTTGCCGAAAGCTGGCCACCGAAGAGCGGAATCCAGCCGAGATTTTGATTGAGCCAGGAGTAGGTGGGGTTCAAAAACGGAGCAAGAACCTGGATGCCCCAGAGTCCATAAACGACCGATGGAATCGCGGCAAGGAGATCAACCAAGTAACCCAAGGTTTGGGCAATCTTGCGATTTGCATAGTGTGAAATGAACAGGGCAATACCAATTGCGAGCGGAGTCGCAATCACCAGTGCAATGGCTGAACCGTAAACAGTTCCAAAGACATAGGGAGCCACATAAGCCCAAAAACCATCGGGTGCGGCATAGAGGTCATCCGCGTAGAACGCTGGTGTGGCCTGGACAATCAGGAATGCTGCGACCAGGGCAAGCGTGACCAGGATGCTTAGGCCTGAGACCCTTGCAAGGCCCGCAAAAACCAGGTCGCCGACCCTTCTTACTCCAGCTTTACCTGTCACTTGATTGCCTCAATCACCAATTGATTCTTAGCCATGGTGGCATCACTCAGTGGCGAAGATCCGGCAAACTCCTGAGCAGCAAGTTGCCCGGCTTTGGAGTTAATGAACGCTGCGTATTCCTTCACGAGCAGGCCATTTGCGGCATTTTGATAAACGTTGCATCCCATTAGGTAGGTAACAAGTGCAACCGGATACACCTCAGGGTCGTCGGTCTTACGGTTGAGTTTGTAAGCCAGTGAGGTTGCAGGTCTTCCCTCTGCCAGCTCAGATGCATCGATGAGTTTGGCAGCGCGCTCCGGCGTAAATCGCACGAACTCAGTTCCCACCTTGAGGGCAGCCGCTCCTAGCTCTCCCTGGCGCGATGCATCTGCGTAGCCGATGGTTCCATTGGCCTGAAGTGCAGCAATTACACCCGCTGTGGTGTTACCACCTTCACCACCATATTCGGCTGGCCACTCCTCGGTCTTTCCGGCCTGCCAGATTTCCGGCGCAAGCTGAGCCAGGTAATCCGTGAAGTTACCGGTGGTGCCGGATTTGTCAGATCTGTGGACGGCGGTGATGCCCAGGTCCGGCAGTCTTAGGCTCGGGTTTTCTGAGGCAATTTGGGGATCATTCCAGCGTTTGATCTGGCCAGTGAAAATCTTCGCCAAGGTTTGTGGAGTGAGCTGGATCTCTTTGATTCCATCGAGATTGAACAAAACCGCAATCGGAGAAATGTAGACCGGGATCTCCCAGGTCCCGGTTCCAGGAACGCAGGCGGGAGATTCTAAGAGCAGTTCCTCATCTTTGAAGTAGGAGTCGGATTGGGCGAACGAGACCGCTCCTTCGAAAAACTGCGATCTACCAGTTCCCGACCCGGTTGGGTCGTAATTGATTGTCACATCAGGGTTGTTTGACTGAAAGGTCGCTACCCAAGCCTCTTGAGCGGAGGCGACAGAGGATGCGCCAGATCCGTTGAGTGTTCCAAATAGGTCAGAGTCAGTTTCCGGAAGGCCCATCTCGTTTACCGCACAACCTGAGAGCGCAATCACCATTGCACCAGAGGCAATGATTCGAGATATTGACGCCACGATTTCCTTAGGAACTAGACGTCGTTAACTTTATGAACAAAAGGCAACCAAATGAGCCTCAAAAGGTTAACAGAAGGTGAATTCGCTAACTAATCCGGACTCGCGTAGCACCACTCAGCGCTGACCACTTTGGGCTTTGATCCAATAGTCAGCCTGAGCACTATGAAGTCTCCAGGCTTGAGACCGGCCGCCTCCTTGATGTGAGCCTTCAATTCTTTATCTGCCGAGTTGGCAAGCGGCTCTAAAACACTCGGTAGTGCTGGTCGGTGAGTGCAGATGAGCCCGGAGTTTGACTCTCCAAGCAAAGAAGCCACAACTTTCTTGGTGCTCAGTGGGCGGCGCTTATTCGATAGCTCTGTGAGTTGACCACGCTCTACCAGGGTGCGCTTGGTCTTCTTTGCATAGGGGGCAACGGTGTCGTGGCAGCGCTTCCATGGAGAGGTGACTAGCTCCTTGGGTCCGTAGGCGGCGAGGATGTTTACCAACCGTTTGGCTTGAGCCACGCCCTCTGGAAGCAACGGACGCTTTGCCTCTTCGCCTTTCCAGTCAGCTCGAAGGGTCGCCTTTGCGTGACGAAGAATAATCACCGCTCGGGTCTCAAGTTCCTTCTCCTTGTGCAGGGTGAGGCAAAGCTGCAGCAAGTTTTTATCGTGCTCATAGGTCAGTAGCTCAAGGGCTTGCTCCGCTCGAACCCATTCGCACTTTGCAATTTCGGCATTCGCCTCAAACTTTTGTTTCTTGATTGCTTTGTCTTTGACCTTCGATGCCCAAAAGTGCACTTCTTTGTCTTGGTCGCCAACCTGGTAGCGAATGATGTCTAGTTTTCTACCGAGCTTGACCGATAGCCCGGCCTCTTCCCTGAGCTCTCTAACTGCGGTCTCGGGCAGTAGCTCTCCCGGATCCTGCTTGCCCTTGGGAAAGCCCCAGTCGTTGTAGTACTCGCGGTGAACAAGTAGCACCTCGATGCCTGATTTGGTCTCACGCCAAGGCACCACTCCAGCGGCGTAAATAGTCACTAGCGACTCCGCTTCTTAACCAGGGTTCTGGCCATGAGCTCGTCCTGCATGTCAATAAGTGGCAGTCCATTTGGGTCCGTTGTTCTGCGGGTCCAGTTTCCTGAACTACCCAACTTCCAGACCGAAATCGATTCGCTCATACCGAGGTCAAGCAGATCGCGGAGTTCTCTGATCTGGTCGGTTTGAGTGATTTTGACAAGTGACTCGACTCTTCGATCTAGGTTGCGATGCATCATGTCGGCACTGCCGATAAAGACATCAGGGTCGCCGCCATTTTCGAAGTAGAAAATGCGGCTGTGCTCGAGGTAACGGCCCAAAACCGAGTGCACCTTGATGGTCTCGCTGAGCCCAGGAACTCCCGGTTTTAGTGCGCACATGCCTCGAACCAAGACCTCAATCTCGACTCCCGCTATGGAAGCCAGGTAGAGCTGATCGATGATTTGCTCATCAACCAGCGAGTTCATCTTGAGACGAATTCGAGCTGGTCGGCCAGCCGCTTTGTGCTCAATCTCGCGCTGAATTCGTTCGGTCAAACCATTTCTAACGCCATTTGGCGAAACCAGCAGCGACTGATAATCGGGTGCCGAGGAGAACCCTGAAAGCTGGTTGAAGAGCTTGGTGAGATCCTCACCAACCGACTGCCTCGAGGTGAGAAGACCTAGGTCTTCGTAGTAACGAGCGGTTTTTGGGTTGTAGTTTCCGGTTCCAATGTGGCAGTAGCGACGAAGCTGGCTGCCCTCCTGGCGGATAACCAGGGATAACTTGCAGTGGGTCTTTAGGCCAACGATGCCGTAAACCACGTGAACACCCGCGGCCTCAAGCTTTCTCGCCCAGCCGATGTTGTTCTGCTCATCAAAGCGAGCCTTGATCTCAACCAGTGCCAATACCTGCTTGCCGGCCTCGGCGGCATCGATTAGTGCATCAACAATCGGTGAGTCACCGCTGGTGCGGTAAAGCGTTTGTTTGATTGCCAGGACCTGAGGATCCGCAGCCGCCTGCTCCAGGAAAGCCTGAACCGAGGTTGCGAAGGATTCGTATGGGTGGTGTACCAAAACTTCGCGCTGGCGAAGCGCACCAAAGATGTCAGCTGCCTCGTCATCCTCGGACTGCAGATAGCGGTTAGTGGTTATCTGGTGAGGTTCGAAGTGAAGCTCCGGAATTTTTTGGAATGCAATGGCCGAGAGCGCTCTTAGGTCAAGCGGCTCTGGCAGGTGGTAGATGTCGTGTGGTTCGATGTCCAGCTCTCTGGAGAGTAACTCAAGGACCTGTGGATCGATATCCTCAGCAACCTCGAGCCGCACCGGTGGGCCAAATCTTCTGCGCAGCAGTTCTTTCTCGAGCTGCACGAGGAGGTTCTCACCCTCGTCCTCATCAACCTCTAGGTCTTCGTTTCGCGTCACGCGGAAGGCGTGGTGCTTCACAACCTCCATGCCCGGGAACAGCTCTCCCAAATACTCGCCCATGACATCTTCGAGCGGGACATAGGTTTGCTCGGAACCCTCAACCGCAACAAATCGAGGAAGTAGCGGTGGCACCTTAACTCTTGCGAAGTGCTCTCCACCGGTGGTCGGATTGCGCAACACCACGGCCAGGTTTAGGGATAGACCAGAGATGTAGGGAAACGGGTGTGCCGGATCAACTGCCAGTGGTGTTAGCACTGGAAAAACGTTGAGTTGGAAATACTGGTGCAGGCTTTGTTTTTGCGCGTCAGTTAGTTTTCCAAAGTGGGTGACGTGTATGCCAACCTTCTCGAGCGCTGGAGAGATCTCGTCTCTAAAGAGTTTGGAGTGCCTTGCCTGCAACAGCCTGGTGCGTTCCGAGATGCGAACCAGCACCTCCTGCGGACTCAGCCCAGCAGCTGACTGAACCGCAATCCCGGTTGCAACTCTGCGCTTCAGAGAGGCGACTCGAACCATGAAGAACTCGTCGAGGTTGGAGGCAAAGATGCTTAGAAAGTTAACTCTTTCCAGAAGCGG
>JACCEA010222706.1_pt1 | contig 10402 bp, 10 predicted proteins | sample 7449851 | NCBI WGS metagenome assembly JACCEA01 (sample SAMN15323453, study PRJNA562643) | freshwater metagenome | isolation source: river surface water | place: USA:Blue River Watershed | collected 2017-08-18 | reverse complement strand
TAATGACCGTGTTAATAATGAGTTTTATACATGTCCGGTTTATAATTACCTAGTTAAAACAAACAAAAAAATAGGAGTGTTTAACATTGAGTTTTCAGAAATGCATGGGATAGGTACACCGGTAGATTTGTCAAAATTTTTAAGTTCAAAATTAAATTGACCAAAAGGAAAGAAAATATTTTTAATGGTATTTCAATTGATATAATTGGATATCTAGCATCTATTTTTTTGAGCTTTGCTTTATTGCCATGGTATTTTGAATACATTTCTAAAAGCGAATATGGGATTTGGCTTGTGGTTAATGGTTTAGTTTCTGTAATCTCACTAATTGATGTTGGTGTGGATCAATATTTGACAAAATATATTGCAGATGATAAATTATTTTATTCTGAAAAGATAAGTTCTTTTTTCTTTGAAGCCTTAAAAGTAAAGTTTTTGATAGCTTTGCTTTTTTTGTTGATTGGCTTGATATTTTTTTTTACAATAAATTATTTGGTAAGAATTGATGATCAGTTCCAAGAAGTTGCCAAAACAAGCTTTTTGATATCATTGATTACATTGGTCTTAAATTTATTTTTGACGACATTTTCTAATATTTTTTTTGTTAGACATTACTATTTTCTAGTGAATTTTTCGAATTCAATAGTTCTGATTCTGCCCTCATTATTAACACTTTATTTACTCTATTGGGACTTTGGTATAATAGCTTTCCCTGTAGCAATATGCATAATTTCAATATTTCAGTTGATTTATTTTATTGTGAAGTTTAAACTTAAATTTCCTCATGTAACCATGAGTTCTAATTATTTTAAATTATCAATTGAAAAAGAATTGTATATTTTTTCTAAGTCCTTTATAATCTTGAAGTGGATCCATTTAATTAGGACACAATACGTAATAATAGTTTTGAATAATTTGTTAGGTGCTTCATATTCTACGAGATATAACATTACCTCGAGGTTACCTTTATTGATGCAAACACTGACATCAAAATTTGCTTTGATGCTTTTTCCCTCTTTCTCTGAAATTAATTCATCGGGACAAGTTGAAAAGCTTAAAGGTTTGTTTTTATCAGTTAACAAACTTTTGTTTAGAATAAGTATTCTAGGAGGTGTATTGCTAATTGCATTTAATGAAAAATTTATATCGCTGTGGTTAGGGCAATATATTTATCTGGGCAACCTCGTATTGTTTTTATTGTTATTACATGCCATTATATATTCCTCAATGGGATTTTTTGGAATAGTTGTTTTTTCATTACAGAAGTTTGGTAAATGGACAAAATGGTGTTTGGCAGAGATAATGTTGTTATTTATTATAACTTTTTGTTTTTGGGAAAGGCTAAATTTAATTTCCATTATAAGCCTTTTTGTATTTTCCTCGTTAATTAATCAATCATATTTGTTTTATCATGTTCTAAAATTATTAAATGTATCTTTTAAGGAGTTTGCAAATTCTGTGTTGAGTTATTCATTTAAATCCAATTTTTCAATTTTTGTTTTTACCGCACTTTCACTAAAGTATTTCAACATTGATAGTTGGAAATCATTAATATTTACTATCGTATTTTTAATCGTAAGTAATTTTCTAATTGTTGATGGGCCAAAATTTATGAATTCAAACTCTAAATCTTTGTTTGGTAGACTTCTTGATTCGTTTGATTTATGATTATAGGTTGTGTTGTTCAAGGTAATATTAGAAGGAATTCGAAACAGATTATTGACTTCCTAAAGAAAAAGTTTGACATAGTGATATTGTCAACTTGGGTTGAAGATGAGGTTAATTGTCAAGGAATTGATTGTATAAAATTATTCAATAGGCGTCCCATTAATCCGGGTTTACACAATAGAAATTTACAGCAATTGACTACTGTTGAAGGGATTAAGTTGGCAAAAAAAATGGGCTGTGAGTATGTTATGAAATGGAGAACTGACATGCTTCCTATAGATTTAGATGTTAACAAGCTGTTAAAATATTCTAATTATAATATTCCACACAATTTTAATTCTCGTTTAGTCATTTTAGCTTTTAGGAATTTGTCATGTTCGAATGACTGGTTTTCATCTATACCTGATTTATTCGTTTTTGGGGGGATAAATGAAGTTGAAATGTTGTGGAATGATAATAATTATAATTATGATGCTTCATTTAACGCTCCCAATTTAGATGTTTTAACAAAACTAAAAAATACAGACATTGAAATTGTAAAGACTATATGGCCTACAGAAGCTCAATTATACAGCAGACTTAAATGCACATTATTGAGTCACTTAAATTTGAATGATTTAAGTCATGAATTTATAATTAAAAACAATTTCTATCTTGTAGATATTCATGAGTTAAAAATAATTTGGTTTGATTCAAGTGGAGGATTTAGGTCTGTTTTTCAATCTTATGAACAAGAATGGTGGAGTGTCAAAACATGGAAAGGTAAAAGCAAAGTTAAAATTGTAGATGTAGAGAATATTTACAGGGGATTTTTATACAGATTTAGATTAAAGGCTAATTCAATAATTATTCGGTATATGAAATTCGTTCAAATGTTCAATTATTTTGTTTTTAGCAATTTTAATTCGAACCAAAATTAATTTATGGGTAATATTATATGTCTGAAAAGTATATTCATTTAGTTTTATCTGGGGGATTAGGAAATCAGCTATTTCAATACGCTTTTGCTAAATCTTTATCAATTAAATATAATTTGCCTATTTCAATAGATAAAGGATTTATTGAGAGGGATCAATCTCGAGTTTACAAACTTAATCTGCTTGGAGTTGAAGAAAGAATTGTTCCTGATTATTTAAAAATGGCCAATTGGTTTTGGAGGGCATTTCGAAAAATCAAAATAGATAAATTATTCCTGAAACATGTACTTAAATATGATTTTCACTTTCAACTACCACTTGATTTGGAGTATAAGGGAGATCAAGTAATTTATAATTCCAAGTCGATTTTAATTTGGGGATACTGGCAAAATGAAAAATATTTTGATAATATCAAACATGATATTAATGACTATATTAAACTCAATTTTAAATTTAAATTTAAATTTGAATCGAAAAATAAATATATAGCTGTTCACATACGAAAAGGTGATTATATCTCCAATTCAATCTATTCCTCGATATACAACAATTTAAGTTCCGAATATTATCTAGAGGCATTAAACCTTATCAAATCAGAATGTAACAGCAGATTAAAAATAATTTTATTCTCAGATAGCGATATAGATGATTTTTCTCAAAAATTAGAAAAATTTGGTTTTGATGTTATCGTTTCGAATAAGTTATTTAATGATGAGTTGTTTGATTTTTGGCTTATGTCTAAATGTGATTACAATATCATTGCGAATAGTACATTCAGTTGGTGGGCTGCATATTTAAATTCAAATCCCGAAAAAGTTATTTTTTGCCCTCGGAATTATTTTTTAGATAAATCTCTTAATTCGAAACTGAGTTTATATCCAAATAATTGGATCAAATTATGATTAAAGATCAACCATTTGTTTCAATTTTAATCCCAGTTTTCAACTCTCTCCCCTATATCAGGGAGGCAATGGATAGTATTTTTAACCAAACTTACATCAATTTTGAGGTTGTAATTATTAATGATGGGTCTAATGATGGCACAGAACAAATTTTAAGGAATTATGCATCTAAACATCAGTCAATTAAGTTAATTGAACAAGAAAATCATGGATATTGCGCAGCACTTAATTGTGGTATCGAATATTGTAGTGGTAAGTATGTTGCAAGAATGGATTCTGATGATATTATGCATCCTCAAAGGATTGAATTGCAAGTGAAGTTTATGGAAGAAAATCCAGATGTTTCAATATTAGGTTCCGCGATTCAATATATAGATGAAAATGGTAATTTGGGTAGATGTCACTATTATCCCAAATCAACTTCGATTTCATCAATGATATTTGATGAAAGTCCCGTAGCTCACCCCTCTTCATTTATGAGGAAGGACCTATTTCTTCAAATTGGTAAATATAGAGCCAACCTATATCCTGCAGAGGATTATGATTTGTGGTTAAGAGCTTTTTCTGCAAATATAAAAATTGAAAACTTGCAGAAAATATTATTGTTCTATAGGGTACATAATAAAAACACTAGTTTAAATAATTTATCCAGGAGAGCATATGCTTCAATTTGCGCCCAACGTGCTTGTCAGTTACGGTTAAATAATCTTGAAGACCAATTGGATGGGGTTGATGTTATGAGTGGAAGTTATTTTGATTTACTACCTGTAAATTTAAGACCTTCAGAAATGGAAATTTTTTGTTTAGTTAATAGTTCAATAGCAAACATTGAATTACCTAAGGTTTTAAAAGAATACAATTCAATTAGATTTCAAAATGAGGATGCTCAATTTAGAATTTTGTTTTTATTGAGAGTTGCATTTCACCAGTTTATGAATTTTAAAGTTATTAGTGGCATTAGCTATTTTATATTATCTCTATTTATTTCACCCAAAATGACGATTTTAATTTCAATTGATAAGTTTTCATCAAGAAAACGATTTAGAATTTCTAATTCTTAATAAAAGATTTCAATTGATTTATTTTATAATGCCACAACTGCAGAAGGTTTATTTAAACTCTTTATTTTTAATTTTAGTACCAATACTTGCATATCTGTCTGGTTACAATATTTTATTTGAAACCACTGATTCTGTGGTTTATAGAGAGTTTTATGAAAACTTAGATGTTGATAATCCACTTGATTCAGTTCAATTCGAATATGGATTCGTAATTTTGGCTTTTATTGGAAAAGCAATTTTCAAACTTGGATATTTTTCATGGGTTTCGATAATAAATTTAATCTCTTTATCTATAAAATTTTGGCTGTTTTCGAAGCAAAGGAATAATATCTTAATAATCCTTATTTATGTATTTCTATTATTCCCATTTTATGAATGTTTGGTTGTACGTGCATCAATAGCACATGCTGTTGTCCTCTTTGCTTTAAATTATTATTCGAACAAAAAAATAAAATATTTATTTGCCATATTGGTTGCTTCATCATTACATATTTCTGTTCTTTTATTTTTGGTTCCTATTGTATTTCCAAATTTTTGGCATAAATCGATTTCTCCTTCAAAAGTATTGGTTGTCTTTTTGTCTCTTATCCTAATCAAACAATCTTTAATTTTACTTTTAGAGTTTTATCCACGAGTAGCTCCTTATTATTACGATAACCCTAAATATTTTAATTCCTGGGGAATTCCTAGAATTGTGATAATATTATTGGCTTGGTTTTATTATTTTAGAAAATTAAAATCAAATTTTGGTATTCTTTGCTCAAATTTGGTCATACTATTTACTGTTTTTGCAATTTCAACTTTTGAGTTCTCATTATTTTCAATTAGGGTAGTAGATTTAATTTTACCTCTATACTTCATTTTGTTAATTGTTCACTTAAAGCATTTTAAGCTAGGGGGCTATTACTTGTTGTTAGCCTTAATATTTGAGTTGTTTTTTGTCAGGAGTATAGACGGAGCAGTTCATACTGTTAATTTTATAAAGTGGCTAGGTTAAATTCAAAAAAGATATTTGTAATTAATAAATATGGAAATTCCACTGGAGGTGGAATGGTAATACAGAATTTTTTTGTTGAAACTATTCAATTAGCGGACCCCGAATCTTCTACTGAATTAGTAAATCTCAAGAGTCCTTTAAATACTTTTTTGTTTATTCTTAAAAGAAACATAGACTTCTTGTTTAAATCGAAGAGAGATTTATTGGTTTTTCAAGGAGTTTATTCTTTACACTTTATTTTATTCGATCTGTTTTTATTGAAAAGGATAAAATCAATTATTATGCCCAGAGGTGATTATATTCCACACAAGGATGATATTTGGGCTGTGCCATCAAGATTTCGAAAGATTTTATACTGGAATGTATTTATAAAAAGGAGGATTCTAAGAGCTAATAAACTAGTTTTTAGTAGTGAACTGGAGCTAAAAAGATACCAAAGAATGAATGTGGTCCTTGAAAATATTCATATAATTCCCGATTCTATAAATCTGCAAACAAGATTTGGTATTAAAAATAATAATGTTTGGGAAACGAAAAATTCTAAACTTATAATGTATGTTGGCAGAATTTCACCTGAAAAAAATATTGAATTTCTTTTAGATGTATTATCTAAACTTCATCAAACTGAGGATAACTTGAAAAACTATAAGTTATTGATTGTCGGGCCCGTAAGTAAATCTAAATATTCAGAGTTTTTATTGAATAAGATTGAAAAAATGAATTTGATTGAAAATGTAATATTTAAATATTCCACTAATTCAACAGAGTTATCTCAACTTTATCAAAATTGCTCAGTCGTTTTGTTGCCAAGTCATATAGAATCATTTGGTTTAACTGTATTAGAGTCCTTATATTTTGGCAAAAATATTATTGTATCCGATTGCACCCCTTGGAAGGGATGGAACATGGAATTACTTCATGTCTGTAAATTGGAATCTAATATTTGGGTTGATAAAATTCTAAGTTTGGATTTATCCTCATTTAATGAAGAAAAAAGTATTCAGTTTTTAAATATGTTTAGCCTAGAAAATGTTTCAAAAAAATGGGAACAGTTATTAAATGAAATATGATGAAACTTAAAATTAAGTATTTGGTAAGGGGTTTTATGGCTCTATTTTTTAATCCAAGAAGTCTGTATCTAAAGTTGAAGGCTTTGCCCCATTTTTTGAGCAATATTTCCCAGTATATTAAACTAAATGATACCCCAAAATTTAAGGTGGATTTTTTTAGATTGTTTTTCTATACCGTTGATAAATTTTCAGAATCTGGCAACATTAATCATCATTACTTTCATCAAGATCTTTGGATGGCAAAAAAGATATATAATTCAAAACAGACAACACATTACGATGTGGGATCTCGAATAGATGGCTTTGTAGCTCATCTGTTAACTTTTTGTAAAGTAAATTATGTTGATATAAGGCCATTGAATTCAAAAATTGAAAACTTGAATTTTATTCAAGGTAGTATTTTGAATCTACCTTTTGAAACTGAATCAATTGAATCATTAAGTTGTCTTCATGTTATAGAACATATTGGACTTGGAAGATATGGAGATCCCATCGATCCATTAGGCCACATAAAATCTGCTGAAGAATTGATAAGAGTTTTAAAGCCCGGAGGTATATTATATTTTTCCACACCAATTGGCAAGGAATTTCTTCATTTTGATGCTCACAGGGTTTTCTCAATTCAAACAATCAAAACTATGTTTCATTCACTTGAAATGATAGAGTTTGCTTATTTGAATGATAAATCAGAAGAGGTTTTAAGCGAATTTGTTGATTCCGAAATTAATAATTTAGAATATGGTTGTGGTTTGTTTTTATTTAAAAAGCCATGAACATAATCTCGCACAAAGTTATTATCATTCAAGGCCCATTAATGACCTTTGGACAGGGTCCGAATAATGCTTTAAATGGATTTGATACATCCCAGCACATTATTTCAAATATTAAAAACTTGAGCAAATTTGGTTTTGATCATTTGCTCGTTACTTGGAGGAATGATTGGGATCAACATCCCAATATTTCTAAGTCTATTTCTGAAAATAAAATCAATGTTTTGTTACTTGATTATCCTATAAATGTTTTTGATCCTGATCATAGATATAAACATCACTATTCTATACGCAAGGCAATTGAATATTTAGAAGAAATTCCTTACCAATTTGTAGGTAAAATTAGAACTGATCAACTGATTCCAGCTGAGACGTTTAAGTATTTGGATTCATATATTGATGATAAGTTAATTGTATCTGAACTTATGAGAAATAATGATTACTATGTAGGTGATTTTATTTATTATGCCCGAAAAAATGTACTTATTAGATTTTTAAATTCTCAAATTAAAGCATCAATAATACATCCTATAATTGCTAACAATATTGGGATAAGATATTACTTAAATGTCAATGAAGAGAATTCAATTTTATTTATGATTAAATATTTGCTTAACAGTTCAGATTGTCGTAAAAAATGGCAGAATTTTGTTTTCGAAAATATATCTCTCATGCCTGAAGTTTATTACAAGGGGATTGTTTGGCGTGAAAAATTAATATTCGATGTGATTGACCGAATTTTATTTATCTTCAATGAAGATTTAAATCAAAATATTCGTTCGATTAAATGTAGCCAAAATAGAGTCATATACATGTTTTATGGATATCGGAAATATTTAACACGAGTTGCAAAAGTTTTGTTACAAAAGGTCTAAAATTCAAAAATTGATATATGATTGGAATAATAATTAGACTCCTTCAATTAATTAAAGCAATGTTTTCTTTTAACCTTATTTTAACAAGAACAGCTTGTTTAGGGAATGATGCTTTGAAATTGATAGGAAACAAAAAATATTATTTCTTAAATATTCAAAAGGGTAGAATAGATTATTTGAATAAAATTATAGTTGGATCATGTCCTAATATTAAATTTGGTGATATTGATTTAATAATTAGAAAGGATATTAAAAGTATTTATTTGCAAGAAGCTTTTGGTTATTTGCCATTTATATTCCCCCCTAAATACTTCATATTTGATACCTACTCGGAACTAACTGATCAGGAATTTAAGCCTTTTAACAATACTTTTTCATCCATATATTTTAATTACTCAGATTTGCATGCAACGTTTAAAAATTCTTATTCAGCGGTTGGCTTATTAGAATGTGTTAATTTTTATAATCAATATTCTCTATTTGTAACTAATCTAAGATCTCGGTTCACTGAAATTCCAGTAATTTTCATCCTATTCCCAACTAAATTTGATAATAGAGAAAAATTTAAAATTCGTTATGATTCAATAAAAAAGGCATTACTCAAAGTAGCGACTTTTTACTCAGACATTCATATAATTGAAATACCTGACCAATTGATAGAAAATACAGGGGACCTGTTTCCTTATCATTTTACTGAAAAGTCGAAATTATATGTGGCTAAAGAAATCTTAAAGTTAATTAAATAGTAATCTTGAAAGTCTCTGTAATAGTACCAGTCTACAACTCTAGTATGTCAATTTGTAAGACATTAGATTCAATTCTAAATCAGACTTGTAGAGTAGATGAATTGATTTTGATTGATGATAACAGTACAGATAAAACTCGTGAAATTTTATACGAATATATTGAGTCTAATAAAAATTCTCACGTCAACATTAAATTGATTGTTAATGAGCATAATTTAGGCCCTGGAATTTCTAGAAATAAGGGTATTGAAAAAACGACAAATCAAATTATTGCATTTTGTGATGCCGATGATATTTGGGACCCCAATAAGATTGAAAATCAAATTAAGTTTATTGATAAATATCCCATATTAGGCTCTGATTATACTATTCACATTGATAATTGCGAATTTAAAAAAGTTAAGCTCTCTGGTACGTACTCATATATTGATTTTTTGAGAAACAATTATCTAGCTACCTCCTCAGTGATGATTAATACTAATATAGTTTTAAAGGGTGATCTAAAATTTCAGGATGTAGTTCACGAAGACTATTTACTATGGCTTCAATTGCTAAAAAAGTATAATATTAAGGCTTATGTTTTAGATCAATATTTAATGATCTATAATAGAAATGCTTATAGTTTTTCTGCTGGATTATGTAAAAAAATACGTGCAACTTATAATGTGTATTATTTAATTACTGAAAGTGTGATTTCTTCAGTTTTGTTTACACTAAACAAAATATATAGATCTTTGTCAAGATATTTATAATTGAAAATCATGAAAGATCATAAATAAGATGTCTATTTTACTTTCAGGTTCTAGTGGATTTTTAGGTAGAGCGATTTATGATCAAATTTCGCACTTAGAAATCCAGTCAATTGGACGTACAAATTCTAATCTCATTTTAGATTTTCGAAATGAAATACAATTCCCTTTAGGTTATTATAATTGTATTATTCACGCAGCTGGCAAAGCCCATTCCGTTCCCAAGACCCCAGCCGAGGCAAAAGCCTTTTGGGATGTCAATGTCATCGGGACTCGAAACCTCCTAAAGGCTTTGGAGGAACATCCTCCCCAGCGCTTCGTTTTCATTAGCAGCGTCGCCGTTTATGGGAAAAGTCAGGGGCATTTATTAAATGAGCAAACTCCCGTCTTAGCTGTTGACCCCTACGGCCAAAGTAAAATTCAAGCCGAGGCCGAAATCATCGACTGGTGCCGGCGATTTGATGTTACCTGCACCATCCTTCGCCTGCCGCTCATCTATAGCGAGAATCCTCCCGGGAATCTCAAAGCCATGATTCAGGGAATCAAAAAAGGCTATTATTTCAACATCGCCGGTGGACAGGCACGCAAAAGCATGGTCCGCGCCGAAGATGTTGCTCGCTTTATCTTGCCTGCCTCCGAGGTAGGTG
>JACCEA012338668.1_pt1 | contig 10403 bp, 10 predicted proteins | sample 7449851 | NCBI WGS metagenome assembly JACCEA01 (sample SAMN15323453, study PRJNA562643) | freshwater metagenome | isolation source: river surface water | place: USA:Blue River Watershed | collected 2017-08-18 | reverse complement strand
GTTGCAAAGTAACCCAACCGCAATCGCCTCATTAAAGTTACTGGCGCATAACGCTGACGGTGTATTGCAACGCTATGCGATGGTCATCAACCTGCTTGAAACGCGAGCACCATTGCCACGGGCAGATTTAGAGCAATTGGCGCAGCAGCTTGCACATCGATTATTGACCTTGCATGGGTTGGACTCGCCTGAGTACCACGACAAACATCTTTTTGGCACCTTAATTAATGCGTTAAAAGATGCAGGGTTTGTGGCCGTCGATGATGTCCACCAACTCTTGCCTGCAGCGGATTTTCATGTGTTGCGGGATACGCTGCAGCAGCTATTAGCGCCCGAAATCGCCGCCAGCCTGCATCAAATTATTCAGCCGCACTAACAGGCGTTAACACAGCCCAGAGACCGCAGCGATGCGGTCTCTGCCTTACTTACGCTCGATTATTCTCGCGCTTTTTCGTAGCTTCGGATCACCCCTTCTTGCATCGTCGACGCGACCAGTGTGCCGGCACGGTTGAAGAATTGGCCACGCACCAAACCACGCGCCCCTGATGCAACGGGGCTATCTACCGCGTACAACAACCAATCATCAAAGCGAAAATCATGGTGGAACCACATCGCGTGGTCGACCGTGGCTACCTGCATATTCGGCGCCATAAATGACTTACCATGCGGTTGTAACGCTGTGGGTAAAAAATTGAAATCCGACGCATATGCCAGCAAATATTTATGGATACGCAAATCATCTGGCATAGCCCCATTGGCTTTAAACCAGACATAACGCTTGGCCGTGCTCACTTGTGGTTTAAATGGGTTATGGAAAGCGACCGAACGCATCTCAATGGGTTTATCACAGATAAACTTATGCCGCAGAGCCTCCGGAATTAACTCTGCATGTTGCCGGTAGAACTCTAAATCAGACACCAGCTCTTCCGGCATCGGCACACTTGGCATCAGATCTTGGTGTTCAAAACCTGGTTCATCGGCTTGAAATGACGCGGTCATGTAAAAGATTGGTTTGCCATATTGAATGGCACTGACGCGACGCGTGGAAAAGCTTTTGCCATCGCGAATGTTTTCCACTTCATAGACGATGGGTCGTGCGGCATCACCTGGGCGTAAAAAATAAGAGTGGAACGAATGCACTTTTCGATCTTCAGGGATCGTTTCTTTGGCGGCCGATAACGCTTGCCCCATCACTTGACCACCAAACACCGCTTTAAAACCTAAATCTTGGCTTTGCCCCCGATACAAACCGTATTCGATAGTTTCCAGTTTCAATAATGACAATAAGTCAGACAAGACTTGGCTCATAGCAGGACTCCAACAGTAATGAGAGATAGTATTGTGCATTCCTATGCACGATACTGACAAAAAAGGTTGGCAATTCGCACACCTCTGACCATTCCGGGCAGTGCTGTAAATTGTTTACATTAACTACAATAAATGTCACATTCATTATGCAACATTCTTGCATAACTAGTCTTTCGGCAGTATGTTAGCCGATTGACGGTGTAACGTGAGTGGCTAACAACGTGCCTTGGGTATTTAAGACCGAACCCGCAGAATGTAGTATCGACGATATCGCGGCAGCTGGCCAGCATGGAGTCCTCTGGGAAGGGGTGCGCAATTATCAAGCGCGCAATTTTCTACGAGATCAAGTCCAAGTTGGTGATCAGGTCGTAATACATCACTCGAGTTGTGAGCATGTTGGAGTCGTCGGGTTGGCAGAGGTCATCGAAACACACTTAGTGGACCCGAGTCAGTTTGATGCGCAAAGTTTGTATTTTGATGCAAAAGCTGACCCAAACAACCCAAGGTGGGTAGCCGTGCGTGTGCGACATATCAGGAGTTTTCCCCATACCCTGAGTCTTGCAACACTGCGACAATATCCGCCGTTAGCTGAGATGCAGCTGTTGAAAAAAGGAAATCGCTTGTCGATTATGCCTTTAACGGATAACGAGCTAGAATTTATCTTAGCCTTGTCCCCCCAATGAATACAGTGGTATGGTATATTCATTCAAAAGCGAAATGAATAGCGGAGAAGTGGTATGGTCGCTGTAGTTGAAGATCGCCGCACAGATGATTGTGACGATAAAGATGTGAATTACTTTTGGGGCCAGTTGAATATGGCGCAAAAGTTTTCAGTCGCGGAATTACAACGTTTTGGTTACGAGTTGGAATTTGTTCGTCGTAGTCCAAGTTTTTCATTGGCTGTGTTACGTTCTGAGGGACGTGTCGCGTCGGTGGATCAAGACGGTCAAATTGATACTGCGCCGAAAATTAACTTTCGTAATTAAGCACGTCTATCTTCGCGACACCTTGCTGTCGCCGGCGGCTTTAACGTCGCTTAGTTTTGATCTATCTAAAATTTATTGGTCCTTTTTGTGCACCTTCCATCAAACTACGTTAGACGCTTGATTCATTGACGCCCCGAAATGTCTCCTTGTGAGAAAACTCCTGCACTAACAACACAATCTGTTGGCACAGCTGCAAATACCCTTGAAAACTATTGCGCTGCCAAGCCGGAACCAATCGGCCATGCCGCGTCACAAAGTCTTCCATTGCAGAGGGTTCAATATCCGTCAGTTGACGTACGGCTCGTTGAAACGCCACAGACAAACTTGGGCGCCGCTGTGACATCTCTTTGCATACATAAGGGATCGCTTGCAGACACACTTCAAACATATCCAAATCTTTATCATCAAAACGACTGAGTCGACGAGCCGCCTGCAGTTGTGCCGCCAACGTCAGCGCTAACATATCCGCCAGTTCATAGGTGGTTTGTTGGGTTTGTTGGTTATCGATATCAGACAAGCGTACTTGCGATACAAGCCGTTTGTATTCTTTGTTTAAGCTTTCGGTTTTGATGATTAAGCCAACGATAATTGCCAACAAGGCGAGAAAGGCCAAAATCGACCACATGATGCTAACTCTCTGAAATAAAAAGGAGTCCAGTATAGGACTCCTATGTTACTAAAAATGCAGTTAGGGCTAAACTGCATTTTTTTCAATTATGACTTTCGTTTAGCTTCGATGTATTGATCGATTTGTTGTTCGAGCACAGACATCGGCAGCGCGCCATTTTCTAAAATCTTGTCATGGAACTCACGAACATCAAACTTATCGCCAAGCGCGGTGCTGGCTTTGACTCGTAAACGTTTAATCGTCAATTCACCGAGTTTGTAGGCGAGCGCTTGCGCTGGCCAACTGATATATCGGTCTACTTCAGTAGTCACATTGTGCATGGACAGCGCCGTATTGCCGGCAAGGAAATCAATCGCTTGCTGACGACTCCAACCCATCGTGTGCATGCCTGTGTCCACCACTAAGCGACACGCGCGCCACATTTCATACGTTAAACGACCAAAGTTACTGTAGGGATCCTGATAAAAACCCACTTCGAGCCCTAAATACTCGGAGTACAACCCCCAGCCCTCACCAAAGGCTGAGGTGTAAAAATCACGTCGATAACTGGGTAAGCTACTTTGCTCTGCCGCCAACGAAATTTGCAGGTGATGGCCAGGCACCGCCTCATGCAAGGTTAGGGCTTCAAGCTCATACAGCGGCCGACGCTCCAACGCATAGGTGTTCACCCAATAATAACCTGCTTCACCGGCACGGCCTGACCCAGCGTAACGCCCAGTGGTGTATTTCGGCGCAATTTGCGCAGGCACAGGTTCCACGCCATAAGGGGTTCGCGGCAACGTGATGAACAACTTAGGAAGCTTGGCATCGATCTTTTTGGAGATAAACGCTGCTTCTTTTAACAGCTGATCCGGTGTTTTGACATAAAACTGCGGATCCGTGCGCAAGAACTGGATAAATTCGGCAAAACTGCCTTTAAAGCCGGTTTGCTTGATCACTTGATCCATTTCGGCCCGGATCCGTTTGACTTCGCTCAAACCAATGTCATGGACCTGCTGCGGTGTCATCTGCAACGTCGTGTAGTATTCCAAACGGTTCTGATAATACGCCGCGCCATTTGGCAATGCTTGGGCTGCGATAGCCTCACGTGCTTGAGGCTGGTATGTCTTAGTGAAGAAATCATAATAACGTTGATACGCCGGCTGAACCTGCTGCTGAATCAACTGCCGTGCTTGCGCGGCATACTCCGCATATTCGGCCTCCGAAAGAGTCGCAGGCTTTTTCAGAAATGGCCGGTAAAACGGACTTTGGCTGATATCGGTTTTGATAAAGGCCGCAATACTTTGTTCGTATCCGACTAATACCGCTTTCGGCTGGCTGAAGCCGTTCGCCAGCCCCTTTTGCATCCAGCCCATTTGTTGATCGATGTAACGACCAACTTGCGCCAACCTTTTCAAATAATTTTGTACATCGGCTTTGGTTTTGACGCGCTCCGGGGAAAAAGCAAATAACAAATCGCTGTGAAACCCGCCTTCCGACGTCAACGGCATATACTGAGCACCAAACTGATACTCATCAATGTCGTTTTTCAGCCGGTATTTCAGGATATCGAAATTGATTTGTTGTTGTTCACTGAGTTGTTGTCGGTTCACCGCCTCCAACTCGTTGAGCAATGCCAACCGTTTTTGTTGTGTAGCCGCCAACGCCTGTTCGGACATATCAGGTAAACCATCAACGGGCATTTGCTGGATACTTTCGACACGACTCCACCAGTCGTTGGCAAACTGGTCAAAATTCACTGGTGCTGCTGGTGTTTGAGATGGCGTAGCACACCCTGCAAGTGCCACAGCCACCAAGGCTGCTGCACAGGTAATTCGAAAAGACATAACGACCCCCGCTGGAACTATGGTTCGATTGTATACATTTGCTGCCAACGCGCCATGACCGCTGATCGGGTTATTTTGACCACTGACCGGATTTCCGCATAGTAACCTGCTTAAAATGCGCTAAAAGCACGGTTTTTGTGGGTTTGCACCAAAAAAAGGCTTGGCGGCCAGCCATCCAGCCGTTATTTTAAGCAAAAGGGTACCCAATGTAGGTGCCCGACTTGCGTTGGCAAGACTTTCCCGTAACATGGTGGCCTTTTAACGGCTAAGTCTTGCAGTATCCTTAGGGAGTTATTCTTGGCATGATGTATCAGGATTCAATAGATCAAGCGAGCGAGAAAGCGGCGTTAGCCATTGCTTTTTTGCAACGACATCGCTTGGCCGCCCATCCGGTGAATTACACTGTCAGTTACGATTACATCAGCGGCCAAAATGCTGAATTGTGTCAGGCCATTGAAGATAAGTTGAGTGCACGTATCCCGTTTGACGATTTTGTCATGACGGAGCTCTACAGCAACTTTATCGTTCCTACCAGCAAACAGAATGAAGAGCTGGTGAATTCGGTCCATAAAATCGTGACCAAAATCCATCAGTCGGCTGAAAATGCAGCCGATGCGATCAGTGAATATATCGAAGTGTTGGATTCGAGTTTATTGTCGTTAAAAACCGACAATCCCGCACAAGCCAAAGACACGATCCATCGCGTGCTCGATGCCACTTACGATTTAAAAGCATCTCATCAAAAGCTCAAAGATCAGCTGTCGCAAAGCAATGAACAAAGCCATCAATTACGCACCGAGTTGGAAACACTGAAACGTAATCGTGAAGTGGACCCATTAACCGGTATGTACAATCGATTGGCGATGCAAGAGCATGTGGACTTGTGGCTGACCGAAAACCCCAAACGTCGCATCGCCGCCATTGCCGTCGACTTGGATCATTTCAGACAGTTTAACCAAGATTACGGTAACACCATTGGTGATGTCATTTTGTCCAAGGTGGCGAAGAAAATTGCCGGTTACGTGCAAGAAAGCGGCTTACCGGTGCGCGCCGGTGGGGAAGAGTTTTTGATTTTGTTACCCGATGTGGATTTACGTACCGCCGGTGAAATTGCCGAACAAGTGCGTAAAGGGGTCGAGAAGTTGCGCTTTGTGTCATCACGCACCAAAAAGGCGTTGCCGAAAGTGACGATTTCATTGGGCGTCACCTTGTATCAAGCACAAGAGAACTGGCATCAGTTTTTAGCACGCAGCAGCCAAGTGCTCACTGTGGCGAAAAAACGCGGCCGCAACCAAGTCGCGACCGAAGCCATGCTGTAATCGGCATGACTGACTACCCGCTGCTGAAAGACCAAATTAACGCCGCATGGTTAACCCACCTTGCGGCGTTGTTGCATCAACAACATACGAATTTTCCACTCGACGCCTTTGATGAGCTCAGTCAACGCCAAGCGTTTATAGATGCAGCGCTCAAACAACGTATCAAGCTCGTGGCAACAACGTTGTGGCAGACCTTGCAACTGCCCTTTGCCGAGGCGATGACGGTATGTATGGCCATCAGCCCTGCGGTGAAAGGCTTACCCGCGCTGGTGCTACCGCAGCTGGTGGAAGACCATGGACAGCAAGACATCACCAACGCGATGCAAGCTCTCGCGGTGTTTACCCGTGATTCCACCGCTGAATTTGCAATTCGGCCTTTTTTACTGCGTAACCCCACCGCAACGTTAGCGCAGCTGCAACGATGGGCGCAGGATGATGACGAACATCTGCGTCGCCTCGCCAGCGAAGGCTCACGCCCGCGTTTACCTTGGGGCCAAGCGCTGCCGCTATTTAAACTCGAACCATGGCATACTTGGCCTATCTTAGTGGCCTTGTTGCAAGACCCAAGCTTGTATGTGCGCCGCAGTGTTGCCAATCATTTAAACGACATCAGTAAAGACAACCCAGACTGGTTGTTGCAGCAGGTGAAGGACCTGTACGGCGTCCACCCTCACACCGATTGGATCATCAAGCATGCCCTGCGTGACTTGCTGAAAAAACGCCACCCACAAGCATTGGCTTTGTTTGATTTCGCCAAGGTGCAGGTCCAGGCACAGATCGAGATCCAAACCCCTGTCGTACATTATGGTGAGCTGTTGCAGTTTAGAACCAGACTGACATTGCCCACGCCGGTGGCGAAACTACGATTGGAATATGCCATCGATTTTGTCGGCGCCAACGGCAAGCTTCGGCATAAAGTATTCCAGTGGCTTCGACGCGAACAGGTTCAGGGTGAGCTGTTGCTGGATAAAAGTTACCGCTTTGTCGATTTAACCACCCGACGACATTATGCTGGCAGCCATCAAGTTCACGTGGTGGTGAATGGTCAGATTGTCGCAACACAGCACTTCGACTTGATCAAAGACAATGCTGAATGCGGATAAAGTTGGCGACGCCGACTGATTCTTTTACACTAACGCCAATTTTTGGCTTGAAGGTCCTCCCATGACGGATTCGAACACTGTGCAACAACCCACCACTGACAATACACATTTTGGCTTTAAAACAGTTCGCGCTGAGGAAAAAGCCTCGCTGGTGGCGAATGTTTTCCATTCGGTCGCTGCCAAATATGACGTGATGAACGATGTGATGTCGCTTGGTATTCACCGGATTTGGAAACACTTTACCATCGATTGTTCAGGCGTACGTCCTGGGCAAAAAGTGTTGGATTTAGCTGGGGGTACCGGCGATTTAACAGCAATGTTTTCTCGCCGTGTCGGACCAACCGGCCAAGTGATTCTGGCGGACATCAATGAGTCGATGCTCAATGTCGGCAAAGACAAATTGCGCGATATGGGCTTGGTGCAGAATATTCAGTACGTGCAAGCCAACGCTGAAGCCTTACCCTTTGCGGACAATAGCTTTGATATCATCACCATCGCGTTTGGTCTGCGTAATGTCACCGACAAAGACGCCGCGTTACGTTCGATGTTCCGCGTGTTAAAGCCAGGCGGCCGCTTGCTAGTGCTGGAATTCTCCAAGCCTACCGAAGCTTGGTTGAGCAAGGTTTACGACACTTATTCGTTCCGCCTGCTACCGATGATGGGAAAACTGATCGCCAACGACAGCGAATCTTATCAATATTTGGCCGAATCGATTCGGATGCACCCCGACCAAGACACCTTGAAATCGATGATGCAGCAAGCAGGTTTTGCCGAGGTCACCTACCACAACTTAACCGGTGGCATCGTCGCCTTGCACCGTGGGTACAAGTTCTAATGAAATTACCGGTGCTGTTGCCTGCGTTAGGCCTTGGCATACTAGAGCCACTGCTCAATAGAGTGATCAACCTTGATCCCAACGCCCCTGCGCAGCTGGCAGCCTTAGCTGGTAAACAATTGGCTGTGGAACTGCTCGATACACCGTTTCAGCTGGTGTTAACTGCCCAAGCCGATGGCCTATGGCTCAATCAGCATCAGGAAAGCGTGGATTGCCGCGTGAAAGTCCGTTGGCAAGCACTTCAGCAGCTGCAAGATCCAGCAAATATCACCCGCTTGATTCGGCAACATGATTTGGATTTAGAAGGCGATTTAGCCACCTTGCAAAAATTCAGTCACTTTTTCCAGCAACTGAACCCCGATTGGCAAGAGGCGCTCGCCCGTTGGATTGGCGATGCCAACAGTCACCGCTTGGCGCACCTGATCAGCCAGCTTCACCACTGGCTGCAACAGCAACTGAGCCAACACCAGCAAACGCTACAAAGCTTGGCGCATGATGAGCTGCAGTTAAGCGCGACGGCGACCGAAGTGCGGCAATTTGGTCGTGACGTGCGTGAGCTGGAAGCGCGTACCGAACATTTACTTCAGCAACTGACCTTACTGCGAGCTGTTTGATGAGTCTTGGTCGTTTTTATCAGATCCAAAAAACCTTACTGCAATATGGCTTGGATGAGTTAATCCCCGCGCAGTGGCAACCGTGGTGGGCCAGGGGCTTACGTCACTGTCTGTTCTGGTTACGCAATCAATATCCGCAGGAGCCGTTAGGCGTCCGCTTGCGTTTGGCGTTGCAAAGCCTGGGGCCGGTGTGGGTCAAGTTTGGCCAAATGTTATCGACTCGGCGTGATTTATTCCCACCGCACCTCGCCGACGAACTGGCAAAGTTGCAAGACCAAGTGGCGCCGTTTGAAGGGCGTCTTGCGCAACAACTGATTGAACAAGCGCTGGAACTGACGTCCATTGACCAACTCTTTGATCAGTTCGCAGTGACACCGCTGGCGTCAGCGTCGATTGCTCAAGTCCACACCGCGCGCCTCAAACAAGCCGATGGCAAAAGTGCCGATGTGGTGATTAAAGTCATTCGCCCAGGCATTGAAGCTCAAATTCTTGCCGACTTAGCCTTGATGGACGATTTAGCCGGCGTTGCCGCGCGTTTTTTGCCAGATGGCCAGCGCCTTCGGCCGCGTGAGGTGGTGCGGGAATACCGCAAAACTATTTTGGATGAGCTGGATTTACAACGCGAAGCCGCCAACGCCATTCAGTTGCGACGCAATTTCGAAGGTTCCGACAGTCTGTATATTCCGTTTGTCTACAGTGACTACAGCCGTAGCAATGTGATGGTGATGGAGCGGATTTACGGTATCCCTGTGTCCGATACCGCGCGGTTGATAGCCAATGGCACGGACATGGAACTGCTGGCCAAACGAGGCGTCGAAGTGTTCTTCACCCAAGTGTTCCGCGACAGTTTTTTCCACGCGGATATGCATCCTGGCAATATTTTCGTCAATCCTGAACATCCAGAGAACCCACAATACATCGGTATTGATTGTGGCATCGTCGGCACCTTAAATCGCGAGGATAAGCGCTATCTGGCAGAAAACTTCGTCGCCTTTTTTAACCGCGATTACCGCAAAGTGGCAGAACTCCATATTGATTCAGGCTGGGTGCCGGCCGATACGTCGGTCGAAGAGTTTGAAAGTGCCATACGCACCGTGTGTGAGCCGATTTTCCAAAAGCCACTGGCCGAGATCTCCTTTGGCCAAGTGCTGTTGAACCTGTTTAATACGGCACGTCGCTTTAACATGCAAGTGCAGCCACAGCTGGTACTGTTGCAAAAAACCTTGTTATATATCGAGGGTTTAGGTAGGCAGCTGTACCCGCAATTGGATTTATGGAAAACCGCCAAACCGTTTTTAGAAAATTGGGTGAAGCAACAAATGGGGCCACTCGCCTTGCTTCAGCAAATCAAAGAGAAACTGCCATTCTGGGTAGAAAAAATGCCCCAGATGCCGGATTTATTGCATAGCTATTTGCAAAATCAGCCGAAACAGCAGCAACAGCTGGTGCAACAGATGCAACAGTTACAAGCGCAACAAATGGCGCAAGCCAGCCAACTCAAGTGGGGATTGGTGCTGGCAAGTACCCTGATCGGTGCATGCCTGTTACTCGCCGCCGACAAGCCTTGGTTGGCTATCCCGCTGGCTGTGGTGGCATTGATCGCCGTGTGGCGCAGTTTTTTTCAGTAAAGTTGCGCAAGATTAACCAACGCTTGTGATCCAAGCGTAGTTTTTGTCACATTCTTGCGCTTATACTAGGGCAGACTTCACGTCGACTATTTAACTAACTAAAGGTGTAACTATTATGGGTCTCGGCGGCGTTAGCATTTGGCAACTCCTGATCAT
>JACCEA010613440.1_pt1 | contig 10403 bp, 4 predicted proteins | sample 7449851 | NCBI WGS metagenome assembly JACCEA01 (sample SAMN15323453, study PRJNA562643) | freshwater metagenome | isolation source: river surface water | place: USA:Blue River Watershed | collected 2017-08-18 | reverse complement strand
GCCAACACATCGCCCAGGCGCTTGGTGAAGCGTGCGGCGGCGGCGCCGTTGATCACCCGGTGGTCGTAGGACAGTGACAACGGCAACAGCAGGCGTGGCTGGAAGCCTTTGCCGTCCCACACCGGCTGCATGCTGGCCTTGCTCACACCGAGGATCGCCACTTCCGGCGCGTTGACGATCGGTGTGAAGCCGGTGCCGCCGATATGACCGAGGCTGGAAATGGTGAAGCAGGCGCCCTGCATGGCATCCGGCGAGAGCTTCTTGGTGCGCGCCTTCTCCGCCAGTTCGGCGGCTTCGGCCGCCAGTTGCAGCAGGCTCTTCTGGTCGACATCGCGGATCACCGGTACCAGCAGACCATCCGGGGTATCGCAGGCAAAACCGATGTGCACGTATTTCTTGCGGATCAGCGCCTTGCCCGATGGCGCCAGCGAACTGTTGAAGTCCGGCAGTTCGCGCAGCAGGTGCGCGCAGGCCTTGAGCAGGAAGGGCAGCACGGTGAGTTTGACACCAGCTTTCTCCGCCACGGCTTTCTGCGCGATGCGGAAGGCTTCCAGTTCGCTGATGTCGGCGTTGTCGAACTGGGTGACGTGCGGGACGTTGAGCCAGCTGCGGTGCAGATTGGCCGCGCCGACCTGCATCAAACGGGTCATGGCCACTTCTTCGACTTCGCCGAACTTGCTGAAATCGACTTCCGGAATCGGCGGAATACCCGCACCGCCAGTAGCGCCGGAAGCGGGTGCCTGTTTGGCTTTTTGCAGTTGTTGTTTGACGAACAGCTGCACGTCTTCCTTGAGGATGCGGCCGTGCGGGCCGGTCGCGATGACAGCAGAAAGGTCTGCGCCCAATTCGCGCGCCAGTTGGCGCACCGCCGGTCCGGCGTGGACTTTGCCGGTGCTGGCCGCTGCAGCAATAGCCTCAGCCGGTTCTGATCTTGCTGCCGCGGCGGGAGCCGCCACGCTGGCCGAGGCCGGGGCCGAGGCGCTCGGGGCTGCCGCCGGGGCGTTTGCGCTGACGGCGGGTGCACTGCCCTGCAATTGCAGAATCAGGTCGCCGGTGCCGACTTCGTCGCCCAGCTTGACGCTCAGGGCGGTGACCGTGCCGGCTGCTGGCGAAGGAATTTCCATGCTGGCCTTGTCCGATTCCAGCACCAGCAGTGACTGGTCGGCTGTCAGCACATCGCCCACCTTGACCAGCAGTTCGATGATCTTGGCTTTGCCGGAAGAGCCGATATCCGGTACGCGGATTTCCTGCGAAGTGCTCACTGCCGCCGGTGCTGCAGCTACCGCCGTGGCTGTCTCTGTCGGCGCTGTCGCAGCGGGGCTGCTGGCGGCAGGTGTCGTTGTGGCTGCCGGGCTCGCGGCAGCACCTTCGATCTCCAGTTCCAGCAGGTCATCACCGGTTTTCAGTTTGTCGCCCAGCTTGACCATTAGCTTGGTGATGACGCCGGCGCTGGGGGCCGGAATTTCCATGCTGGCTTTGTCCGACTCCAGCGTCAGCAGGCTCTGGTCGGCCTCGATGCGATCGCCGACCTTGACCAGCAGTTCGATCACTTCACCTTCGCCGTTGCCGATATCGGGTACGCGAATCAATTCACTCACAATCCATCTCCTCAAAAACCAGTTCACGATCTGCTGCGCGTCGGCGAACCTGCGTTAAAAACAGCCTCGGAATGCTCATTTACTATTTGTAAACTGCGCTTCCTCGGCTGTTTTTGCCTTGTCTCGCTCTAGCTCGCGAGACCGTGAGCAGGTTTATTACCGGTTATTTTTCCGTGCGCGCAATCGGCAGATCAGCAATCCAGCGGGTTGGCCTTTTCCGGATCAATGCCGAAGCGCTTGAGCGCATCGGTCATGACCTTGGTTTTGATTTCGCCACGGGCGACCAGTGCTTCCAGCGCCGCAATGACGATGAAGTAACGGTCCACTTCAAAGAAGTGCCGCAGCTTCTTGCGGCTGTCGCTGCGGCCAAAGCCGTCGGTGCCCAGTACCTTGTACTCCTTGCTCGGCACCCACTGGCGGATCTGGTCGGCGAACAGTTTCATGTAGTCGGTACTGGCTACCACCGGTCCGTTGCGACCGGACAGGCATTGTTCGACATAGGTAGTACGTTGCTTTTTGGAAGGGTTCAGACGGTTCCAGCGTTCCACCGCCAGACCTTCGCGGCGCAGCTCGTTGAAGCTGGTGACGCTCCACACATCGGCGCCGACGTTGAAGTCTTCACGGAGGATTTTCGCCGCCTCACGCACTTCACGCAGGATCGCTCCGCTGCCCAGCAGTTGTACGTGGTGAGCGGCTTTGCTCTTGTCCGCTTCAAGCAGGTACATGCCCTTGATGATGCCGGCTTCAACGCCCTTGGGCATGGCCGGTTGCAGATAGGCTTCGTTCATCACGGTGAGGTAGAAGAACACGTTCTGCTGCTCTTCCACCATCTGGCGAATGCCTTCGCGGATGATCACCGCCAGCTCGTAACCGTAGGTCGGATCGTAGGTGCGGCAGTTGGGAATGGTGCTGGCGAGGATGTGGCTATGGCCGTCCTCATGCTGCAGACCTTCGCCGTTGAGGGTGGTGCGTCCGGCGGTGCCGCCAATCAGGAAGCCACGGGTACGGCTGTCGCCGGCGGCCCAGGCCAGATCGCCGATGCGCTGGAAGCCGAACATCGAATAGAACACATAGAACGGCAGCATCGGCTGGTTGTGGTTGCTGTAGGCGGTGCCGGCAGCGATGAACGACGACATGGCCCCGGCTTCGTTGATGCCTTCCTCGAGGATCTGGCCCTTCTTGTCCTCGCGGTAGAACATCACCTGATCCTTGTCTACCGGCTCGTACAACTGGCCGACCGAAGAGTAGATGCCGAGCTGGCGGAACATGCCTTCCATGCCGAAGGTGCGTGCTTCATCGGGGATGATCGGCACGATGCGCTGGCCGAGGTCCTTGTCTTTGACCAGTTGCGCCAGCACACGGACAAAGGCCATGGTGGTGGAAATCTCGCGATCGCCGCTGCCGTCGAGAATCGCCTTGAGGGTGTCCAGCGGTGGCGTCGGAATGCTGATGCTGCGGCTGCGGCGTTGTGGCACGAAACCACCGAGTGCGTCGCGGCGGGCGTGCAGGTAGCGCGCTTCGGCACTGTCGGCGGCCGGCTTGTAGAACGGCAGGTTTTCCAGCTCGGCATCACCGATCGGAATGTCGAAGCGGTCGCGGAATTTCTTCAGGCTGTCGACGTCGACCTTCTTGGTGTTGTGCGCGGTGTTCTTCGCCTCGCCTGCGCCGGTGCCATAGCCCTTGATGGTCTTGGCCAGGATCACGGTCGGCTGCCCCTGATGATTGACCGCCTGATGGTAGGCGGCGTAGACCTTGTACGGGTCGTGACCACCGCGGTTGAGGTTCCAGATTTCCTTGTCGGAGAGGTCCTTGACCATCTCCTTGAGTGCGGGGCTGTTGAAGAAGTGTTCGCGCACAAAGGCGCCGTCTTTGGCCTTGTAGTTCTGGTAGTCACCGTCGACCACTTCATCCATGCGCCGTTGCAGGATGCCGTCCTTGTCCTTGGCAAACAGCGGATCCCAGTAACGCCCCCAGACTACCTTGTTGACGTTCCAGCCGGCGCCGCGGAATACGCCTTCGAGTTCCTGAATGATCTTGCCGTTGCCGCGCACCGGGCCGTCGAGGCGCTGCAGGTTGCAGTTGACCACGAAGATCAGGTTGTCCAGTTGCTCACGTCCGGCCAGCGCGATGGCGCCAAGGGATTCCGGTTCGTCTGACTCGCCGTCACCCATAAAGCACCAGACCTTCTGCTTGCCGGCCGGGATGAAGCCGCGGTGCTCCAGGTACTTCATGAAGCGAGCCTGATAGATCGCCTGAATCGGCCCCAGGCCCATGGATACTGTCGGGAACTGCCAGAAGTCCGGCATCAGCCACGGGTGTGGGTAGGACGACAGGCCGTTGCCATCGACTTCCTGGCGGAAGTTGTTCAGTTGTTCTTCGCTGATCCGTCCTTCCATAAAGGCGCGGGCGTAGACGCCGGGGGAGGCATGGCCCTGGAAGTAGATCAGGTCGCCGCCGTGTTCTTCGGTCGGCGCCTGGAAGAAGTAGTTGAAGCCGATGTCATACAGGGTTGCGCTGGAGGCAAAGCTGGAGATATGGCCGCCCAGATCCGGGTCTTTCAGGTTGGTGCGCATCACCATGGCCAGTGCGTTCCAGCGCACCAATGAGCGAATCCGCCGCTCCATGAACAGGTCGCCGGGCATGCGTGCCTCATGGCCAACCGGAATGCTGTTGCGGTACGGTGTGGTGATCGCATACGGCAGCTGGGTACCGGTACGCGCCGCCAGTTCACCCATGCGGGTCAGCAGGTAGTGGGCGCGGTCTTCACCTTCCTTGTCGAGAACCGACTCGAGGGCGTCCAGCCATTCCTGGGTTTCGACGGGATCGAGGTCTTGCATGGCTTGCTCCAGGGCGGAAAGGCTTCCAGAATCGGTCGCCAGTGTGCTTGGCCGTCGGATCAGACGGCGCGATTGAGTGCTTGGGTCGCCGGCAATCAGGCGGGCATTTGTAGTTTTGCTACATATTAACGCCTGTCCGGGCAGAAAAGGCACATCTTTTGTAGCAAAACTACATGAAGGATTGCTCTGCTGTGCGATCCATCCTTCACTTATTCATTGATTTCCAAGGATAGACCATGAGTTTGCCTTCGCTGCTGCCACTCCCCGACCTTTTGCGCAGTTGCGCCGCTCAGGCTGAACAGGCGCTGGTTGCTGCACTGGCAGCGCAAGGTGTCGCCAGCAGCGCTTTGCCGGAGGGTTTTCTTGCGGCGTTTGGGCGGGTGGCGGCGGTCAGTGATTTTGTGGCGGAGCAAGCATTGCGTGAGCCACTCAGACTGCTTGAGCAGGTCCGCAGCGGAGAGCTCCAGCAATCCCTGCAGCCTGGCGACTTGCGCGCACGGCTGCAGGCGTCGCTGCTGGATTGTGCCGACGAGGAGGCGCTGGGTCGGTGCTTGCGCGGTTTTCGCAATGCGCAGCAGTTGCGGATTATCTGGCGCGATGTGACGCGCCAGGCAGCGTTGCTTGAGACCTGTCGTGACTTGTCGGATATGGCCGATGCCTGTATCGATCTGGCCTATCAATGGATCTATCAGCGGCACGCCGCGCAGTTCGGCACGCCGATCGGTCAGCGCAGCGGCGAGCCGCAGCACATGGTCATCCTCGGCATGGGCAAGCTGGGTGCCCATGAGCTCAATCTGTCGTCGGATATCGATCTGATCTTCGGTTACCCCGAAGGTGGCGAGACCGAAGGGGTCAAGCGCTCGCTGGATAATCAGGAGTTTTTCATTCGTCTTGGCCAGCGTTTGATCAAGGCGCTGGATGCCATCACCGTCGACGGCTTCGTGTTCCGCACCGACATGCGCTTGCGCCCCTATGGTTCGGCCGGCGCGCTGGCGCTGAGTTTCAATGCGCTGGAACAGTACTATCAGGATCAGGGCCGTGACTGGGAACGCTACGCCATGATCAAGGCGCGCGTGGTGGCCGGTGACCAGCAGGCCGGGGCGCGGCTGCTGGAAATGCTGCGGCCGTTTGTTTACCGGCGCTATCTGGACTTCTCGGCCATCGAGGCCTTGCGCGGGATGAAACAGCTGATCCAGCAGGAAGTCCGGCGCAAGGGCATGGCGGAGAACATCAAGCTCGGCGCGGGCGGTATCCGCGAAGTCGAGTTCATTGCGCAGGTCTTTCAGCTGATTCACGGTGGTCGCGACCTGAGTCTGCAGCAGCGCTCCCTGCCGGGTGTGCTGCGTACGCTGGAGGGGCAGGGTTACCTGCCGGCCGCGGCGGTCGGGGAGTTGCTGCACGGCTATGAATTCCTGCGTTACACCGAACACGCGCTGCAGGCGATTGGCGACCGGCAGACGCAGATGCTGCCGCACACCGAGCTGGATCAGGCGCGGGTCGCGAATATGCTGGGCTTCGCCGGATGGGCTGAGTTTCATCAGCAACTGATGCAGTGGCGCGGGCGCATTGACTGGCATTTCCGTCAGGTGATTGCCGACCCTGACGAAGAGGATGAACAGTCCACGGCGGTGGGTGCCGAGTGGTTGCCGCTGTGGGAAGAAGCGGTGGAGCCGGAAAGCGCCGAACGTCAGCTCGAAGAGGCCGGCTTCACCGATCCGCAAGCGGCGTTCAAACGGATTATCGACCTCAAGCGCGGCCCGCAGGTGCGGGCCATGCAGCGTATGGGACGCGAGCGGCTGGATGGCTTTATGCCGCGCCTGTTGGCGCAGGCGGCAGAGCACGAATACCCGGATCGGGTGCTGGAACGGGTGATGCCGCTGGTGGAGAAGGTGGTGCGCCGCTCCGCCTATCTGGTGTTGCTCAGCGAAAATCCCGGCGCGCTGCAGCGCCTGATCAGCCTGTGTGCGGCCAGTCCGTGGATTTCCGAGCAGATCGCACGCTTTCCGTTGCTGCTCGATGAACTGCTCAATGAGGGACGTCTGTTCAGTCCGCCGTTGGCGCCGGAGCTGGCGGCGGAATTGCGCGAGCGCCTGATGCGCATTCCGGAAGAGGATCTGGAACAGCAGATGGAGGCGCTGCGGCATTTCAAGCTGGCACACCGGCTGCGCGTGGCAGCCTCGGAAATTGCCGGAACCCTGCCGCTGATGAAAGTCAGTGATTACCTGACCTGGCTGGCTGAGGCGATTCTCGAGCAGGTACTGGCACTGGCCTGGCGTCACACGGTGGCGCGGCATGGCGCGCCGCGCCGGGCCGATGGCAGTACCTGCGATCCGGATTTCATCATCGTCGGTTATGGCAAGGTCGGTGGCATCGAGCTGGGGCATGGTTCGGATCTGGATCTGGTGTTTATCCATGACGGCGACTCACAGGCCGAAACCGATGGGGCCAAACCGGTCGATGGCGCGCAGTTCTTTGCCCGGCTGGGGCAGCGCATCATTCACCTGCTGACCACCCAGACCAACTCCGGCCAGCTGTATGAGGTCGACATGCGTCTGCGTCCGTCGGGGGCGTCCGGTCTGTTGGTCAGTTCGCTGGGGGCTTTCGAGCGATATCAGGAGAGCGAGGCCTGGACCTGGGAACATCAGGCGCTGGTGCGCGCGCGCGTGCTGGTCGGTTGTCCGCGCGTGGCCACGGCCTTTGAGACGATTCGAGCCCGGGTGTTGGGTCGTGAGCGTGAGCTGCTCGCCTTGCGTCAGGAAGTGTCGGAGATGCGCGCGAAGATGCGCGACAACCTCGGGAGCAAGGAGACTTCAGCCGGCAGGGCGGTCAATGTCTTCGATGCCGGACAGCCGTTCGACCTTAAGCAGGATGCCGGCGGTATCGTCGATATTGAATTTATGGTGCAATACGCGGCCTTGGCGTGGTCGCATGACCATCCGCAATTGCTCACCTATACGGACAATATCCGCATCCTGGACGGTCTGCGCGAGCAGCGCCTGTTACCGGCGGATGATGTCGCGGCCCTGCAGGAAGCCTACAAGGCGCTGCGTTCGGTGGCGCACCGTCTGGCGTTGCAGAAACAGCCGGGCAAGGTAGCCGGAGACCAACTGGTCGGGGAGCGTCGCACGGTGATGCGCATCTGGCAGGAGTTGGGCTTGGCGTAGGGTGGACAACGACCACAGGTCTTGTCCACCGGCTGGGTGTGGTGGACATTCGCACTGCGAGATGTCCACCCTACGGTTTGAATCAACGAACAACCGAATTTTGAGGAGCAAACGATATGTCGATGGCTGATCGTGATGGCGTGATCTGGTATGACGGTAAAATGGTCCCGTGGCGCGATGCCACCACCCACGTCCTGACCCATACCCTGCATTACGGTATGGGTGTGTTTGAGGGCGTGCGCGCCTACAACACCGCCGAAGGCACGGCGATCTTCCGTCTGCAGGCGCATACCGACCGGCTGTTCGATTCGGCGCATATCATGAACATGCCCATGCCGTTCAGCAAAGAAGAACTCAATGAAGCGCACCGGGCCGTGGTGCGCGAGAACAATCTGGAAAGCGCATACCTGCGCCCGATGGTGTTTTACGGATCCGAAGCCATGGGCCTGCGCGCCAGCACCCTGAAAGTGCATGTGATCGTGGCGGCCTGGCACTGGGGCGCGTACATGGGTGACGAGGCGCTGGAGCAGGGCATCAAGGTGCGCACCAGCTCCTTTACCCGTCATCACGTGAATATCTCGATGACCCGCGCCAAGGCCAACGGCAACTACATCAACTCGATGCTGGCGCTGCAGGAGGCCATCTCTGGCGGGGCTGACGAAGCCATGTTGCTGGACACCGAAGGCTACGTGGCCGAAGGCTCGGGTGAGAACATCTTCCTGGTGCGCAATGGTGTGGTCTACACCCCGGAAGTCACCTCGTGCCTGAACGGGATCACCCGCAACACCATCCTCACGCTGGCTGACGAACTGGGTATCAAGGTGGTCGAGAAGCGCATCACCCGTGACGAGGTGTATATCGCCGATGAGGCCTTCTTCACTGGTACCGCTGCCGAAGTCACACCGATTCGCGAAGTCGATGGTCGGCAGATTGGCGCAGGGCGTCGTGGTCCGGTGACCGAGAAATTGCAGAAGGCTTACTTCGATCTGGTAGCCGGCAAGGCTGCAGGTCATTGCGACTGGCTGACGCTGGTCAAGTGACCCGTGGGTACGTAGGGTGGGCTGGACCGTAGGTCGTAACCCACCATCCGGCCCGCAGGGGCGGTCAAAGGGATGTCTGTTGACATCCATGGTGGGTTACGCCGCGGTGCAGCAAACCCACCCTACGGGCACTTTTCTATGAATATTCTGATCATTGGACCCAGCTGGGTTGGCGACATGGTGATGGCGCAGACACTGTTTCAGTGCCTGCGCCAACGTCATCCGGGCTGCAGCATCGACGTGCTGGCGCCGGAATGGAGCCGGCCGATTCTCGAGCGCATGCCCGAAGTGCGGGTGGCACTGAGTTTTCCGCTGGGTCATGGCGTGCTGGACGTTGCGGCGCGCCGTCGGATCGGTAAAAGTCTGACCGGCCAATACGATCAGGCGATCCTGCTGCCCAATTCGCTGAAGTCCGCCCTGGTGCCGTTTTTCGCTGGCATTCCCCTGCGCACCGGCTGGAAGGGCGAGATGCGTTACGGTCTGCTCAACGATATCCGCACACTGGATAAAGACCGCTATCCGCTGATGATCGAGCGCTTTATGGCGCTGGCCTTCGAGCCGGGTGTGACGCTGCAGGAACCCTACCCGCGACCACAGCTGCAAATTGATCCGGCCAGCCGTGAGAAGGCATTGGCCAAGTTCGGCTTGCACCTCGATCACCCGGTGCTGGCGCTGTGCCCTGGCGCCGAGTTCGGTGAAGCCAAGCGCTGGCCCGCCGAGCATTACGCCAAAGTCGCCGAGCTGAAGATCCGGCAGGGCTGGCAGGTCTGGTTATTCGGCTCCAAGAGCGATCAGTCCGGCTGCGAAGATATCCGCAGCCGGCTGATTCCCGGCCTGCGCGAAGAAAGCGTGAATCTGGCCGGGCTGACCTCGATGGCCGAGGCGATTGACCTGCTCTCGGCGGCGACCGCGGTGGTGTCCAATGATTCCGGCCTGATGCATGTGGCGGCCGCGCTCAACCGGCCGCTGGTGGCGGTGTACGGTTCCACTTCACCACAATTCACTCCGCCACTGGCCGATCAGGTGGAGATTGTCCGTCTCGGGCTGGATTGCAGTCCGTGCTTCGAGCGCACCTGCCGTTTCGGTCACTACAACTGCCTGCGCGAACTCAAGCCGCGGCCGGTACTTGAGGCGCTTGAGCGTCTGCTCGGCTCGCCGGTCGAGGTGCGGTAGATTGCGTGTGCTGCTGATCAAGACGTCCTCGCTGGGGGATGTGATTCATACCCTGCCGGCGCTGACCGATGCCGCGCGGGCGATTCCCGGCATCCAGTTCGACTGGGTGGTGGAGGAAGGCTTTGCCGAAATTCCGGCCTGGCACCCGGCGGTGGCGCAGGTCATTCCGGTGGCCATTCGCCGCTGGCGCAAGCATCCATGGCAAACCTTCAAGAGCGGTGAGTGGCGCCGCTTCAAGGTGCGCTTGCGTGAAACCAAATACGATCTGGTCATTGATGCTCAGGGGCTGTTGAAGAGTGCCTGGCTGACCCGTTATGTGCAGGCTCCGGTCGTCGGCCTGGACCGTGATTCGGCACGTGAGCCGCTCGCCAGTCGCTTCTACGACAAAACCTACTGCGTGCCCAAGAATCAACATGCGCTGGAGCGCGTGCGTCAGTTGTTTGCGCAAGCTCTGGGGTATCCCTTGCCTGCAGGCATCGGCGATTACGGCCTTGATCGCGCCAGCATGGCCGATGCTGCGTTGCAGCCTTATCTGTTGTTCCTGCATGGCACCACCTGGGCCAGCAAGCACTGGCCGGAGCACGAGTGGCG
>JACCEA011674480.1_pt1 | contig 10405 bp, 14 predicted proteins | sample 7449851 | NCBI WGS metagenome assembly JACCEA01 (sample SAMN15323453, study PRJNA562643) | freshwater metagenome | isolation source: river surface water | place: USA:Blue River Watershed | collected 2017-08-18 | reverse complement strand
CAAAAAGTCGGGATAGGGCATTGCCACGACTTTAAACGGGCGCAGAGACAGGGTAAGACAACTTCGGTTGCACCAGTCGATGAAGCGTCAAGAATCACCGCACTTTTAGGGCGGTGAGTATGTCAACACTCTTTGGTCTTCGGACACGTATTGATCGCCCGCAACCCCAATACTTTCGCCACCAAGTCCAATACGCAGTTCGTTGAAAGTAATCGAGCCTATACGGTACAGTGAGTGCATTTTTACTAAGTGCGCCACCTCCTCTTCACTTAATAATCGAGACTGAGAAAGCGATTGAAGTTTATCAATTAATTTCATACTTCTAGGCAGGAATGACTTCTAAGCTGGATTGTACCTCGAACAACGTCCAGGGGTTAACTTCGATCTCAGCGAGCGGTTGCCCAGTGAATGAGTTTTTCAATTCAGTTTTCGGCACAGAGTAAATACCTTCAGCTTTTTCGAGTTCACTGGCGATCGTTTTGTGGAATTCTAGATCTCCCCAGATTCCGAAAGGCGGATTAATCGAATCAACGATCGTCTGGGCGACAAGGTTAAACTGCTGTTGTTGTGTCAAATCCCGCACGAAGCCAACCGTCACCCTACCGTCGATCGGAATAATTTCTGCCGCCCTAAATTCCAAAGGCTGCGACTCCATAGCCAGCGGGCGCGTTTTCTCTTCAACGACGGCAACCTGCTGTTCCGGCCAAACTGCAACGGTCACGAGATCGGTCCAGTGTCCGACGGTTCCGTACTGAGATGAAAGCACCAACGTTTTTTTGCTGCCAAATTCCTGAGCAGCCAAATAGTAATCTTCCTTGTTAACGACGCGACCGATTTGACTCGAAGTAAGATTTGGTGCATTCCCTCGCCGGAATCGGTTGCGCGCTCGAACCATCATGTCGATTAGAGTTTCGCGATCGCGCCCTTCGGAAACAGCAGTTCCGTCGTTCGCTACACCGGATACGTTTGCTAACAATCTGGGCAACACAGAAAACTCTCCGACGATCAAACCGGGGAGCCTACCGAGTCGGTTAATCCGTGCCGGTACGACCTTGAATTCGTCAGATCCGAATATGCGATCTTCTTTAATCGTGTAAGCTGCTAGCGTGTTGTCGCGAGAACTACGCACTTCTAAGTTGTAAGGAATATCGACCGCAAGTCCGGATCGCATCGCATCAGTAGATCGCCTGAACACTAAATTAATTACCGGGTACTCAGCCAACTGCCGCTCTACGCCGAGCATCCGAAACATCTGCACCCACTCCCAGTCGGGTTTTAGATTCAGCTCGTATGCTAAATACTGCATTTGGGCGACGGTCGCGGATGCCAAGATAACGTGTCCGGCTCCTGGTGCCATTGAAGAAAATGGAGAAGGCTCGCCGCTGGGTAACGGTTGCGTCAGTTGGTTCACGTAATTTGCAAGTTGCTGGCTCGGATCGTAGTCCCAAAGCTTGCCTGCTTCAATTAAATTCGCCTCTGCTTCGAGGCGGCGCATCAGCTCGAAATGTTCGTCGTACATATTTATAGCTGGGGTCGGTGTAGCGCAAAAACCGCGTTAATCATTTCTAGTCTGGCATTTCCGAAGAGCAAAAACCCCTCAGATCCAATTTCAGGATCTGAGGGGTTTTTCGATCGCCCGTTTATTCGATCGCCCGTTTACCTGAAGTTGCTGTAATAGAAGTCGATATTATCGATTTCAGTCTCATCAACGTACAAGTCGCTTGGCAGTAAATCCCGCAATTGAGTACCCGGAGGCAGCTTAAACGCCCAACTCGGTTCATTCCCAGTTCTGACTTGCCAAATATGAACAGCACTTTTGTCGAATGTCTCTGGGTTTTTAGTTATACTGGCGATCACGTTTAGTGCTTGGTTTAAGTTCCCTTTGTATATTGAAACTGTTGCATCTGCGTGATCGTTATTGTAGGTTCCACCAACCGGGAAAATATTGTCACTCCGACGCTCTAATTCCCACGAGAAATCTTCTTGTTTTTTGTTACGAGCCATAATATTGATTGTGTGTTAAGACTACAATTTAAATATAGCACAGCGCAAATCGATCGCCCGCTTGTCACCCTAAAAACACAATCACCAGAAAACTAGAGATGAATATTGAATTAACACCAGAGCAGGTTGCGTTTGTAGAACAGGCTGTTGCCAGTGGACAGTATGCAAGCGTGGCGGAAGTAATCGCTCAAGTCTGGGCGATCGGAATAAAGGAAGTTGAGATTAACATTGTGCGCGAAACTGAATTAAAGCGTCTGCGAGATATCCGCGAACAAGATATCGCCCGAATGCTGCAAGCAGAAGATGCGAACGCTATCGAAGAACAAGCTGTGGAGTTTGTGGAAAAAATGGCAGAAATTAGGAGGCGATCGATAAGTTTGCGCGCCTGTTTTGGAGAATTGATTAAATAGTCGATCGCCCGCAATTACCGACACCTCTCCTAAAAAGGCAGTACGGCATCTAAAACCCACGAGGGTGCCATCTCCGTCAACCATAATTCTGTTTTGCCGAGCTGTTCCTCCCACCAGCAAATCGCCCGCGCACTTTCTTCGATCGCCCACACGGGTACTGTAACCGAAGCTTCTTTCTCAACTTTGACGCGCGGCACTGGCCGCACTTTCATGGATCTTCTCACCATTGTTGCCAGCGGAATTCTGGCAATCAGGCGATCGACAACTGCAAACACACCGTTCGATTCCACAATCTCGGTTTCGGTGTAGTCGAAAGTTTCGGTTTCTAGGATTTCTTCTTCTGGGCGATCGGGTTCTTCTTCTTTGATCTTCTCGAAAGCTTGCTCTGCCTGCAACCGCTTGAAATTGGTATTGACGATTTGAACTACATCGGGCAGCGGGCGATCGTTGGTCGGTTCAGTGCGACGACCCCAACGGGCAATGCCAGTGAATACCATATTGAACAAGCGCACCAGCGTGTATGCCTTATGTTCTGGCAAAGACTTTGACTCGTCGCGAACCGTCGGGTAGTTCTCGTTCCCAATTTCTTGCGACCAATCAAGCTGTAATTCTTCTAGGCTGTAGTGCTCCAGCAAAATCAATTCGCAACGCTCTGCCAGGATTAATGCCGCTACCGCATCAAAGTTGGTCATCACGTTGGGCTGTTTATTGCGATTCTTGGGTTCTCCCCACAATTCATGGCGATCTTCGAGATTGTAGAGCTTGAAGTTGTCGCTCAGATCGTGGCGCACTTGATCAACCGTACCCTTTGCTGTATGGCATCGACCTTCCCAGTGGTTATTGAGGTACGTCATAATACCTTCCATCTTTACAGGAACCGCCAACGGCTGCACCAGGTCGTTGATATTATCTTGGTTGTAGTCCCGCAAACCCTTACTACCATGCTTGTCGCTGATTATCTTCACTTGGCGACCGGCAATATATAAGATATGATTGAGCACTCCAAAAATTGTGAAAATCTTTGTAATGCTTTTCCCGCGTAGCTTTGCGTCGAATTCTTCGGAAAGGGCGTTGATTTCTTGCTCAGTTCTTGCTATCATGTTGTTAATTAAATGAATAATACTTGGGCAGCCCGATACCTTTACAGAGGTCGGGCTATTTTTTTGCGCGTATCCTGAAAACCTGCGGTAGTTGCCTACCTATTAATAGGGTATACCAGGGGTACAATTAATGCAATTAAGTATAAATACTTATTTAACGATTTTACGTCGTTTCAGGAATTGACCACTTAAACGCTTTTAATTCGTTTTGGATTTTCTTTCTTACTATTTTATTTTTAAAGAAAATCAAGTAGGATTCCCCTCTTTTGTTATTAAATAAATTTAATCAAAAAGAAAAACGCCTTTGCAAGCTTAAGAGCGTTTTAGTGGTCAATCTAATTTAAGCGACCCCAACGGCACTAAACCAGACGCTACCATTGTAAGCAGGCTCAGTTATTTAAAGGGATTGCCGGGCGATAGGCCACAAAGAAAACGCCCCACAGATCAATTCGATCTGTGGGGCGTTTTGACTTACCTTTCTAAGAGGTTACTAATCCATGTTCTTCGGCAAATGCTTTTGCGAGTTTATCAAGTCGTAACCTCGCATAAACATGATTCCAACAGCTCCGATCTTTTTCGTTTTCTGTTGTTTCAAAAGCCCAGTCTAGTATTTCAGAGTGATCCAAGAATTTGACACCTGTTGGCAATCCTTCTTGAGATATTCCGAATTTTCCACTTGGTAGCAGATGCAATTCAGCATCTGGAAATAACCAAGTATTTTTTTGTACTTTGTGACACGCTTCATCTAAATCTGTCGCATACCATGCGGTTTGATAGAAGTTTGCGTGGTAAACTATTCCTGAAGGTGTTACTGCGTACCAGCCAGGTTCAAGATTGTCTACTGTAGCGCCAGAACCAGACAATTCTTCGGGCAGGTTAGACAAAACCCCTGCTAAAGGGTTTTGACCGAGCCATGCGAAAAATAATCTTTGTCCTGGGAACAGTCTTACTACTTGTCCCATGTACTCATGTGGCGAACACTCATCGGATGGACAGATACGCGCCATGTTTTCTGCGGTTACTGTGCATCCAGTTGAACGTAATGCGTATAAACCTTCACGCTGGTGCAAGCAAGATTTTTGATTTTGCCATTCATAGGCATCTTCATCTTTCTCAACTTCTTTGCACATATCAGCGTGCGTTTCGTGTACTGTTGGTATCCACACGTTTTTTTCGATTTTTTCGTAAGTTGTGTAGGACTCACCTACATAAATTTGGAATTGCATATTATTACTCCGGTTAGTTTGTAATCTTATTGTACTACATTAAAATTATTTTGTCAAATACTCCCTTTAAAAGGGATTTTATGAACACACCAGATCCAAAGTATATTGCACGAGCAAACGCCGGAGATACATTTTCTTGCTGGGGGCAAGATACAAAAATGGGTTTTAACTGGTATGAAACTTTTCTTGACAATGGAAGTTGTTATTTTTATGGCGGACTAGAAAACTGCCAGAGATTTATCCAACTTTCAACAATTCAAAAACGTAATAATGAAAATTATTGCGAAGTGAATGGAAAGTTACATAGGATAAACATCCGAAAAATGTCATACAAAGAGGATACTAAGCGACAATATGAATATTGGATTGAAAGCAATGATGGAGAAACTAACCGTTGGGCTCACGGAGCCGCCCCGGAACCATTAGACGGATATGTCTTTTTCAAAGGACATTCCAATTATTGGATAATCCAACGCGCCTAATCTTTAATTGCAATCGCATCACCTCAGAGTCGGAGTGCGATTGCCTGCCCGGATTTGTTATTCACAAACTAAACCCTGCCGCATTTCGGTGTCCGCCACCGCCCAAAGGGCGGGCAATTTCAGAAACATCAGCGCCCTCAGGGTGCGATCGCAGCGATATTTTGCTCGGATCGCCCGCCACTACCGCCACAAATGGGTAATTCGGCCAGCGCCTCGCACCCATCGATCCCACCATTGAATAATTTCGGTGCAAGTGTGGCGGGCAATTAAAAAACGGCACGCTTTGCCCTGGTCTTTTATGCCAATTATCAGTCTTTGCCTGTAAATCTAACCAAAGTTGAGCGTTCGTACATAACGCTTTACCGATCGCCTGTGCTGTGTCTTGGGCGATCGGTTTTTTATTGAACACGACCTCTTTTTTGTTGCTAATTTGTTTGCAAAAAGATATTGTTAATACTGTAGTGGATAAAAAACAATCATGACGACTCAAATTGATAGTAGCAAATACATTCTTGCCGCGCTCAAGGAGATTCCCGAAGTCTCGAACTATATGATGATACTAGCGCAACGGTGCGATGGTGATTCAGAGGCGCTAGGTGGGGAGATTTACAAATGGCTAGAGAAGACATGGTGTCACGGTTATATGATTGAAGATCAATCTCAAACATTGCTAGCTCGTGAACCAAAAGAACCAATGACGGAAGCGGAAAGCGAGAGAATGTCTCGCTACCAATTTCTTAGCGAATTGTTGAAGCATCTACTTTCAGATGCTGATTCTGATGTATTAGGAGAATACTACAGTAAGAAGTATTTCGAGTTTAGATCGACCTGTAATCACTGGTTAAAGGATGAACTAGGCCTAGATCCATTTGGAGTTTCCTAATCTTTAAAAAACCGCGCGCATAACATATATTATGTGCGCGGTTTTTTGTTGTGAATTTTTAGAATTTTCCGTTGGTGGTGACTCTGGCTTTTGCCGGAACGGTTTGTGCAGTAGCAGTTTTCCCAGGAATGTTGGTCTTTGAGCCGATCGCCTTAGCTCCTTTTTTCTTGATCGCCACATCAGCAACTTCCTTTTCCTCTTCTTCGGGAATCGCCTTCTCGTCCTTGGGTGGTTTTTCTGGAACTGGAGGTAGTGCCGCTTGTTGGGGCGCTTCGCCATCGAGTCCAGTGCCGTCCATGAATTTGTCGCCAGCCGGCCCGATCGGTTGCAAGCCAGTCGCCAGACGCATTTCGTTTCGAGTCGCCAGATTTTTCTCGAACAGCATTGTCGCCCTGGCAGCTTCTTGCTCTTCTGTCCGTTTTTCTAAGTCAGCGTATTCCTTCGTAAATCCTGGTTCGTAATAATTTATGAGCTCTAGGTTTTCGTGCTCGTTGACGATGTTGGCGATCGGAACTACACCTTCTTGGTAAGAGGCGTCAGCAGACACACCGGCAGTAGCGTAAGTGAACTGTTCGTATCCCAAGTCTTTAGGTGTTAAACCGAAAGGCATACAAATCAACCGCAGCAGCAGTTCTGTCCAGCCTAGATACAGTTCGCCATCGTTTGAGGCACCGAGGGTGACGACCTTGATCAAACCTTTACCTCCGGCGATCGGTGTTTGACCGTCGATTTCGACTTTGGTGTTCCAATAATCTCGGAAAGCATCAAGTTCGTTTTGGCTTACGTCTCCGATATCGAGAATGTATTTAGCTGAAACCTTGGAAGTTGCGTTGTGTTGGAAGTTGTTGAGTGCCAACCAAGAAAGTACGTAGGGAAATGCTACTTCCACTGGAGATGGTGGCATCAGTTCGTAAGACGCGCTGTCGATCTGCATGATGTACATATCTTCGTCAGACAGCAATTCGTAGGTACTGTAATCTTTGCGGTAGATGTAGCGCGCTTCTTCGGGATTATCCTGCCAAGCAGGGTTGAATTCTATTTTGGCGGCATCAATACAGAAAGCAAAGAACCTGCGGATACGATCTTTTGCTAGCAAGTCGTCGTTGCCGTGCATCCGCTGGATCGCGGAGTAATTAAGTGTTAGCAGATCTTTAACGACAGCGTTCGTGTATTTTGTATAAGTATTTTGAGCGAGCTCGTAATTAGGTCGGAGCAAGCTGCCTTTAATTTCTTCGGCGCGTTGGATCGCCCCTGGTTTTTCTCGATCTTCTTTGGGTGGCGAGATGTGCCACGGCATCAGGGATACGCCTCGTTGAATTCTCTGGATGCACTTTGCCACAGGCCCGACGCGGGTCGTTGTCCGCAACAACTCGAACGGCGGACGCGCTCGCAGGCGTACCGTTTTCTGGAATTCGATCGCCGGATCGATTTCTGGGTAGTGCGGTCGTGCGTTGTGAACGTGCGGTCTTAAAAAGATTAATTTTCCGCGTGTGTTAGCTGGCATATTTATAAAAAAAAAGAGGTCGTGCGCGCTTGTTCGCTCGACCGCCGATTAAGGTTGGTTGGTATTCTATATTTCTTCCTAATCTAAGGATAAGCTATGGACAGCCTTGGTAGTGCCAGAATATTGGTAGCGCAACTTTTACGAAAAATGTTTGAAATTTTTAATGGCGACACCAAGGTTTGCTCGATCGCCCTTCCCGATGTCGAAACTTCCCAAGACATCGCCCCCATCAAGACCGAGTTCGCGACCAACAACAAAGAGTTGATTAACGAATTTCGCTACTACTACTGCACCACACCAGGCTCTTTCGGTAAGTGTATGGGAGACGCGCTGGCGACGAACCCACCGAACTGGGGCTTAAGCGACTTCGATAATTTAGAGAAAGTCTTGACGGCTTTTCCTAAGCCTTGGCGAATCAAGGTGGGCGATCGACCCAAACACGATCCGTTCATCCCACCAGACAACGGAGCTATCTACTGGTGATACTCCAAGCAGTCTTGACAAGTTTGGGATAAAGCGCTCTGAGTCTTTCCATTTCTGCGACGCTTTCGGTATCCTCGATCGCCAGCAACAAATAAGGCGTACCAGCACCAAATAAAGCTTTCTCATTTTGATGTACCAATGCGCGCAGGATTCCGATCAGACTATCTGGTAGGAGTTTGGGCTGGCGATCGTCGAGCAGTCTATGCAATTGCTCGATCGCCCGATCGTTGTTAGCTAGGTGACATTGCAAGTATTTGGGCATCTTGTTTGACTCGTTTAAATGAAATAACCCAACCGCTCAGGAGGCGATCGGGCTAAGAACCGTACTTTTCTATCCACTTGACTATCGAAATTTTAACAGAACCGAAACAAAAACTAACTTTTTATTTGATTAACAAGAAGAATTCCAAGTACAACACCTAAAATCAGTTGCAACCAGTAATTTTCTAACATATTCACCTCAAAACGTGTATAGATACATTCAATTTAACACACATAATCCAACTAAAGTTAAGCATATTTGACTTATTATTCTGTTTGTGATATTATTTAACTATAAACAAATAAAGAAAAACCTATGTTTTTACAAGCAATCGTTTCAGTTTTTAACGTTGAATACAGCTTCGCTCAATACCTAGTCCTTAAAGGATTAGAGCGGACGAAGATAAGTGTTTCAGACAAAGAGAAAACTGCTCTAATTAATAGAGTGTATCGCTTACGTTTCGATATTAAATTTTTACTTACCTTGTTGTGGCTAGCGATTCTATTAATCGGTCTACCACTGAAATTCCAGATTTGGAATTTAGAGATGAAAGTTTGGGACTTAGAGTTCCAGTTATGCCTACTAAAGGTGCTATCTTCTATTTTTCAATTCTTCGCGTACATTCGAGGTTTACTCGAAGGTATATGCGTCGGCCTGGTAATCGCAAAAGGAAACCAGATTTCAACTAATTGGTTTTACCTCCAGCGAACTAAAGTTCAACTATATTACCTGTCTTACCGCTGTAAGGCTATGTGATATTTAGAGAGTCATCAATTCGATGGCTCTTTTTTTATGCCTACATACCTTCAAAACAAAAGCCCCTCTAGATTACCTTCTAGAGGGGCTTTTGTTTATGGTAGATTATGTGCAGGGGCTATTATCTTGGTGGACAGAATCGTCCGCCCTGCGAAGTACCGACGGCACGGGCGATCGTCCCACTGCGTTAGACCCAATGACTCCGCAAACCAAGAAACGTCCATGTGCTCCGGACTATTTCTTCTTAATCTGCGGATACTGTGTTGTAGCGTAACATACGCTTCCTTTGCATTAGACTGTTTCCTAGAAATAGGTGAAACTCCAGGATATCGGTCTACGATGACACACATTGTTTTTACACCAAGCATACGAATTGATCCTTGTTTTAGTACATTGTTATTTTATAACGATAAATTTACTAAATCAAGCAAAAAAGGAGCCGTAAGATTCATTGATCTTACGGCTCCTTTTTTATGTAAACAGTGAGTAGGCTAGCATCGCTAGCTCCAAACCACTGTTTACTTTATGGTGACACCAACCGCCTTTGCGGGCGATCGCCCGTGCGATGGCATATTGTCCAAATGTTAGTCCTAAGACTAACAGGAAGTAGACTATTCCCGGTAGCGGGATATGAATTAACCAGCCATTTATTTGGCAAGTGCCTGCTATCTCTTCGATAGCATCGAAAAGCTCCCATGCGGAAGCCACCAACGGAAAAACCGCTAGTAAAACGTCACTAGGCTTGCTAGCGACTGCATTATTTAATTGCATAAATTTTGATCGATTGATCTACTAACGTATTATTATACGATTAGATATAAATAATGTCAAGTTTAGGCTGTTTTAGAAGGTTTTAGACGCGAAATGTGTATTAAATTGACGATTTTAAGCACAAATCATATACTAATTATGTAGTTTTTACTCAAATCTATGAAATTAGCATCATCTTTGTACAAGGGCGGTGAATTGATTGACGCTACCGAAGCGAATTATGAATGTAGTAGAGAATTGGGGATGATTTGTCCTTTCTGTAAAGAAGCTGTGTTTCTCGCACGAGAACACACTCGGAAAAATAGTAATGTCCGAGCCTCTTGGCGACACTACAAGGTTTGACATACTCCCCGGCTTAAAAGCGCGGGGATTCTTGACGCTTCATTGAGATGTGCCGCAAGCGGTCTTACCTTCTCTCTGCGTCCGTTTAGAGTCGTGGCAATGCCCTGTCCCGACTTTTACTATATTTTTTGCGGCATTCAAATCTCTATCTTGGTGGATGCCGCAGTTAAGGCAAATTAACT
>JACCEA012253772.1_pt1 | contig 10407 bp, 8 predicted proteins | sample 7449851 | NCBI WGS metagenome assembly JACCEA01 (sample SAMN15323453, study PRJNA562643) | freshwater metagenome | isolation source: river surface water | place: USA:Blue River Watershed | collected 2017-08-18 | reverse complement strand
ATCGCGTCCTGCAGCCCAATCCTGCAGCCAGTCGGGGCGGTAGATCTGGTACTGGTCAAACAGGTCTGCCAGGCGGCTGGCCAGTTGCAGCAAGCGGTCGGGCTCGTCACCTCGCAAAAAACCCGCCACCGGTTTGAACACCGGCTCGTACAGGCAACCGGGCAGCAAGGCCATCAGCCGCCAGGTCATAGGCAGTTTGTCGAGCGGTGAATCGGGGGGCACCGTGTGCGCACCCAGCACCTGGCGATAGGTACGCCACAAAAAGCGCGAAGGCAGCTCCACCCGCGTGGCGGCGCACACACTGCCCTGCCGCGCCAGTTCGATCTTGATCCACTCGGCCATGCCATTGCTTTGCACCAGCACCACTTCGGATTCGAGCGGCGCCAGCGGGTGCTCGCGCAGCCAGTGCGTGAGCACATCGGCCAACAGCTCGGAGCGGTGGCTGTGCAGAGCAATAAAACCGGGAACGATGGTGGCTGCGGGCATGGGTGGGTGGGTCGGTACAGAGGTCAGCGCATGTTCGCCGTCAGGCTGGGCAACAGCGCGGAAAACTGCGCTGTCCAACGCTCGCCAGGGGCTTCCCGTTGCTGCTCAGGCTGAGCTGGGTCTGCGAAAGCAACAGGTTGAGCGCATCGGCATCGCGGGCCAGATCGGTCGGCGTGCTGGCACGGTCTTTGGCTGACCAGAGCTGGCCCTGGTCGATACAGTGGAGCAGTGGTTCTGGAAACATGGCGGGTCAATGAAATCTGTGGTGGCAAGCGGTCAAGAATAGCCGCAATCTTCGCCCGGACCAGGCTCAGGAGAAGAGCCTCGTTTGCCCGTTTTTTAAGCATCGCGAGCCAACCCAGCAGGCATGCGCCTCGCACGAGTTGTTCGGCGACTTATCCACATGTTTGACCACGGACTCTGGGGAAAGTGGTTCCCGCCTTCTCGGGCCCCGGCCACGCGCCAGCCACCTCACGAATGGCCGACACCAGACTCTGCGCAGCAGGCGACAACGACTGTTTGCCCAGACAAATCAAACCCAAAGCCGGCAAGTCCATCGGCAGTGCCACAGGCAGAACATGCGCGAGCCCCTGAGCCTGCAAACTCAAACCGACATTGCGTGCCACAAAGCCTATTGCCGATTGGACCTGCACCTGGGTCAAGGTCACGAGAAACGAGGTACTTTCCACACAGTCGGCGGGTGGGTTCAGGCGGTTTTTGTAGAAAAGCTGATGCAGCTTGGTGCGTGATGTTGCCCAGGGCGGCGGCATGACCCAGTGCTGCGCTTGCAACTGTGCCCAGCTCACCCGCTTGAGCCCCGCCAACGGGTGCTGCGGCGCACAGACCAGGCACATCGGCTCCTGGCACAGCACTTCGGTGTGCAGGTCGGGGGCAGCATAGCCTGGCTCCAGACGACCCACGATGAAATCCAGCTCACCCATGCGCAAGCGCGGCAGCAGGCGGGTCAGGTCACCCTCTTCCACCAGCGCCGTGGCCGCAGGCATGGCCTGCTTGAATCGCACCATGGCCTGCGCCAAGAGGACGGGCGTGGCCACCACCATCGCGCCCACACTCACCCGTCCGGCCGAGCCGTCTTGCGCCGTCTGCAAGGCATCGCGGGTTTTCTCGTATTCGGCGATCACATGGCGCGCAAAACGGATCACCGTCTGTCCGGTAGACGTCGGTTCGGTGCCCTTGGTCGAGCGTTCGAACAAGGCGGTATCAAACATGCGCTCGATTTCCGCCAGTGATTTGGACACAGCAGGCTGGCTCACCGACAAAAACTCGGCCGTGCGCCCCAGATGCCGGAACTGGTCCAGTGCAATCAGGAGTTGCAGGTGCTTGAGTTTGAGGTTCGAACGCAGGACCCGGTCAATGGTGGTGGTCATACATTACTTATAAGTTATCTAGCTGTGATCTTATTTCATGAATTACTTATGCCGGAGCGATGCACCAAGTCACACAATGCATGCATTCCCAACGATTCCAATAACACCCTTTAGGAGACACACCATGCGCCTCAACCGCCGTCAATTCAACCTGGGCCTGCTGGCCAGCAGCGCTGCCCTGCCCGCCTGGGCTCAAACAGGTGTCTTCCCCGAAAAACCACTGACTTTCATCTGCCCTTGGCCTGCGGGCGGCACTGCCGACCAGACCATGCGCGCCTTGTGCGCAGCCGCCGCCAAGGAGCTCGGCCAGCCGATTGCGGTCGAAAACAAGGTTGGAGCGTCGGGCATGATTGGCCTCAAAGCCATGGCCTCGTCCAGGCCCGACGGCTACACCATCGGTCAGATCCCGATTTCGGTGACGCGTTTTGCCCAGCTCGGCACAGTGCAAATTGACCCCCTCAAGGACCTGACCTACCTGGCCCGCACATCCGGCCAGGTGTTTGGCATCGCAGTCCCCGCCAACAGCCGCTTCAAGAGCTTGCAAGATCTGGTCAAGGAGGCACAGGCCAAACCGGGAAAAATCAATTACGCCCATGCAGGCGTGGGCGGCGCCACGCATGTCGGAATGGAAGAGTTCGCCATGACCGCTGGCATCGAGCTGGCCCATATTCCGTACAAAGGCGGCGCTGACGCTCTGCAGGCCGTGTTGGGCGGCCATGTGGACGTGCTGGTGGACTCGTCCTCATGGGCACCCCATGTGGAAGCAGGCAAGCTGCGTCTGCTGGCCACCTGGGGCGAACAACGTACGGCCCGTTTCAAGGACGTGCCAACGCTCAAGGATGCAGGCTACAACGTGGTGGTGGATGCGCCCAACGGCATTGGCGCGCCCAAAGGCGTGGATGCGGCCATCACAGCGCGTTTGCGCCAGGCTTTTCGTGCTGCCGTGGCCAGCGCCGAGTTCAAACAAGCCTGCGACAAAATCGACGCCCCGGTGCTCTACCTGGACGGCCCTGATTACGAAAAATACGTGGGACAGGTTTACCGCAAGGAAACCATGCTTATAGAACGCCTAAAACTCAAGGAACTGCTCAAGTCCTGAATTCCATGCCCCTGATCCTGCTTCACCAAAACGACAACGTCCTGGTGGCCAAAGCCCCCCTGGCCATCGGCCAGGAGGCGGCAGGCTTTGGCATCCGCGTCAAGGCGCAGGTGCCCGCCGGTCACAAGATCGCGCTGCGCAACATCGCCACGGGCGAGCGCATCCTCAAATACAACACCGAGATCGGCGTGGCCACACGGCCGATTGCTGCGGGCGAGCATGTGCACGGGCACAACATCGCGCTGGCGGACTTCTACCATGAGCCCGGTTTTGGCGAGGACGTGCGTCCGGTGGACTACCTGCCCCCCGAACAACAGGCCCGCTTCATGGGTTATGTGCGACCGGATGGCCGCGTGGGCACCCGCAACTTCATCGGTCTGTTCTCGTCGGTCAACTGCTCGGCCACCGTCATCCACAAGATCGCCGCGCACTTCACCCCCGAGCGGCTGGCCGCCTACCCGAACATCGACGGCGTGGTGGCGTTTGCGCAGACCACCGGCTGCGGCATGGCCTCACCCAGCCCGCACTTTGACCTGCTGCGCCGCACCATTGCCGGTTATGTGCGCCACCCCAACCTGGCGGGCGCCCTGATCGTTGGCCTGGGCTGCGAGCGCAACCAGGTCGCCGACTTGGTGGAAAGCCAACAACTGCAACCGGGTTCACTCATGCGCACCCTGGTCATGCAGGACAGCGGTGGCACACGCGCATCCATTGCCGCAGGCATTGCGGCAGTAGAGGGCATGCTGGAGCAAGCCAACAACGTGCAACGCCAATCGGTCAGCGCCAGCCACCTGAGCATCGGCCTGGAATGCGGCGGCTCGGACGGCTTTTCGGGCATCACCTGCAACCCGGCGCTGGGCGCGGCCATGGACATTCTGGTGCGTCACGGCGGCACCGCCATCCTGAGCGAAACGCCTGAAATCCACGGCGTCGAACACATGCTCACGCGCCGTGCGGTCTCGCCCGAAGTCGGCCAAAAGCTGCTCGACCGCTTGGCCTGGTGGACCGAATACACCCAGGGCACCAATGTGCAGTTCAACGGCGTGGTGGGCCACGGCAACCAGCAAGGCGGCCTGGCCAACATTTTTGAAAAGTCGCTGGGCTCGGCCATGAAGGCGGGCACCACGCCGCTGCAAGGCGTGTACGAATACGCCGAGCCGATCACGCAAAAAGGCTTTGTCTTCATGGACTCGCCGGGCTACGACCCGGTGGCCGCCACCGGCCAGATCGCCAGCGGCGCCAACCTGATCTGCTTCACCACCGGGCGTGGCTCGATGTTCGGCTCCAAGCCAGCGCCCACCCTCAAGCTGGCGAGCAACACCGCCATGTACGAGCGCCTGCAGGACGACATGGACATCAACTGCGGCACCATTTTGGACGGCCAGCACAGCGTGCAGGAGATGGGCCAGATCATTTTTGACGCCATCCTGAGTCACGCCAGCGGCGAACCCACCTGCAGCGAGCAGCTCGGGCTGGGCGACCACGAATTCATTCCCTGGCACCTCGGTGTCGTGAGCTGATCCATGCACAACCCTTTCAAACAAGCCCTGCAAGAACGCGCCCAGATCGGTCTGTGGCTGTCGCTGGCCAACGCCTACAGCTCCGAGCTCTGCGCCACAGCCAATTACGACTGGCTGCTGATCGACGGTGAACACGCGCCCAACAATGTGCAAACCACTTTGCAGCAGCTGCAAAGCGTGGCGCCCTACGCTGCACAGCCAGTAGTGCGGGCCGTCACCGCCGACGTTTCCCTGATCAAACAGCTGCTCGACATTGGCGCGCACAACCTGCTGATCCCCATGATCGACACGCCCGAGCAAGCCCGCGCCATGGTGCGCGCCACGCGCTACCCGCCCGACGGCATCCGCGGTGTGGGCGCTGCTGTGGCGCGGGCCTCGCGCTGGGCGCAAGATGGTCAGTACCTGGACACGGCCAACGACAACGTCTGTTTGCTGGTGCAGGCCGAAACCCAAACCGCTTTAGGCAACCTGCAAGCCATTTGCGCGGTGGACGGCGTGGACGGGGTGTTCATCGGCCCGGCCGACCTGGCCGCATCGCTCGGCCACCGGGGCCACCCGAGCCACCCCGAGGTGCAAGCCGCCATCGACAACGCCATCCGCACCATCGTTGCCTCGGGCAAAGCCGCCGGCATCCTGACCGGCGACGTGACGCTGGCCAAACACTACCTGGCCCTGGGCGCACGTTTTGTGGCCGTGGGCATCGATGCCACGCTGCTGGCCCAGTCCAGCCGCAAGCTGCTGCAGGAATTTCGCTGAAGCTGCCACCCCCGGGACGCTCCCCTGGCCGGATTTGCCCCACAATCCGCCCCCAGCCGCAACCGTTTGCGCGGCACACGGACAGCACACATGAGCACAACAGCAGCCAGTCTGGGCCTGATCGGCCTGGGCGTGATGGGCGAAAACCTCGCCCTGAACTTTGAACGCAACGGTTTTTCCGTTTGCGGTTTTGACCTGGACGCGACCAAGCGCCAGCAATTTGCCCAGCGCACCCAGGGCCTGCAAGCACATACCGCAGACAGCCTGGCCGAGCTGGTGGCCCGCCTGCAAACGCCACGGCGCATCTTGCTGATGGTGCCTGCGGGCAAGGCCATTGACGCCGTTCTGACCGACTTGCGTCCCCTGCTGGCCGCGGGCGATGTGCTGATCGACGGCGGCAACACGCTCTACACCGACACCGCGCGCCGCATCCAGTCACTGGACGGCAGCGGCATTTTGTACGTGGGCTCGGGCGTGAGCGGTGGCGAAGAAGGCGCGCTGCGTGGCCCAGCCCTCATGCCCGGGGGCTCGCCACAGGCCTGGCCGCTGGTGGCCCCCATGCTGCAGGCCATTGCCGCCAAAGCCGACGACGGCGAGCCTTGCTGCGACTGGATGGGCCCGGGCGGCGCAGGCCACTTCGTGAAGATGGTGCACAACGGCATCGAATACGCCGACATGCAAATGATCTGCGAGGCCTGGTGGCTGATGAAACACCTGCTGGGCATGACGCCTGCGCAATGCAGCGCCGTGTTCCGTGAATGGAACCAGGGCGAACTGGGCAGCTACCTGATCGGCATCACCGCCGACATTCTGGCCACGCAAGACCCGGAAACTGGCGACGCACTGGTCAACCTGATCCTGGACACGGCCGAACAAAAAGGCACCGGCAAATGGACCAGCCAGGTTGCGCTCGACCTGGGCGTGACCGCCCCCACCATTGCCGATGCGGTGTTTGCACGCACGGTCAGTGCCATCAAGTCCGAACGCGTGGCCGCCTCTGCCGTGCTGCAAGGCCCAACACCCCAACCCAGCCAGGACGCGGCCTCGCTGCTGCCGCAAATCCGACAAGCCCTGCTGGCCGCCAAAGTTTGCGCCTACGCGCAGGGCTTTGCGCTCATGCGCGCGGCCGACCGCGAATACGGCTGGGGCCTGTCGTTTGCACGCATCGCCAAGGTCTGGCGCGCAGGTTGCATCATCCGCGCCCACCTGCTCGAAGACATGCGGCGCGCTTTGGACGCCAATGCCGACCTGCCCAACTTGCTGGTGGATGCGCACTTTGCCGGCCTGATGGCCCGCGCGCAGCAAGACCTGCGCGAAGTCGTGGCCCGCGCCGCGCTGCAAGGTGTGGCCGTGCCTGCCTTCATGAGCGCGCTGTCGTATTACGACGCCTACCGCTCAGAGCGCCTGCCCGCCAATTTGCTGCAGGCCCAACGCGACTACTTTGGCGCCCATACCTACCAGCGCCTGGATCGTCCAGGCAAGTTCCATACGCGCTGGAACGGCTGACACGCCCTTCTGTCCTTGAGCCATACAACCCCGCCAGGCGCGAGCCCGGCGGGGTTTTTTCTTGCCTGATGGCGGGCCCATTTATTGACAGTTGATTTTTACAGTTTTACTGTTAATATTTACGAATGCCTTCAACCTTCACTCTGGATCAGCTCTGCTCGCTGGCCGACTGCACCAAGCGCACCGTGCGCTATTACGTGCAGCTCGGCCTGGTGGACCGGCCCGAGGGCGAAACCCGCGCTGCCCGCTACGGGCAGCGCCACCTGGAGCAGTTGCTGCGCATCCGCCAGCTGAGCGATGCGGGCGTGTCGCTGGACCGCATCCGCGAGGTGCTGGAAGGCGCCTCGGCCCCGGTGCCACCGCGAGCGCGGGCGCCCGGCAGCGTGCAATTGCGCAGCCATGTCTGGGTGGCCCCCGGCGTGGAGCTGCAAATCGACCCCGAAGAAGCCGGCGTTCCCGCCGAACGGTTGCACGAATTTGTGCGCGCCGTGATGACCCAATGGAGCCAACACCATGAACAAAGCGCCTGAAACTTTCGGTCTGTACTGCCCGGATGGCCGCGAGGCCCAACTCCTGTCGGTGCAGGTGCAAGGCGAAGTGCTGGGCCTGATGCTGCGCCTGACGGTGCGACAGACCTGGCGCAACGCCAGCGGTGCCCCCATGGCCACGCGCTTGCGCTTTCCCATGGGCTGGGACCAGACCCTGTTGGACCTGCAGATCGAGCGCCCGCAGGGCACACAAACATTGGCCAAGGTGCAACGCGACAGCCGCACCTGTTGCAGCGCCACGCCTGGCGTGCTGGCCACGGGCGAACAGGTCACGCTGCAGTGGCGTGTGGGTCAACTGCTGGATTTGCATGGCAGCAGCCTGCGGGTGCAACTGCCTGCCGCGCTGGTGCCCAAAGCCACACGGGCGGCACAGGTGCAACTTGAAATCCACGAGCCGGTCGCCCAGGGCACCGTCAGTTGCCCATCCCATGACATGCACAAGGTGCGCCACGGCAAAGGCATCACGCTCACGTTGCGTGCGCCACAAGGCCTGGACAAAGACCTGACCGTGACAGCCCATGGCCTGCGCGACACCGGCTTTGCCCTGGCCAGCCCCGACCACTCGGCCCCTGAAGAATGCACCGTGCTGGTCAGCGCCAGTCCGCGCCTGCCTCCAGTAACTGCTGCCTCGCTGCGCATGAAGTTGCTGGTGGACAGCACCAGCAGCATGCCCGCCGAACGCCAGTCGCAGGTGCGCGCAGCGCTGGACAAACTGCTGACCACATTGCAGGAGCAAGACCAGCTTTCGTACAGCCGCTTCGGTGAAAACACTGTGCATGACCTGCCCCGCCTGCAGGCCTGCACCGAGGCCTACCTCAAGCGCGTGCGCGCCCTGGCCCGTCACACCGACACCGACCTGGGCGCCGCCCAGCCACTGGCCGCCCTGCACGCCGTCCTGGCCATCCCCGACGAAGACGAAGAGGCCGTGACGCAGGCCGACATCGTGCTCATCACCGCCAGTCCCATCTGGGCCATTGACGCCCCCTTGCGCGCCCTGCGCGCTGGCGGTCACCGCCTGCACGTGCTGGCACTGGATGCGGCCACCGACAGCCTCTGGGCCGAACTGGCCCAAGCCAGCGGCGGCCGCTGCGAACAGCTCGCCCCTGGTCAACACGGCTTGCAAGCACTCAACCGCTTGACCGAACACCTGCGCAGACAACAAGCAGTACAAGCCCAATTGACGCTGACGGGTGCGCATTTGCACGCCCCCCAGGAGCTGCACACCACCCTGGCCGACGGCGACACCCTGCACCTGTGGGCGCAGGCCACCCCCGACGTGACCGGCCAAGACCTGACCGGCTGCCCACTGCTGCAAGCCGGACTGCAACTGAACTCGGCCAACGCCAACCACAGGCTTGACGCAGGCAGCGTGCTCTGGGACGAACAAGGGGACCTCAGCCGCATCTGCGCAGACCGTGAAGCCCGCCTGCTGCCTGACGACGTGCGCCAAGCCATGCAGGCCCAGCACCGCCTGATCGAACCAGACATGCGCCGCCTGGCCCCTGCGGCCACCACAGTGCCTGCAGCAACACGGACGCCGACACTCGCCCCGGCAGCGGTCCCGCTTGAACCAACCCGCCACACCACCGCCTTGCCAGCCTCTGCAGCGCCAGTCGCCACCGTGCAAACGGCTCCGGCTCCGGCGCTGGCGCAACCACGGGTTGCCCCTTCCCCGGTGCCGCAACTTTTGCGCCACCTGCCGGCGCGCCACAACGACCTGGCCGGTTGGCTCAGCGAGCCGCAGGCACCAGGCAATCCGCTGGCGGCGCTGGTACAGCACTTCAATGCGCAATCGGGCCACTACACCCAATTTCGCGCCGCCCTGACGGTGACGCTGCGGCAAGTGACCTCGCGCTTTCTGGATGGACTGGTGATGGGCCTGGTGCCGCAAGCGGGCAACCCCGGCCGGGTCTGGGCCTTGCTGCTGTACTGGCTGCATGCCGAACACGAACTGTCGCTGCAACCCCAGGCACTCGATCTGGTCCAGCGCGAACTGGCCAGCCTGCCCGTGACTTTGCGCGCCCAGGTGAACTCGGCGCTCAGCAGCGAAGCGCAAGCCGTGGCCCAACGCCATGCCGCCTGAAAGGAAGGCCAAATCAAAACATGCGACAATCCCACCCGCTGCCGCCGCCAGTTGCCGCAGCATCAGCGTTCTGCTGGGGCCTGACCCGGGGCCTTTCCCGTGGTGACCATGCCCACCCCTGAGACCGATCGGCCACAACTGGCCGTTGCCAGAAGCAACGGATAAAGCCGATCCCCTGCGCCTGTGTGGCGCTCCATTTCAATGACATTTGAAGAACTGAACCTGGCTCCGGCCATCCTGCAAGCCGTGCACGAGCAAGGCTACGACACCCCCACGCCCATCCAGGCCCAGGCCATCCCGGCTGTGCTGGCTGGACACGATCTGCTGGCGGGTGCGCAAACCGGCACCGGCAAGACCGCTGCCTTCACCCTGCCCGTGCTGCACAAGCTCAGCCAGACCCAGCCTGGCCAAAACCGCTTCGGCGGCAAGGCCATCCGTGCCCTGGTGCTCACGCCCACCCGCGAACTGGCCGCCCAGGTCGAAGAATCGGTGCGCGACTACGGCAAGCACCTGCCACTGGACTCTGCCGTGATTTTTGGCGGTGTGGGCATGAACCCGCAAATCAACCGCGTCAAAAAAGGCGTGGACATTCTGGTGGCCACCCCTGGCCGCCTGCTGGACCTGCAAGGCCAGGGCCACCTGGACCTGTCCACTGTCGAAATCCTGATCCTGGACGAAGCCGACCGCATGCTGGACATGGGCTTCATCCACGACGTGAAAAAAGTGCTGGCCCTGCTGCCCAAGGACAAGCAAAGCCTGCTGTTCTCGGCCACCTTCAGCGACGAGATCCGCGACCTGGCGGGCGGCCTGCTCAAGGACCCGCAGAGCATCCAGGTCACGCCGCGCAACACCACGGTGCAACGCATCACCCAGGTGATCCACCCGGTCGGTCGTGGCAAGAAAAAAGAAGTGCTGCTGCACATCATCCAGCAGCACAACTGGAGCCAGGTGCTGGTCTTCACCCGCACCAAGTTCGGCGCCAACAACGTGGCCGACTACCTGACCAAAAACGGTGTCAAGT
>JACCEA011156267.1_pt1 | contig 10407 bp, 10 predicted proteins | sample 7449851 | NCBI WGS metagenome assembly JACCEA01 (sample SAMN15323453, study PRJNA562643) | freshwater metagenome | isolation source: river surface water | place: USA:Blue River Watershed | collected 2017-08-18 | reverse complement strand
GGAAAGCAAATTTTATTAGGTTTTTTCTTGACGACTAAAGTGATTGGTAATACTTGGTTACTAAATGCCGTTGAAAAATAGCGCTTCAATTGTTTCTGATTAACAATTTCCGATCCCATGTACCATTTGTATGTTGCACCATCCTCTAAAGCGGTGAACCGTACAGTTTTCTCAGAAAAAGTAGTATCGGTAAAAGTCCAGAAATTCTCATAGGACTCGGTAAAGCTTCCTCCTACAATCTCCTCCATGGTAAAATCAGCAGAAACCTCTTTTGCACAACTACAATCGATTGAATTCATATCCGGCTGAACTTTCTTGCAGGAGTATTGGGTGAGTAAAATGATGCTTAGTGCTATAAATATGAGTGGTCTCATGCCATTGAATTACTTAAATAATTGTTCAAATCCTTAGTTCCTGTTATTCACCAAACTGAGGTTTAGTCCTAATCTTAATTTGGTTATTTCGTCAAAACTATTTTCGGAAAATTTCATGCTATAACCAACGAAAAAGGTCATGAACCCATAGACAGAAAAATTCAAATCGAGCCCAACTCGAACATCATGCATACTATTTCTGAAGTAGTCGCTAACGTTTAAGCTTACACCAAATATTCCCACATAGTTGTACGTGAATTTCACCCGTGGGCCAACGATTGGTTTGTCCAAGAAAAAGACATCGGTGTAAATTCCTGCTGCGTAATTTGGTTTCGAATCATTCCCAATGTTACCCCCGATAATTCCTCCGAGCCCAATGCCATTTGTGTACTGATAAAACGTTTCAATGCCCAATCCTTTTTGGTATTTATAGATTTTAGGTTCAGGCATTTTTTTGGTAATTGTTGGTTCACTCAATTCTATTTGACTAAACAGCGACATGGACGTTAACCAAATCAGGAAGGTGAGGAGTAGTTTGTTTTTCATGTAATTTGTAATGATTACCGAATTTAGTTTCTTTATTGTTTTATAAAACGATGGTAAAAGTTCCTGTCATCATTAGTAACGCGAATTAAATAAACACCGGGGGGCAGTGATTCAATAGTTAGTATATTCTCGCTTCTAGGAGTAGGGTACAGGTTACCCTGAAAATCAATTATATTTACTTGATCGAACGCTGAAATCCCTTCAATGTGTAGCGTTGTACTTGCAGGATTTGGGTAAATGTTCAATGCCGACTCAAGTTCATCCAATCCTACAAAAACCTGATTTTGATTTCCTAAAGCTAAAAATAAGACATCCAAGGTGTCTTGATTGCTGTTTATGTTATGAATGGAAGTGTACGTAAAGGAATCAGGGGCATTATTTTTTAATTCAACGAGATTTTGTGGCATACTACTTCCCACTATTGCGTCAAACCATCCAACCGGGTGCCAATCCGTAATAATACTATTGATCCTGCATGGATCATTGAAAAGCGAATTATCCCATGTGATAGTAATGGGATAAACAGCATTTTTTAATTGAATCATTGAAATATAAAGACTTTGGTCAAGGCAGTCTTCTTTTTTAATTTCCTTTTTTAGATGGCCAATTTCCGGCACAGACATAAATTCATCATAATCCCATGCGTTAGGAGGGTTAAGAACGGTAATTCTTGCTTCAAATTCACTTGACCATGGCTGGGAAATAATATTTGTTTCTTGAAATGACACATCAATACTATCTGTAGCTGCTGCATCGTATCCAAATAACAACGTGTCTTTTGCACCGGTTGCATCTTCAAAGTACATTTCGAAACTGAAAGTTTGTGCAAAAGAAAACTTCCAAAAAATACAGAAAATAAGTAAACTCAGGTTTTTCATTGGATGGTTTTTGGTGTTTTTGATGATATGCCAACTCAATATTGAATCAAAAAAATCAATTCGATAAATAATTTACTGACTAATTTACAAAAAATTACCAATAGGAAGCAGATTGATTTTTTTTTAACATTTCTACTTTACGCTTTACTCTCTTAAAACGATTGATTTTAAAAGGATTTAGCTTGTTTTCTAATTAGTTTCTGGGAGAAAGAATTAGTATATGTTCTAATTTGAAATTGATTAAAAAAAAAATTCTTTTAGTCGTTCTGAACCATTAAAAAATCAACAATTAGGAAACGCTAAGTCGTAAATGTCCTCCTAAGCCTTCCCGAATGATTCGCATCAAGGTTGATAATCTGATATCACTGGCATTATTCTCAATTCTAGAGATATAATTTTTTGTGGTTCCACATTTTTGAGCAAGTTCTTCCTGTGTCATACCTTTTTCTTTACGAAGCTCTTGAATCATAACGCCTAGTTTAAATGCTTCAAATTCCTCTTCATATTTTTCTCTTGCCTTTGTGCCTTTTTTACCATACTGCTCATCAAGGTGATCAGTAAAGGATTTCAGTTTATTTTCCATTTTTTTCATCGAAATATTGTTTTTTAAGTTTTTCCGCCAATTCAAGTTCGCCTTTAGGAGTCTTTTGTGTTTTCTTTTGAAATCCATTTGTTAAGATTATCAAATTTCCCTTATCGAAAAAACAGAAAACCCGATAAATATTTGAGCTATACTCAACGCGTATCTCATAAATTCCTGAAGAATTTGAAAGGTATTTAAAATATTTATCCGGAACTCGATCAACCGTTGAGATTAGTTGTAATGTCCAGTTGAACTTCTTTCTAACATCAGGGTTTAACGCCTCAAAAAATTCCAAATAATGATTTTCATAATAGACTATCCTTCTCCGAAATTCATTATCCATTTGGTTATTATAATTTAAAACTTACTTCAAAGTTACCTAATTAGGTAACAATTTCCAAATTATTTGTGATTTTTTACTAGGTTAGTTGCAAACAAGTTTCAAACGGAGATAAGATAAAAAAACGAGAATAGAAATAATACTATTTCCAATGGTTGATTTGGTACTTTTTGTCCCATGTTTGCTTATCGCGTACCAAAAAAAGTGAATTTGGTACATATGACAAAATAAATTGAGATTAAATCGTTAGATGATATACGATTAAGATGGTCATTTTAACCTCAGCATAAGAAAACTTTTATCTACGTTATCTTTTTTTGGTCTTATTTCATGTATCGCTTATTGCTAAACGAATTTCGCTTGTTTTTTGAAGATGGAATTGAAAATGTTAATCCGTATATGTACCAAAAAATTGTTCTTTACTTTACCAAAAAATCAAATTACTTTTTATTTGAGATGTTTTACTTTCACAATGCATTCAAAACAAGCAGATGAGAGTGGGGAATTTATCAAGAAGTTTGAATTTGGAATAATTTGTTAGAAATAGTATATTTGAATAAATAAAAAGTGATGGCTCAGGTCGATGTAATTAGAAATGGCATTATTGACAAGTTGTTGGCAATATCAGATAAAGATTATTTGTTGGCAATACTTCGTTTAGTTGACAAAAGTGCAGTTGAAGACGAGAAAATTAAATTAACCAAGGAGCAGAAGCTCATGCTTGAAATGAGTGAGGAGGACATTCAAAATGGTCGAATAATTTCTCAAACAGATCTCGACAAAAACGACCTTGAATGGCTAAACGAAAAATAGAATAGCATGTTTAAACAGACGACCGAGATAAAGAAGCGATACAATTAAATTTTATTTTATTTTTTTATTGCCCTTCCACGGGTAAACCTGAAATCTTCGAGATAAAGTAAAGTAAACACCTGATCCTCTGCTACTAACCCGATAGTGAAAATCGAGTGCATCACCTTGATCTTGAACACTGATAAAATTATCATCAATCTGAATTGGCCTTGTTCCTTGTAGATAAGACAAATCAAATGAGAAGAGATATTTATGATTTTTTTTCGTGTAAAAATCTCCCCCAACACCCAAATTTAAGTAAAATGAATTTCTCCAATAATTAGAAATCCTTGAATAGTGTTCAGTAATAAATACATCTTCTGCAATTTGACCATTAGTAAAATGTGATTCGTAATGAACATCATAAATATTTTTTTTCCTATTTACCGATGTATTATGAAATAAACCTATTCCTCCAAGTAATCTTCCATTAAAAGTATTATTCCGATTCTTATAAAAAACGGTACTGTAGCTGAGTGAAAATCTTGAAAATGAAGAACCTGTTTGACTGTATGTTGAACCAGCAGAATTATAAAATAATCCTTCCGTATCTTGGAAGTTGTTCATGTACGATTGAGCCTTCACGCCAACAGCAACACCCGAATTATCAATGGAATAACCAAATTCAAAAAAGTGCTTCTTTTTGTATTCAACTCCAGCATTTAATCCAAAATTAATTGTGTTGCGGTCAAAAAAATATCGGTCATTGCGAAAAGTGAAGTAGTTATTTGAATATTCAGAATAATTTTCGGAGGCTCTATTGTTGCCAAAAAAGCTTTGTTGCGTTTTCATATTCAAAGTTGGGCGTACATAAAAAGACAGTTGGGCGTACACCGTAATCCCGAGCATCCAAAACAATAGGAAAAGCGCTGTTTTTTGCATTTTTTACAGAGAATTTAATGGGTAATTAGCGAGTTTTTATTTTCTAAATTACATTTAATACAACCGTTTTTCTAACTCTCATTTATCACCTATAAAACTGCCTCGTTTTTATATTGTAATAGCAAACGATTTTCTTTTTATTATTCTTTTTTCCTTTAATTTCTGTGAAAAACTCCATGGCTAAATCTTCGTCAGGAACGTAGCGACTAACAATGTCTTGGTCTTTTTCCATAAATTTCCAGTTATCAATTTGATATTTCGATGTTAATTCATGGACCTTGGTTCCCTTAAAAGTGAAAAAAGTATGTTTGTATTTTTCATTTTCTAGTTTAACACTTTTTAGAATTAAATTCGTTTCATACAACGTTTCTGTCGTTTCTGGATAGTCTGTTATATGTTTGACACATTTAGAGATAACCTCATAACTTGCTTTATTATCTTCCTCACCAAATTCAGAATAAGGGATAAAATGGTTATTGACAAAACTATAAATGGCAATGCCTCTCGGTTTACGGTATATGTATTCTGAATTGTTAAAACTCCCCGTACTACTCAACATTTCATTTTTTTCTATTTGCCCCCGATCTGCAATATGATAATAACCGTTTTTAGTATCTTTTGAACGGTCTATTTTTAGAATAAAAAAATAGGTCTGATCTGAGGAACTCCTAACATTGCTTGAAATTAAATATTCAAACTCTTTTTGCTGTACAATTGGCTTTCCATTCGAAGTTGGTGTAAATGATAAATATTTTTCTTGTTGTGGGATATAGTCTTTATTTAACTTAAAATTTTCACCATCAACCTGCTTTATTTCGTACCCATTGCGTCTGTTTTGAAATATGAGTTCCAACTGAAGACTTTCATTAACATTTGTATTGTAAAAACAAGAGGAATAATATTCATCACCATTATACAGCACCAGTTCCCTAATTCCATTCCGAATATGATTTATTGTTTTGTATTTAAAGGGAATGCTAACGAAAGGAACAGAATCATTTTTCATATAAATTAGTCCCCAGAAATTATTTTTTTTTACACAAAAGAAAACCTGTTTTTCAGATTTTTTAAGCATAATTGGTATCGAATCAAATTGAGGTTGCACTTCATAGTTTTCTCTTAAATTAAAAATTCCATATTTGCTGTTCTTCAAGGTAATTATTCTTTGATCATCATTAGTCGCTCTTAAAATAGTATCATACAAACCTCCAAAAATATGTGGGTTTTCTATCGAAAAAATCCGTTTCGAAGACTCAACATAATGAGTTGTTTTAGAAGTAACAATTTTTTCTGTTTTTTGAGCCATTCCTCTAGAGTTCTGCTCGTATTTAATGAGTCCGAAATTATCATCGATTCTGTAACCTAATACATATGATACCCTTAATATATCGAGACAGGTGTCACCTTTAAAAACTTCAACTCTCTCGATACCTCTTCGTTTACGCTCCACTACTGCTTTAATTGGGAATAATGAATCAAATTCTTTTTCAAATACACACCATTTTACAGAATCAATTTTTCCATTAGAATATTCATCTCGATAATTTTTTGATTCCCAATATTCCTTGAGACATAATAAATGCTTGTTGTTTTTCTGTAAAATAAATCCATGCGGATCTTTTTCAAGTCCAAAACTGTCAAATCCAAAACATTCAGTAATCTTATCATAAATTGGAGGGACAACAACATTATTGTTTCCATCATCCATAATTCCAAATTTCCCATTATCGGAAAAAATGGTTTGACAAAGCACGTTGGATAAAGAAACTGAAAGTATATAAATCGAAATAAGGACAGATAGTTTTTGCATTTTGATTGGTGTTACCATTAATGAATGTTAAGTAAACAGCATTAAAACAATTAATTAACGACTAATTTACATAAAAATTATAAATCAATTCAATTCCACACCTAAAGCAATCTTTAATTTGTTCGTTTTTTTCTCTTAAAACGCTTTTCCTTAATGAAATTGCTGGGCATTTTTTTCTAGACAATTAATAATTACTCTACAACGATTTTTGTAATCTGATTTCCAATTTTCACGAAATACACCCCGCTTTTCAAGGGAGAAACATCAATTTTTAGGTTATTTTCAATTACTTGAAATTCCATCATGATTTTTCCACTTAGGTCTGTGAGGGTTGCTTTTTCACCGAGGATTGAAGCGGTAATACCTGAAATGGTGAATGAAGTAGAGGAAGGATTTGGAAAAAGGTTGAATGGGTTTGTTTTTTCGTTGTCTTGAAGTCCCAGCCAAGATGGGAGTGTGTTAATTTCGAGTACATGTAAATCTGTGTCCACCACATACAAATTATCAGCTGAATCGAGTTCTATACTAACACGAAAATCAAAGTTGACAGGCGAATTTGTTGCATCGTACACTTTAGTCCAAATTCCAGTTGATCGATTCAAATATCCAACATGCGTCACCTGGTTATATGCTGAACCAAAAACAGCCCAAATGTTATTTTGTGAATCTACTTCAATTTCAAAAACAGAAGACGAAGGCATTCCAATCGTATTTGTTGTTGTAATTGTATCTATAAAAACACCATTAATAGCAACTGAAATTCCGGAAGCGCCCGCGATATAAATCGAATCGCTTGTTTTGGAAAACTTCATGTCATAATTCGTCCAATCTAAGAGTGTACAAGTATCCGGTGAGTAAAAAGTTAGATTTTCATTTTGGAAAAGACTAACAAATGAATTGGTGGAGGTGCTTCCCCAGAAGTTTCCATTTTTTGATTTTATTCGTTTCAAGGAAGAAATCGAACCCAAATTTGAATTACCATTTGACAACTTTAAAAATTCAGCCGAAGATCGAGCCACAAAAATCGTATCTTGATCAGAAGAAATATCAATTCCCTCCGTCACAGTTGACAATAAAGACCAAGTGCCTCCCTCAAATTTGTGCATGCCGAAATAGCGATCTAACGCAACGACATAATTTGGGGTTGCCGCAAAATCGAGAAAGATACTTTGTTGCTGAAGAGTCGGCACATTAAAATTGTTGTAATGAAAGTAATGTCCAAATGAGTCAAATCCTTGCACCTCACTTTTAAATCCAAACCAAATGGAATTATCGTAGGGGTTGACAAAAAATTGCTTGTTAAATTGCTCAAAACCTGCTGCTTGCTGCACAAATGAATTTGGTGAATGATAATCTGAAGCATGGATGGTTTTCCACGTTTGTGAATATGAATTAATCGCAAGGAAAAGGAAAACAACAATTATGGTTGAAAATTCTTTCATTCGACACTGATTTTTTGGATGGATGTACCGAGATCAACAAAATACACCCCGCTTTTCAATGAAGAAACATCAATTTTTTGGTTATTTTCAATTACTAGAAATTCCATCACGATTTTTCCACATAGGTCTTTGATTGTTGCTTTTTTACCCAATATGGAAGCGGTAATACCTGAAAAGGTAAATGTTGAAGAGGCTGGATTTGGAAAAAGCATAAATCCATTTTCTTCAGCGAAGGCTTCGTCCATTCCTAAAAATGCATCTTGACATTGATCTTCTAAATTCGTTTGAATCGCATTCAGATAAAAAGGAATTCGATTCAATAAAGCTGAGGCATTTTCAAGGTGATTACCACCGGAATGTTCGTAAACAATAGCATAGGTATTTGATACAGATTGTCCGTGTGCTAAATATAAGGATGGAGACATCATCAAACCTCGGCAATCACCTGAAGGAAAACCTATTCCTGCTGCAGTCCAGTCGGTAGGAACTGTTGGATCTCCTGAAAAGACATAATTAGTAGGATAACCATTCGGATGCACATAAGACGTTCCATCTGTCTTCAAGCCATTGAACATGTTCCAATACTGTTGTTTTCGTTCGGATTGAGTTCCATTTACGATTCCAGGCTTCTGAAATGATGACATCGATTGTTCAAGCGAAATAATTCCTAAAGCAGGCGGGTTTAATTCATACCCATTTTCGTCAAAATTATCAGCATTGTAAAAGTACATGACATTCTGAGAAGAATCACAACCGAAATAGTCGTCACTGTAATTACCTAAATCAGCATCAACCAAGAGCCCCATTTTGAACATATAGTAATTCATTAATCCTCGATTGTAAACCGTTACATCTACAAAAGTAGCATCGTTTATTTCATCGGCTGTATTGTACTGGTAAATCATCGTATGCACTTCAATTCCCATAGAATCTTGTGTATTTGAATAGGTGTGAGAACCGGCCGCATCGTTTTGAATCATGTATGTCGCGCAACAGCCTTTTATTAAGGGATAATCGCCATCATCTGGGTTGTACTGACCATCTGAATTGAAATCATAAAAAGGAGCAAGCCAATAACTTTCTCCAACACTTACATCACCATGCGCAGGCCAATCGTATATCACATTAAGCGCTTCCAAATTTGGTGCAGTTACAGTATCGCAACCGGATGTCAATTGTCCATTGTTACATAGCCACCACAATCTAAATTGGTCGATGTCCCCCTTACAGATTTTCCAAACTTTGTCTTTCCAACGATTGATATATGCGCTGTCGGAATAAGCTGTGGAAATTGGTCCAGAAAATATATCCGATGGGTAATTTGGATAACCTCCAGAAGTAATGAATATAGAACCGTTAACGTCTTGCGCTCCAAACATGAACTGCGCTCCAAAAATGGTGCTTAAGCCAGATCCTTTGGGCACTTCATAACCGGCTAATCCGGCATTAAAATTATTGAAAAATGTACCGCTAGACGAAATGTTTGCAGAGACATTATTGTGATCCAGAATTACTTGTGAATGGATTGATTGAACAAATAAAACCACTCCCAAAAGAAAAATGGGTAATAAATTTAACTTTTTCATTGTTGATTTTTTAAAACGATTTTCGAAACGAAAATGCCAAATTTAGTTGTGATTTGCTTGTAGGATATGCCGCCACATTCCACGATATATCTTTCGATTTAATGGGTTTTCGGGTAATCAAAGACCAGGTGCTGAAAATAACCGAACTTGTTCCCAAAGCCACATTCATTAAGGCGTAATTTCGTTGTGCTTCATTTATGTATGTCCCTGACCAAACGTATTGAATTTCTGGAAAATTAAGTGCTCCCAAGGTGATTTGCCCTGCTCCCAATACCATTCCTAAAATTGGAGTAAAAAGACCTTGACTTTGACGATTTATTTGAGAAACATTCATTACACTCAAAGCAACATTTGCTCCCGAAAAAACGGCTGTAGCATATCCAAATCCAGGTGTAATGTAATTTTCGGTTGGTGTTGGTCCATAAGTCGGTTGTATCATCGCGCATTCCAACTTGGTCAAACCAGAAGAGGCAATCCATTCGTCTATGACGTTCCATTCCATTTCCATGAGGTATTCGTATTGAAAACGGGCATTAATTTGCTCTGACACGTTTCTCCCTACAGATTGCTCAATCAAATACCCGACGGCACAAATAGTCCCTTTATCGTCAATAAAACATGGTTTACGTTCATTAGTAGATTCTCGATTTTCAGGGAAAATGCCAATTGTCCAATAGCGATGAAGATTTTCGATGGCTTGTCTTGTTTTAAATCGCTGAAGTTTGTTCAGGTGTTTGGTTGATGTATTTCTCAATACGTTCTCCACATATTCCAGATGTGTTTGAATTCGAATTACTTCGTTAGAATATTTATCTGGAAGTTTTTGATACTTAATTAGATAGCTAGCATCTCCTAAAACTGAATTTACAGGTTGTGAAATTGTATTTCTTGCATTCGAATATTTCGTGAATAAAAGAAAAATTAAAACAAGCGTGAATTGGTTCATAATCAAAGGTTTTTAATTTATAACGTAAAAATAGCCATGCTTGGGGGGTTATTTCCTCAATGTAATAAATGCAGTTGGCATCCACCACATGTTTAATCCAAAGGCCACTGTCACAACCTCATATCCTTCCTTTGTTTTTTCATTCAGTATTTGCTCCACTTTTCGGTT
>JACCEA010578605.1_pt1 | contig 10410 bp, 15 predicted proteins | sample 7449851 | NCBI WGS metagenome assembly JACCEA01 (sample SAMN15323453, study PRJNA562643) | freshwater metagenome | isolation source: river surface water | place: USA:Blue River Watershed | collected 2017-08-18 | reverse complement strand
GGAACGCCTTCAGCGTGGAGCACTTCAAGGCCCTGGTGATGCGCGCCGAAAGCCCGCTGCTGCGCAATCCGCAACGCGAGCTGGGCGACAACCTCGTGCAAACGCAGTGGCGCACGCAAACCCTGCGCGGCGGCAAGGCGCGCGGGCCCCTCATCGGCGGCAACCTCACCGTTCTCACCGCCATGGCCGGCAGCGCCTACTGGCCGAAGTTTCAGGGCGCGATCCTGTTCCTGGAGGACATCAACGAGTACATCTACCGCGTGGACCGCATGCTCAGCACCCTGCGCCTGACGGGCGCACTGAACCAAGTGGCCGGCGTGGTGCTGGGGCAGTTCACCAACTGCAACCCGGGTGAGGGCTACGGCACGCTGACGCTTGACGAGGTCTTCGACGAGTACCTGCTGCCCCTGAAGGTGCCGGTGTACCGCGGGGCCATGATTGGGCACATCAAGCGCAAGTTCACCGTGCCCGTGGGCGCGCTGGCCGAGATCGACGCCGACGCCGGCACGCTGCAGCTGCAGCACCCCAGCGTACTCTGACGGGCGCTCAGCGCTCCTGCAAACGCGAAATGGTTTGCTGCTGGTTCTGCACCAGCTGCGAGTACATCTTCAACTGATCGCCCAGGCCGCGGAGGCGCTCACCGGTGCGCTGCGCCAAGGCGGCCAAAAACTTGGCGGCCACCGCCGGCTGCTCGGCCACCAGGCGCTGCAGGCCCACCCGCGACAAGCCCGCCGCGCGCACCGTGCTCACCGCCGTGCAGCTGGCCGAGCGCGGTTGGCCATCCAACAGCGCCAGCTCGCCCAAGATCTGCCCCGCACCCAGTACCGCCAGCTCAACCAGCTCGGCGCCGTCAGCGATGTCGACCGACACGCTGCCTTCGAGGATCAGCAGCAGGTGGCCGATGTGAGAGCGGTCGCCTTCCACCAGCAGCTTGGTGCCGGTGTTGGCCTCCACCAGGCGCAGGTAAGGCACCAGGCGCAAGGCGTCGTCCACCAAGAACGGGATCGTGTTGTTGGGCGCGGCCAGCAGCTCGGCGGCTTGCGCGGCGAACACGGGAAATTCTTCGAGCGCGCGGGTGCGCATGGCGGCAGGGTTGGCGTTCACGGGGCGGTCGGGCATCGGCAAAGGCGCAAGTGTGCCGCCACCGGCCGCCGCAGCGAACCGGGGTTCACCGCAGGCGGGGCGCTGGGTCTTGCGGGCGATCGAACCGGGCGATGTAGTTCACGGCCAAGCTGCGCGTCCACCACGCCCGGTGCAGCACCGGCAAGTACGCCATGCCCCGCTGCACCCCGGGCCTCAAGCCGCAGGCCTGGGCCGCCTGCGCCAATTCTTGCGGGCGCACGAGCTGCGACCACCGGTGCGTGCCCCGTGGCAGCACCCGAAACACCCGCTCGGCCCCCACGATGGCGGTCAGGTAGCTCAAGGCCGTGCGGTTGATGGTGGACGCCAGCAGCACGCCACCCGGCGCCAGGTGCGCCGCCGCGTCGCGCACGAACGCGTCCACGTCGGCCACGTGTTCCACCACTTCCAGGAGCAGCATCACGTCGAAAGCCTCGCCCTCACCCAGCGCCGCGTCGGGCTCGCCCAGGCGGTAATCGACGGGCAAGCCTTGCGCCTGGGCATGCAAGCGCGCGGCCGCCAGGTTGTTGGCCGCGGCATCCACCCCCACCACCTGCGCCCCTCGCGCGGCCAAGGGCTCGCACATCAGGCCGGCCCCGCAGCCGATGTCGGCCACCCGCAGGCCCTTCAAATCGCCCAGCTGCCGCCCAAAGCGCTCGGCGATCTGGGCCAGCACGAAGTCCAGGCGCAAGGCGTTGACGACGTGCAGGGGCCGCATCGGGCCCCGAGGGTTCCACCACGTGGCCGCCAAGCGGTTGAAGCGTTCGATCTCGTCGGGCCGGACGGTGCTGGCCGGTGCAGTGCTCACGGAACGGTTCACGGCACGTCCTTAAACCCGGCGCGAAATGCGCACCGCCACCTGCGAACCCGAGCCCACCAGGCCCGCCCAACACCGGCTTGCCCACCCCTCCCGCGGGGCGGGTCCCCGCAAGGCAGCGGCCTCGTCACGGTGGGCCACTTCGTCGGTTTGACAGGCCTGCAGCAGCGCGCGCAAGGCCTGCAGCGGAACGTCGCGGCCCGCGGGGTCGATGGCGTCGATGGCGGCCAGCTGCTCGGCGTAGTGCCGGTCGACGAAGGTTTCCACCGCCTGGATGGTGGCGTACACCGCCCGCGCCCCGAACAGCGCCGGCAACCACCCCGTGAGCCAGCCCGCCACGCGCCAAACCGGCAACAAGCGGCTGCGCTGCTGTGGGGGAAGCCATTGCTCGATGGCGGCCAGGTGCTCGGCCTCCTTGGCCGCGTGCGCTTCGGCGAAGCGGCGCACCGCCGCTTCCCGCGAGCCGGCCAGCACGCCGCGGTAAATCATCACCGCGCCGGTTTCGCCCGCGTGGTCGGTGCGCAAGTCGGCCACCAACGCGGCGGGCAAGGCGTGGGCGCCCAGCGTTGGGTGGGCGGCGGTCAGGGCGTGGGGCGGCACGGGCGAGCGAGGTGGCATCAACAGGCGGCGGATCGTTCCACAAGGGCCAACGCCCCGCGCTGGCCAGGGTCTCCGCGCCGGGCGCTGCGGCACTGCATGCCCCAGCACTTGAGTCAGGCACGCGCCGCCCGCATACTGTATGCATGTACAGCATCCCTTCCGCCACTCTGCCCCCCAACCGTCCCCAAGCCCTGCTGCCCCGGCCCGCCCCCGTGGCGGCCTTGGGCGCTTGCGTGCAAGCCGGCTTCCCGTCGCCGGCGGACGAACTCGGCGGTCGGCGGGTTGACCTGAACGACGTGCTCATCCCCCACCCCGAGGCCACTTACCTGATGCGCGTGCGCGGCGACTCCATGGTCGACGCCGGCATTGGCGACGGCGACACCCTGGTCATCGATCGCGCCATCACGCCGTGTCACGGCCACGTGGTCGTGGCCGTGGTCGACAACGAGTTCACCGTCAAAACGCTGTGGCAGCGCCACGGCCAGGTCAAGCTGGCGGCGGCCAACCCCCGCTACCCCGACATCGTGCCGCGCGAGGGCCAAACGCTCGAAATCTGGGGCGTGGTCGCTCACGCCATCAAGCACCTGGCCGTCTGACCCCGAGAGGCGCACGGTGCTGGCCCTGGTCGACGGCAACAACTTCTACGTCAGCTGCGAGCGCGTGTTCCAGCCGTCCCTGGTGGGCCGCCCAGTGGTCGTGCTGTCCAACAACGACGGCTGCGCCATCTCGCGCAGCAACGAGGCCAAGGCGCTGGGCATCCGCATGGGCCAGCCCTGGCACGAGTTCCGCCACCTGGAGCGCACGGCCGGCGTGGTGGCCTTGTCGGCCAACTTCGAGCTGTACGGCGACATGTCGCAACGCGTCATGGTCCTGCTGGGCCGGCATGCACCGGGGCAAGAGGTGTACTCCATCGACGAGTGCTTCCTTGACTTCGAGGGCCTGCCCGGCGACCTGGTGGACTTGATGCGCCGCGTGCGCGCCGAGGTGCTGCAGCAAACCGGCATCCCGGTGTGCGTGGGCCTGGGCCCCACCAAGACCTTGGCCAAGCTGGGCAATCACATCGCCAAATCGGCCGAGCGCCAGTCCGACCGCTACCCCGCCAGCCAGGCGCAGGTTTGCCACCTGGGCGCGCTGTCGCCCCGGCAGCGGCAGCTGCTGTTCGCCGCCACCAAGGTGGGCGAGGTCTGGGGCATCGGCCCCAAGCTCGCCGCGCAACTCAACGCGGCCGGCGTGTACACCGTGAACGACCTGCTGGCGCACGACGCCGACGCCCTGCGCCGGCGCTTCAGCGTGGTGCTGGCGCGCACCCTGCGCGAGCTGCAAGGCATCCCCTGCCTGACTCTGGAGGACGAGGCCCGGGCGCGACAGCAAATTAAGTGCTCGCGCAGCTTCGGCGCCTCGGTGCTGGACCTGCCCAGCCTGGTGGAGGCCGTCAGCACCTTTGCCTCGCGCGCGGCCGAAAAGCTGCGCCAGCAAGGCAGCGTGGCGGGCGCCGTGCAGGTCTACCTGCGCACCAACCCGTTCCGCCCCCAAGACGAGCAGCGCAGCCGCACCTGGACCACACCCCTGCCACGTCCCACCGACGACACGCAACGCCTGGTGCAAGCCGCGGTGCGCGGCCTGGAAGCGGCCTACACCCCGGGCTACCGCTACGCCAAAGTGGGCGTCACCTTGCAGGACCTGCAGGCCGCCACGCACCGCCACGACGAGCTGCCCGGATTCGCGTCGGGCCACGCCCCTGCACCCGACCGCGGGCCGCTGATGAAGGCCATGGACGCCGTGAACCGGCGCTACGGCAAAGGCACACTCACCGTGGCCAGCACCGGCGCCACGCGGCCCCAGCGGCATTGGGTCATGCGGCAAGAGCGCCGGACGCCGCGCTACACCACACAGTGGGACGAGTTGCCGGAAGTGCGCGCCTAAGGCTGCGCTTCAAGGGTCTCGGCCGTTAGAAGCTCAGTTCCTGCTGAAGGGCAGGTCCGGGAGGTGCAGCGGTCATTCAGCCATCGATCGGTCCAATGACCGGTGCTGGTGGCAGCGGCCGCTTGCCCGCCAAAACTCAGTGGCTGCAGACAGCCTGAAGCTGCCCAAAGATGCCAACACCTGCCTTGCCTCCGAAGGCGTGAACTCAATGGTGGTAGCCCCGGCATCCGAGTCAGTGCGCGAATTGCCTTGCAACGGTTCCTTGACATGGGTCGCCGCATGAGTGATTCGTGCCAGGTTTGAAACCCCACACCTCAACTGGGCGATGCGCAGCGCGGCAAGTCACCTGCGTCTTTGAGCACTTCGCAAACTGGCGTTCCACTAGGCGCAAAGATCCCTTTTTGGACTCGCTGAGGTCAAACAAGATTGCTGGAGATCCAGCAATTTTTTCGCCTTCTTAATGCGTCCTTTCACCGGCAGCAAAAAAATCGAGACGCATCAAGGGCTTGGCTTCGGTCAGGCCCTTTTTGTTTCTGAGCCCATGGGCCGTAGCTGCGGCCCATGCCCGTACCGGTGCGGCAACAGCGGCCGCGCCGTAAGACACATGGTGGCTTCAACTGGCGTGCGCGACAACGTCTTTCACCGGCCAAGCCATCGATATGCCGGCGTCGCCTGAGGGCTGTAACGCGTTGAGCAGGCCTTGATCGGCCGACCGGCAGCCATCGCCGCATCAGCGACTTCGGCTTCAGGTCCAGAAGCGGCCGCAGGGCCCTGCCAAATCCTCTTGCGCCATTTCGGCGGCAAGGCGCGCCGAGTCTTAGAGAGCTGCCGACCCTTACGACTTGGTCGAGTTGCGGGCAATACGGCAGACGTACGCTTCGATGACTTAAGTTGCGAGGGACGCTGGGGCAAGGTGCCACGCATCAAACCCTGGGCTCGCCTTGGGCGTTCACCGTCACGGTGGTGCCAGGCTGCGCAGCCAGTTGCACATGGTGCATGCGGCCCCGGAACTCGTAACTCACGTCCCAGTAGGCCAGTTGGCCGCCGCCGGGGCGGTCGGCACAGCGCTGCACGTCCCGCGTGACCACGGGGTTGCCGTCGCGGTCACGCCCCAGGTTGCTGCCCACCACGGCGCCAGCCACGGCCCCGCCCACGGTGGCAATGTCACGGCCTGTTCCGCCGCCCACTTGGTGGCCCAAGATGCCGCCGATCACGGCGCCCAGAACGGCACCGGGCACTCGGTTGTCGCGACGGTCGTCGCGAACCTCTTCGCGGTCCATCCAGCAGCGTTGGCTGGACTCGCCGTACACGGCGCGGGCGTCCATCACCTGGGCTTGGTACAGCCGCTCACCGCCACGACGTCGGTAGTCGCCCACCACCATGGGCGCTGGGGCGTAGTTCAGCTCGTCGTCGCGCCGCTGGCGGGGCACGGTGCGCACTGAGGAGATGCGGTCGTCCAAGCCCATGGCGGCGAGTGAGGGGTACTGCCCGGGCCGTAGCACGGTGCAACGGCCTTGGTAACCGGGGCCGTCGCAGATCTCCCAACGCTGGCTGCGCACCACGGCCGACGAGGCGCGGTTGTTGAGGCCGCTGCGGTTGAGGTTGGTGAGCGACGACTGTGTGGTGACGGCGCGGCCTTCAAAGTTGGGGTGGTCGTACACGGTGATCTGCGCCAATGTAGGAGCGGCGGCGCAAATCAAGCCGATGGAAAGTGTGAGGCGCCAGGGGCGAAAGGAACAAGGATTGGGGGTCATGGGGGCTCCTGCAGGTTTCTAGTTCAACGGGCGTTGCGCGCTGGGCCACAGCAACCGGCCGAGGTGGACGGCTGAACCGCTGATGTTGCTGATGCTGGCGCGGATTGCGGCACCGGTTTCGCCGTTGGTGGGCTTGTGTTACCCGTGTCGGGGGCCTCGTTGGCCACGCGCCCGGGAGGCGGTGCGCCTTCGGCGGTGAAGTCGCGTTGCTGTTTTTGCTGCGCATCGGCGGCACGGGCCTTGGAGTTGGGCGGGAGCTTGCTGGCGTAGGGCGAACGTGAGTGCATGGTTGTCTCCTGGTGAGGCTCGGTTATGACCGAAGCGACGGTGCATGTCGGTGCGCTGCCATACCCAGGCGCGTGGCGCAGCGCACCGACATAGCCAGTCCCTGGGCCTACAAAGCTGGATGGCTCCGACACCTCCCCTGCTCAGCCCACAAACCCCGCCACCACCTCGTTGGTTGCTCCAGGGCTCCCTGGCCTATGGGCTGGATTTCGTCTTCTACGGTCTCGCGTGCGGGGTGCTGAGCGCAGCCTTGTGGTGGCAAGGGGTCACGGCGTGGTCGTGGGCTTGGATCGCGGTCGGCTGGGGCTTTTGGACGCTGCTGGAGTACGGCTTGCACCGCTGGGTGCTGCATGGCGCGGCACCGTTCCAGGCTTGGCATGCCACCCACCACCGGCACCCCACCGCGAGAGTGGGCGCGCCCACGTGGTTGAGCGGGGGCCTGTTCCTGTTGGGGCTGGGCTTGCCCAGCGCGTGGGTCTTGGACACCGGCTCGGCACTGGCCTTCATGCTCGGCCTGATGCTTGGCTACCTGGCCTACACGGCCTTGCACCATCGCCTTCACCACCCGCCCCTGCAGCCCAGCCGGTGGCTGGCGCAGCGCTTGCGTTGGCACCGCCGCCACCATGCATCAGGGGCGGGTGGACGTCGGCAGGCGGGGCACTTTGGCGTGTCCACCGGCTGGTGGGACGTGCTGCTGAGCAGCGGCGGCCGCCGAGTGCGTCGGCGCTGAAAGCGCTGAGTGGCGCTGAGGCGGTGTCAGCCGCCCCCGCGGGCAGCGCAGATCGCCCGCCCGCGGTACGCGCTCAGCGTGATGCGGTGATCAGGACTTCCACGCGGCGGTTGGTTTGCCGGCCGGCCGAGCTGTCGTTGCTGACCAAGGCGCCGTTTTCGCCACGGCCCGTGGCGCTGAGCTGTTGTTGGCTGACGCCCATTTGGCGCAGTGCTTCCATCACGGCATCGGCCCGTCGCTCAGACAGGCTCTGGTTGGCAGCCTCGCTGCCGACGTTGTCGGTGAAGCCCTCGATGCTGGCGTTCTGGTCGGGGTGGCGCTTCAGGAACTCGGCCAGTTGCACCAGGCCCCTCGCGCCGCTGGCTTGCAGCTCGGCACGGCCAGTGTTGAAGTGCAGGTCGCCCAAGGTGATGACGGCGCCGCGTTCGGTGGTCTTGGCATTCAGCGCGGCCATGTCGGCTCGCAGGGCCTGCACTTGGGCGTCACTGCGGGCCAGGGCCTGGCCTTGTCGGCTATTGTTGGCCTGCGCGGCCATCAGTTGGCGCTGCGCTTCGTCGGCCTCGCGGGTGCGCTGCATCAGGCGCATGCGGTCGCGCTCGGCGCCGGCTTGGGCAGTGACGGCTTGCAGCGCGCGGGCGTCGGCCGTGGATTGGGCCAAGGTCAGGCGCTGGTTGGCCATGTAGGCCAGGTGGCTGACGCGCTGGCGGTCCACGCCATCGGCCTGGGCCTGCTCAGCGGTGAGCAAAGCGGCGTTGGCTTGGCGCAGCTCGTCGCTGGCGTGCAGGCGGATTTGGCCGTCGGTGCTCGCGACGTCGTAACGGGTGCGGGCTTGAACCAGCTCGGCATTGGGCGGCGCCGACGCACACGCCGTGATGGCGATGATGGCCGCGGCCGTGAGGGCCATGCGCGAGATCTGGGAACGCCGAGGCGTGTGAATGCCTGTCGCGGTGGAGGTCTGAACGAGGTGTTGCATGGGGGTCTTCATGGAGTTCTCCGGCCGCTTCAACGCGGCGCCTTGCGGTTGATTTCTTCGCGAAGCGCTTCGGCAGCGGCTTGCGTTTCGGTGGCGGCGATGCGCGCCCGCGCGGCTTGGGCCTTTTGCTCGGCCACTTGGGCGTCGAGTGCGGCCTGTTCGGCCAGCCAACGCGCGGTGGCGTTGTCGCCCCGTGCCTGAGCCTCGCGGCTGGCCGCCAGCTTGGACACGGCCAGCTGCAAGGCGGCCGGGGCCGATTCGGTGGTGCTGGTGGTGCTGGCGCGCTTCACTGCGGCTTCGGCCACGGCCAAGGCCTCGTTGGGCGGTGGGGTGCTGGCGCAGCCGGCGGCTAGGGTCATGGCGGCCAGTGCGGCCAGCAAGGCCACCAGGCGGCTGGCTTTGGGGTGGTGGGTCGGGTCGGACATGCGGACGCTCCTGCGTGATGCGCGCTTGGCGGCGTCGGTCGGGACATCCGGGGTGTGGCCCCGCCAGCTGCTCAGAGCATGTCCGGCGAAGGCTGAGGTTGTCGGTGCGACAGCGCACCTTTTGCCCATGTGGCCGTGAATGCCACGACGTGCGCCGGGTGTTCGCCACCGCACCGACGCCGGTACGCCCTGCAGGCAGTCTTGGGCTTCGGTTTCAACGCCCAGGAGTCCACTGTGCTGCATTACGCCGTCGTCTTTTTGGTCATCGCCTTGGTGGCCGCCGTGCTGGGCTTTGGGGGCATCGCCGCCAGTGCGGCCGGCATCGCCAAGATTCTGTTTGTCGTGTTCCTTGTGCTGGCCGTCTTGAGCGGGCTGGCCGGGTTGTTTCGTGCAACCTGAATCCGCTCGCCACTCTCCGTTCCGTCGTCTGCTTCCCTCTGTCAGGACCTCCCCATGAACACGCCCCTCTCGCAATCTCCGTCCACCAATACCCTGCCCAGCCGCAGTGCGGCCGATCCCCTGATCGACCGGCTCGATAGCCTGGGCGCCCAAAGCAGCGACGGCATGCACCGTGCCGCTTATGAGGCCGAGCAATGGGCCCATCGCAGCGCCAGCCAACTGCGCCAGCAGGGCGCGATTTGGCGCGACGGTGCCAGCTCCCAGATCCGCCAACACCCGCTGCGTTCGGTCGCCATCGCCGCCGGCACCGGCGCGGTGCTGTCCCTGTTGGCCCGTTGGTTGATGTCCTCGCGCTGATCCAGTCGACTCCACCGAGCCCGGCATGCCACCGCCCCACCCCGTGCTGCGCCTGCTGCTGCAGCACCCCGAGCTGCTGACCGAGCACGCCGCGGGTTACGCCGCCCTGTTGATGGAAGACGGGCGGCTGGCCTTAGCGCCCATGCAGCGGCGCTGGCGTTACACCCTGCTGGGGTGGCTGGCCATGGCCTTGGCCCTGTGCTTGCTGGGCCAAGTGGTGTTGTTGTGGGCGTGGTTGGGGGCGGTGCCGCCCTCTTCCACGCTGGCGGCTTGGCTGCCTTGGCTGGTGCCGGCCCTGCCGCTGGTGCTGGGTGCCTGGGCGCTTTGGAAGGCCTCGCAACCCGCGCCCGAACCCGCCTGGGCCAACACCCGGCGTGAGCTGGCCGTGGACCTGGCGCTGCTACGCGCCACGTCACAGCCGACCACGCCGTGACCGCAGCCCTGAGCCCCACACTGCGCCTGCAGGCCTCGCGCGCCCGCATCGCTGCGCAGCTGGCCTCACCGCACCCAGTCCGCCCACTCGACGCCGATCAAACCCTGGCGACGCAACTGCTAAAGGCCGCCGCCGGGGTACCCGGGGCCGACCCCTTGGCCAGCGTGTGGGACTGGGTGGGCGCCAAGGCCGAGCAAACGCTGGCCACGCCCGTTCGTGCCCACCCCGCCTTGGCCATGGGGGCGGCGTTCGCGGTCGGCGCGGGTGTGGCCGCGCTGCGCCCGTGGCGCTGGCGCATGCCGCCCAGTTGGGCGCTGGCGCTGGTGTCGCAGGTGATCACCCCTTGGTTGCTGCAGCGCTGGCAGCCCGCCCCCTTCAAACCGACTCCTGAGGAGAACCACCATGCCGCACCCCCCGCCTGAGTTGGTCCTGCACGCCCGCCTGTGCCAACAAGCGCGCGGCCGATGGCATGCCCTGCTGAGCATGGGTGAGAGCCTGCACACCTGGTTGGGCCCCCGCATCGTCAGCACCTGGCTGTTGGCCCTGGGTGGGCTGGCGGTGCTGACATGGCTGGCCTCTTGACGCCAGGCAACGC
>JACCEA011763430.1_pt1 | contig 10411 bp, 7 predicted proteins | sample 7449851 | NCBI WGS metagenome assembly JACCEA01 (sample SAMN15323453, study PRJNA562643) | freshwater metagenome | isolation source: river surface water | place: USA:Blue River Watershed | collected 2017-08-18 | reverse complement strand
GCTATTATGAGGGACGGTGCTAAATGATAATAAAAAAAAATTATATAAGTATGAAACACATCCTCTACATTCTCCTCTTCATAAGCTCCGCTGCTTATAGTCAGCCGAGCTTTACAGCCAACCACTGCTTTCAAGTGGGCGATTCGAATCGTATTGCGTACGCTACTGTTTTGCGTTCGCTCGATACCGAAATACAATTAACAGGAACAAATTATACTTGGGACTACAGTTTACAATTGTGGCAGAATCCTAAGAATCCATATGTGTTCCAAGAAGCAAACAAAAGTATACACAGCGTTTTTGCAAATTCAGAAATTAATGAATTAGGTTTCGCTACATTTTCTCGCGATTTATTTTACACCTATTCCAACGATAAAGATACACTCTACCTCGATGGTTTATACAGTAACACAAGTTCTAAATATGCACCTCGAATTCCATACTTAAACTTTCCTTTAAGTTATGGCGATACAAGTAAGGTTTATTTAAAACAATTTGCTAATCCGAATGCTCCCAACACAGCTACTGGTTCTGTGTCGCGCTATTGGGTGTACGATGGTTTCGGTACATTGAACTTAGGTTTTGCAAGCATTCCTAACGTGTACAGAATTCATATGAAACAAACCGATAGTTTGTACCTCGCACAATTTGATTTCACTACCGATGAATTGGTTTACTTCCGACAATCGGATGGTGTGCCTGTGCTACGCTTGCAACGTTTGGGAACTTTTATGGCTGCATTTTATGGTTCAGCAATGAGCACAACTGGCTTTAATAACACAAATACATCCACTCTTTCTGTTTATCCAAATCCTACACAAAATAAAATATATGTACATGGTATGCTCGAAGTTAATTCTATCGACAACATACCCTACGAATTATTTTCTATCGATGGTAAAAAAGTGCAATCGGGTATATTAATAAATAATTATGTTGATGTGAGTGGCTTGGAAAATGGAGTGTATCTGTTGAAAGTAGAAAACGCTTTCATAAAAATAGTAGTAAGTAGATAAGTATCGTTCACGCAAAGGGCGCAAAATACACGCAAAGAGCGCAAAGAAAAAAATAAAGATATTCTTTGCTTTCTTTGCGAAACCTTCGCGCCCTTTGCGTGAACTAACATTAGCTAATTACCTAATTAAAACTTACTTTTGCGCTTTAATCAAAAGCTATGTCGACAAAAGGACCTATTTCTCAGTTCATTGAGAAAAACTATTTACATTTCAACGCTGCTGCATTAGTAGATGCTGCCAAAGGCTATGAAACTCATTTGTTAGAAGGTGGTAAAATGATGGTAACCCTTGCTGGTGCCATGAGTACAGCCGAACTAGGCATTTCGTTTGCCGAAATGATCCGCCAAGGGAAAGTAGATATTATCTCTTGTACCGGTGCCAACCTCGAAGAAGACATTATGAACTTGGTAGCGCACTCGCACTACAAGCGTGTTCCTAACTACCGCGATTTAAGTCCACAAGAAGAATGGGACTTATTGGAAAATGGTTTTAACCGCGTAACCGATACTTGTATCCCTGAAGAAGAGGCTTTCCGCCGTATTCAAAAACATATTTTTAAACAATGGAAAAATGCTGAGGAAGCTGGTGAACGCTACTTCCCTCATGAGTATATGTTCAAAATGCTCCTTTCAGGTGAAATGGAACAATACTACGAAATTGATCCTAAGAACTCTTGGATGATTGCCGCTGCAGAGCGCAACATTCCTATCATCGTACCAGGTTGGGAAGATTCAACCATGGGAAATATTTTCGCATCGTATTGCATCAAAGGTGAACTAAAACCGAGCACTATGAAGAGTGGTATCGAATACATGATTTGGTTAAGTGAGTGGTACAGAGCGAACTCTGCTGGTAAAGGTGTAGGTTTCTTCCAAATTGGTGGAGGTATTGCCGGCGATTTCCCAATTTGCGTGGTTCCTATGATGTACCAAGACTTAGAATGGCACGATGTTCCTTTCTGGAGTTACTTCTGCCAAATCTCAGATTCTACAACTTCTTACGGAAGTTACTCTGGTGCAGTGCCTAACGAAAAAATAACATGGGGAAAATTAGATATTAATACACCTAAATTTATTGTTGAGTCTGATGCTACCATTGTAGCTCCTCTCATCTTTGCTTGGGTGCTTGGTCAGTAGTAGAAAAATTGATTAAGAATATATTCCCAAAATTTGAAAAATACTTTGCTATTTAGACTCATTCAAAATAAGTTTAAATGTCAGATATTTGTCAGTAGAATAAAATAAAATTCTATTTTTGCCACTCTGAAGGCGTATTTAATGTGCTTTTAGAAAGTTTTTTTAGTACAGTAATAAGAATTTTTAATTTAAGATATTAATTATCAACAGATATGGGTTTTCATCTCTCCATTACTAAAAAGTTATCCATTCGTACCATTTTCATTTTAATGAGTTTCGTTTTGAGTTTAACGAACGTTAACGCTCAAGATGTAAAAGTTGGTGAAAGTATTTTCAAAGCGAATTGTACTTCATGTCACGCGGTAGGTCGTAAAGTTATCGGTCCTGCATTAAAAGGTGTTGAAGACAGATGGGCGGACAAAGGATTATTAAAGAAGTTCATCTTGAACTCGCAAGCAGTAATTAAAAGTGGCGACAAATACGCAGCGGCATTGTACGCAGAGTACAACCAAACTGTAATGCCTAACCACAACTTTAGTGATGCTGAGTTAGACGGATTATTAGCCTACATTAAAGCAGAGGCAGAAGCTCCAGCAGCAACAGCAGCAGCACCAGGTGCAGCAGCAGGAACTGCAGCAGCCGATGGTTCATCAATTAACAATTACACCATTGGTGGTTTAATTTTATTAATTGTTGTTTTAATCGTAGTGATCTTTGTATTGAACAGAGTAATTGGTTCATTAGAAAGATTAATTCGTGTTAAAAATGGTGAAGTATTTGAAACCATTGTAAATGCAGTTAAAGAAAAAGTAAGCACATTCAAATGGATGTTAATGAACAAGAAAAAAGTGTTCTGGTTCATAGTAATTTTCATGGGTGTGTTCAGTGCTTGGGGCTGGAACCAAATGTGGAACATTAACGTTAACACAGGTTACCAACCAGTACAACCTATTAAATTCTCACACGAATTACACGCTGGTATTAACCAAATTAATTGTCAGTACTGTCACTCTGGTGCATTCAAATCTAAGAATGCAAGTATTCCTTCATTAAACGTTTGTATGAACTGTCACAACTATGTTCAAGCAACTGAAAAGTATGATGGTAATATCTCTCCAGAAATTCAAAAAATTTATACGGCTTTAGATTATAACCCTGATACTCGTGTTTATGGAAACAATCCTAAACCAGTAGAGTGGGTACGTATACACAACTTACCTGATTTTGCTTACTTCAACCACTCACAACATACAACTGTTGCTGGTGTTGAGTGTCAGAAATGTCACGGTCCTATTGAGAAAATGGCTGAAGTATACCAATACTCTCCATTAACCATGGGATGGTGTATCGACTGTCACCGCAAGACAGAAGTTAACTCAGAAGGTAATGCGTATTACGATAAAGTATTAGCTGCACACGAAGACATTAAGAACGGTAAGAAAGTTACTGCAGCAGCTTTAGGCGGTTTAGAATGCGTTAAATGTCACTATTAATATTATTGTAGATTTATTCGATACCATATATATAAGATGGAAAATAACACTAAAAAATATTGGAAAGGTTTAGAGGAGTTGAATCAATCTCCTGAATTCGTAAAGCACAGCAAAAACGAATTTGCCGAAGAACTTCCAATTGACGAATTATTATCCGAGTCGAAAGTAAATAACCCTACACCTCGTAGAGATTTCTTAAAGGCCTTAGGATTTGGAATGGGTGCAGTAGCCTTAGCAGCATGTAATGAAGCTCCGGTGAAAAAAGCAATTCCTTACTTAATAAAGCCAGAAGAAATTACTCCAGGTATTCCAAACTATTATACATCAAACTATAATGGTTTAGGGGTATTGGTAAAAACTCGCGAAGGTCGCCCTATTAAAATTGAAGGTAACCCGAACGACCCTATTTCAAAAGGTGGAACCGATGCAGTATCACAAGCATCAGTATTAGATTTATACGATTCATCGCGTTTGAAAAATCCGATGATGAATAATGCTGAATCAACTTGGGATGCTGTAGATAAATTTGTGAAAGCTGCATTAGCAACTGCTACAAATGTTCGCATCGTTTCTAGCACCATCATGAGTCCAACAACAAAATCGGTAATTGCTGATTTTGCAACTAAATATCCTTCAACAAAACACATCACGTTTGATGCTTCTTCATACTCAGGTATTATAAATGCCAATAACAACAGTTTTGGTAAAGCAGTAATTCCTTCGTACAATTTCGATAAAGCAGAAGTGATTGTAAGTTTCGGTGCCGATTTCTTAGGTACATGGATCTCTCCAGTAGAATACACTAAACAATATGTTTCTAACAGAAATCATAAAAGTTTAGAAGCGAAGAAAATGTCGCGTCACATTCAGTTCGAAACTATATTAAGTACAACTGGTACCAATGCTGATGCTCGTTATGCACACAAACCATCGGAACAAGGATTGGCTGTGTTAGCATTATACAATGCCATTGCTTCTAAAGCAGGTGCAACAACAGTTTCAGGTGTATCTGTTCGTTTCGATAAAATCATTAACGAAACAGCAACAGAACTTTGGAATGCAAAAGGTAAATCATTAGTAGTATGTGGTTCGAACGATGTATCGGTTCAAGTAGCAGTAAACGCTATCAACTCTTTACTCGGTAACTACGGTGCTACCATCGACCTAGATAATTACTCTAACCAAAAGCAAGGTAACGATGCTGAAATGGTTGAGTTAGTAAAAGATATGAACGCGGGTAAAGTAGATGCAATTATTTTCTACGGAGCTAACCCTGCGTACGCTTATGCAAACAACGCTGCCTTCGCTGAAGGTTTGAAAAAAGTAAAAACAAAAATTTCATTAGCCGACCGTGCCGATGAAACTGCAATGTTATGCGACGTTGTTGCTCCAGCAAATCACTACTTAGAATCATGGAGTGATGTTTCAGTAAAACGTGGTGTTTACTCAGTAGTACAACCTACTATTGCTCCAGTATACAACACTCGTCAAGCACAAGCTTCTTTATTAACTTGGGCTGATGCTAACGCTGATTTCTTTACTTACCTAAGAGCTTACTGGGAGAAAAACATTTACCCACAAGCAGGTGGATTTGCAGGTTTCTCAGCATTCTGGGAAGCAGCATTACAAAAAGGAGTAGTAGTTACAGGAATGGCTACGCCACAAGCGTATACTTTCAACAATAACTTAAGTGCAGTTTCAGAAACAATTAAAAACGCTTCGAAGAACGCTGGTAAAACAGAAGTATTCTTATACGAATCGGTACAATTGAGAGATGGTAACCACGCTAACAACCCTTGGTTATTAGAATTACCAGATCCAGTTTCGAAAGTAACTTGGGATAACTACGCTGCTATTAACCCGCAATATGCTGCGGAGTTAGGCATCAAAGAAAATACGAAAGTTGAAGTAGTAGCAGGAAATACAAAAGTATTATTACCAGTATTAATGCAACCAGGACAAGCGATGGGAACCATCGGTATTGCGATTGGTTACGGACGTACTGCTGCTGGTAAAGCAGGAAACAATGTGGGTGTAAATGTTTACCCAATGGTTTCTGTATTAAACGGAACTTTCCAATACTACAATTCAAATGTTACGGTTAACGCAACATCAGAATCATACGAATTAGCTCAAACACAAACACACCATACCATCGAAGGTCGTGATATCATCCGCGAGAAATCGTTGAAAGAATATACTTCACACGAGAAGCATGATGAGCACGGTGCACATGGTGAAGGTCATGCAAAACCAGAATTATGGCCAGACTATAAATACAATGGTCACCACTGGGCAATGGCTATCGACTTGAACTCATGTACAGGTTGTGGAGCATGTGTGGTTGCATGTAGTGCAGAGAACAACGTACCAGTTGTAGGTAGAGACGAAGTAAGAAGAAGAAGAGAGATGCACTGGATTCGTATCGATAGATACTATTCTTACGAGGATAAAGAAGGTAATACAATTAATAAAGAAAAAGAATACGCAAACGTAGAGAGCTATGAGAACGTAACGGTGGTACATCAACCAATGATGTGTCAGCATTGCGATCACGCTCCATGCGAAACAGTTTGTCCGGTATTAGCAACGATGCACTCATCAGAAGGGTTGAACCAAATGGCTTACAACCGTTGTGTGGGAACTCGTTACTGCGCGAACAACTGTCCGTATAAAGTACGCCGTTTCAACTGGTTCAACTACTGGAACGACGATCGTTTTGTAAACTTCTTACACGATGAGGCAGCATACTTAGCATTGAACCCAGATGTTACTACACGTTCACGTGGGGTAATGGAGAAATGTTCATTCTGTGCTCAACGTATTCAAGCTGGTAAATTAGAAGCGAAGATTGAAAAACGCGCATTGAAAGATGGCGATGTACAATCAGCTTGTCAGCAAGGTTGTCCTGCGAATGCAATTGTATTCGGAGATATGAACGACCCTGAATCGGAAGTTGCAAAATTAATTAAGAGTGATAGAACATACTTCGTGTTGGAAGAAATAAACGTTCAACCAGGAGTAGGTTACATGACTAAAGTTAGAAATACAATTGAAGCGTAATAATTAAGAATAAAACCAAATCGTATGTCATCACATCACGAATCAATAATAAGAGAACCGTTAATTACGGGAACAAACATCACCTATAATCAGATTACGGAAGATGTTTGTGCACCAGTAGAAAGAATGCCAAGCAGAGCATGGTGGATGGGATTCACCGTAGCTGTACTCGGATTAATCTTATGGTTAATTGCAGTAGGTTACACGTTCTGGACGGGTATTGGAGCCTGGGGTTTAAATAAAACAGTAGGTTGGGCATGGGACATCACCAACTTCGTATGGTGGGTAGGTATCGGTCACGCGGGTACCTTGATCTCAGCGATCTTACTTTTATTCCGCCAAAACTGGAGAAACTCCATTAACCGCTCGGCAGAAGCGATGACGATCTTCGCCGTTATTTGTGCGGCTTCGTTCATTATCGCACACATGGGTCGCCCATGGGTTGCTTACTGGCCATTACCACTTCCGAACCAATTCGGTTCATTGTGGGTAAACTTTAACTCACCACTTGTTTGGGACGTATTCGCGATCTCTACATACTTCTCTGTATCCTTAGTATTTTGGTATACAGGTTTATTACCAGACATCGCAACTATTCGTGATAGAGCAAAAGGATTACGTAGAAGAATTTATTCTATCCTTTCATTCGGATGGAACGGTTCAGTAAAATCGTGGCAACGTTTTGAAGCGGTATCGTTAATCTTAGCGGGTGTTTCTACACCACTAGTATTATCAGTACACACGATCGTATCTTTCGACTTTGCTACTTCGGTAATACCAGGATGGCATACAACCATCTTCCCTCCATACTTCGTTGCGGGTGCGATTTTCTCGGGCTTCGCGATGGTGCAAACATTATTGTTAATTGCACGTAAAGTATTAAACTTCGAAAACTACATCACCATGGCTCACATCGAGTCGATGAATAAAATCATTATCCTTACAGGTTCAATCGTAGGGGTAGCGTACGGTACAGAGTTTTTCATCGCATGGTACTCAGGTGTTGAATACGAACAATACGCTTTCATTAACCGTGCTACTGGTCCATACTGGTGGGCATACTGGTCGATGATTACTTGTAACGTAATTTCACCACAACTTTTCTGGTTCAAGAAAATTAGAACTAGCATCGTTGCATCATGGGTGTTATCGATTTTCGTAAACATCGGTATGTGGTTCGAGCGTTTCGTAATTATTGTTACTTCGTTACACAGAGATTACTTACCATCGAGTTGGGCAATGTTCTATCCTACATGGGTAGACGTAGCAATCTTCATCGGTTCATTAGGTTTATTCTTCACTTTATTCTTATTATTCTTAAGAGTATTACCAGCAATTGCAATGGCAGAGGTGAAGTTATTATTGAAAGGATCGAGTGAGCAATCGAAACGTAAAATGATCAAAGAAGGTCATGCACATATTCCTGCAGGCTTCGAAAATAGTATAGTGATCGCAACTACAGCAACCATCAAGAACGATAAGAAAGATGAGTAACATTAAATATATTTTAGGACATTTTGACGATCCGGAAGTTTTAATGAACGGGATCGATAAATTGCAAAAGAGCAACATCAAAATTTACGATGTGTTTACACCTTTTCCAATTCACGGAATCGAAAATAAATTAGGCATCAAACGCTCGCGTTTACCAATTGCTGCATTCTTGTTCGGTATCACTGGTACCATTACAGCATTCAGCATGGTATACTATATGTTAGTACACGATTGGCCAATGAACATTGGTGGTAAACCAGCTTTCGCATTCCCAGATTTTATTCCGGTAATGTTTGAGTTAACCGTATTGTTTTGTGCTTACGGAATGGTGTTTACCTTCTTCTATGCAAACCACTTGTTCCCAGGAAGAGCTCCAAGAGTGATGGACTTAAGAGCAACCGACGACAGATTTGTGGTAGCTATTGATGCAAAAACAAATGATATTAATGCAGTTGATGCTTTATTAAAAGAAGCAGGTGCTGTAGAAATAAAACATAACGAAAGAAAATACATTAGCTATGATGAAGAATAATATGAGGATCTTTTCATTCGCAGTAGTGGCTACATTAGTTGTGGGCTCACTATCGTCGTGCTACCATAGCAAACAAGATCCGGGATACGAATATGCACCGAATATGTATCATCCGATTGCATACAATCCTGATCAAAAAAATGAGAACTTTAAAAATGGCCAAACAGCACAAACTCCTGTTTCAGGAACAGTGCCAGTAGGCTTTACTAAATTCCCATACGAAAATTCAATCGACGGTTATACTAAAGCAAGTGCTGAATTAGTGAATCCTTTCGCTAACGATACTACTATGCTTGCCGAAGGTCAGAAATTATACACAAACTTTTGTTCTCACTGTCACGGTGCACAAGGTAAAGGCGATGGTTCTATCGTAGCAGCAGGTAAATTCCCGCCGCCACCATCATACTCTACTGGAACATCATCGAGAGGTGGTGCAATGAAAGATTTAACGGATGGTAAAATATACCATACTATTACTTATGGTGTGAATTTGATGGGTGCACATGCATCACAAATTACTCCAGAAGAACGTTGGAAAATTGTTCTATACGTTCACCAATTACAGAATGTACAATAATCAAGAAAGCAGATCATAATGGCAAACTTCGATTTAAATCAGAGATATGAAATTTCAGCCGGCGCAAAACGTTGGGCAATGATTCTATTGGCAGTAGGTATACTGTCGGTAGGATATGGATTTTTCTCAGGACACGCAGAACGTACTTTTGCAAACTTATTACTTAACAGTTACTACATTACAGGCTTAGCAATGGCAGGCTTATTTTTCGTAGCTATTCAGTATGTTGCAAACGCGGGCTGGTCAACTTCATTAATCCGTATTCCTTCTGCTTTCTCAGCAGTTTTACCTTGGGCAGGTGCAGTTCTTGTAATTGTAATTGTTGCAGGTTTATTTACTCATAACTTATACCATCATTGGGCTGATCCAGATTTAGTAAATCCAGATTCACCTAAATTCGATAAATTAATTGCAGGTAAAAGTGCATTGTTAAACATCCCTACATTTGTAGGTAGTATTGTTGCATTCCTAGTAATTTGGAGCATCTTCCAACGTATGTTACGTAACTACTCGTTGAGAGAAGATCAAATTTCTGGTATTCAAATGCACGATAAGAGCATTAAATACTCAGCAATTTTCTTAGTAATCTTCGGATTTAGTTCTGCAGTATTTGCTTTCGAAGTAATCATGAGTTTAGAAGCACACTGGTTCTCTACCATGTTTGCTTGGTATAACTTTGCAGCACTTTGGGTGAGCGGTTTATCAGCAATCACTTTAACATTAATCTTACTTCGTGAGAAAGGTTATTTCCAATGGGTGAACGATTCACACTTACACGATTTAGGTAAATTCATTTTTGCATTCTCTATTTTCTGGACATACGTATGGTTCTCTCAATTCTTATTGATTTACTATGCAAACATGCCTGAGGAAACAATATACTTTAGAAAGAGATGGGATAATGGTTACTTAACCTTCTTCTGGTTAAACATCATCATCAACTTCGTAGCACCGGTGTTAATTTTAATGACACGTGATGCAAAACGTAATTTCAAAACCATGAAAATTGTGACCATCGTAATTTTAGCAGGTCACTGGTTAGATTATTACATGATGATTATGCCAGGAACAGTTGGTGAACACTTTGGTTTCGGAATCAT
>JACCEA010090682.1_pt1 | contig 10412 bp, 9 predicted proteins | sample 7449851 | NCBI WGS metagenome assembly JACCEA01 (sample SAMN15323453, study PRJNA562643) | freshwater metagenome | isolation source: river surface water | place: USA:Blue River Watershed | collected 2017-08-18 | reverse complement strand
CTGCGCACACCCATGGCCGAAGCCCTGGGTTTTCGGCATGACGGCAGTGCCGACATCCTGACGCAGCGCGCCACGGGCATTGAATGACATCCAGATATTCAAATCAATCCAAACCACAGAGTGCGAATGCTTGTATTCATCGCACAAATACGTGGAATTGAAAAAATTCATTTTACGGATGAATGGGCCTGAACTAGATTGATCTTTCTTGTATGAATGTGATGGTTCAGGTTCGAGTTGATTTCTTTGGCGATCTCCTTGCGAGCAGTCAAGTTCTCAACGCAGTTCGGCGATGTTTTTCCAATGGATTGAAAGGTCTAACAATGACGATGTCTTACAAAATCCAGATCGTGCTCATGGCCTCTGCCTTGATGACCTTGAATACGGCCAGCGTTGCACAGGAATGGCCTAACAAGCCCATTCGGATGGTCGCACCACAACCCCCAGGTGGTGGCCCAGAGCGAACCATCCGAGCCATTGCCAAAGGCCTGGCTGAACGTTTGGGGCAGTCCGTGGTGGTGGACTACAAGCCGGGTGCTGATGGCAATATCGGTGCTGCCAACGTTGCCAACTCTCCTCCTGATGGCTACACATGGATGCTCTCAGCCGAACACGTGTCAACGATCAACCCCTTCATCTACAAAAACATCGGTTACGACCCACAAAAAATGGTCGCTACATATCTGGTGGGCAGCTTGAATCAGATCCTGGCTTGCCACCCCAAAACAGGCATCAACAATTTTGCTGATTTCATACGCGTTGCAAATGCCAACAAAGCCAAACCTTTGACATACGCCAGTCCGGGGCCCAACGGCTATCTGGGCATGGAAATGTTGCTCGATGAACTCAAGATTGACATGACGCAAGTTCCTTACCGCGGACCTGCTCCTGCCATGCAGGATTTGCTGGGAGGTCAAGTCGATTGCGCTTTGATCGTCACAGCAGCGATGCTTGAAAATGTCAGAGCAAAACGGGTGGTCGGGGTGGCGACCACGAGCCAGACGAGAATAGCCGCTGTCCCGGAGGTCCCGACCTTGAGAGAAGTGGGATTCCCGAACGTCGAAGGTAATTTCTGGCTGGCGATGTATGCCCCCAGAGGCACTCCGAAGGCCATTCTGGATAAATTCAATAAGGCACTCGACGAGACTGTGCGAGGTGTTGAGGTGACCGATGCCTTGGCAGCCAACAACACCATTTTTTCGGGCGCTGGTCCGGACACAGCTCAGGCCGAAATGGCAAAGTCTGCACTCAAATGGGAACGCATCGTCAAACGCGTGAAGTTGACCGTTGATTGAACTAAAAGAGTCACCAAGGAACCATCTTGAAGCAACGCCCTAATCTCATTTTTATACTCGCAGATGATCTGGGTTACGCCGATTTGGGCTGCACAGGTGTGCGAGATGCTTACAGTCGCCCGGTCGATGTATCCCCCCACCTTGACCGTATGGCGGCCGAAGGCGTGCGGTACACGCGAGCCTATGCCAACTCGGCAGTTTGCTCACCCACACGTTTTGCATTGATCAGTGGTCGGTGGCAATACCGACTGCGTGGTGCAGCCGAGGAACCGCTCGGGGCACCCGTTCAAGGCGATAAGGTGCTTGGCATTCCACCAGAACACCCTACGCTGCCATCGCTGCTGCGCGAGGCTGGCTATGCCACTGCACTGGTTGGCAAATGGCATCTGGGTTACCCACCACACTTCGGGCCACTGCAGTCCGGCTATGACGAATTTTGGGGCTTCAGGGGAGGTGGTGTGGACTACTTCGCTCACACAGGTCCGCGCGGCGGGCCGGATCTGTGGGACAACGATCAACGCATCGAACGCGACGGTTATCTCACTGACCTGTTGAGCGCGCAAGCCGTGGATTTCATTGGTCGTCAATCGAAAGACAAGCCATTCATGCTGAGCCTGCATTACAGCGCGCCGCACTGGCCTTGGCTGACGCGAGACGATCGCGAAGAATCCAAGAGAACCTGGAACAATGGTGCGCACCTGGATGGTGGTGATATTGAAACTTATCACCGAATGATTCACCACATGGACGAAGGTATCGGCCAGGTGATGTCTGAACTTAAACACAAAGGCTTTGACGATAACACCTTGGTCGTCTTCACCAGCGACAACGGCGGTGAGCGCTTCTCCAACAATTGGCCATTCGTTGGCCAAAAGATGGACCTGCTGGAAGGCGGCATTCGAGTACCGCTGATTGCGCGTTGGCCAAGTGGCATTGCTGCAGGTCAGGTCAACCACGACACCGCCAGCCTCACCATGGACTGGACGGCGACGATGCTTGCTGTTGCAGGCGCAGCGCCGCATCCTGACTATCCGCTGGATGGTGTTGACCTGAGGGCGAGCTTCAATGACCCGACATGGCAGCGTCCGGGAGACCTGTTCTGGCGCATGAAAGCACGTGGACAACGCGCACTGGTGCGTGGCCGATGGAAGTATTTCCGAAGCGATGACGTGGATTTTCTATTTGACATCGACAAAGATCCCCGTGAACGCGCCAATCTTGCTGCGCGAGAGCCTGAACGTCTTGCAGAACTGGCGGCAGCATGGGCGTCACTTGACGCCACGCTTCCGCCGATTCCAGATGAAGCCCGAACATTCAAACTGTTTACCCACAAGGACATGCCCGTACCGACGGCTTGATACGGCAACCTTGCCAAAAGATTAAACCTGCGGTCCACCCTACGCTGCACTATGAAGCAGCGAGTCACTGGTTTTTCTCTTATCGTGCATCCGCTGTGAGTCGGTTACTGCCGGTTAACACTGCATGGGGTGGTCTGCTTCCAGCCTAAAGCGCACACCCTAGCATCCGCCAACCAATACAAAGATCCGTGGGCCCATCTACCAATATCGGTGGGCTACGCAGTTGATTATCCAGACGCCTCTCGAAGCGTGATGTCCCGAAAATTTGTATGATGACCTGTTGAATTATGGAGACGACCAGCATGACGACAGTGGGATTGATCGGTTTGGGGGCCATGGGCTCGGGCATGGCCGCTTCGTTGCGCCGCGCCGGGCACAGCGTGCAGGTGTTTGATGTGCGCCGCGAGGTGGCCGCGGCCTTTGCCCAAGATGGCGGTGTGGCACACGACAGCCTGGCCTCTTTGGGCGCGGCGTGCGACGTGATTGTGTCGGTGGTGGTCAATGCCGCGCAGACCGAATCCGTGCTGTTTGGCGACGGCAGCACCCCAGGTTGTGCCGCCAGCATGAAGCCCAGCAGCGTGTTCGTGATGTGTTCCACCGTGGACCCGAACTGGTCGGTGGCTTTGGAGGCGCGCCTCGAAGCCATGGGCCTGCAGTATGTGGATGCCCCCATCTCGGGTGGCGCGGCCAAAGCGGCCAGTGGCCAGATGACCATGATGACCGCAGGCAAGCCCGAGGCTTATGCCGTGGCCGAGCCGTTTTTGAACGCGATGGCCGCCAAGGTGTACAAGCTGGGCGACAGCGCAGGTGCGGGCAGCAAGGTCAAGATCATCAACCAGCTGTTGGCGGGCGTGCACATTGCCGCTGCGGCCGAAGCCATGGCGCTGGGCCTGCGCGAGGGCGTGGACGCTGCGGCTTTGTACGAGGTGATCACCAACAGCGCGGGCAACAGCTGGATGTTTGAAAACCGCATGGCCCATGTGCTGGCGGCCGACTACACGCCGCTCTCGGCCGTGGACATTTTTGTGAAGGACTTGGGCATCGTGCTCGACATGGCGCGGGCCAGCAAGTTCCCGCTGCCGCTGTCCAGCACCGCGCACCAAATGTTCATGCAGGCCAGCACCGCAGGCTTTGCCAAGGAAGACGACAGCGCAGTCATCAAGATTTTCCCGGGCATTGAACTGCCGAAAGGCAAGTCATGAAGATCCAACTGGGCTGCATTGCAGACGACTTCACTGGCGCGACAGACCTCGCCAACAACCTGGTGCGCTCGGGCATGCGGGTGGTGCAAACCATTGGCGTGCCCACTGCACCTTTGTCGGCCGATGTGGATGCGGTGGTGGTGGCGCTCAAGTCGCGCACCATCCCAGCCGCTGAAGCCATTGCCCAATCGCTCGACGCCTTGAAGTGGCTGCAAGCCCAAGGGGCGCAGCAGATTTATTTCAAATACTGCTCCACTTTTGACAGCACGCCCGAGGGCAATATCGGCCCGGTGACCGAGGCGCTGATGGACGCGCTGGGCACAGACTTCACCATCGCGACCCCGGCCTTTCCGGACAACGGCCGCACCGTGTTCAAGGGTTACCTGTTTGCGGGCAATGTCTTGCTCAACGAGTCGGGCATGCAAAACCACCCGCTCACACCCATGACCGACGCCAACTTGGTGCGTGTCATGCAGGCGCAAACGAAGCGCAAGGTGGGTTTGATCGACTACAAAACTGTGGCGCAAGGCGAAGCGGCGATCCGTGCACGCATCGCCGCTTTGCGTGCTGAAGGTGTGGGCGTGGCCGTGGTCGACGCGACCAGCAACGATGACCTGCACCTGCTTGGGCTTGCCTTGAAGGACATGCCACTCGTCACCGCGGGTTCGGGCGTGGCGATTGGCCTGCCCGCCAACTTTGGCCTCAAACCTTCGCTGCAAGCGAGCCAGTTACCCGGCGCAACGGGTCTGCAAGCCGTGGTGTCGGGCAGTTGCTCACTGGCCACCAACGCGCAGGTCGCGTACTTCAAGGCCACCGGTCGCCCCGCGATGGCGATCAATCCTGCGGCGCTGATGCACGGCCAAAGCGATGCCGTGGTGCAGCAGGTGCTGGCCTGGGCCGCGCCGCTCTTGAAGGACGGCCCAGTGCTGGTCTATTCCACCGCCGAGCCCGAGGCTGTGAAAGCCGTGCAGGCGCAGCTGGGCGTGGCCGAGGCGGGCGCTTTGGTCGAACACGCGCTGGCTGCTGTGGCGCAAGGTTTGGTCGGTTTGGGTGTTCAGAAACTGGTTGTGGCAGGCGGTGAGACCTCGGGTGCCTGTGTGCAGGCGCTGGGCATCGCGCAGCTGCAAATTGGCCCGCAAATCGACCCGGGCGTGCCATGGTGCCATGCGCCTTCAAGCGGCGGCGGTGTGCACATCACGCTCAAGTCAGGCAACTTCGGCACCGAAGACTTCTTCACCAAAGCCTTTACAGTGTTGGCATGAACCTGACCGAAACCCAAGCCCGCGAAGAGATCTGTCGCGTGGGCCGCAGCCTGTTTGAACGTGGCTATGTGCACGCCACGGCGGGCAATATCAGCGTGCGACTCGAGGACGGATTCCTCATCACACCCACCGATGCGTGTTTGGGTTTTCTCGATCCGGCACGTTTGGCCAAACTCGATCTGCAAGGCCAGCAAGTCAGTGGCGACAAGGGCAGCAAAACCATTGCCTTGCACCGCCAGATTTACGCCGCTGCGTGTGAGGGCGATGCCCACACGCGCTGCGTGATCCACACCCACAGCACGCATTGCGTGGCGCTCAGCCTGAACGCCACCGGCCCCGAATTGCTGCCCCCCATCACGCCTTATTTTGTGATGAAGGTCGGCCATGTGCCACTTGTGCCGTACCACCGCCCGGGCAGTCCGGATGCGGCCCAAGCTGCGGCCGCGCTGATTCGCCAATATGCCGAGCAGGGATCACCGATTCGTGCTCTGATGCTCACGCGTCTGGGCCCCAACGTCTGGCACGACACCCCAGCGGCGGCCATGGCCACACTCGAAGAGCTGGAAGAAACCGCACGCCTCATGCAGTTGCAACCCCACACGCCACCCTTACACGCCAGTGAACTGGATGAACTGCGCCAGACCTTTGGCGCCCGTTGGTAAACCTCGAAAGAACACCATGCCCCGTTTTGCCGCCAACCTGTCGATGATGTACCCCGACCTGCCGTTTCTGGACCGCTTTGAAGCAGCGGCCAAAGACGGCTTCAAGGCTGTGGAGTATTTGTTTCCCTACGCCTTCCCCACGCAAGAATTGGCTGCACGTTTAAAGGCCAATGGTTTGCAACAGGTGCTGTTCAACACACCATCTGGCGGAACCGACACTGACAGCTTTGCCAAGGCTTGGGAGTCAGGTAGCCGTGGCACGGCCAGTGTGCCGGGGCGCGAAGCCGAATTCCGCACTGGCTTTGCGCAAGCCTTGGTTTACGCCGAAGCCCTGAACTGCCCGCGCATCCACGCCATGGTGGGCTTGCGGGCCGATGGCGCAAGTGCCGATGCCGCAGACGCCACCCTCGTCAGCAACTTGCAATGGGCCGCTGTCGAAGCCGCCAAGGCTGGGCGCGATGTGTTGGTCGAGCCCATCAACACCCGAAGCGTGCCGGGCTTTCACCTCAACCGCCAAGACCACGCGCACCGCATCGTGCAGGCGGTTGGTGCGGCCAACGTGAAGGTGCAGATGGACCTTTTCCACTGCCAGATCGTCGAGGGGGATTTGAGTGCCAAGATTGCCCAGTACCTGCCCACGGGTCGGGTGGGGCATTTCCAGATTGCCGAGGTGCCGCACCGCCACGAGCCGGGCACGGGCGAGGTGAACTGGACACACATCTTTCAGGTGATCGACAAAGTGTCGGCCGATTGCGGCTGGGACGGTTGGATCGGCTGCGAGTACAACCCGGCTGACGCCACCCCAGGCGGTACCTCGCGCGGCCTGAGCTGGGCTCGTCCTTACTTATGAACCAAGGACCTTGTGATCTGAGCTGTGATGGGTGACCCCCATTACCTGATCTGGGCGGGGCTGGCTGCGGCCATGGTGGGTTTGTCCAAAGGGGGCTTGCCCACCGTGGGCATGCTGTCCGTGCCGATTCTTTCGCTGTTCATGTCACCGGTCAAAGCGGTGGTGATGCTGCTGCCGATCTACATCATCTCCGACATGGTGGGGCTGTGGCTTTACCGCAAAGACTTCAGCGCCATCAACCTGAAAATCCTCATTCCCGCCGGGGTGGCGGGTGTGCTGGTCGGTTGGTTGACGGCTTCCGTGGTCTCCGACACCGCCGTCAAATTGCTGATCGGCTTGATGGGTGTGGGCTTTGTGCTCAATGCCTGGCGCCAACGCAAAAGCCAGCAAGCGCCTGCTCAGGCACGGTGGGACAAAGGTTGGCTGTGGGGCGGCTTGTCGGGCTTTGCCAGCTTCATCTCGCATGCGGGCGGCCCTCCGTTTCAGGTCTACCTCTTGCCCCAAAAGCTGCCCAAAGCCGTGTTCGCCGGCACATCGACCCTGTTCTTCGCGGTCATCAACCTGGCCAAACTTGGGCCTTATCACCAGCTGCGGCCTTACGGTGCGGACGAGATGATGGGCGCATTGGTGCTGATCCCGTTTGCACTGATCGGCACTGTCGTGGGCGCCTACCTGACGCGCAAAATCGCCGACGACTGGTTTTTCAAATGGGTGCAGTTCAGCCTGCTCGCGATTTCACTGAAACTCATCGCCGAAGTTTTGCAGACTTGACGGGATTTCAAGCCAGAGCGCACACCGTTTGGGAGCCTTCCCAATTGCTGAGCGCTTGGCTCAAATCGGTACCCCTGCGCATGGCGGTCATTTCGGCCACGATGCTCAGCGCGATTTCGGGCGGGGTCAAAGCGCCAATGTTCAGGCCCACGGGGCCGTGCAATTGGCGCACTTCGGCTTCGCTCACGTCAAAGTCCAGCAAGCGCTTGCGGCGCTGCGCGTTGTTGTGCAGCGAGCCCAATGCGCCCACATAAAAAGCCGGGGTTTGCAGTGCTTCCATCAGGGCCAGGTCGTCGAGCTTGGGGTCGTGTGTGACGGCCACCACCGCGCTGTTCTGGTCCAGGCGCATGGCCAGCACCAGGTCGTCGGGCATCTGGGTGGACAAGGTCACGCCCATCATGGCTTCCCAGCCTTCGTGGTATTCCACGCGCGGCTCGCACACCGTGACCTGGTAGTCCAGCATGACGGCCATGTTGGCCAGATAGCGCGACAACTGGCCACCACCAATGATGAGCAAACGCAGGCGTGGGCCGTGCACCGTGGTCAAGCTTTGGCCATCAAACTGCAGCTTGTCGCCTTCGGTGGCGGCCCCCATACGCACCAATCCCGTGGCCATGTCCAGGCGACGCTCCACACGCTGGTGCTGCTCAATCAGGACCAGCAATTCGCGCAGTTGTGACTGGGCCGACAGCGGCTCGAGTACCACCTGCACCGAGCCGCCGCAGGGCAAGCCAAAGCGGCGCACCTCTTCGGCCGTTTGGCCGTAGGTGGTGGTTTCGGGCATGCGCATGGCCAGCTCGCCAGCGGCCACGCGGCGGATCAGGTCATCCTCAATGCAGCCACCTGAGACCGACCCAGCCACTTGGCCATCGTCCCGGATGATCATGAGCGAGCCTGGTGGGCGGGGGGCAGAACCCCAGGTGCGCACCACCGTGCCCATCACCCCGCGGTGGCCCCGGCTTTGCCAGTCCACAGCGGTGCGGATCACGTCGATGTCGATGCTGTTCATGTTGATCTCTGAATTAGCGGTCCAAGTCGTCTGGCCAGCGCAGGCTTTGCCCCGTCAACTGCGCCACAGCTTGGCGGTCTGCTTCATTGTCCACATCCATGCGGTAGTGGCCATGGGGTGTTTCCCAGTGGTACACGGCTTCGGGGTGGACCTGCTGCCATTGGCGTGCGCCCATGCCCTCGTCACCCGCCAGAATTTGCGCCATCACCGTGCCAGAGAACACCACCGGGTTGCCGGGCAAGCCTTGTACGCTCGGTTGCAGCATCTGCGTGCCATCCGGGCGTTGCACAAAGGCCGCCAGCAAAGCTTGCACCGCCTGCACATCGATCAAGGGCTGATCGGCCAGCGCCACCACCACCGCGTCCAGCCCAGCGGGCAAGGCCTTCAAGCCGATGCGCAAGGAGCTGATGTGGCCGTCATCGGGCTGCGGGTTGCGCACCTCTTGGGCGGCCCATCGGGCCAATGCACCTTCTTGCAAGATGCGCTCGGCGTGGTGCCCCAGCACCACCCCCACGGGCCTCACGCCCGCCAACGACAAGGCCTGCAATTGCCGCTCCAGCAGGCGCATTCCGTTCAGCTGCAACAGGCATTTGGGGCGGTTCCCCATGCGGCTGCCCGCGCCCGCGGCCAGCACCAATCCGCCCACGCGCAGTGCAGGCTCTGTGGTGGGCTGAAGCAACGTTGTCACATTCAATCGGGCGCTCCGTGTTGCGGGTGGACCGGCCATTGTGCCGGGGTCCCGCGCCCGGGCTGCCGCTTTGGCGTCACCTCAGTGAATGCCCGCCGTGGTCAGTCTGTTCTAAACGCGCTACAGTGTTTTTCTTTTGAGTCGCCCCGAGGAGCCCCCATCATGAACGCCCCCCTGCACCGCGAAATGCCTGGCAACCTGCTCGACAGCGCCCGCGCCTTGAACGACGTGACCCAAGCCTGGGACAGCACCATCGTGCCCGAGCTGAAAAATTACATCGAGATCCCGGCCAAGTCACCCGCGTTTGACGCCGACTGGGCCGCGCACGGCCACATCGAATCGGTGCTGCGACGCGCCGCCCAATGGGTTGAGGCGCAGAAGGTAGAAGGCCTCACGCTCGAGATCATCCAGCTGCCCGGTCGCACACCGGTCATGTTTTTTGAAGTGGCCGCCACCCGCGCGGCCAGTGAGGGCTCGGGCCAAACCGTGCTGATGTACGGCCACCTGGACAAGCAACCCGAATTCAACGGCTGGCGCAACGACCTCGGCCCCTGGACCCCCGTGTACGAAGACGGCAAGCTCTATGGCCGGGGTGGCGCAGACGACGGTTATGCGGTCTACGCCAGCATTGCAGCTGTTCAAGCCCTCAAGGCACAAAACACGCCTCACCCCCGCATCGTGGGCTTGATCGAGACCTGCGAAGAATCCGGCTCGTATGACCTGCTGCCTTATGTGGACGCGCTGCGCACCCGCATGGGCGATGTGGGCCTGGTGATTTGCCTGGACAGCGGTGCGGGCAACTACGACCAGCTGTGGCTCACCACCAGCCTGCGCGGCATGGCCAGCGGCACGCTCAAGGTGCAAATCCTGACCGAGGGCATCCACTCGGGCGACGCCTCGGGCTTGGTGCCGTCGAGCTTTCGCATCATGCGCCAGGTGCTCGACCGCCTGGAAGACAGCGCCACCGGCCGCCTGCTGCCCGCGAGCTTCCATTGCGAAGTGCCTGCCGAGAGGCTGGCGCAAGCGCAGGCCACCGCCGCCATCTTGGGCGACGAGGTGTACAAACGTTTCCCGTGGGCGCACTACGACTGCGGCGGCTCGACCAGCTTTGCCCTGCCCACCACCACCGACCCGACTCAGGCCCTGCTCAACCGCACCTGGACACCCACGCTGAGCGTGACCGGGGCGGAAGGCTTTCCGGCCCTCAAAGACGCGGGCAATGTGCTCCGGCCTTACACCGCCTTCAAGCTCAGCTTGCGTTTGCCCCCTTTGGTGGATGCCGCACAAGCCGTGGCCGAGATGAAAGCCCTGCTCG
>JACCEA010598794.1_pt1 | contig 10417 bp, 11 predicted proteins | sample 7449851 | NCBI WGS metagenome assembly JACCEA01 (sample SAMN15323453, study PRJNA562643) | freshwater metagenome | isolation source: river surface water | place: USA:Blue River Watershed | collected 2017-08-18 | reverse complement strand
ACAAATGATGGAATCACTTATCTCTCCGTCATATAACCGCGTACACACAATTGTGAAAGAACTAAGTACTGTCGAAATTCCGTCAGAGCGAACATATAGCTTTGTCTCTTTCAGCTCCAAAACTAAGTCTGGAACAATCATGCATCGACTAAACCAATACTCAGCTACGCTTTCAATTCCTCGTATTTCCAAATATTTCGGGAAGTTTAAGTACAATTCTGTTCCAACCCAGCGATGTACGAACAACACATCTTTTGCACAGTACGTAGATACAAACTCCCAGATCTTGTCGAAGTCGCAGGAATTATATGCATCACCAAAAGCAGCAGCATACAGACGCCTCGGATCACCTTTCGAGATTCTGGGTACTTTGGGTCTGATCTTGTAGAACTGCTCCCTAGTCATTATTTTCGGCTCCTTCGGTTCCCGTCGTGATCGCTTGATTTTACCACTACCATCCACTCCAACGTTATCATCACCGCTATTTCTGCGAGTACGAGGTGAATCACTATCTTCAATTCGTCCTCCTGAGTCAGAGCATTCACTTGTAGTCCTACGGGATTACATTCATCAAAGCCATTCATAAGAATGAATTTACTAAATTGAATAGAGTTCCTCACCTTGGCTTTTGGACTTTCGGGTCAGATATTGTTATATTTTCCATATATTGGATGTTGTCTTCACTATAATGACGCTGGTCAGCGCCACGTGGCACCATTTGGGAATCGAGAACTCTAGTAGTAGCAGTTAGGGACTCTAGGTACGGCGGTACCAAGAAAAATATGAGAAAACGACAAATGTGGAAAACTGTGATGGAGACACACACCTTGTATTAGGCTGTCTACATTGTCACCGTGAAAAAATTCGTCAAAATCAACAAAAATGACATCTGTGTCTTCGATCATCTTGTTTTGTTGTGGTTGGAGGGTGCTATCGCAGAGCAGTTGAATTCATTTGTGTCACAAATGAATGGGTCACATTTTCTTGACAACATAGAACTGCATTGCGCATGCAGATGCTCTTTTTCTTGGAGGATTATGGGCTGAACACTGTGAACAAAAACGAAAGGTGTCATTCCAATGGTGTGCGATGTCAATATTGGCAAGCCATCTTTTCGCACAACTCCACACCACATTTGGAGCACTTCCTTCAGCTGTGTTGAGCACTATTTTATTAGTTAAAGTTTAATTTTTATGGTGTTAATTGATAATTATTATATATATATCCAATTTGGCTTTGAGTTCTAAAGTCAAATATCTATTCTTGCTGGTATAGCTGAAGAATATAGGACTATCATTGAAGTAAACGAACCCATAAGGAAGGCAGCAATTTAAGGAAATTGGGAATCTCTTCTGGGATACCAGATAGTACCGCAATATCTATATTCGAGTACGCCATAAACAATGTCAAATCAAGACAAAATGGGCGGCAGCAGCAGTCAGCTGATAAAACTGTTCCGTTGCAGCTATCCTAAGTTGTTTGTTATACTTTTATTATTAGCAACTGTATTTTAACAAAATTTTGAGTTATGGATTAGAAAATACGGTATTTACAAACACTACCGTCCGGTATTACCAGATCATGGTCACTCTCAATCATAGTTAAAACTTAACCACTTTGCCACCATTTCTTGCTAGAAATAAATATACATTGTTGGTGAGATTGACCCAATTGTTGAATTTGTCAACAATGCAGTGAAGCAAGATGTCAATGTCTAAAACAATCCGTAAATAAGAACTCAAATTACAATACACACAAGCTACATCCACGAAACGAACAGTTTCACGCACAAAGATGGATTAAGCATTCCATTCCAAAGTTTTCATAAATTCTTCTTCTGTAAAGTTGAGTAGTCTTGCAGCCTCTAAATGTAACTATTATGTTGCTAATGATCAAAACACATATCACCAACAATAATTATTAAACTTGCCTTTTGACGCTTCAACACATCAATCAATTTCATTTGCTTGCGGAATCCTTCAACTAATTCGCCTCGTTGCTTTTCCAATGTTTTCACTCTCTGTTCTAGAGCCTCCATTCTCGTTTGATCACCACTAGACCCATTCTACAAAAAATATTTAAAATTATGATATGAATAGGTTAGAAGCAACTAACCGTAATTTGAGTATGAGCTTCTTGCAATTGAGTTTTTAATCTGGTAATGGTCTCCAAGGCTCTCTTCAGTTGAGCATCTTTGCTCTTTACGTTTTGATCTGCCTGCTTTGCTAATCGCTCAGCCGTTTCTAAATCCTTTCTCGCTTTTGCTAATTCTTCGGCTGTAGCAGTATCATGTATAGGTGCAGAAGGTTCGGGTCCACGCTTTGGATGATTTCCTTTTTTAATTTCCAGTTCTAACTGCTGAACTCTATTGGATATAACAAACGAGAAGTCAATAATTTAATAGAAGAGAGAGAGAGAGAGAGAGAGAGGCAGAGACAGAGAAAAAAACGATTTAACAGGTTTAAATCGAAAAATAAGAATGATATGATACCTTTTGTTGGTATGACGATTGTCTTCGCGTGCTTGATTTAATTGTCGTTGCAAGTCGCGTACCTGTTCTTCGAGTTTGTTTCTCAAGTCGATACCGTCTTGAACTTGTTTGGTCAACAAAGAAACTTTTGCTTTCGAAAATCTGCAACCAGCTATATCATCAATATCTATATTATAGCAATGAACAACACTACTCACCGATCAGACGATTCCGGAGCAGTTGGTGATGGAGGGCCCCCTCCAGGAGTACCGGGGTTCATTGGATTCGGGACTAATCTATTGCTGACAGGAGGTCTAGGTATTCTTGGTGGTGGTGAGGAAGCTTCTTCTTTGCCGTAGATATCGGCCATAGAATTTAAATCCTCCTCTCCTTTGTTGCTACTATTCGACGGTACAGTGCTACTGTTACCTACTGCGTTGCTACTAGAAAGTTTCGCGTGTTGAAGTCTTTCTTGAAATGAACTTGTTCTCGCGAGAGACCCTCGACGGTTTGCGATTCCACTACTGCTGTTAATAACTTTTTCAATATCACTACTTATTTGTTCGGTATCTAACTTTGCATCCACTAGTTGTAAACTTCGAAAATTTTCTTGGGTGGATTTGATATTATCTTTCCATCCGCTGTCGGTCGTTTCTTGCGTGGTCATTGCGTGTTAACACTTCCAATTTTACCAGTTCGTTTATTTTATGTTCATAGAAAAGACAATGAACATAAAAACTGGACCACAGTAGTAGGTTACTTAAGCAAGGCAAGACCGGCTGGTTGACAAACTTCTTGTACAAAAGATGGATATTTATCCTAGTTAAAGCGAATATCAAAATACGTTTATGTGACAGCTCGTTAGTGCAATACAGACAGTGTGGGATTGTTGCTTTGATTGTGAGTGATAGAGACTTGGATGTTGCTGCTTCGACTTCTTTATTGTCTTCTCTTGCTGTTACTTTCTTCAAAAAATCTCATATTTTGTTCATATAGAAAGTGATACTTTATCACTTTCACAAAACTGAGGTATTTTGAATTTTGTGTGCTGCTGTTGTCGGCCTGCTCTTCCCTAGCATCTTTGAGTATTATTGCTGCCCTCTCTTTGCGTCTCAATATTTATCAATCCGAATGTTGGTCAATAGGGAATACTTCCTTTGATATTGTATCCATTTCTCAAACTTAACTGTTAAACTTTGGTTTCTGTTGCAATTGTTTGATTACTATTAGTATCTTTGTTGGTGAGTGCAGGAGTGCTTTGATTCTAGTCGATTGTCGAATGTCATCGAACACTCTTTTTCCCAATCCTGATCCGGCAAACGAAAGATCCTTAGGGACGAAATGCTTTGGTTGCAATAAGAATAAAGACCAATGTGGGAAGCTGAATCGGTGCGGTGGATGTCAAGTTATCTCCTATTGTTGCAAGGACTGTCAGAAAAGCGATTGGGAAGAACACAAACTTTTTTGCAAAATAGCTAAGAAATGTCCAGAGATGTTCAGAGGCGACTATGAAGGGTATGCATATCGAAGATTTCAAGTCTTTGAAGCGACTAAGTCAGTTTCAGATCAGAAAACGAGAGATTCGATCGAATTGGGGCTTGCTCGAGATCTGTTGATTCAAAACTTTCGTGATTTCTGTGCGGGTACATGCTATAGCCTCGAAGGGCAAATGGCACTGCTAGAAGCTGTTAGTATCGACTCTGCACATTGCAAGGGAGATAAATCAGTTGCATTTATGACTGTTCCAAATGGACCATATATTTTGCTGGCATTTTCGTACGCGCTTATGACAAAGCACATTGAACTTCACATTTTGAATATTAGGCCAGTGAGGGATTTCCTGCGTTTATTATCACAAATGCTCTGTCATAAAGATGCCGCCTTGCAATTTGCAACTCTTCTAGAACTTGATGTAAGAGGTGGTCCGCTAAATGGCTCCACTTCTCCTTCGTTGTTGCAACTTCTGATAAAGTTTATGACCGAGTTTGATGGAACTGCGGATGATGTTGAGGGACTGGCTTGGCTGTGTTTTGGATTGGTTTCTATTCATATTGAAGATGCTCGAATATATAGTTCAATTGCAGAAGATGTATTAAACTTGGTGAAAATTGCTGGGCGAGAAGAAGCAATAATACCACAATTGTTTAATTTGGCAAAAATACACGCAAGACACACGTTGACGAGGTGACGGAAGAAAGGTTCGTTGATGACTGTCAGGATTATCCTTTTGTGTTCGTGGATTTGTTTAATGGCACTATACCTGCACAAGGTATTATTCCAAGATTGCAAATTTCTTTTGGTCAAAATTGTCGTTGGTTGAAAGTGTCGACAATATCCGGACGTCATGATTTTGATTTTTCCCCAGTAGGGAGAGCATATTGAATGAGCTCTAAGCTCTTACGAGTACTGATAACTGCTTCAAGAAGATCACGCTTTTGAATATCTAAATCTTCTAATTTTTTTTGCAAAGCGTCTTTCTGTAATTGGGTTTTAAGACGAACCTGTAACGGAATTGTAGTTAAGATGGAGATAAAATAACATCTCAAATCATTACCAAAGCTGATATTTTTTTTGTTTCTTCCAACTTTAAGGTCTTCGCAACGAGCTCTTCCTCCAGCTCAATTAAGAGTTTTCTTCCTGTTCTCTGTTCAGCTTCAGACATAGGAGACTTTGTATCTCTCAAGGAACTTCGCGCAGATGTCGGTCGTTTTGACAAAACTTTAAGAGGTGGTGGTGCTCCAAAATCTTTGGGTGGTCTATTGCAAGGGTTCCATAAAATGTCACTTCCGCTGGTGCTACCAATGGTTGTTTCGTCACTTTTGTTGTCATTATTCAAATCAACGTTTCTGGGGGATTTGAATGAGCGATATAGTTGGGGAGACCGAGGATCCACCTTTGGCGTGTTTGGATTAGCCCCTGGATTCAATATTTTAAACACCGTGAGATTACTATTATTGGCACTTTTTTCTGGATCGTAAGAACTGTGCACCATGGAGGAGAATGACCCTGGCGCTATGATGCGTTTGCGCGGTTGTTCAGCATGGGTAGATTTCAAACTTCTTGGTCTATCCATGTTAGTGAAAAGAGGAAGCTTGCTAATATACAATACCCCAACACCCCAACCAAATACTTCGTAATAAAATACAAGCCTTGGCGCGCTCTTCATCAGCGAAGTACCGTTACGCCCCGGGGCGAGCCCATCCGTATATGAGCAATTGAAACATAGCTGCTGGCCGCTACAAAATAATAATTAAAAGCACTTCATGATAAGATATGAAGATATTGGATATGAAACCGTAGTTAATTTTTAAAAAAAGAACTCTACGGTCTGATTTTCACAAATACATTCACAAAGAGGAGCACGTTGATCGATAGAGCATTATTAGAAGTGAAGGTAATGTAAATGGAGGCCTTAATGAAGAAAAAAAGAGCTGCTCTCGCGGCATTATATACGGGTGACTCAGTGGCTTTTAAGTTTTATTTGCAAAGCATCAACTTAAGAAAACAGGGACAATGGAGAGATGCTGGAGATGCTTTGACGAAAAGTGCTGAATTGTATATTCAATTGAAGATGAACCAAGAAGCTGCAGTTTTATACTGCGAAGCAGCGGATTGTTATGACAAAGTAGACAAGAGTGAAGCTCTACGTGCATTAGACATTGCAGTAAAATTTAATTGTGACGTGGGGCGTTTTGATATTGCAGGCCGTTTAGAGAGACGAATAGCCACAATACATGAAAGGAGCATGCATTGGGAAGATGCATCTTTGCACTTTCGCAAGGCAGCAAATTTTTTTTCTGGTAATCAAGAGCTGGAAATAAGTGATATATGTCTCAAACATTGTGCAGAATGCTTGATTCGCATGGGGGAATATCGCGAAGCTCACGAGCTGATCGAAACAATTGCTGCATCATATGTGAGCTCTAATTTGAGGCGATTTCATGCGCGTAAAATGCTGCTGAAGGCATTGATATGTCTTTTGGGTATGACATATGATCAATTCAAGGACAATCAAGCTGCGGACGTTGTTCAAGCAACAGCTGCAAATGCATCTATAGTTGGGGATGATAGTTCGTTGGCATCTTCCGTCGACAGACCATCATTTCAGGACCCTCGCAGTTCTGTACAGGAGCGCTCATCTTTTGAAGGTAGATCTTCTTTCGAAGGTCGTAAGTCCATGGGAAGCGATGATGGCTCTTTATCTATGAAATCTGGATATAGTGGCAGTACCAGGACAACCAAAGAAGATTCTGGACCAATAATAGATGTTGTTGCATTATATCTACGAACTTGTGCTGTTCGAAAACCTAAGTTTGATGAAATTTCAATGAAAATGGAGGAATATGACAAAGTCGATTTCATGTGGAGAAATTCCAAGGAAAAGTTGTTTATGAAAAACTTAATGAAGCTTCGACTTGATTTGGATTATCATGCATTCGTCGACAACTTATATTTCTGGAACAGCGTATATCCGTTTGATGAAAGTTCAATTATCCTGTTAAATACAGTAATGCTTGAAATGGACAAAGAAGTGCAAGAGAAAACTGCACATGATATTGAATTGGAGGCAAGAAAAGTAGTCCGTGGAAAACGGGTCACCAAAAAGAAAAACGATGATGATTTTTAGAAACGCCAAAAATGAGGATTCGGATTGTAGAGTTTGTTGATATTGTTTATACACTACCATTTCTGGCTTTTACAGCTGCAAAGTAGATATCTTGAGCGGAATTTCATAATGCAAACATGTTTGCGCGTTATAGTTATAGAGCTTTTTCCCAATAACTTATTGTTTATTAGTAACTGGAAATGAATCGCTTTCTAGTTGTGAAACACGTCATGGTGACATCATGGTCAATATGCTATAACTGTTAAGGCTCAAAATTTATTATACGAGTATCTAAAAAGTATTACATAAACTATAACCAAGCATTGCTTACTACAACTTATATCAATCAACCAGTTTGATTCGCTGTTTAATTCAAACTACGTCCTAATAACGAATTGAAAATAAATTAAAATGTCCCTATACGATCTTATCAATTGCAATAAATTATCTCCATCATGTTGACACTCGATTAATTTGAACGGGTAAACCCTGAAAAATGCGATGAACACAATGGTAAATATACTACACAAAACAAATTGCTGCTATACTTTGAAAGTCTGTCTGTACTTAAACAACAGCTATTTGTTTGACACATAATACATCACAAGAGGATGTGACAAACAGCGGACAAGCACCATGTGAAGCTATAAAGCTGTTGGTCAAGCATGGAGAAGCACAAGAATGACAACATATTTCCATTGCGGCACCAACACCATAATTTCCCATGTCAGATGACCAATGGTTCCAACCTTAGATAGGACATCTGACAATGGATAGATGGCACTAATAATCGATGAGATCGGTTTGGTACACGTAGATTTATTACAGCTGTTTGAAATACTATCTACCACGCAGAAACATGCAACATAATTTTGGATGTGATAAGAGTCAATTCAATGTGGTATGTTACGGCGTTTGTTGACACATTGGGTTTTCAACAAGACAGAAGACTATCATATTGAAGAGGGTATTAGAAAGAAAGAAAGAAAGAAAGAGAGAGAGGAACCTATAATGTATTCTGTTTATCATGTGATATGTTTGGAAAGTTATCGGTCGACGCTCTTTGTCGCTTTGGGCCTTTGGAGAGAAAGAAGGTCAGCTTAAGTTACCTACAAATTAATTTATTATCTTACCTTGAAGTTCTTCTATCTCATCTTCTGAATCAGAATTTTGATCCACCATGATCTGGGCAGTTGCCAACATTCCTATTGTTCTTGTCTTAACAGGATAGTGAAGATCATAGCGTTCCAGGAGCATTATTGGTATTACAATATTAAGTTGTTCTGGCTGTAATTCATGTAATTTATCTAGAATAGCAACTAATGATGGTTGAGAAATATCGTGATAAAAATGAAGCTTTCCAGCTAAGTATAATGCAGTGGAAATAACACAATTTGGATTTTCTTGGCTATACTTCTCAAGAATTTGTTTTCTCATTTTTGCCGCACACCACTTATCGATATTGCTCTTAGAAACTGTTGTCATTTGTATAATCTGTTCCACTGAAATATGATGATCTTTCATCCACATGATTAACAGCTTTTCTTCTTTGTGATATGTTTTGCGGCGTGGTTGGCCACGATTTCTCTTACGCCCATCCACAACGGAATTGGCTTCACTATCGCCTTGAGACGGAGGAATTGTCTCAGCCATATTTTCCGTACCATCATTGTAATTATCAGAATTGGGGACTCCTTGTAGAACCTGTTGATTATTCTGAGAATGATTACCTTCTTGAGCAGCAAACATCATAAATGACGGGGAAGAGTGGGTGCCGGAAATAACATCTATGTTGCTATTATTACTGGGAATAAAGCTACTATGACCAACGGTGCTAACGTTGTTGGGTCCGCTGCTTCCTCGATGATCATATGAACCCATGTCATTCATGATATGATCACCACCTAGATCATTTCCGTTTTCATGTATACCAGTGTCTATCCTCATAGCTGGATGAGTTGTTTGTTGAAGATGAATGGGTGACATCATAGAAAAGTCCATGTGCTGTCCATGGCCCATCATAGAACTGTTGTTGAGGCTGTTTATAGTATCCCTATCATTAGTTACTGGGTATTGTGCGTGGTTGTGACTACTATGCTGATGCGGATGCGCGTGGTGAAAGAATATGTCTACACTACTACTATTGTTATTATTAAGGTTATTGTTATTGCTATGAATCGAGCTATTCTTGATATTGCTGGTTGTACGCCCATAAAGATGAGTTGAAGAGGCGATTGTTGTAGGTGTGGTGCTATTGTTGACGAGACTATTACTTACACTGACATTGGTCAAAAGATGACCCATTCCTGGACTTTGCCCTGTAGTATCTACATTACTAGATGAACCAGCTAAGATACCTAAAATTTCTTCACTATCACTACTTTTTTCACTCATACTATCCAAAACACGAACTTCAATCGATTTTGCCTCCTTGATTTCATCGATCTCGATAGTGTCAATAGGATAATAGAGTACATGACCATCAACAAAGAGGCATAATTCTTTACTCTTTAATCGATTGTCATTTTTTAAATCAGGAAAAGCATTGCGAATTAATTTTTCAATCTTTTTAGAATCAGAGAAATTCCCACCAAGTATAACAGTTCGTTGTTGATTTTGGTAACTGACAGTAAATTTCACTCTCTCTGAAGTAGATTTGTTTGTCTGGTTTGGTGCTTTTCCGATGTTGTTACGGTCCAATGAAGAGGACGATCCCCCATTTGCTGTCGATGGAACAGTGTTAGTGACTGCCGAAGTCGTCGTTGTGTCATCTCTTAAAGTTGATAAAAGAGGATATTGCTGAGACATGGCACTGGGGGAATAATCTTTCAGTTCTATTTCCACGGATGATGACGATAAAGATGACGGGTCAGTACCTCCACGCCAATTAGTCATCTTGTGGATACGTCCAGCAGTGGAAGATATTTTGCTCACAATAAGAAGCTTTTCCATTATTCATGAACTTCCTACCAACAAAAAAGGATCACACAAGAAGCTCGAAGGAGCATCAAGACAACAAGAATCCTAAGATAAAATTAAGACGAAGAAGTCAAGAAGCAATTGAGGGAATTTGCTTAAGATTTTCTGGGTATTTGAGAATTTGAAAAACACTTGCCGGCAAATTTGCTGGTTTTTCGCCCAATATCGCCCCACAACAAGCATTAATTTAGTCGCATCCCACATCAGCAGGCCAATCCCAAATCAATGCAGGACAATATAAAAATAATAAATGAATGGCTGAATGAGCTGGTAGCAGTTCGACTTGTTACAATCATTGTGCGCAATTTCCGTCGTATCTCTTATCTCTTGGATGTTCCTTCTTACTATATTGAGTGTCCTTT
>JACCEA012333990.1_pt1 | contig 10418 bp, 8 predicted proteins | sample 7449851 | NCBI WGS metagenome assembly JACCEA01 (sample SAMN15323453, study PRJNA562643) | freshwater metagenome | isolation source: river surface water | place: USA:Blue River Watershed | collected 2017-08-18 | reverse complement strand
GTCACTAAATCGACAGTCACTGCAAAGTGCGGCACTGGAATAAAATTTTCGATGGTCAAATCGCGACGGACAATCAAGCCAAGCAGTGGCGTCTGCACGCGGCCGACCGACAACACGCCGTTATAACCAGATTTTTGCCCTTGAATGGTATAAGCACGCGTCATATTGATGCCGTACAACCAATCAGCGCGACTGCGCGCTAAAGCACTGGTTGAAAGCGGCACGAATTCTTTGTTTGGACGCAGCGCCTGCAACGATTTTTTCACTGCAGCCGGAGTTAAGTCACTAATTAATAGCCGTTTAACTTGAGAAGTGCGGGAAGGGCTTAACTTACAAAATGCCAGAACTTCATCGACTAATAATTGACCTTCACGGTTAATATTACAATCAAAATTTCATGAAATTATTTAAATATATGAATTTTAAAGGTTTAATTCAATTTCATGCTTTTTTGAATAATTCGAATTTAGTGCTTCTTTTCGGGTTCGCTCGTAACTCTGACGGCTTTTTCGTAAACAGCGCACGGCCACGCAAAGTAACACTTTTTAAGCTAATGGTACTGTGCCAAAAGCAAAGATTCGACATTCACTAATGCAAAACTAAAAATGACATAAAAATAAAGTATTAGTTATTTTTTCGCGTTTTGCAGGCACAAAAAACTTCCATTTCGTCCCCTAAACCAAAACTAATGTTTATAACTTGTTGAAGTCAGGCAAAAAAGCAGATAGTTTAAAATACCAATTGTAATCAAAAACGGCAGCAACTTACTGGTTCTAAGCCGTTGAAAAAATACTATTAGACACACAAATATGCTTAACAATACAGATCTCGCGGCATCAATATCCGCATACGAAGCAAGTGTTATGGTTTCAGTTCAAAAAGCAAAGCAGGTTGAATTGCCAACACCAACTTCCTTTTGCTTCTCCACTCGCGAACTTGATGAAGATAAAATCAAAGAACTCGCAGAGTTGGTAACGACCGGAAACAAGAAAAGCGAAATAGGCTCTGAGTTTATCTACTTGTTCAGGCTTTGCCCAGAAGGCTCGGTCAGCTCAGAAGATGTCATGCGGGCTTTTTTGGTCGAGCGTAATTTTCAAAAAACGAATGAATATACCGGGAAAAAGAATCTGTGTCGCGACAATGGGATATCTCCAGATTGTGGTGCTCTTTACGTCGGGCGTTCATATAGCCCCAGAGAACGATTTAAGCAGCACCTTCGGACAAGTAAATCCGGCACGTATGCGATTCACTTTTGCGCTTGGGCGTTGCAATTAGATGCTAGAGTTGAATTCTTTCTTTATCAATTCTCGGGAGAAGGAGATCGAACAATACAGCTTATAGAAGACGGATTGTGGGATCATTTAAAACCAATGCTGGGGCGGCGTGGTGAAAGGTGAATTTAACAATTCCGTCGAAAGGGACCGCCCACAAGCTGCGCCTTTAGGTTCCCTTCGCGGCTTCACCGCTACGGCGGCGCCTCACGTCAAACATTAACCATCAAGGATAGATATGAGTACGAAATCGACATCATTCGAGCTTTTTAGATATCAACTTTTGCCAATCGATAGATTTCTACAGGGCAATTTATTGACTGGAGTTGGTTCGATTGACGAACTTATATCTCGGAAGAACGAGTTTTTTTCTGAAGCCATCTCTGGGACGAAGAACTTCTCAGATAAAAGTCATGACACGATAACAAAGAAATTGTACGAAAAAGATGATTTCTTCCTCCTTAGAATTGCTCACAACAGGTCAATTCATCGTGAAACTAAAGATTTTCGCGATGAGGTCATAGATAACTGGCCATCCATATTGGTCGCAATATGGAATAATCCGGAAAAGCAGTTCATTGCAGTCCAACGCAGAACCACAGCATTCTCGTCGTGCGAGGTGGTCGTTAAAATGATTATTAATTCCTTAGCACCTCAATTGAGACATCACCACTTACGAGCGATACATGAGCCACTATTTGAAAAGAAACAATTTTGGTCACTATTGCATCAATATGAGGGCCGAATAAAATCCGTAGAGTTTGAGATAATAACGCCTAACATGGCAAACATATCTCGTTCGTTATCAGACGATCTCAAAGACTTTGCAAAAGCAACTAACTCGGCGAGAAACAAATTAAAAATCGAGTCCGATCCAGAAGCTCCACTGCATCTCGAAGAAAGCAACCGCACGTTGCAAGGCCTTGTCAGCTATAGTAGTGAAGGTGGTGGAAATATCTCGCTAAAGATCGCCGGAGTAAAAAAAACCTACAATACATCTAAAACGGTTAAAGAAATTCAGCTGGGGGATATGGAAATACAGGGTAATGCTGAAGAAGTTGCTTCGATTATTAAAGAGTTACTTAAATGATTAAACAGGTGCTTACTACATCATTTATATCGTTAGGCATTGGATTTTTAGCTGAGCTAATAAATATTTGGCTGGGCTCTATATTTCTATATCGCTTTTTTGAGTCTAATTTGGTAACAATTCTTGTGGCTTTATTGGCGGTCAATGCTGCAACAATGGGCATTGTACTAACCAAGATGCGTGACCTTATAGATAAAAATGGTAATGCTGAAGCATTTAAGAAAACAAGAAGCAATATGCTTCTATCTATAAAAGAACAAATTGGCTTAATCATACTGGCAATAATTGTTTTGTCAGTAAAGTCTGCTCCAGTTGTTCAATCAATCGAAAATCTGCCTTTACTTTTCAATTCAATAGTTACTGCCATATTTGTTTATGCGCTGCTTGTGCTATATGACACGGCGAAAGGCGTTTTGGTTATAGTGGATTTCAATGGTTAACAAGTTGCTGCACGGTAACACATAATACTACGTTCGTTTTTGTGTATGCCGCTTCGCGACATTTTCACACAAAAACGCTCTACGCAGCATGTGCCGATGAGCAAGGCATTATTTTTTAATTTTCACCACTACATACCATCAAGTCACGGGGTGATTGCAAAAATTGGTGGTTACGTGAAAGTGCAACTGGAGGTAAGCTGCCAGTGATCAGTGCGATAAATTGAGCTGACGTTTTGCAGCATTACTTTTTAGTTGTTATAAACTCATAAAAATTTAGTGCCTCTTACAAAGCATTATTAGAAAGCCAAGTCCCTGAAAAACAATACCCATCGCTTGGTTTAAACAATACCAGCTCAAAAATAATCCTACTCAACCGTGATTGTGGCAAATAGCCAGGGCGGTTGAATTGAGTCAGCTGCCAGTTTTCTATTTTAGCTCGAGTTAACAGCCGCTCTAAATTTGGTATAACCGATTCTGCTGCTTGTTCCTCTGATATTTTTCCAGCATGTAGTTTTGCTAATTGGCTTTTTAAAGCTGACCACAGCAAGCCGATAATCTGACTGACGTCATAAGAGTGCAGGGCGGTCATTAATAGGATTTCAGTTCTATCGCCGAATTCGAACGGTAACCGATGCCGCTTAAATTGATATTGTAAAAATCCTAAGCATTCGTGCGCGGAAACCTTGAGCATAAATTCTGCTAAGGCTTCATCTGGGCATTGTGATTGTTGGTCAGCCAGTGTTGCTTTCAGCATTTGTGCATATTCAAAGTAGGACGCAATGCCGTCTGGCAAGATCACTTCAAATAACCACGAAAAAATGTGCTGCGCACTTCGAAGGTTGCATATCGATAGCCACTCCGACTCGCTTAGTTCAGCACTAGGAGCAAGCAAAACCCATAACAAATGTTGATCTAAGTTCGTTGATGGTGAAAAACGATAGGGGCCGATATCTGCTAACCCATTAAAATGGGTGTAGTTCTCGTCTGTGAGCGCTTCGATAGCAGCTAACTTAATGATTGAGATTATTAATGTTTCTTTCGACGAAATGCCAGTATCTTGATTTAGCAATTTGCCAGAGCCTAAATGAGCGTTATAGTCCGTGGAATTATAAGCGCCAAATCTTGATAGTTCTATCTTTTGGATGGAACTGTTATGCGCGACCCACGACTAGAAGCTTTCGGCAAAAGAGTGCGTGAGATAAGAAAAGCAAAAAACTTGTCGCAAGAAGAGCTTGCTGCTTTGGCTTGTATCGATAGGAGCTACATGGGGCATATTGAGCGCGGCGAAAAAAATATAACTCTTACAAAAATCTATCAAGTTGCTGATGCTTTAGGGGTTCCCCCTTTTAAACTCATTGATTAGTAATATAAATACTTTGCTTCTTAAAAAATGAAGAATGAGCTTCCAATCTTTGGTGAGGCCAGTACAAATGTACTTGTGTTTCTGAAATTTCTCTCAGGAGGGATTAGATCTCATCCGAAAGAATAATTCATTATTTGCTGAGGTCCCATGCCTTAAAACAATACATGTCAGTGATTTAGCGCATGAGCGTGGCTTAAATTCCCCAAAAAGTGTGATATTGTTTTGTCCATAATTAAAAAGCTTCGCCCCTGAAGCCGCCAATGTAAATGGATTACGCATATGTCGATTAATTTCTCCCAAACCGCCGCTCTTATTTGGTCTGTCGCTGATTTGCTGCGCGGTGATTTCAAACAATCTCAATATGGCCGCATTATTTTGCCTTTTACCCTGCTTCGCCGCCTTGAATGTGTATTAGAAGCCACCAAACCGCAGGTGTTGGAAAAATACGAAACCGTAAAAGCGCTGCCTAATGAAGCGCAGGATAAGTTACTGGTTCATGCTGCCAAGCTCAGTTTTTACAACACATCAAAAATGGATTTAAATAAATTGGGTGAAACGGGTGTTGCAGGCAACTTAGAGAGTTATGTGCAATCGTTCAGCCCGAATGCGCGTGAAATTTTTGAACACTTTGATTTCTTTAATACCATCGACAAATTGGCTGAAGCTGATCTTCTGTACAAAGTGGCAAAGAGCTTTGCCAATACCGATTTGCACCCAGACGCTATCAGTAACCACGAAATGGGGTTGGTGTTTGAAGAGCTAATTCGACGCTTCGCTGAAAGTTCGAATGAAACGGCAGGGGAACATTTTACCCCACGCGATATTGTACGCCTGACTACCTCACTGGTATTCAGCCATGACGATGCAGCGCTCACCCAAGCGGGTTTAGTGCGCTCTATTTATGACCCAACAGCAGGTACGGGCGGTTTTTTATCATCAGGCATGGAGTATGTGCATGAGTTAAATGACAAAGCCTCGCTGTCGGCATTTGGGCAGGAATTGAACCCCGAGTCTTATGCCATCTGTAAAGCCGATATGCTGATTAAAGGCCAAAAGGTCGATAACATTAAGCTCGGTAATACACTGTCGAACGACCTGCTCAGAACCGAAAAATTCGACTATATGCTCTCTAACCCGCCCTTTGGTGTGGACTGGAAAAAGATTCAGAAAACCATTGATGACGAGCACAACCACAAAGGCTATGACGGGCGTTTTGGCGCGGGCTTACCTCGGGTATCAGATGGCTCATTGCTGTTTTTGCAGCACCTCATCAGCAAAATGCGCCCTACGCATGAGGGGGGTTCCCGTATCGGTATTATCCTTAATGGCTCACCACTATTTACTGGCGGTGCTGGTAGCGGAGAGAGCGAAATTCGTCGTTATATTCTGGAAAACGATTTACTGGAAGCCATTACCGCCCTGCCCACCGATATGTTTTACAACACTGGTATAGCAACCTATGTTTGGGTATTGTCGAACCATAAAGATGCAGTACGCAAAGGCAAAGTTCAGTTAATTAATGCCTCCATCAGCCAAGAAAAACCGAAAAAGAAAGGCGGTGCGGTGGGGGTTACCGAAAACGTATTTAGCGCAAATATGCGTAAATCACTGGGCAGCAAACGCAAAGAATTAACCGAAGCAGGCATTGAAACCATAGTAAAGGCCTACGGCCAGTTTGTTGAAAATGATTTTAGTAAAATCTTTGATTACCGTGCCTTTGGTTATCGCCGTATTACGGTGGAAAGGCCACTTAAACTGGCGATTTTCCCAAAAGATGCAGACAGGCTGGCCGCATTGCATTCAGACAGTTCCTGGGCATTGATGGATAGCAGTTTACAAGCTGCTATTACCGAAGCTCTGTCAAGTTTTGCAGAAGATAAGCTTTTATCGCGTGATAGTTTCCAAAAACAACTGAATGCCAAACTGAAAAACGCAGGTGACTTTAAACTTAGTGCTGTGCAGCAAAAGTTATTGCTCAAGCACCTTGCCGAGCAAGACGATGAGGCCGAGGTTTGCACCAGTAAAGGTCAGCCTGAAGCCAACCCAGATTTACGCGATAACGAAAACGTACCACTCACTGAATCTGTTGAAGACTATTTCGCCCGAGAAGTGCTGCCGCACGTACCAGACGCATGGATTGATATCAGTAAATCTGACCCTAAAGATGGTGAGGTAGGCATTGTGGGTTATGAAATTCCGTTTAGCCGCCATTTCTATGAGTATGAGCCACCACGGGCTTTGGGAGAGATTGATGAAGATTTAGATTTGGTGTCAGCCGAGATTATGGCGCTTCTGAAAGAGGTACACTCATAATGGCTCATCGTCACAAAAGGTATCCAGAGTATAATAACTCTGGTATTGAGTGGGTTGGTAAAATCCCCAAAGATTGGCTGGTCAAGCCTACTTTTTCAGTCTTTGATGCTTCTACAAAAAAAAATACAGATGGGCAAGAATCTACAGTCTTATCTTTAAGTTATGGCAACATTGTTGAGAGGGATGTCGATACAAATTTTGGTTTGCTTCCTGAATCATTTAGTACTTACCAGATAGTTAGTAGCGGTGACGTAATTCTTCGTTTAACAGATTTACAGAACGACAAGAAGAGTTTGCGGGTGGGGTTTGCTAAGCAAGAAGGTATTATTACTTCAGCTTATTTGAAATTAAAGTCAAAGCCTGCGATCAACTCTCGTTTTGCCTATAGATTACTTCATTCTTATGATACAACCAAAGTATTTTATGGAATGGGTGGGGGGCTTAGACAATCTATGAAGTTTGAAGACTTTAGACGATTGCCAATTTTGTTACCGCCTTTGGATGAGCAACTAAAAATTGCAGACTTTCTCGATTACGAAACCGCAAAAATCGATACCTTAATTGCCAAACAAGAAAAGCTAATTGAACTACTAAAAGAAAAGCGCCAAGCCGTTATATCACATGCTATCACCAAAGGTCTCAACCCTAACGCCCCAATGAAAGATTCGGGTGTTGAGTGGTTAGGTGAAGTGCCAGAGCATTGGAGGATTTCACCTTTACGAAGATTTATGGTCAAAATGGAACAAGGAAAAAGTCCAGAATGTGAGGTTTCTAAAGCTTTACCTGATCATTGGGGTGTGCTTAAGACAAGCTGTGTGAACAACGGCATTTTTAACGAAGATGAAAACAAAGCCTTACCACCTTATATCCAACCCCATAGTCAATATGAAGTTAAAGCTGGGGATATTTTAATGTCACGTGCAAGTGGGTCTATTGATTTAATAGGTTCCGTTGCAAAGGTAAAAAATACAGTTCGTGAAAAAATATTGCTCTCAGATAAAATATTCAGAATCGAACTTTCTAAGGACGTTAGTGGTGATTATTTTGTTTTTTTTATGTCAAGCTCATTTGTGAGAAATCTGATAGCCATATCAATAAGCGGGGCTGAAGGAATGGCGAACAATATAACTAAAAAAGCAATTCTTGATTTCACATTTCCACTGCCCCCAATTAATGAGCAGAATGAAATCGTTTATAGGATTGTGAAACAATTAGACATTATTAATCGACTGAATCAATCTTCTCTTACTGCTTTGGAATTACTCAAGGAAAAGAAGACATCGTTAATATCGGCAGCTGTTACAGGTAAAATTGACGTACGTGACTGGCGATCAAAACAAATTAATGCAGTGAAATAACAGATGGTTGAATGGAAGCATGAAGAAATAGATAAGGACACGGTGCTTTATAAGTACAGAACCTTCGCAAGATTTGAGAATGTCGTAGACATTATTGTTAATCGGCGTCTGTATGCCGCCTCATACGAAACAATGAACGATCCGCTTGAAGGAAGTTATGGGTTCATTAAAGATGAATATCCTGAAGATACTGAGTTGGTCAAAAAACTTGATAAAGCGATTCAAGATCAGAAATTCTGTTCTTTAAGCAAACGTTCAAACCTTGAACTAATGTGGAGTCACTATGCTGATGGGCATCGTGGTATCTGTTTTGGTGTGAAACTAAAGAACACTAAAAAAGGCGGTTTAGCCTATCAAGTTCGGTATGAGGATTTTCCAAATTTGTCTCCTATTTGCGATTCCAAAGATATCTCTTTGAGAGCGCAAAAAATATTAAGGTACAAAACGGACTGCTGGAGCTACGAAGAGGAAGTACGTTTGTTTAGCAACGAGGGGCATTTAGTGGATGTCGAGGTCGTTGAGATCATTTTAGGCAAACGCGCAGACCCTCAGCTTGTATCACTTATAAAACGTTTATCCGAACAATTTATGCCAACCGCGACAGTTATTACATTGAACACCAAGGATAGGAAAAACGATGTCTGATTTAGCTAAAGAAAAAATCTTCCAGAATGATATGTTGACCCAAATGCAGTCACATGGATGGTTAACAGGCGCATCGAACCACTACAACAAAGAACTCGGTTTATACCCAGATGATGTAATTGCGTTTATCAAAACCACGCAACCAGAGCAGTGGGACAAGCTGGCAAAAAGCTATCCAACGGATGCGGCCACTGCTGATGCTTTATTAAAGTCTTTGGAGCGCGATTTAAAAGCCAAAGGTACATTGTGGGTGCTACGCAACTTGATAAAAGACCGTGGCGCTAAGTTTAGTTTTTGTGCTTTTAAGCCTGACCACGAGTTAAACCCTGAAGCAACCCAGCGTTATCAACAGAACATTTTGCGGGTCGTGCCTGAGCTGGTGTATTCACCCAATGGTTACGATGGGCGAATTGATTTAACGCTATTTGTAAACGGTATTCCTGTTGCCACCTGTGAGCTGAAAAGTGAATTTAAGCAGGCACTTAATAACGCAAAAATTCAGTATATGAAAGACAGGCAGCCAAAGGACCCAATCACCAAAAAGGCCGAGCCATTACTTACTTTTAAGCGCGGTGCTTTAGTACATTTTGCGGTGAGCCAGTACAACGTGGCTATGACCACTTGTCTGGCAGGCAATAAAACCTTTTTTCTACCGTTTGACCGAGGCACAGCTGAAGGTGGTGCGGGTAATGATGTACCTGAAGATGATTCGTATGCCACGTCCTATTTGTGGAATGAGATTTTCCAGAAAGATAATTTATTGCTGATTTTGGGCCGTTATATTCATCTGGAAGTGAAAGATGTAGAGCAGTTGGATGGCAGCATTAAAACCAAAGAAACGTTGATTTTCCCTCGTTATCACCAGTGGGCTGTGGTGTCTAAACTACTGAAAACCGTGGATACGGAAGGCACAGGCGAAAAGTATTTAATTCAGCATAGTGCAGGATCGGGTAAATCGAATTCTATTGCGTGGCTGTCGCATCAACTGGCGTCCAAACATTATCTTATTAACCACCCTGAGTTACAAAAACAGGCGGGTGATAAGGTATTTGATTCGGTGATTGTGATCACTGACCGCACTGTACTTGATAGCCAATTGCAGGACACGATTTACCAGTTTGACCATAACGAAGGCATGATTGCCCGAGTGAACAAAGATGAGGCGCAAGGTTCAAAGTCCAGCCAATTAGCCAGTGAGTTAAAAGCCAGCACCTCTATTATCATCGTCACCATTCAAACATTTCCGTTTGTGCTGGACGCTATTCGTAAAGACTCCACTCTGTCAGGGCGCAGTTTTGCCGTTATTGCTGATGAAGCGCATTCCAGTCAGACAGGCACCACAGCACGTAAATTACGTGAAGTGTTAATGGCAGAGCAATTAGATGGCGAAGACGATTTAGACAGCGAAGATATCCTGCAACTGACACTAGAGGCCCGTAAGGGGTCGCGCAATATCAGTTATTTCGCGTTTACCGCTACCCCGAAAGCCAAAACATTGGAACTGTTTGGTCGCAGGCCAGATATGACTATACCTGCCAGTGATAGCAATAAACCGCTGCCCTTTCATGTGTACTCCATGCGTCAGGCAATTGAAGAGGGCTTTATTCTGGATGTGCTGAAAAACTATACCAGTTATCGGGTGGCCTATCAGTTGGCACATAAAGCCCCTGAAGCTGATAAAGAAGTGGATAGCAAAAAAGCCGCATCTAAAATGGCAAAATGGGTCCGCCTGCACCCGCACAATATCGCGCAAAAAGTCGAAACCATTATCGAACATTTTAATGCCAAGATTAAACACTTGCTGGGCGGTGAGGCCAAAGCAATGGTGGTGACGTCCAGTCGTTTAGAGGCTGTGCGTTATAAACTGGCCTTTGAAAAGTATGTGCACAACAAGGGCTACCAAGGCATAAACGCTATGGTGGCGTTTTCAGGCGAAGT
>JACCEA010598599.1_pt1 | contig 10418 bp, 9 predicted proteins | sample 7449851 | NCBI WGS metagenome assembly JACCEA01 (sample SAMN15323453, study PRJNA562643) | freshwater metagenome | isolation source: river surface water | place: USA:Blue River Watershed | collected 2017-08-18 | reverse complement strand
GGCTTTAGTAAGGGTCACCGTATTTGTTACCTGAGTCTCGCCCTTTGCAACTGCATTTTCTTTTTCAACTTTTGTTGAGCAGGCAGCTAATATTAAAATAGATGCAGGTAAAATAGATATTGTTTTCATATAAATGACTTGTAATTATTGTATTGTATTTAATTTTTCTAGTTCAAAAGCAGCATTGTTGTATTGTGCAACTTCCATATAATAATTGGCACGCGTTTGTATAGACTGATTCATAAGCATCACCCAGTCTAAATAGTTGATATCGCCCGCTGTTAATTTTTGAGTAGCTGATTGCATAAGTAATGCAGCACCTGGTAGTCCTTTTTTGTGATAACCATCGATTGCTTTTTTATATTGAATATAAAGCGCCGTAGCCTCTTGCACTTGTTGCTGCAGCTCCTGCTTTACAGCCGTTTCCTCTAATTTCTTTTGCTTCACTAAAATGGAACCAGCGCTGATTCTTGCTTTTTGTGCTGCCGAAAAAATGGGAACCATTAATCCAACACTTACTGTTCCAAAACGATCAGAAGATCCAAAGTATTTATCGGCAGTTTGCGAAATAGCCTGCCATCCATTGATAGTCATTGAGCTATAGCCTAGTAAAAAAGAAGGATTTAATTTACTCTTTTCTACTGCCACTAATTTTTCTGATAAATCAATTTGCTGCCGCTGTAATTGTACCAAAGGTGCTGACTCAATAAGTGCAATATTTGACAACACTACTCCATCATACACAATACTGGTACTATATGGCTGTACTTTACTCGAAGTATTTACAGTTCGGTTAAACTGATCCACCGCAATATTTTTTGCTGCCCTTAACTGCCCCAGCTGATTTTGTATTTGCAATAGTTGATTTTCTGCAGTAACAAGTTCCAAAACATCAGAAGCACCGCTTGACAACCTTTCTTTAGCACGCGCTAAAAATGCATTATAAAAACTATCTGCAGATGTTAATAGCTGCAGCTGCTGCTCCATTAATAAAATATGATAATACTGCTGCTTTACAAGCCTCGTTAACTCCTGCGTCCTAATGAGTTGCGATGTTTGTGCGATTTGAGTAACTAGCTTATTAGCAGCGGCTTGGTTTTTATATACCGCAGGAAATTGCAAACTCTGAGAAACACCAAAACGGTTGTCTGTTTGAAAACTATTGAGCTTTCCATAACCAAAGTCAAATACGGTTTTATCAATTTCGGTACTCGTCTTTTCCATCGCATGGGCGTAATCAACTTGCAAATTACCTGCATTATACTGTGCATTGTTTTTAATAGCACTATCAATGGCAGCATTTAGCTGTATACTTACTTGCGATTGGGCAGAAAACCCAATAAGCAAAGCACCAAGCATTACAATTAATTTTTTGCCTTTCAAATATTTCGTTCCCATTTCAAAAAGTATATACATAACTGGTAAAACAAATAGGGTTAATAAGGTAGAAAGAATAAGCCCACCAATCACTACAGTGGCAAGTGGCTTTTGCACTTCACCGCCGGCGCCTGTACTTATAGCCATTGGAATAAACCCTAGCGATGGAACAAGCGCCGTCATGAGTACGGCCCTCATTTTTGATTTAGTAGCATGAATCACAATGCGCTTAACGTCATGCCAGCCTTCTGCCCTGAGTCTATTAAATTCAGAAACCAATAGTATTCCATTTAATACTGCTACGCCAAACAGTGCAATAAAGCCCACACCTGCAGAAATGCTAAAAGGCATATCCCTTATCCAAAGTGCAAAAATGCCACCCATTGCAGAGAGTGGAATGGCCGTATAAATAAGTAGCCCTTGCTTAACAGAACCAAAAGCAAAATACAAAAGTAAAAATATCAACAACAAAGCCACAGGCACTACAATGGCTAGTCGCTCTTTAGCAGCTGTCATATTTTCGAAAGAACCACCATAAACAATGGTGTACCCTTTGGGTAAATTTAGTTGCGCTTCTACTTTTTGTTGCAACGTTTTAACAATCGTTTGAACGTCTTTTCCAGCCACATTAAAGCCTACTATAATTCTTCTTTTTGTATTTTCTCTTTGTATTTGATTGACCCCTTCAATTTCTGTAATAGACGCTACATACGCTAGCGGAATTTGCGTGCCTTGCGCTGTTGAAATTTGAAGCGCTGCAATATCTTCCATGTTTTTTCGCGCACTATCTGAAAGTCTAACCACCATGTCAAAACGTTTTTCCTCTTCATACACCTGACCTGTAACCTGACCTGCAAATGCGGTATTGACTACTCTATTTACATCTGACACATGCACCCCATATTTAGCCATGGCATCTCTATTGTATTTCACAACAACCTGTGGCATACCCGTTACTTGTTCTTCATAAATATCAACAGCACCATCAACGGATTGCACAATCGAATGTAACCTAGATGCGTAAACGGCTAACGAATCTAAATTCTCACCAAAAATCTTACAAACAACGTCCTGTCTTGCGCCAGTCATGAGTTCATTAAAACGCATTTGCACGGGGTATTGAAAACCCACCGTGATGCCAGGAACCTGTTCTAAAACGGCGGTCATTTTTTCAGAGAGTTCTGGAAAAGTTTTGGCCGAAGTCCATTCTTTTTTATCCTTCAAAATTACCATCATGTCACCTGCTTCAAAAGGCATAGGGTCGGTAGGGATTTCTGCACTACCAATTTTTGTAACCACTTTTGTGATTTCTGGAAAGTTGGCCAACAAAAGTTTAACAGCCTCCTGCGTAGAGGCAATTGAACTATTTAAATTACTACCTGTTAAAAGGCGCGTTTCCACTGCAAAATCACCTTCTTCGAGGGATGGCATAAATTCTCCCCCCATTCTCGATAACAAAAGCACTGCAACACCAAACAATATAACTGTTGTGCCAATTACCAGTTTAGGAATCCCCAATACTTTTTGTAAAATGGGCTGGTACTTTCTTTCTATAAAGGCGATGAGTTGATCGGTCCATGTTTTTTTATGATTCAGCTTTTTATTGAGCACGAGCGCCGCCATCATAGGCACATAGGTAATGGATAAAATAAATGCGCCGATAATTGCAAAAGCAACTGTGAAAGCCATTGGCTTAAACATTTTACCTTCAATACCCTGTAGCGATAAAATAGGTAGGTACACAATTAAAATAATGATTTGACTAAACACTGCTGATTTAATCATTGATCCTGTACTAGACCCTACTTCATCATCCATTTCTTTTTGACCAATAGAAGATAATCCCCTAAAATGTTTTGCATGTGCAAAGCGGTGCAGTATGGCTTCAACTACAATAACCGACCCATCCACAATGAGCCCAAAATCAATGGCACCAAGTGACATTAGATTACCGCCAACCCCAAAATAATTCATTAAAATAATGGCAAATAACATCGAAAGCGGAATCACTGATGATACAATGAGTCCAGCTCTAATATTACCAAGGAAAAACACCAATACAAATACTACAATCAGTGCGCCTTCAATTAAATTGGTTTGTACGGTACTAATGGCATTGTTCACCATTTTTGTACGGTCTAAAAACGGTTCAATCACCACACCTTCAGGAAGCATTTTTTGAATTTCTGCAACCCTTGCTTTTACCCGCTTAATCACTTCCGATGAATTAGCCCCTTTTAACATCATAACTACCGCACCCGCTACTTCACCATCTGCATTATAGGTCATGGCACCATACCTAATAGCAGCGCCGTATTGAACGGTTGCAACATCACGTATGAGCAGTGGTGTACCGCCATCTAATGATTTCACCACTACTTTTTCAATATCCTCAATACTTCCGGTTAAACCTTCTGTTCTGATATATAAAACAGTAGGCCCTTTTTCGATATAAGCACCACCCGTATTTTGATTGTTTTTTTCAAGTGCTTCAAAAACATCACCGATGGTAATACCCATCGACTTTAATTTCTCCTGCTTAACAGCAATTTCATATTGCTTTAACTTCCCGCCAAAACTGGATACTTCTGCAACACCAGGCGTTCCTAACAATTGTCTTCTAACAATCCAGTCCTGAATGGTTCGAAGCTCCATAGGACCATAGGTATTTTCGAATCCTTTTAAAGGCCTAACAACATACTGAAATATTTCTCCAAGCCCCGTTGAAACTGGCGCAAGTTCTGGAGCACCCACGCCTTCAGGGATTTCTTGTTTTACTTTTTGAAGTTGTTCTGTAATTTGTTGACGCGCCCAATAAATATCGGTTTCATCATTAAAAACAATGGTTACAAGTGATAATCCAAATCTGGAAAAACTTCTAATTTGCTTAAGACCTGGAATACTACTACAAGACTGCTCAATTGGAAATGTCACCAGCCTTTCAATATCTGGTGCCCCAAGTGAAGGTGACACCGTAATAACTTGCACTTGATTGTCTGTAATATCTGGAACAGCATCAATAGGAAGCCTTGTTACTTCATAACTGCCCCAACCAACAAGTGCGATTATAAATAAACCAATAATTAATTTATTGGCTATAGAAAAATCAATGATTTTCTTTAGCATCTGCGCTATAATTATGTCAAAAAAAATAAATAGAAAAGGGTGCGTTCATAAACGCAAAAGACATTAGGCCCTAGGAGGTCTAAATAAAGAGCCGAGCGCAATATTAGAAAGTGAGTTGGACTGCATGACAGGCCAACTGCTGCGGTTAATATTCACAAATATTTTTGGAATCTCGTATTTAAATACAGAAAAAACAACGGTGTTTTGCATTTGAAAATGAGCCGACTTAAATGGTAAATTTTGGTCTTTTTGCTCATCGGTTGCATCACCATCATCACCCACATAATGCATGTACATAAAACTTAACAGGGATAAACTCCCATTGCCAAGCTTGTGTTCCATGTAATGCTCAATCAATAAAGGCATTTTTAGGAGCTGATTAAGCTCCGTAGCACCTAGTAAATAGATGGCTAAAAATATATAGGCTGCCCTTTTTTTCACCTTTTAAAGATATAAAAAAAAGAGCAGCCTACTATAGATTGTTGTTACTTTTTGAAGGCATTCAAAAACAGCCATTCTCCCCCAAGCATCCAGCTTGTTTGTGCCATACGGCTCATACTAGACTGTAAATTATAGCGGTATGCCAGATTAATCTTGAGCTTACTTTTAAAAATAAGCTGCATGCTAGGCGCTAAATCAAGGTAGCTCTTGCTTGTTCCAGGGATTGATTGACCGAGCAGCTCTGCGTAAATATTAAAGTTGGTTTGGTCGTAACTCGTATATTTTTTGGGAAATATTAGATGCCCAAAAGACAATGAATAATTGATTGCCGAAGCTTTGTTACCCATTAAGAGTTGGTGCGCTTTGCTATCTCCATTAATGCTTGCATAGCCAATGGTAGAGGATATCGCTAGCTTGTGCAAGAGTTGTGTAAAAACCAAACCTACTTGATTACCTGATTGATCTCCTTGCAAGTTGATTTCTTGATACATAGGTTTTGTATTGCTATGTGCTATTTCTGCAAAAGCAGCCATTCTAAAATGGCTATACATACCATCTGCACTAAAAAAACGATACTTGCCATATGCCCTGATACTCTCTAAACCAAAAGGCGTATTGTTAAGTGCGCCATAGGTTGCGGACCCATGGATCATTAAGTTTTTACTTGCACCAAACATTAGCTCTGTAGCATGTCTTGTACTAGATGAAGCGCCCTGATCAAAAAATTTAGCGCTCTGCTTTACAGCAATTGAATTAGCAGGCATATTACTTGCTGGCTCAGTATAAACATAAAGCTCTTGCGCCCCTACCTCAACCCCTGTAATCAACAACAAAAAGAAATACAATTTTTTCATGTTTCTTTATTTAAGGGCTACTAAATATGTTTTAGCAGACATATCTGAATTTGAACCTGCCGGTATTTTTTTAAAATCTTTAGGGAGCATATACTGCTTGCCTATCAATTGCAATTTTTTACTTCCGTGCAAAGTAGCAGGTGGCGTTCCCATAATTTTATACTGAATACCATCGAGGGTTAGTAACCCGTTTTTATCTACGATTTGCTTATTGAAATTAACAACCACCGTTAGGTTGGCCACCGAAAATCCGGCATCCACAACTGCCTTTGCAATTTGATCAAACTGGGGCGTTGCATCACTGTTAAACCGAATGTCGTAGGTAGATGCTTCGATGTTTACAAGCACCGTATCAACAAAGGAAATGGCCGAAACCGCTTTGTATATGGCTTTGGAGCACATGGCACATGTTAATCCACTAGCTTGCAAATTTACTTTTTGCACTTGTGCACTGGCACCAATAGCCCAAATACAAGCGATCAATAAAAATACTTTTTTCATACTTTATAGTTGATGAATGATTAATTTTTTTTAGCCGCTTTACGCTCGTACTGGCAACATTCTGGAAGCTCGTTGTAGACTGCATCCGGGGCTGTTACATCTTTGGTATCGTAACCAACGCTAGCAATTTTTTCTTGAATTTTTGCATTGCTAGTAGCCGATTCCAAATAAGTAATTTTGAGCATCTTTGTTGTCTTATTCCAAACAGCTGTTGTAGCACCTGCATCCTTAGCCGCTTTTTCGATGGTTGTTTTACACATACCACAATTACCCCAGATTTTAACGGTTTCAGTTTTTGGAGCAGATTTAGTTTGAGCAATCACTACAGTTGTAGTTAAGATAATAGACAAGATAGACGCGATAATGAATTTGATTTTCATACAATTAATTTTTTAAAATAATAAATAAGTTGAGCCATGCACGTAACATGGCAATAAAGAAAAGAATTAAAAATAAAAGGACAGGAAGGTCTAAATCAAAAACACGCCAATACGCTTATACGTATCCTGTTCATTTAAATTGGGTGGTAACTTTTTAAGGTATTGATTTGCCGTGTATGTGTATGTATACAATACAGACTCCACATAAAACTGTGGTATAACCGCCTCAATAAAATTTGCGAATACAATAGTAGAGGTTGTTGACTTATGTGAGTCTTCTAGTTTAACAACATCTATTTTAGAATGGCAGCACTTATTTTTTTTAGTGCTATCAATGCGCATGCCACAAATGCATTTTTTTACCTCCGAACGACCTAGCTCAATAGAACTGAGCTTTCCCATACAGTAATGGCTATTCATTACAAACCCAGTAGACATCACTAGGTAAATAAGTGCAATAAATAGGGTTAAGAGGCGCTTCATGAATACAAAGCTACAATAGTTTAATTAATAAAGTTCCACCAGATTCCAATACGGGTCCAAAGCGTGGTATTTGGGTATAAAGCCGTCATAAAATTAGGCTTGCTAAATGAAAATCCGTTGGCCGTATTAAGGCTATTTAGGTTTTCGAACCTGATAAACCCTTTTAAACGCTTGATTCTGAAATGAAAGTAAGCATGAATATCGGGCCTATTAGAAAGCTGCTGGCTGTTCTGATAAAAATAGGCGCCCAAAAAAGGAGAATATCCATCAGCGTTGTAAGCTGTAAAATACTGCACTTCCAGGCCTGTAGAAACGTCTAGGTTGGTGAAAAAGTTACCTTCAAATGCAAGTCTATTTCTAGTATAAAAACTAGGCACATTAACAGGACCCGTTCCTACTTTTTGTTGCACATGCATTTCTGAATACCAGTTCCAATGACCTTTTAAATGCCACTTTTTTTGAAGCGACAATTGTAATAAATTAAACAAGCCAGGGGATTGTTTTGCGGAAAAGAATCCGTCAAAATACATATAATTACTAATGCCGTAATAGTTTGCTGAAAATGAAAAATTCCTGTTAGGCTTTTCATATTTTGCCATTAACTGAATACTATTTTCTTTGCTAAAATTTGTGCTGGCATTGATTTTAAAACTACTGGCAGGATCTAATAGAAATGCAGGAGACCTATTAACGTTATTAAACCCAAGTGTTAAATAACCAGCTTTGGCGCCTAAATAACGCTGCAAATAAACTGCCGCATCATAATCGCCCGCATTGTGTCCATTCAAATACAAATTGGCATGCGCATCAATATCCCAGATTTTATTTTTAGACCTATTCTTATAGGCCCCTACTGCGTATATATTATATAAAGAAGCCGTTCCAATGGTATCAAAAGTTCCTTTCAGTGCCTGATACGCTATACCCGTTTTTAAATATTGGCTTTGGTTGTTTTTATCCGGGAATGTAAGAATACTAAACTCATTGGTGATATCCTGCCAGCTATCTTTAAAGTTGATAGACTTAGAGGACGTAAGGGGCTTATTAAAATACAAACGGTACTTACTAGAATCTACGTAGGTATCTAAAAACTGATACGCATTGGACGCTACAGATAATGTATGTTGAAGCCTTAACCTTGGATAAAAAATTCGGTAGGTAACAGAATCCACAACGCTAGAGTCTTTTTTTCCGAGATCATATTGTTGCCTGATTACAAATTGAGAACCTGTATAAATGTTTCCGGTAGACACATTGGTGTTAAATGGATTTCGTGACGCCGCCGCAGACCTGCCTAGCCTTGTTTCTAATTCGTAAGGATCATTGAGCGATAAGCTATCGAGCTTACCCGGGCTTTGCAATCCTCCGTTTTCGGAAGACGCATTTTTATTGGATAAGAAAACAAAAAAGAGCTCGTATTTGCGGTTGTTAGATTTGAAATGACTGGTAAACCTTAAGTTGTTTACATTGGCATTCTGATTTTTTACTGCCCCCGGTGAATTACTAAAACGGTATTGCAGAGAAAAATTAAAATTGTCTTTTTTATTTTGCGTGTGTAGGAAATCTACCACTTGTTCGGCCTTAGCGCCCAAAATAAAAGCTAGTTCTGTAAAGGGTCTGGTGGTTTCGTAAAACCTAGTATTCTCTAATGAATAATTATAATTATCATATCCATGAAAACCTGCATTGAATCCAGCTTTCATGTAAGGATTAAAAAGTAAAGACTGTGTTGCAGTTCCTAAATTACCCAAAGAACGCACCGAATATGGGAGTGGAAAATATCTACTAAAATCATTGATAGAACTATCCAGCGTTCTTAATTTGGTAGAATCAAAATGCTTATAAAAAATGGTGATTGAATCGGCTAAACTATTACGGGTTTGTAAAGAATCATTTTTACCCGCGCTATTTTTTATGGGCCTACCCTGACGGTCGTAGGTAACAGCGCCTGCTCCTGGCCTACCACCTCTTATTTGCGGCCTATCATCAGATTGGGCCGCAACCAACTGCACCAAACAGTAGCTTACAAAAAATAAACAATAGCGCTTAAAGAGCATTATAATTGCTTAACTAATTCTTTAAATAATAAAGTAAGCTTTGGCTCAGCAGCTGTTGCTGCCTCCAATACTTCTTGGTGTGTAATAATATTGTCTTCTTCGCGAATTCCTAAATCGGTAATCACGCTAATTGCAAATACTTTCATGCCGCCATGCACCGCTACAATGGTTTCCTGAACGGTACTCATACCCACAGCATCACCGCCTACCGCAAGAATTAATTTATACTCGGCTCTGGTTTCAAATGTAGGGCCTGTTACACCTAAATAAACACCTTCATGCACTTTAATATTATTAGCAGCTGCAATATTTTTAACTTTTGCAATTAATGATTTAGCATAAGGTTCGCTCATATCAGGAAAGCGTGTACCTAAAGCCTCTTCATTTTTACCAAGTAGTGGATTGATGGTAAAGAGACTAATATGATCATTGATGATCATTAAATCACCTACTTTGAAATTACTATTCACCCCACCTGCTGCATTAGATAGTAGTAATGTTTCTACGCCTAACGCACGCATCACTCTTACTGGATATGAAACTTGCTGCGGTGTGTAGCCTTCATAAAAATGAAAACGGCCGGACATTACCCAAACTTTAACCCCCTCTAGTGTACCAAAAATTAATCGGCCTTTATGTCCTTCGACAGTACTAACTGGAAAATGAGGAATTTCTTCGTATGGAATTTCAAATTCAGCAACAATTTCTGAAGCTAGATTTCCGAGTCCACTACCTAAAATTATACCAATGGCAGCCTGCTCTTTTACCTTCGATTGTATATAGGTTTTTGTTTCTTGTAACTGTTGAAGTATCGTTGACATATGCACTTTTTAGAGACTACAAATATAGTTAAGCTAGGGCAAAGAAAAAGGCCATTTCGCGGTTAGCGAAATGGCCTATAATTGGTTAAGCTTGTTTTAGTAATTAACTTAAACGTTTAACGTTAACTGCGTTAGGACCTTTACGGCCTTCTTGCACGTCAAAAATAACCTTGTCATTCGCCTCGATTTGGTCAATCAAGCCGTTAGCATGTACGAAAGTTTCTTTGCTTGAATTGTCATGCTTGATGAATCCAAAACCTTTTTCCTCGTTGAAGAACTTTACAGTTCCTTGAATTTGTGTGTCCATTTGTAAATTTGTAAATTGTAATTAAAGTGCAAAAGTACGCATAAATAGCCCCCCTTCCAATTAATACTTGT
>JACCEA010800190.1_pt1 | contig 10423 bp, 10 predicted proteins | sample 7449851 | NCBI WGS metagenome assembly JACCEA01 (sample SAMN15323453, study PRJNA562643) | freshwater metagenome | isolation source: river surface water | place: USA:Blue River Watershed | collected 2017-08-18 | reverse complement strand
GAAGCATCTGCCGCTTCAATCATACTGAACAAACGTTCATCAGCAATAGTTGGAAAACGGTTTTTAATTGCAAGAGTTAACTTAGCGATTTGAATTGATTTCATGGTAGGGTCCTTTATATAGGTTTAATTGGTTTAGGGTAATACGAGAGAGAGTTTCCTCTCTCCATTAAATCTTTTTTGAATCTTTAGGACGAGTTAATCCACTGCGTTACTTAACGCAAACTGGATAACCGAACAACGCTAAACAACTGCCGCCGCAATACGGGCACGACGGTGCGTTGTTGCGATAGTATCTAGACATCGCATCTCCTTAGAATGGAGGTTAATCGGAACTACCGTAAGTATACTTCTTTAGTATCCTCACCTTTGTACTATGTATCTGAAAAAATCTATAATCAAGTTGAAACGGAGATTACTTTAATGTTTCAGCTATCTCTCTAGACTCAATACCAGACACTTCTTTAAAACGTCGTTTAAATTTACCTGCGGCTGCAGTAGACACGCCGTGATTACATATGAGATCTTCAAATCCATGTTCTGCGATTTGACGGACAGTAGTATAATTGTAACGTGCGATGACATCTGCCCATGTTCTGGTGTTGGCAAAGCCTAAGTCTAGTAAAGTTCTGGTTAGGCGCGCGGGTTCATGAACTCTATCAATAATCTGAACGTAACCACTACCTTCTAAAGCCAATTCAAATAACTCAAGTCTCTCATCACTAACATTGTAAGTGAGTTCAATATCCTCAATAGAACCATCTGGTCCAAACACATTGATGGCACCACGTTGTTTAGCGCCCTTAGCGGCCTGTTTAAGGACCACTGGAACGCTTCGGAATACTACGGGTCCATTGTGGATCGGATGGCGCGTAGTGAACCATACGATGGCTTCTGAGGTTTGATTAGGATTAGAGTTGTAGTCTACCAGTATACGATACTGTAATCCAGCTTCTTTAATTTGTTTCAGATTGGTAGTTAATATGAATTTAGCCATTGGTGTTTTCCTTTAAGTTTATTTGTTCTTTTGGATTAATTTAAAATGTTCTTTTACTGCTTCGCCTAAGATAATGCGACAACGTTCTTTAAAATTACGAACCAAGAAACGCGGGATATTGAATTCACTTTCTAGATATTCGTTAGGTACATTGTAAAGATCACGTATCGTGATTAAATTCATTTTCTGAAATACTACTACCCACTGCTGTGGCCATGAAACACCCATTGCTGTTAATGTACGAATAACAGTTAAATTGTTTCTAGGTACATCAAAATAAGGTACGTAACTTGTATCACGTAAAATGTGTTCGACGATATGTAATGTGTTAATATTTAAATCAAATTTAAAACCAAGCTTGGTTAGTTTCGCTTTTGGTTCTTTACCTTTGTCATCAAGAGTTTTCATTGTTTGACTCTTGATAGAGATAGAAGCACCTGTTAATGGTCTGGTAGTAAATATCCAAAGCCGATAAGTTGAATCAAAACCTTTTCGTGTTTGAATGTCTACATTCATTCGATAATCTACATTAGCTTTACGTAACTGATTTGCTGTTACGTAGATACTGAAATAAGCCATGATAATATTTCCTTTACTAGTTAAAAAACATACATAAACTCTACCCATCCCACTTAAGGGAGGGTAGAGTCGTTTTGATGTTTACTTAAATAAATCAAGAGAGTCTAGCCACTTATCAAAGTCATCACTCTTAACGATTGATGGCGATATTTCAACATAAGTCACCTTTGGCAATCTCAGTTAAATCCTTCAATGTATCGCTATCCATTTAAACCTCATAGATTAATTATATTACAAAAATATTACTGGTTTTAATAACCGTAGCTTTCGTTTGACATTACTCTAATCCTTTCAATCTTTGAAACTGTAATTCATGTTGGTCAAAATAATCATTCATTGTAACATAACTGTTTTCTATTTCTACGCTAGTTCCGTTATAGCGCAGTAATGTAATACAGTCTGACATGTCTTTAAAAGTTTTCATTCTAAAGTTTTCATCTACGTAATGTTTCCAGATGAAGTCTACACATTCTTGTGGACTATGAAAAGACTTAACATGTTTGCCTTGGTATAAAGCTAGCCTGTATCCGTCTTCAATGTAAACTACTACATTGTGATTGTTTATAAACAGGAATTTTCTATCTCGGTAGTATTTAGGCTTCTCGGAGTTATCTACTACTGTTTGATAAAAGAAATCAACTAAGTCAGATTTAAAGTTATTATCTAAATCCCTCTTAGCTGTTTTGTAATCCCTGTCATCCCCAATTGACATTAGTTCTGTTGAGATACCAATAGTAGTCAGTATACCCTCATCAGGTAATCCCACTACTGTATTCGAAAATCTATCGCATACAACCATTTGGAATCCTATTCTATTTTTGGTTGGTAACATCATAGAATTCCTGAATTATTATTTTTAGTAATAATCTTTTTTAATGATTTTTTACATATATATGAGTCTTGAAGGGGGGAGACCTACAGAGGGGGGTTTTATGTTATACATATTAAATATATTAATAAGGGAAAATATAAATAGCTATATTTACACTAACATAAATACCTATTACAGAGACAGAGAGAAGGATAGATAAACCATCTATTACTAACTGAAGATATTTAATAAATTAAATAATCAATTAGTAACAGAGTGATTGAGAGAAAGAGAAATTGCTATTTCAATTATAGATATAACCTATACTAAAAATTTTCTCGAAAAATTGAATTTAGTTACCTAACAAGAAATTAACAGCTTTGATGATATTCTCGTTTTCCATTACGTGGCCTTCGTACGGATGTTCTTTGCCTTTGTCATTAAAGAAACCAGATGTCTCAGCAATACTAAATGTTTTGGTTTGATTTGACAGGAAGTAATGTCCTTCACCATTTTCATTTTCATATGCTTCTACAGTAGTGGTTACTTTAATTTCAACAACATAGCGTTTGTCTTTTACGCAATCCAAATAAATAGCAGCTTCTTTTGGACAGCCCTTCAATGCCTTAGGACTGATTTTGAAATTGAAAGTCTTAGTATCAATGTAAGTAGGGACATTGATTTCTACTGCTTCTCTTTCGTGTGATAAAACATAACCGATATGATCATAAATGGTTTTTGCTTGATAAGCCTTTTTCTTAACGGTACCTCGAATGAAATCAGAACCACCATAAGAAGCGACAGAACATGATTCTTTATCGTCGATGTATTTTTGTAATTCATCTAGTTCTTGGTAGGCGTCTTTTAATCCTGAGTCAAAGCGTTCCGCTTCTTTCTCTAGTAAATTAAATAATTCTCTTTCGATTCCATCTACAGTCGGGGCTTCAGAGTCATATACGGTGAAATTGTTCATTTGATATTTCCTTTTGGTTAATTTAGTTTGGTTAAGAGCAAATCAAAACTATTGTTCCAATTATCAGAAACAATAGTACAGAAAAGATTATCGGCCCAGAGAATTCTTCTAGTAGTGTTACAGGTACTGGACGTTTGACTGAAAGAGCGATTCTGTGATAGGGACTGAGTTCCTTAGGATCTCTCAATTTTACTTCTAGCTGATTCTTTTGTTTCACTAATGATTTCCTATCTAGGTTGGTTTGCTTCACTTGTATGTTATATGTTTGATTATATTTATAATCACAGAGCGCTCTAGACGAGCGTTTGACTGCTTGGACAGGCAAACTATCATCCTCACTACCGTTCGTTCATCTACGCATCTCCTAGACGCCTTTAAATCGATTCTATGCTTGTAATCTGAGATGCATTTACGAAGTCATGCTTTTTTAAAATAAAAAATTTATTATTCTGTCGATAGACAATAGCACTGGCTCTAGCCATAGTGCAAGTCATCCATTTCATTCCCTTGAGTACGTTAGTACTCTCTCGTAAAAACACAATTTGATTACTTTACGCTAAATGTGAAGGCGCAGCCGTAACGTTATGCAAAGTAATCAAAGTGTAAATTAAAACAACTTAAGAACCTAGCTGGCTACCACCAGCTAGTATTCTCTTATTTTTAAAAATCAAGATTTCGCCCTTAAAGGGATACCTCCTAGGATATACTCTGTATATAAATCGTTATCAGTTTACCTAAACGATATTTACATTATCCAAACTGTAACTAGTAGAATAATTTCATAGTAGGAATATTATACTAAACAAATCAATATTCATACATCAATTATTGATCAAATTTGAATATTTATTTTACATTAAAGATAAACTTTACTCTAATCAGATTACTAATTATTCTACGTAAGATTTATATAAATGAGAAAAATTAACTTTTGATATTTTCTAACTATCAATAATTACGAGAACGAACAAGAAATAAAAAAGTCTATTATTTTAATTACAGATATAATAGAGAATAAATAGAAAAATTAAATTTAGTGAAAAATACCACTACCTTCCCTCAAAAGAGAGAAAGTAGTGAAGATAATTTTATTCTTAAAGACTATGTATTTTTACGATATTTGTACTGTGACGTCTAAAGTATTTTTGATAGTCAAAATCAACACTGTTAGTAATAGCAATGTGACTAAACTGTTTCGATGTAATTACTTCTAATTCATCTTCAACAGAAAACAAAGTACCAATACTGCTACCAGGTCGACTGACATAACTGTAAAGATATTTGATTCTACCTTTTACTTCAAATTCAGGTTTACCTTCAAATCCAGCAATGTTAGTAATATCCAAATGTACATTAACATTTACCAAGTGAACATGTTGATCTTTTGCATCTACGTTCTCTAAGTCCTTAAGAGTGGCTAATTCAACACAATTGTTTTTACTGACTTCGATGTGGCTTCCAGCAATGATGTCACCGTATACTTCAGCATCTGCATTCATTGAGAATGTAACACCGATATTGGCTTCAGCTAAACGCATTAAACCGTTAATGGATTTAACTACCGGTAAGAATACAGTCTTGTTAGTGTAATATGAAAGACCATGTGGTGCCAGTCCATTCTTTTCTTTCTTATCACGTAAAACATCCAACACCAAAACATTGTGTTTCATTCGGGCTAAATCAATATCGCTCCCGTATGCATTAGCAATATTTCTCTTAGCGTAACCTAGTTTTCCTTCAGCCATTTTTACTTTTCCTTTAGTTTAGTTTGAGATATTACATTTAATTCGCTACTACCGCGTCAAAGGCAATATTGTCTTTGAACTTGTAATCGTATTCTCCTATGATGATTTGGTCGTTTACAAAGTTTACTTTCTTCCGTAAGTTAGAAGTGATCACCAGAAGCTCTACAGGCGTGTTTAAGCCCTTCAGGGTAGTACCACCAAACAACTCACCTAAAAGTAGCTGTACGGTGCCCGTAGGTAGTCCCATGATCGTGTTTAGATAGTTGAAGACATTGATCGCAATATCTTCATTGTCGTCAATGAAAGTGTCTAAAGTCAAACGTACATCAGCCAATTGTTTATCAGAGTCAGGATAACGTTTCTCAAAGTTCTCAATAGATGAGACAATTCGTTCGTAATCATAAACGCCATTACCACGAACAAATGAACTGCGTTTGTTTACAGAAGACAAACTGGCAATTGCCAAACCTAGCATCTTACCTGAATGCGTAACTGCATCAACATCCAAAACACCTAAGTCCTCAATTACACCTACACTGAGTAATTTCTTTTGTTGCTCAATTGTACGAACGATCTGTTCTGACAGAATGTCATCAGCCGAGAAATTGAATACAGCAGCCATACGCAATAAACTGTAAGCTGGATGGTACATTTTCTCTTTACTGTAAAATGCACGTACATCCGCACCACTTGCAATAATGCTTTCAGCTACATCATGCAAGGTATCAATATCACGGGTCACATGTTTGGTCCATTTTACAATGGTACTCATACCCAACAAACATTTAATGAATTCAGACAATGGATTGCTTACGGTTACAATACCGTTACTGTCCATTAGGATTTCTTCAGTCCACTGTAATACCAACTCATCTAACTTCTCACCAGATGAGATCATGGGTCGGACTGTTTTACCAAACTCGATGATTGCGTTTTTCATGTTAATTTCCTTTTATAAGTTAAGTGTGATAACAATATTTAGAGAGTATTATCACGTTTATGTTATATGTTTGTTTATTATTTAAATGTATTTTTTGTAAATTGTGTGAACAGTTTATAATTTATATAAAAGGTAGTTAAATGGATAAGAACATTAAAGCTGTATTTGATGATGTTTGCTCAGGGCTATCTATTGATATGGATTTATTCAGACGTGTTGAACGTTATAGAGTTAATTTTGTTACTCGCAATAAAGACCATGCTGAATTCTTTGGTGGGAATTTAACAGGTTGTTATGTTGTGAGATTTACCAGTCACGATCGTGATGTTTGGTTTGAGGATATTATCCAAACAGAAGAAAGTGAATTGACTCCTAGATGTAATAACCTTATTGATCCTAATTTCTACATAGTAGCTGGTGACGTATTTAGTTTGAGTTGTGTATGGTTGACACATGCAATCACTGCATCTACTAAGTTATCTGCTACACAGAAAGCTGACTTCGGTTCTTCAGTATTGCAGATATTACAATATCGTTATTTGACATCACGTATGCAACGTCACTGGGTATATCCTGTTGATAAAGCAATTGCTGAAGCTACCGTATCTTTGATGACAAACAAATATGCCATTAAATACTTGGGTAGTTGGAACGCTGTGATTCAAAGCAGAGCAGACGACATTTTCGATCCTAAGAAATCAATCCATAGAGAAACCATTAAGCACATGGAATACGATATTCGTAACCGTGGTGAATCTGTTGGTTATATGTTGACTGATACACAGGGTCGCTGTAAATCTATGTTGAAGAACATTTATGGTTTACAATTAGTTGCAATGGAACAAGGCTTGAAGATTAAAGCTAATTCCGCAACGTTTATTGAGTTAGACGGCGAAGCAGTAATCAAAGATAAAACTAACTCTTTAAACAAATACCGAAACTACATCATGTCAGTACTTCCAGACAGAAATGGTTTTGTAAAAGATGAGTTAGTACAAATCATCGTTGATTTCAATAAGACTATGCCAGAGAAGTTATTCTTAGAATCTCTTGATTGGTTGTCTGCTAACAGTAATAACCGTAACTTACCTATTGTTAATGAAACGATGGATATGATCGTTAGCCATGTATTGAACTATATCTCCGTTAATAAGTCAGTTATGAAAAACAAAAGTGACCTCCCTGGTTTATTGAGTAAAATGAAAGGTGTGTATACGTCTTCTCGTTCTACTGATGAAGAGCTTTTGAATATTCGTGAGAATGTTGAGAAGTGGGTAACACTAGCTACTAAGAATTCATCACCTGCTGTAGTTGCTGCTACTCGTACAGGGTTATTGCTTTATATTTTGCTACGCACATTTACAATGCAACACTACACAAGTAAATAATAGAAAAGGTTAGGGGTATTTTATTATAACTTAAATTAGGTATAATAAAATGTTTAGAAAAATTTGTGAAAGAGTGAAGCGGTTACTTTACACGATTAAAAAAGGTGCTATTAAAACTGCAATAAAGTTACCGTACATGGATGGTGATTTAACGACATTTAAAATTACCATTCACCGTGATGATACGGATATCATTATTAAAGTTCTAAAACACTCATACCTCATTGAATACGAAAATAAGAGAATAAGAAATAAAGAGCATTATGTTTTTGAAGCCTGGGGAATCTTACCGATGACCATGGATGAAACAATCAGAGCACTGTATGCAGAACCTATTTATATTCCGCGTCTACTACCAATTCAATTTGATATGAATGCACAGATTCAAGAAGTCTTAAAAGTATTTTTAGACAATAAGAAACGTGTTGCTGAAAATCGTAAACTGAAATTAGTTTAACATAGATAGCTATCTGGGTCCTTCGGGGGTCCAGATAGTTATTTATTATATATATGATAATCTACCGTTTCCAGTAATTACTGGGACTTATAATAGAAAGTCTCTCGACTAACAAAAACAAAAAGGAGATTCCATGATACTATTCTTAGATGACTGGAAGAAATATCCAACCGCAAGACCGCATTTAGAAACTACAAATACATCCTACATTGAGTTAGCATCCTTATACCGTGACATGGGTGTGAAGAATCACTTTTTCCATTTAGCACTAGTAGACCAAGATCTAAAATACGTAGATCCACATTCCACTGATATCACACCTGACTTAGCTTTAAAAATAATTCGTGAATGTACAATTAATCCCTGGTACTATTTCCGTGAAGTAGCAAGAGCGCCCGCACGTGGTACGAGTCAACCACCTAAGCTAAGAGCTAACCGTGCAAACATTTCCCTGTGGTGGAGCTTCTTTAACCACATTCAGTATTTCTTGATCCAGCCTCGTCAAACAGGTAAGTCTTTATCTACTGACGTGTTAATGATTTACCTGATGCAGATCAGATGTAGAAATACTAAGTTTAGTTTGTTAACAAAAGACGATGCACTGCGTACACAGAACGTACAACGTATTAAAGACTTGATGGATGACTTACCTCGTTATATTGATCAACGTAGACGCACCGACGCAAATAACGGTGAGAAGATTACCGTTGATGCATTAGGTAACGAGTATCTGACATTCGTACCTCAGGCTTCTGAGAAACGCGCACTTAACTTAGGTCGTGGTGTTACCACTGGCGTATTCCATACAGACGAACCTCCGTTCTGTGTGAACATAGCTGTATCATTGCCCGCTGCGCTTGCATCTATGGGTGCAGCAGTTGAAGCAGCTAAAGAAAACAATGCTCCATATGGAACTATCTTCACAACTACCGCAGGTAAGAAAGACGATAAAGACGGACGTTACATTTACAACATGTTACAGAAAGGTGCAACATGGGATGAAGCTTTCTTTGACGCTTTAAATGAACAAGATTTGAATGAACGCATTTATAAAGCAGCTTGTAAGAACACTGATCCTAGTCAAGCCCGTATTCGTATTAACGGAACATTCTCACATCGTCAATTAGGTTTTGATGATGATTGGTTAATTGAACGTTTAAGAGAATCTGAATCCGAAGGTGATGATGGTAAACGTGACTTCTTGAATGTTTGGACATCTGGTACTGAATCTTCCCCATTCCCACCGGATGTAACCGAACGTATTGCCTTATCTAAATGCGAACCAAATAAACAAGAAGTAACAGAACTAGGTTGTAGACTCAAGTGGTACGTGCCTGAAGAAGAAATTCCAAATGTCTTAGCTAGGAAACTTGTAGCAGGAATGGACTTGTCAGAAGCAATTAAGAATGACTCGATTGCAATGACTATTGTAGATCCTACAAATCTTCGTACCATAGCTACCATGAACCTGGATGAGGTGAATACATTTACTTTCTGTAAATGGTTAGCTGACTTCATGACTGAGAATCCAAATATCATCTTTGTTCCTGAGCGTAAATCCATTGGACAAACGATTGTGGATTACTTAATGCGAGAATTACCTTTACGTGGTATCAATCCATTTAAACGCATTTTCAATATGGTATACCATGAGTACGAAGAAAAAGTAGAACGCTATCAGCAAGTAAGAGCTAACTCTTCTAGACTAGATGATGCTTTACATGATAATCGTTCTGCATTTGGTTATACTACTACAGGGTCAGGCAAGACCAGTCGAGATATGCTTTATAATGCTACACTCAATAAAGCTATCAAACATGCTTCAGCTTATATCAAAGATGAAACACTTGCTACCCAGATGTTACAGTTGATTATTAAGAATGGTAGGATTGACCATGATGCACACGGACATGATGACCAAGTCGTTTCTTGGCTATTGGCTTGTTGGTTTATTCTGTTTGGTAAGGGACATCATCTGTACGATATTCCAAGAGGATATGTATTGGCAGAAGTAGGTAAGAAAGAAGCGACAGAACCTGCTGATATTTTGTATCAACAGCAACAACGTGATCTGAGGAATCAGATAGATGCTATCTATAAAGAATTTGACAAAGAAGATAACGATTGGATTTTTGCTAAACTAGAGCAACAATTGCGTACTCTATCTTACAAACTCGATAATAGAGAATCCAACGAAGTACATTCAATGGATGAACTCATCAATCAGGCTAAAGAGAAACGTAAGAAGCGCAAACAGGAAAGAAAGCAAACTGTTCGTACGACTGTTTCTAGAGATTACAATCCTTGGCAGAATTATAGAAGATATTAAAATAAATATACTACAGCTCCTAGGAGCTGTAGTATATGTTTCTTTATGTTTACACAACAAAGATAGGCAATGCAGATACACCAACAAACATATCTGTATTTGAAGTACGTCTGAAGAACACGATGTAGATGTTTTTGGTATTATCAAATACATCAGAGAGTTCAAATAAACGATTCCAATCAGAAATGTTGTATTCATGTTCATT
>JACCEA010151342.1_pt1 | contig 10426 bp, 7 predicted proteins | sample 7449851 | NCBI WGS metagenome assembly JACCEA01 (sample SAMN15323453, study PRJNA562643) | freshwater metagenome | isolation source: river surface water | place: USA:Blue River Watershed | collected 2017-08-18 | reverse complement strand
GGCGGTGATCACTTGCTCGTTAAAGCCAGCGGTCTCAATCATGTCAATCACGTCGGCGTTAAAAACAAGGTGGTTACCCACCGACATCATGTTTGCCTTGCAGGTGATGTTGACAAACATCTGTTCGGCGCCGTTTTGAATTTGTGTCAGCGGACGGCCTTGAAGCAGACCGATCGAGTAGATCGAATAAACGTCAAATGCCGTCGACGGCTCGAAGACCCGAACCGAACGGTTCAGATTTTCTTGCAGCGCAATCGCCAGTGCACCGGCGTTGGCAGTACTTTCTTCGCTGGAGTACGCTTGCCAGTGGGAACTGGTGATCAGCTCGTGCAGGCCAGTAAAGATTTCTTCCCGGCTTGCACCGGTTTTCTCCAGCTCAATGCTGGTCTTGCGAAGCTCGATCAAGAGCTCCTTGTTATGTGATTTCATTGTATCACGAATGGCGAACTCGTGAGCCAGAGGTGCCGGAACAACGGTATTGAAAGAGGGCTTAGCCATGATGATTTTTTCCTAAGGAATGGGTGTGGATTACTGACCGCGACCGTTATAGGCCGCGAGTGCTTCACGGAGACCAGCTTTGGCATCCGCGACTACGGAGGCGCCAAGCGACACTTGACCAGTCACGCCGAGGCGAACTGTGGTGACACTGGCAGTTTGGTTTGGTGCGTGGCCTGCTACATTGGCCACTGCATTGACGGTATATCCGCCGAATTCCGTTTCTGCGGAAACGGTAGTCAGCTCCTTGTTGCTTTCATACTGCGCCGGAGCAACTTCTTGCAATGCCCAGGTGGTGATTGCCGTGGCATTGGTGACGGCGGCGCGAGCCTTTTTGAGGTCGTCTGCAGTCACGCCGACAGCGTTGAGAATGATGTTCTCGGCTGCGGCCTTGTCTTTGGCGGAAAACGATGCCGTAGCGGCATCAAAGTTCAATTCAGCAGCCAATAGTGCGGCTGCGGCCTTGATTTGATTGGTGTCCATTTATTGCTACCTCTGGTTGGTTTAACTGCCTACACTACACTCTATTTTAACACGAGTATATTTTTAATTATTATATTCGTTAAATAAGAAACCTGGACTCCACGATTATTATATATTAGTGAAATAATTTAGATTGTCTAGGCACTGGGGTTCCCCAGTGCCTAGACAAAGTATTACCAGTTTAAGAAATTTATATCACTACCTCTAAGATTCCGCGTATCATAACCCAGTAAATTAAACAAAGATACTGCACTAAGTACAACAGTTGCAGACTCAAGTCCAGCTCTTTCTTTTGCTTTAATAAGATCTCTAACACCAAACATAAGATCATCTTTTAGAATATGCTTGTCAACAATATCAACAATATCATATCCTTCTAGTGAAGGAGATTTCATTTTGTTAGCAAACTCAATACCGCCCTCATTGACTTGGTCAAATGTAATGGCTTCACGAATGATTTTGTGTCGTACACCTGCAACAACATCATCTTCCGTTAGAGAACGAATACTGAAGTATACATTCTCATTACCATTTTCATAAGACGCTTTTAATGCCGGACCATAAGGTCCACTTGGAGAAACCTTAGACATGATAGCAATAACAGGATTTCCTTTACTATCTTTGATTTGGTCTTTCACAATATCGACTTGTGTATGTGTTGCGCATACATTCTTATCATCAATATCTCTTAGTCTAGCAATAAATTGTCTCTCAGTCATACCAGGCAACATTTTAGGATGACCTAGTTCTGCTTTTACGGCTCTCTTTTGGAGTCTTCTCATAAAGTCACCAGACTTTTCAAAGACTTTAACTGACTCATCATAATCGTAAAAATGACCAGCGCTATTATACACGGCTAGCCCGCCAACAGGTTGATAATAACAGCCATTCTCATCTGGTACAATAATATTTTGTTTACCTGAATTTACAAATGCTGTCGCTACAAAGCAAACATTTCCTTTGGCCATTTTTATTGTTCCTCTATGCGGTCAAAATAGATTCAATACGCTCGACTCTATCGGAGGGATTAATCAGTGCAGAGATAACCCCTTCTGAATAATAATTGCCCCCTAATTTAGTAGTAGTATTTGTTGCACTATCTCTAACACTATTCAATGCAGTCCAAACATAATTTCGACTTTTAACTTCTTCTTTACTTTGAACAACTTGTCGATAATACACTGTTCTATCTTTATTACTTCTTGCTTGTAAAGATAATATTAATTCTGTAATTTCAATATTTTTACCGACATTAGCACCAGCATGTTTAATGGCCGTATCAAATAAATGTCCACACATATCGTAATCAAGATATAGTGGTATTTTACCTTTAGACATAAATGTATTAAAGATAGTGTAAACTAAAGTATCCTTAACAATTAAACTAATAGAAGGACTAATTTTACTTCCTTTTGGAAAGTAAAATTCATAATGTTCCTCATGCATTTTATCTGATGTTATATTTACAAACTTAATTTCCATTGGTGTTAGTTTAATCATTGCATTAACAATAAATACAGCAGCATATGTATTGTTAACTACCATTAATACAATAAACAAAATATTGTTATCGGTACCAATGTTAGCTAATCCTTTTTCATCCCATACGGATGGGAAATAGATCTTGATATCTTCTTTAGCAACTAGAGATTTATCCTCTAGTACCTGTAAAGACTTCAAGACCATTTCCTTATCCATTTTTAAATCAGCAAGATTCATTTAAGCTCAGTTTGAGTGAGGCTCCACTCGACAATATATTCTATCGTTGCAATAGTAGATGCTTCAAAAGGAGGAAGATCAGGATTATCATTCATAATCTTATTTAGTTTACTTAAAAAGATTTCTGCATCCGTTTTATAGAAACGACTCCTGCATACCAGTTTTGTTACGACACTTGGTAGATTTTCTAATGTAAAGCCACCATAGCTATTGATTTCTTGTTTAAAAAGTTTTTCAATATTATCACATTCTTCAATGCTTGGAATATCTATCTTCTCATTATTTCTAATTTTTTGCCTGGCTTCATTCATTTGGGTATTAAAATTCTTCTCAATAGAATATCGAATATTACTCACTTGCATATTTCCTAATTGTTGTTTTTGCATTGCATAGTAACTGTTCCACTTATTAGTTAAATCTTGTGCATTGTTCATCAATAGCTGACCATACATCACTCTTTGTTTATTTAACATATTCCCTAGTAAGATTTCAGGAGTACCCCCTGCTTCTAGCCAAGCATCATATACTACTGCATGTACAGTAGTAGTATTATTACTGATATTCAAAATAAGATTCTGTTCTTCAATTGATTTTTTATTCTTTTGAATATACTGATAAACAAATTTACCAGCAAAGTCTCTAATAGCACTTAGATGACTCACAAACACTGCTCTAGTCGTCTTAAAGCAGTCTAGTGGTTCATGGGTAACTAGTTTCTCTGCAAGCAGATAAGCGATCAATGCATAGGCATGTCCTTGATCTTTATTCACCATAAGTTTCATCATGCTACCTGTTTTAGTAAAAATATCGGCCCATACCGTGGTAATATAATCATCGGGTATAGTCGATAACCAACTCTTAATACTTTCATCTAGTGTAGCAATACCAGTGTACATTAATTCATAGAGTTCAGTACTACTTGGAATTTCAGCAATTTCTTTTAATGTGACTTCTACTGTACCATGGCTAGAATACCGATAAGATAAATCTTCTAGTTTTTCATTGTAATAAGGGATCGGTAAATTCCACTCCACAATTTCCATATTGGAGACTGGTTTATTAGAAATGTTTTGTAGATCATAATCAATCTTTTCTAATAGATCCTTAATCGTGGGGTTAACAATATTTCGATAGACATGGAGTTGATTTCTAATACCTGGGATAGCCGCATCTACAGAAGCATTAATTGCGTCAGTATGTGATGATATTCTATCTCCTTTATCTCTATTAAATTCCTCCATGATTCTAAGATGTTCACCATAAAGCTCTGGTGTATTAATGTCGCCCATCTCTGGAACAAAAGTACTGGCTTGGATAAAAGCTAAAGGAGTGCCTGGTCTAGCTTTTATCATTTTACCTTTTTTAGTAATCTCAGTAACGATATCCTGCATTATATCACAAACAGAAATATTAAGCGACATTATCTATTCTCCTATTAAGAAATAGTGACAAAATGACGATAGATAATGGATCTTACGTGACGAGCAATTGTTTCTTGACAAAGTTCTTCGTTATTAATGGTTGAGGAAATATCGTGTCCTACAATTTCATTAATAAGTAGAATATCTAGATTAACAAGGTTATGAATAGCGCAATCATTTTTACTGTATAGTTTCCAATCAATTTTTTCATCTGACATTGTCTTCTCCTAAAAAATAATATTAACTTAAAAATTCGTTAGCAATTATTTTACCTTGGAATTCTAATAGACTCGCAGCAGCACCCATTAAGAAAGGGGAGTTAACAATACGAGCATCACAGCTTCTACTAGAGAAAAGTCCGTCTATTTTTCTACCAGATTCCGTGGTAACTTCATTTAATAAAATACCACTGATAATAGATTTCATTTGATTTGCTAAAACAACTTTATCCCCGACACCAGCAGGAACTTTCTGGGTAATCGAAATTCTAATAGCAACATTATCTAGTAATAAACTTTCACCATCTATTCTAAAACCTTCGTCTACTTTACCCGTAAATACTTTTTGACCTAACTCTTCAAATTCTTTACTTAATACTCTATCGTATTTATTTGTTAATTTTCTTAAGCTATCGCACATATCTTCTTTATCGCCATTATAGAATACTTCAATCTTTTTAACGACACCTCTAACTTTAGCTTGTGGTGTTTGTGAACTAACTGCTCTAAGTGTATCAACCGATTCACTGTCAAAGACTGAAGAGTCTGCTGATACTTCATCACCAATAGCACAAAGAATGGTATCGGTATCTAAGACCTGACCAACTTCAACTAGATCTTTAACTGGCTGATTAAAATTCACGACAATCGTTTTAGGTTTTGCTATTTCAGTGGTTAATTTGTTAGCAGCATCTTTAGTAATTAAACAAGCATCTTCAATTACACCTTCACCCTCTATAAGGGCAAAGGTCATCATGACGCCCATTTTACATACAATTTGATCTGGATATAAATAATCTCTAGTAAAGAATCCTGGATTATAACAAATTTCTTTACCAATAGGAACTTTATCCCCTACCTTTAATTCGGTCACGACAGTGTGTGGAATCGTTAAACCAGCAGCCGATCCAAACCTAGTTCCTAATTCATAACCTTTAATTTCGCCATCATTATATTCAACTTTAATTGCTTTTTCAGTTATTGCAATAACTTTACCGGGTTTCTTTGCAGTAACTGCAAATAGACCACTACTCGATGTTCTATGTGCAATAGTGTATTCTACACCTGTACCTATATAAGGTTGCTCATACGAGTCACATGCGACAGTATGTGCTGTTTGGATTGGACCAAAGTTAGCACGCTTAGCATCATCACGTGTATTGAATGGCATCATCGCGCCACAAGTCGATAAGATATTTGTTTGATTAAACTTTCTATCTTCTTTAGGTGTTACATTACCTAGCAAATCAGAATAAGCAGGATTACCAGTAGAGTAAACATTAATCCCTACGTCACCAGAGTCACTGGTATTTTCAGAAATAACATAAAGATCATTAGGATCAAACTTACGAGTTTCTTTTACCATGGTTTGTGAAGAACGACCACCATGACCATTATAGGTAATAGCTTCTTCTTCTTTAATTTCTTGTAGTGGGTTAATCTCAGATGCAATTGATACTGCTGGGTCTGTGGTAATATGTCCCCATATTGCAAATTGATTTAATTCTACTTTTGTTTTAATTTTACCATCGTTAATTGAAGCAGCTTCTACTGCTCTAATAATTTCACCATAGACTGAATTGTTAAATCTTTGATATCCTTTATAAACAGCAAAGTTACCATCATATTCACGGGTATGTTTATCATCTAACAATAAACGAGAAGATTCTATCAATAGACCATCAAATGTTCTTGGTTGTTTATGATCTTCTAACCACTCCATTGAAAGGGGGTCAATAAAGAAATCTCTCAAAGAGTTTAATTTTTTAACCAGTTTACTAGCAATACCATATTTAGAAAAGATATTAAAGTATACATTGGGTTTATTAAATTCATCAATATTGTATTTTGCTACTTCATTTTTAACATCTAAAAAACCACTCATGATCATTGTGCATAACTTATCGTCTTTTTGTAAAACAATTGTAGTATCATTAAATCGAATATCATATTCATAGTTAGGATCAATTGTTAAGCCTCTAGTATTATTCGGAATCAGTCTAGGTTCTTTAGTTGATAGAAGTTTAATAAGAGGAAACAATCCTTTATAGTAACCTAAGATAAACGCAATTGGGATACTTCTCCCAAGTACTTTAATCGCACTATAATCTAAAGGATGCCTTTTATCAGGAATCCCTAAGAATGTGATGATAGTACCAATAATGGCATAGTCATTAGAAGATTTAGCATTAGCAGAACAAGTATAGAAAATGTTATTACTATCGACTAAAAGTAACTGATTACTTTTATTTTTACCAAGTAAAAAGAAACCATTTCCATCTGCATAGGAATGGAATCTTAATTCATTTTCTTTATAAATATCTTTCATTTTTTTAATATCAAAATTTAAGGTATAGTTATTTAAATTCATACTAGCAAACGTCATTGCTAATGAAGAAACAATTCTAGGATAATCACTATTCATATCGAAACAATTATAAGGTTTAATTTGTGTAACTCTATCATCTTTGATATCTAGCGCCATACCCATTAATAGATTAGAAACCCAGTAAGTATAATCACTGGTTTTCTTAATACTTCTACTCGCAAATAATTTCCCATATGCTGTTGTTAATGCAACTTGATCTGGGAAGATCTTTCTAATAACAGTATCGCCTTTTTGCTTTCTAAGTTTATAATTAATTCCCCCTATTTTGAATACCCCATTTTCATCAGGGACAGGAATAGGGAATTTTAATGTACTTGGATTCCCACCAATAGGATGGATTTTAATTGTGTGTATTTTACTGCTACCAAGAATACTATCAACTTGTGTAACAGTATAATCATTAACAATAATGCCACCACGCTGTAAACCTAAAATAGTGTGGGCAATATGTTTATCCAGGACTTGTGTAACATAATCTTTTGTTTGTCTTGTTAAAATACTTTCATCTAATTCTGTATCAATTGTTTTAGCAATTGTTGTAGGGATCTTGCCTTTACCTGCATTACTTAATATCTCTTTTGGTACTTGGATATATTTATCTAATGTCGTTTTACCATCAGGGCTTATAATCTTTTTATAGTTTTCACTTTGCTCTTGTGCTCTCAATAATTCTTTTGCAGTAATAGCACCTGTTTCAGCTAATTCATTTGCTCGACTGATAATACTTTCTGATAATGTTTTAGGTGTTTCAGTTTTAATAATATCTTCCGTTGATGTAATAGCTTTAACTTTAGTGGTTAAATCAGTATCTTGTACGAATCGTTTTCTTTCAGTGACTCGTTCATTAATTTTGTCAATACCGTTAATTGTTTCTTCTAGCTCTTTTAGAAAACTATCATCAACAACTTCATCTTTCTTAGTTTCAGTTTCTTTAAGTTTATCTTTTTCTATCAATACTTTTTTATTTTCTTGATACGTTTTTTCTAATGCAGTATCTTCAATCTTAACTTGATTAACACCATTACTAGTAGTAACAGTATTATCATCCTCGATTTGTTTTGTTTCATTGGCTAGTGTGGTGATGTTATTTAAATTCACGAGTAAAGCTAAGAAAGATATTTGTAGTGATTTCGGTCGAATACCTGTTTTCTTTAAACTAGGATCGGCTTTAATTTCATCTGCAGTATGTTGCCTCCAACCAAAGATTGTGCCAAGATTTAAAGTAACCCATTTATTCCCTGACATGAGAATAAAATTAATTCTTGATAGCCCACCATTACTAATATCGGTTTTAAAGCTATACAAGCGGCTTGTGTGAGGATTATCTCCTAATAGCTTCCATAGCTCTAGAATGTATAGTTCTTCGTCTGTATCAAAGATTTTAGCCATATTGACATTAACTTCGATATGGTCAAAATTATCAAGCATTTGTTTGGTAGGAAGAATGTCAGGTATTCTAAATGCTATGAATTGCTGTGAGTTATGCATATTCGCGTATTTAACGATCCAATGAATAACTGTATTCTGGATATTTAATCTTCTGTTATATTCAGTATAAGTATTTTTAGTATATCGAAATAGTTTATTTAGTAATGCATAATTGACGATATATGGAATTGCGGGCCTCATTGCATATTTTTCTGGGTTAATTACCAATTTATATTTTCTGGCTTTTCTGTGGAATGCCTTAACTAAATTATTTTCTGTTTCTGTTGTTTTCATTGGAGAACCGTTAAAGGTTACTAATTGTGAAACATGACTGATTGGTAAAATTTCTCGAGTATAATTAAAAAATATTTCATTAGTATCTGGTCCACTAATAACATCAGTATCAGGGATAAAATGGAAGATTGTATTTCTAGGAAGAATAAAATTACTTAAGTCATCAATTGGTGGAGTCACCAATTGATTTACCATTCTAATACCGTGGTTTCGGTAATACTGGGGGTAATCAAGAAGTTGCATAATGTCCCTCGGATATATCAGCGGTCATAGCGGATAATATATAATTAACAGTATCGATCCCGATACTATCAATAAATTTACCATCTGTCCCAATATAGGCTCTAGTGTCACCTAGATAAGCATTAATTTCTTCAATTGATTCGTCAGTGAGTAATGATGTTGCACTACTTGTATCACCATCATAATCTGCTGTTAAGTTTTTAATTTTAATCACAGAAGGAATCAGACTATTGATAAATGGTTCATTGTATCTAGGGAACTGATGAGCCCTCGGAGTATTTTTATCAATCTCCCAATTTTCATTTAATTCATTTCTAGATTCCGCTACAGTAGTGGTACGAGTAAACATAATGGAAGGATAAATACTACCAATGCCCGCAATAGGATATCGGGTTACAATAGTAGGGTATTTGTATAATACTTTATAACAAGAAGCATATAAAAATTCACTATATGTAATAGGTGTAATTGTACCTTTAGCTTTTAGATCTTCTGGTACATCGTCAATGTCATGAATAACTTTAAAGGTATTATCATTTCCTTTATAAATCAACGCTAAATAACATTCACCTAATTCTAGGTACTTATGTCTAATTGCTTCTTCGCTGTAATTAGTAATGAGTTTTTCTAATCCCTCATCAGTATTATATTTATCAAAGACATAGGGTTTTAAATTCACATATTTCTTTTTTAATGTTTTCTTATCTACTAGCATAGACGGCGAGTTAACATCAGAAAAGATTTTAGGAAGATAGGTTGTTCTGATATGATGAATGGCAACAGGTCTAATACATTTTAATGCTTGATACAAACCGACTACAGTGTTATTACTAGTCGGTTTAAATTTACCACCAGTATAAGGACTATCTAATATACTGGCGCTAATCACATTACGAGTACTGTCAAATACTTTTCGACTTGCCCATTTACCCATAATGAATTTCTTTTTACCGTCTACCATCTTGGTAAAATAAGCATGAATATCATTAAACGTTCTTTGGAGTGTTAGTCGCTGTGAATTAAGTAATTCAGGAAAATCTTCTGAATTAATATTTTGGACTGAGTTAGAAATAGAAATAAGTCTAGCATATAAATCATTAACATCATCTTTTTTAGTACGACCCGTTGCATCTACTTCTACATCTCTTAATCCAGCAGGATAAACAATAACATATTGTGACATTGCGACAGATTTATATTTTTCTATTAAATCGATCATATCACTTCTTTTTGTACTATCATTTTTAATATGCTTAATATTTGTCCAATACTTAAGAAAGAAATGAAACCCGGTCTGTCCATCTAATGGGTTAGACTTTTCAAAATCTTTTAGCTTATCATTCCACACTGCGTAGATTGTTCCGTTTACAATCCCTTCGTACATTTGTTTAATTTTAGTTAAACATTCATACACCTTTGGGTGAATAATCTTTAATTTAATATCAATATAACTGACTCTTCGACTTCTTACTTTATCACCAACCTTACCAAATATGACTGTACTAAATAAACCATCTGGGTGAAAGTTACCGGCAGTATCATAAATATCTAATGCCGTAACTGGTTTAATTCCCATAATAGAATTTTCTTTAATATCGAGAATTTCGATATTAAACGGTATTTCTGGTAAATTCATAATGTTCTCCAGTGAAAGGAATATTAATGGCAAAGGAAAAAAATAAAGTAAATATTGATGATGATTTTGACTTTGGTGCAGATGATTTTAATTTTGATAT
>JACCEA012124904.1_pt1 | contig 10427 bp, 6 predicted proteins | sample 7449851 | NCBI WGS metagenome assembly JACCEA01 (sample SAMN15323453, study PRJNA562643) | freshwater metagenome | isolation source: river surface water | place: USA:Blue River Watershed | collected 2017-08-18 | reverse complement strand
TTCTTGAAACAATGTCTGCAATGCAAGCGCATTTACAAGCTATGACAGACTCAATAAACGTCTCTCAAAAAACAGTATTTGAGGACAATCGAGTCAGAGAAGCTGAGATGAATGATCGTGCCAAGGGTTTAATTACTGAAATGAGCGGGAGCGTATCTTCTGCCATTGAGGAGATCTCAAAAGCATCAACAAATATATCGGATAGTGTAAGCATGCTATCGAAAACGACCGTGACGTCCATTGAAAAAATGAATACTGGGGCAGATCGCATCTCCATTGCCGCAGCCGACTTCAACGCGGCTGGAGACAAGATGACTTCCGTTGTAACCAAATCTACAGACTTGATTGAAAAACTAACGACATCTGCCAGCGAAATCTCTAGAGCAACAGAGGCACTAAAGACAGGCCTGAGTGACTACCAAGCGCAAAGATCTAGCGTCAACGCTCTCCTCTCAGAAATAAAACAAACTGTAGAATTTGCAAAACGTGAAGCCAGCATGACTGGTGAGGTACTAAGCAGAATCGAACGTTCAACTAAAGAGCTTGCCAAGGCTGAAGATGCAGCCGAAAAATATCTTGCCCAAGTAACGGATGTCCTTACAAGTTCGCACGAATCCTTCAGCCAAGAACTTGTAAAGACAATTGGAACGGCAAATAGACAGTTCCACACTGATCTCCAAACAGCAGTTAACCTACTGACTGGCACCATTGAAGAATTAGAAGTCACACTCAGCAGCAGCCTTGCCAAAAAGAGTTAATAAATGAGCAGGAGAATAGTACGTAAGCGTGGCAAGGACGAAGCAGAGAAACCTTTCTGGATCACTTTCTCCGACCTTATGACCGCCATGATGGTGATGTTTTTAGTTGTGATGGCTGTTGCATTGCTTGCAATCACCTCGCCAGGGGATGCTCATGAAAAAATCAAGAATGAGTGGAAAGAGCAGCTAAAAGACCTAATCAAGACTAAGTTCCCAGATGTTGAGTTCGACCAAAATAGAAACATCATCAATTTTGGCTCTAAGGCAACTTTCCCCACAGGATCTTCGGATCTAAATCAAGAACAGGCAGTTGTACTCAGAAAATTCACGCCGCAGCTTCTGGAGCTAGCCAACAACGAGCTTGGAAAAAGAGTTGTAAAACGTATTGTTGTAGAAGGATTTGCTGACGAGCGTGGTTTTTATCTTAACAATCTTAACCTTAGCTTGCTACGGAGCGAGCGCGTTCTGTGCGTCCTGCTAACCGATACTGGAACACAGCCGCTTCTCACTGCAAACGAAAAACGTGCAGTTCAGGACTTGTTCTTAGTAGGCGGTTATTCATTTAACAACGTAAAAACAAGCTTAGAGGCAAGCCGCAGAATTGAAATGCGTATTGAATTTCTCACTCCGACAGAGCTGAGACCAAATACGCCAAAGCAAGCGGATATTGGCCCATGTCCGATTTAAACATTCACATCGATCAATTAAAACGAGCACTAGAGTCTGCCAGTGCGATCGCACTTGCTCGTGCGCTACCGCCTGTTGATCTCTCCCAGTCAATCAAGCGGCTAAGCAGAATCGTTGGTCAAGGAAGTGGTGATTTTTGCCCACCAGACCGTGTGAAAGATGCTACCCATCAGTTCTGGAATAAACCCATCGTAACGGATATCAATCAAGCAAGGTACATCGCATTCGGTCTCGCTGGGAAATACCTGCCAAACGAAACCTCTATGTTCGAGCAAAGAGAACATCTTTCACTATTTTTGAGTGACAAGCATGGGATCGGGCAGTGGAAGAGTGAACCCAAATGGTTTCGACGACCTGTGCAAGGACTAGTCGCCAGCTATTTTTCATACGACACCACTGCTGCCTCGGATGCTGGCAAGGAAAATTGGCGCTTTTTAAGAACCTACATAAAGAGCAATATTCGCCATCTCACCAGCAAAACTAATCCAGATTGGGTCGTTGAATGCGAGAAGCATCCTGAACTGTTTACTGAAAATGCAGGCCGCGTATTTGCGAAAGACATCTTGGAGGGACGACAGGAGGCGTTTGAGGAATCCGCTGAATCTCTAATGATCACGGAAACTTCGTGGTATCTACGCGATCTCATCCTGTCTCAAATTAGTTATGCTACGAAACTTTCTGACAGAGAGTTTTCTGATCTATTGGAAAGACTTCTTAACTTAATTTCAGATCACAGGCTAATCCAAGATCAAGCCTTAGCAGAAACGCTCAACAGATATTCGAACTCTTCAAGCTGCCCACACAATGCAGCACTCAAAGACACCGTAGTAAGCCTATGGGGCAACCCATGGCTTAGCAGCTCTGCTAAAAGATGGCCTTCGGCAGTTAGTGACAAATCAAAGTCTCTAATCACACAATGGCTAAAGAGCGAGTTTATCGAGGCCTTTTTTACCAAGATGGCAGAAGACGGTTCAGCAGATCGTCGACGACTGAACTTTTGGATGGGTTATCTCGACAGCATAAACACTGTTCAATTTGCACTTGGCACAAAAGCTCTGAATGACAGAGACACAGATATGCGAGTGTTGCGCAAGAAGATGGATGGATTGATCACACCTATCTCTGAATCGAACGCCATAACAAATGCGTTTGTGATGACAATGAACAACGTCATAGCCGTCGAATTTAGCGATGCAGGGGCTCTATATCTATATGATGCCAACACGGGTATGCCTTTCGATCTCAGCCAGCCAGTGACACTGCCAGTAAACGGCATTAACTCACTAAAAAATCGGGAAAGAGCATTTGACTGGCTCAGGCATCAAGACAATGTACATGGATATGTCAACTGGGAAGATCGTATCGAGCAAATTCTCAGCCGTCCTCCATTTAGTCTGATTAGAGGAAAATCCAAAAGCGGAGCAACTGGATCTACCTTTAAGCCATCTGCATCGACAATGCAGAACAGACAAAATGCGGATCCAGTATCCCCACTAAGCAACTCGACGCCATCAGCCCACCCGAGAACGATTTCTGAAGAAAGTTCTGACCCTACATGGAAGGACTTGATTGGCTCAAGATTTGATCTCACCAAACTATACAAGTTGGCTCAGTGGCACGGGATAACCATCGATGACTTCCGAGAGAAGATGGGCAACTTGTGGGTTCGAACTGACAAGAGCAATGTTGACCTCAACAAGGTAATGCTTAGCTGGGGCTTCAAGTACAAAGACAAAAAGGGCTGGTGGAAATAAATGCTCAAGATTTTCAAGATGGCCCCAAATCGTCCAGCACCACGTGAGCTGTGGCATCGCTCGTTAACCCCTGATGGAATTTTAATATCACAAAGCCCATCTACAGGAGAGTTGATCGAATATCCACTGACTGATGGCTTAGTTTCACAACTTCGCGATGAATCATTGGTAACCAAAACTGAAGATGGCTTTTTCCTTAGTTGGGATGATTTCTATAGAGCTGATGATCTAGGCATTACTGACCTTATTTCAGTCTTTAACCTTCCAGAAGAGTCCAGCGCGGTTCCTAAGCTTGTTAGTAAAGGCGCATTAACAGATGCCGACTTCTCAATTGGGGTTAGCGGCTGGGCAAAGGAAGGTCAGGCTCCCAACAGCGGTGAGCTAGTCGGCCCAATTCTTTTAATTGGTGGACAAAAGTTTCTTCTTGGCCGAACTCAATGGAGACTAATTAAAGCCATTAAGGACTTTGCTCGTCGAACTGACACAGAAAGAAACGAGCTATTTCATCGCCACTCCTGGGCGAAAATTCGACAGATTGCAGTCACTTGCAACTCAATTCTCGATAGCTTCTTGCACTCCACTATAGTCCTCTCTCCAGACACTCTTGAGGTCGGCCTAAAAAAATCGAAAAACGTTCAAGACGATTCTGTGGTTGAGGTCATCCCAGGCTTCCAAGGCGTTCCCGAAACATGGATTGAGCGATTTGATCTTAGCTCAGAAGTCTTAGATAGATATGACATAGGCACTGACAGTGGGATCATTCAGATCCTAGTCTCCCCCAAAGTCAAATCCGTATTACGTGAAATAAAAAGATTTCCAGGCCGTATCGTCGCAGGCTCCAGGGCTCAGGCATTCCTCGTTAACCCATTTTCTACTCTTGGCGATGATGCAAAGGATGTCATTGTCGAAGAACAGTTCGAGCGCGCGCGCGATGAGGCAGGGATCAATTTTGATCGCTTCATACCCGCTATCTCACGAGATGTATCTGGCGCAATCATCGAAGCGGCGCTGATTGTCGACTCTATATGCTTAGATGGCTCTGCCGAATCTAACAAGCTTGTGCTTGGTAGAGATGAGTTGGAAGTATTTATTCGTCGTGCAGAATCTGCCCTCGCCAAAGATTTCGCACTGTTGGCTTGGGATGGTTACGATTTTGAGCTTAACGGCGAGACCAAAACTCATCTCGATACTTTAAAGGCGGCGCTAACCGAACTTAGCCAACCGCAGGTTCTAATCGCGTATGACCAAGTCCACGATTTGAGCAACTACTCACATCGAATTGAGGGTATTGGCATCGAGAAGCCCATCTTCTCACCCTACATAACAAAAAAGAAGCAGGAAGAAGGCTGGTTCCCCGACAATGCCACGCCCATCATCACTTACAGCGCCCCTGATACAGATGAAATATTCGATTTTCCAGTTGATAAAGACACCATTGATGCCTTAGAGACTAAGGTCAAAGAAGCAGAAGCAGATGGGAAATCTTTTGTTACGCTATCTGGGCTTCCTTCCGACATACCGATAAACGAGGCTAAGACACTCGTTTCTACATTCAAGGAAGTATGGTCTGATCTTGGAATCGGTACGTTTGATCCCTCGACTCCTGGTGGGCGTACGAAGCCTAATGACAACACTGCAAAACTACGAAAAACCTTAATTCTCAGATCAAACATCGACACCGTTGGGTACGACGAGAAAAGGGAAGCAGCACTTAATGACGTGTCCGATGAACCAGAAATACCCTTAACGATAAGCTCACAATACTCTTTGCTACCACACCAAAAGAATGGGTTAGCTTGGTTACAACATCTTTATAAACTTCAAAGCACATTCAATGTGCGTGGCGCCATCCTTGCTGATGACATGGGGCTTGGAAAAACCTTTCAGTTGCTCGGCTTGATTGCTTGGGCAATCCAAAAGGATCCTGAGATAGATCCTGTTCTGATAGTTGCACCACTATCGCTTCTAGAGAACTGGAAAGAAGAGTCTGAAAAATTCTTCCCAGGGGCATTTGGAATTGTCACCGCATATGGTGACTCATTATCTGCATTACGGCTGCGTCGCGATGAAATCGATGAAAGACTTAGGACAGAGGATGGTCTCATTCGGTTCTTAAGGCCAGATTGGTTAGGCGAGGCGAAAGTTGTTCTCACCACTTACGAAACACTCCGTGATTTAGAGTTTTCATTCGCGCTACAGAGCTGGTCAATAATGATTTGCGACGAGGCCCAGAAAATCAAGAACCCTGCTGCAATGGTCACTCGCGCAGCGAAGAAACAAAACGTAGGTTTTAAAATAGCCTGTACTGGTACGCCTGTAGAAAACACACTGGTTGATTTATGGTCATTATTTGATTTCGCACAACCAGGGTTACTTGGCGCACTCAATGAGTTCGGTTCCAATTACCGAAGACCCATCGAGATCGACGAATCGGATTCCATTTCAAAAGAGCGACTCGATCAACTTAAACGCCTCATTGAACCGCAAATGCTTCGGAGAACGAAAGCAGAGGTTGCAACTCTTCCTCCGAAGATTATCGACAATAATTGTCGCAACCTCCAACTATCTAATGCTCAGAGAGTCTTGTACGCTAAGGCAATTGAGGACTTTAAGAAGCGTAACCAGCCTGGCGCCACAACTCCATTCAAAAATCACTTGGGACTATTGCAGTACATACGCCTCGTATGTACTGATCCCAAGCGTTATGGCTTGACTGTTTTCAAGCCTGAGCCAATATCAGAATACAGAAAAGCCTCCCCAAAGCTTGATTGGCTGATCGACACTTTGTCCGCCATCAAAAAAATGGGGGACGGCGGAGAAAAAGCAATTATCTTCTGCGAGTTCAGAAGCATTCAACGACTCCTTCAACACTACATAAAAGAAGCGTTGGGTTATGAGGCTGAAATTATCAATGGAGACACCAATGCTTCAGCTAGTCACATTAACAGCCGTCAAAAAAGAATCAAACTATTTCAATCTCAAAAGGGCTTTGGTGCGCTCATTCTTTCACCAGTAGCTGTCGGCTTTGGGGTCAATATTCAACAAGCCAACCATGTCATTCACTACATGAGAACATGGAACCCAGCGAAGGAAGATCAAGCAACTGATAGAGCATATCGAATAGGGCAGCAAAAGCCCGTGCACGTCTACTATCCTGGCGTTCGTTCTAAAGAGTTTGTTACGTTCGATGAAAAACTTGACACCCTCCTTGAGATGAAAAGAGCTTTGGCTGGCGACATCCTAAACGGATGCCCAGACGTCACACTGGGGGAATTCAATATTGATGAAATTGTTCCAACGGATCAAAGCGGAGGTCTTAACGAACGGGTTACTCTCGATACGGCGTTACAAATGGAGTGGCGAATGTTTGAGGGCTTGGTCGCTGCGCTTTGGTCAAAACTAGGTTACTCACATGTTTATTGCACACCACCAAGTGGAGACTATGGCGTAGATGTTGTTGCTATCAATGGGTCTCAGGGCGTTCTAATTCAGACAAAGACTTCTGGCACGGATGGCTATAAGCACAATTGGGATGCCGTAAAAGAGTTGACAGGTGGGATTGCGTTTTACAAAAAGAGGCACCCAAGAGTCAATTTTAGTTTGGTTGCAATTACAAACCAATACTTCAACCAGAGAGCTTATGAGTCTGCGGCACTGAGTTCCGTTTCTCTACTTAATCAAGACGATCTCGCAAAGTTATTAGAAACACATAACATTGCGCTACAAGATGTCGAGAAACTGATATATGCCTAGTAAACCAAACTCTTTTGTATGGGGAGTTAGCCAAGACACGGCTATCTATCGGTATTACAACGAGAAATCATGTCGCCAAAATTAATATCAATTATCTGTCACAAAAAAATTAATTTGACATTAAATACGATTAGTATTAATATTGTAAAGTTTGATTAATAAATAAGTTATACGTTGGTTTAATCAATCTTAGATTTTTCGGCATTATCGTTGACCTTTGGTTCCCTTGCCGAAAATTTAACTATTTCAAATCACTTTCTTGTACTGCTTTTTAGCGGTATGACCTTTCTTTTCCGAAACACTATGACAAATGGATAATTATTACGAACCACACCTCGACTATCAATCAAAACGAATACAAACGGAAGCCTATGCTGACTGGCTATCATCAAATGAGAATGACTGGAGTCTCTTCGCTGTAACCGTTGTCTTTAAACCAATCGATGCAAACAACAGTAAAGCACGCTGGGAAGACGAGTACTCGAAACGAGTTTTAGGCAAATTCATAAAAGCTATAGAGCCAGGCTCTAAAAATTCTACGACCGTTCTGCCACTACCCGACCTCTACTACTTTGAACGGAACGAAGCATCTATTTTCAAAGTTTCAGGTTCAAGGAATCCATTTCACATTCATGCAATTCTTCCAATCTGGAATCATCAGATTAACCGTGTCTGGTCAACAGATAAACAATTGTTAAAGCCTCGTCTAATGAAGGATTTGCTTTCGATTGATACGGTTCAGTCAATCTTAGTTGAACCTGTTGTCGACTCTAAAACCGTTGACTGGGTGCGCTACATGTCAAAGTTCAAACCTCTGTAGGGGTAACTGTGGAAAGACATTTCACGACCACTTCGACATGCAGCGATGGCTTTACGGGCGTAAAAAACACTGTATTTCACGAACGCTACCTAAATCATCGTTTTCCGTGTTCATCAGTCGCTCCTGGGCTTCGGAGAAAGAAGCAGCTGCAAAGCCTAAATAACTTGATGAGACCACAGGAGAAATCATGAGTAGCGCTGAAAGAAGCCAAATCTTAGGTATCCGCACCACCACTGACTTTGTAAATAAATTTGACAGCCTTTGTGATCGCCTCGGATTTAATCGCAGCGAGGTGATCCGCTACTGCTTGAAGCGATTTTTCAATGAGCACTACAACAACCCAGAAAACTTCCAGCGTGTACGAAAGGAGATGTTCTAGATGAAGCAACAACCAGAACTGATGTCGTTTCTGGAATGGCGAGAACGCCACCCAGTAAAAAAAAGAAAAGTAAATTTGTCCGAAGAAGCGGCACAGACGCTCAGGGAATTGGTGTTACGCATTCTCAAGGGCAAGCCAGTGGAAATGACGCGCAAATCGCCGTCCAAAAAGTCCATGCCTTCCCAGTCCCCGAAGCCTAAAAGCTTTGCAAGTCTCGTTAAGCTGGTGAAGAAGATGATTAGGGAATCTAAAGTAGGCGCTAATACGGGGAAGGGTTGAAGTCCATCACGAGTCGCCTTGACGGTTGGATATATTTCACTACACCGTTTTTAAACTCAACCGTAAACGTGCGATGGTACTTATCAAAGGTTCTCTGGCCTACTTTGGTTAGCAAATAAGTCATTTGCTCTGATTCGGTTTTGTATCGCTTTCTTTTGAGAATTTTCAAAAAATCTGCATCTAGCAGATCAAGGTCATCGCCAGCCTCATACCTACTCAGATTGTAGAGTCTGATATCGGTTGTTAAGTGCTTTATCTGGTTGTATATCTTATGGCGAAGGACTTTGAGACCTTCACTATCCGTTTCGTTGATAAGCTTTTCATACGCAATGAGGTTTTCCTTTAGAGGGTCACCGCTTATCGTTTGGGTCAGCTGAAGCAATTCGTAAGTAACGCGTTCAATCTCAGCTTCAATTTCTGCTATCTCAGCCTTCTTATTTGTGAGACGCGTAGCAATATCTTGCGCAACTTCGCCATCTGTAAGCTCTAAGAGCTTGAATATATTTTCGTATGCTTGCTGAGCTGTCGTAAGCTTCGCCTCTAATATTGCCAACCTTTCAAGTGCAGACTTCTTCAGCAACTCTGTCTTATCACTTGTAAAAATCGCATCCAGGTCGATCTCTCTAACAAACGCGAAAAAACTGCTTTCAAATTCCCCGTATTCCCATGCGGGCGCAGAACAGTTCATGTGCCTTTCAGCGTTACCGCATCGCAAATATTTGCCACCTCTGGAGCCCACGCCTTTATCGCGGAAAACAACTACAGCACCGCAATGGGAACAGTGAGCTATTCTTGTAAACAAGTTGGCAAAGTTCGCGCCCTTTCTTCTAGCACCGCTAGTTTTTCGTTGTTCCATTCGCGCCCGCGATAGATCAAAAACTTGCTTTGTAACCACTGCTGGAAAGTAGTTTGGGATTGGTGCCCCGCTAGGTGCTCTTTCCTTACCTCTATAGATATGCGGTTGATATTCACCGTACACGGCTGGGTTGTTAAGAATCTTCTGAACGTAAGACTTATGCCAACCCTTCACCTTGTTATTCGCTGGAAATTGTTTCGGGTTGTCGTTTAGCGTTTGACATATCGCTGAAGTCCCATACCCTTGAATCGACAACTCAAAGATTTCCTTTACCGTAGCCGCCAAGTTTGTAAAGGTGAAGGTATTTTTCTTCTTATTGAGCGATAACCAGGCTGGACACATGGATGTAATTTTTTTAGTACCAGCATTTGCCTTTTTGTGCTGCCAAACGGCGGTCAACCTTTCTGACTTCACTCTCGATTCATCATTGGCTCTAAGCATGATGCCTAGGGTCGTAAAAACCTGCCCTATGTTCTTATCTAGGCTTTCCTTAGTGTAAATTTGGTTATCAGCCAGGGTCGCGATCACGATCCCCTTTTTCACTATGTCTCTGAACAAGTCGAATGCATCCAGCATGGACTCCCGAGAAACTCGGTCTAAGGACTCCACAAGCAAGTAACTGCCTTTTTCAACTTTGCCAGCATCAGCGGCTGCAAGAAAGCCTGCCAAGGCACCTTCTTTATAATTTTTCCCATCAAAAGCCGAAACGCCTATATCCTCAATCGTCTCTACCAAATCTAACCCGTTTTTTTGGGCAAACTCCTGGGAAAGCTTCATCTGTCGCCTATAACTATCGCCCTTCCGCTGAATGTCCGTTGACATCCGAATATATGAATATGCTTTTGGTTTTTGGCTTATTTGCGTCATGTTCAATGCGGTGGCTTAGCAAGGGAATCTCTAAAACAATAGGATACACCTTGTTAATGCTCGGCCCACCCGGTACCGGCAAATCGATGCTGGCCACCCGTTTGCCGGGCATCCTGCCGCCACTGCAACCGGAGGCTGCGTTGATCTCCGCAGGGATTCTTTCGCTGTCAGGCACGTTCAACCCGGAACGCTTTGGCGAGCGGCCGTTTCGCGCACCCCATCACAGCGCTTCGCCCGCCGCTGTGATTGGTGGTGGGAGCCAGGCCTTGCCCGG
>JACCEA011783706.1_pt1 | contig 10427 bp, 6 predicted proteins | sample 7449851 | NCBI WGS metagenome assembly JACCEA01 (sample SAMN15323453, study PRJNA562643) | freshwater metagenome | isolation source: river surface water | place: USA:Blue River Watershed | collected 2017-08-18 | reverse complement strand
ACATATGACGGGTATTATGAGCGATAGTTTGCTCGCCATTATGGTTGTGGTCATGCCATCAACCTTGGTGCAATAGGCTGTCAGGTTAAAGATGATAATGAACGACACGCCAAGCAAAACAGACCACAGAAACCATGGAGCGTGCAATGAAGAAAGGGTTAACGGTGTTGCTCCGGTAAACCCCCAACCGGTTAGCACACAGGTACAGTAGTTGACTACAATCGCCTGTAGGGCGTTAATCTCATACTTTGGAAACATTTTCAGTACTGCTGAAACCAAAACGTTGAAAAGAAGAGCAAGTGCGAGGTGTAACAACGAGAATTGTTTGTTCTTATGAGCCTTATTAGGAGTCTGTTACAGTTTTTCGTTTTTTTCCTCAATCAGAGTTTTAATATCGCTGACTATCTTTTTTATAGGTTCTTCTTCCAGTCCGTCGTAAAATCCTCGGATCCGCCCGTGGTGATCAACAAGGATAAAGTGGTTATCATGTATGAAATCCTTATCAATGCTAACCCCGGTTGTGTCGTCTTCTGCGCTGATCAGGTAACTGTATCGTGCCATGTCATATAGTTTTTGCTTGTCTCCGGTCAGGAACATCCATTGTAGCGGATCAGCATCAAAATGCAAACTGTATGCTTTTAGTGCTGCAACCGTGTCTTTTTTCGGATCGACCGTATGCGATAAAAACATTACATTTTTGTTGCCTTTGAACTCTTTATACACCTTAGCCAGGTTTTCATTCATTTTCGGGCATATTCCTTTACATGTAGCAAAAAAATATTCAACTACAACAATTTTTCCGGCTATGTCGGCATTGGTGATTGTTTTCCCGTCCTGATTTGTAAATGAAAAATCACTAATGTGGTGGTTTTGTTCATTACCTATGACAGGTAGAGCGGATCTGCGTTTTTTTTCAGTGCTTACGGAATAATAGTAACTAAGAAATGCTACGCCCAGAACAATGAAGAATGATATTAATATGATGCCGTTTCTGTTCTTTTTCATTCGGCAAAACTACACAATACAGTGTCAATAAAGTTTCAAAACTGACAAAGAATCCGGCGTGGACCAATATTCTAACATGTAACAGTCGTACAACGCCTTATGAGTAAGAAAGTGCCGATGGCGGAAAGCGTAATGGGGCAAATTAAATATGGCGTTTTGTTTTTGTTTCTGAGTAAATTAGTATTAATTTGCGTAACATGAGCGTAATAGGGTAGAGGAATTAACTATGCTTTTTGTTAAAGGTGTGGGTAATTGCTGACGCCGTATGTTTCGTTTATCAAAATCTAACTGACTAATTAATTTATACTACATGAAGAAGATTGGTTTACTCCTGTTTATCAGTTGTTTATCTCTGGTTTCGTTTGCTCAGAATACCGTTGATATTTTTTCTACCGGACCGCTGGGCAGTTATACAACAGGTTCATCGACTTCAAGTCTGAGATCAGACAATGCGATCAGAGCTACAACGATATTCGGCTCGTCAACACGAGGGTATGGAGTATTCAATCTGTCATCTATCCCTCCGTCTGCTGTGATCACGAGTGTTGAGTTGCACTTTAATGTGGAAACGGTGTCACCAGGAGGTGGCGGAGGCTGGACTACCAGAGGCGTTGTTGGCGACCTGTCGACTATCACAGCTGCAGCCACTCTGTACACTACAATGGGACTGGGTACATCGCTTTACACAACGACGTACGGCACCACACCGGGTAACAAAGTACTTCCAACTGCAGCAGCAGCTGAATCGTTTATTGCAGCCAACCTGGGCGGTACTGTTTCCATTGTTTGGACTACTAACTCTACAAGAATATACTCTATAACCGGAGAGACCGGTATCGCAACGACAACAGGTGTTCATGCGCCATTTTTGCGAGTAACATACAATTGTCCGGGTATCACATCGCTGGCGGCATCAGGTCCGGCTACGACTCCATGTCCTAATACTGCTTTTGACCTTACGAGTGCCGTTACAGGTACGATTGCTTCGTATGCCTGGACGGGACCTCTCGGCTTCGCGTCTACCGCAGCTAACCCAACAGTAAGCGCAGGCCTGCCATCAACCGGTAATTACACCCTCGTGGTAACTGATGGCACCGGATGCAGCGCGCAGACAACGGTGAATGTGCCGGTATTCCCTGCACCATCAACTACCATAAGCCCTCTTACGCCGACAGCATTTTGTGCCGGCGGAGATTGCACGCTTGAGGCAACCGCTGTAGCTGGCAACACTTACCAATGGTACGACAACGGTACCGTAATTGTCGGTGCTACCAATACATCATACACGGCAACCGGTAACGGTAGTTATAAGGTAGAGGTGACCGATATGAACGGTTGTTCTGCCATTACGACCGCTCCAACTAATACGGTCCTGCTGGATACACCTGCCGTAACCCCCGGCGACACTGTATTGCTTTGCAATGGTGAGACCATAACATTGGCAGTTGATGTGAATGGCGTGGGAAGCGGTATCGCTTACCAGTGGCAGAAGAATGGTTCTAATATCGGCGGTTCTATCAGTAATTCTTATCTGGCCTCTACATCCGGCATTTATCGTTGTCAGGTATCTGTACCTTCTACTACGTGTTCTACGGTTTCCAGAGAAGTTTATGTCGTTGTCAACTCTTACCCGGTACCGGTTATCACTTCATCAGGTGGTGTGTTAAGTACAGCTTCAACCTTTGTCGCTTACCAGTGGTTCCTTAACACGATTGCTATTGCCGGTGCAACATCCAGCACGTATATGCCAACAGTACCCGGTAGTTACAGGGTTCGTGTCACGGATAATGCAGGTTGTTCTGCATACTCAAACGCGTTCCCTACTTACACAACAGGTGTAACAGAGTTGAGCAAGAGCGGTGTACTTGTTTTCCCTAACCCGGTAAATGACAAGCTCAATGTAATTGCGACTGATGCTGTTACTGCCGTTGTGACTAGTATTGATGGCAGGGTTCTGACAACAGAAAAGAACGCCACATTGATCGATATGCGCGATTATCCTGCTGGGCTTTATATTGTCAACTTCTACAATGAGGCAGGTGATAAAATAGGAATGGAAAAAATCTACAGGAACTAAATAATTGCGGTACGATAAAGAATTTAGACACTTTTAACAGGAAAAATATGAAAGTATTGAAGGCCCTTCTTGCAGCACTGATCGTTAGTTTTACAGGCAACGCACAGATCGTTGCATTAAGCCCTACAGCGGAAGGGGGATTTGAATTGGGTTCATCATTTTCGGCAAACGGGTGGGTTGAGGTAACACCTCCAACCAATCGTTGGATAGTTTCTACTACTGCACCATACGCAGGCTCTAATGTCGCGTTTGTGTCAAATGGTACAGCAAATACATATTCTTTTACCACGGCTCAAACTTGTCATATTTATCGTGACGTTACGATCCCGTCAAGTTCGGTAGCCATTACACTTAGTTTTTACTGGAGGAGCACCGGGCAGATCGGTACCGACCGTTTGTTGGTCTATACAGCTCCTGTTTCAGTCACTCCGGTTGTAAATGTGCCTGCCGCTCCGGCAACTACACTGGCCGCCGCTGCAACGCTTGTATGGACGCAGACAGCAACAGCGGCAGGTTACACACTTGCCACAGTGTCGCTTCCATCAAGTTTGTCAGGAACTACCTTTCGCCTGATTTTTACGTGGCAGAACGACGCGGCTACAGGTGCCAACCCTCCTGCTGCTGTTGATAATATTTCGGTTACTTATAACTGTGCTTTCCCTGACCCTATTGCAGGAGTGACCACTGTCTGCGAAGGTGGAACATCAATTCTTGGAAGTGCGTCCATTGGGGGCACCTGGGTGAGTTCAAATCCATCGGTAGCTACTGTTTCTGCTTCAGGCAATATTACTGCAAACGTCCAGGGAACAACAACCATTTCATACACAACCGGTTGTGCTAATCCCGCAACTACTGTTGTCACAGTCATTGCGGCTCCTTCGCCGATATCGGGTCCTTCCGCTGTTTGCGAGGGGGCGTCAATCACCCTGACGGATACTGCGTGGGGAGGAGGTTGGACAAGTTCAGCGCCATCATATGCATCTATCAATCCAATTACCGGCGTCGTGAACGGATTGGTTCCCGGAATTGCAACGATGACCTACGCCAACGGTTGCGGTTCGCCTGTAACCAAAACAATAACAGTCAACCCCATTCCGTCTGCAATAACAGGTGGCGATACTGTATGTGAGGGTGGGGGAACGCTCACGCTCACAAGCGCTTCTACTGGTGGAACCTGGAGCAGTTTGAGTACGGCTAATGCAACTGTCGGATCATCTTCGGGTGTTGTAACAGGTGTTTCCGATGGAACAGCAGCAATAGTTTACACCAATTCATTCGGCTGCTTTGTATCAAAATTGGTTACTGTGTCAGCATTACCAGCGCCGATAACCGGAATTGCTCCATTCTGTGTAGGAAGTAACATAACACTCTCAAGTACGTTCCCGGGCGGAACATGGAACAGTGCTATGCCGGGCATAGCGATGGTTTCTTCTTCCGGCGTGGTTACTGGTCTGGCTGCAGGTTTCACTACGATCTCGTACAGTAACGGCTGCGGGCCAACAACCGCGATCGTCAGCGTAGATGCATTGCCAGCGACCATTACCGGTTTCGATACAGTTTGTGTAGGGTCAACAACGACTTTCGCGAATTCAGTTGTAGGGGGCACCTGGTCTAGCGGCAACCCTTCTGTTGCAACAGTTCTGCCTACATCAGGAATTATCACAGGTGTGTCGGCCGGTGTTTCTGTGATATACTATCACATGCCGGGTGGATGTTTCATATCGCGTATTGTTTATGTAGTCGATCTCCCCGGACCTATTACAGGGCCAACTGACGTATGTCCAGGTAGTTTCATTACGTTGAGTAACGGTACACCCGGCGGAACGTGGACCAGCTACGCCCCCGGCTCAGCTTCTATCAATCCGACCTCAGGTGTTGTTACCGGTATTAATCCCGATATCGTGTCTATCGGTTATACTACGCCTGCAGGATGTATCGCCTATACTTCCGTTACAGTTAACCCTATTCCTTCGCCAATTATCGGAGGAGTGAAGTACTGTGCTACTGACAAGGATACACTCTTCAATGCAAGTCCTGGTGGTACGTGGACTTCTGTTACGCCCGGCGTCGCGAGCATCGGTAACACCACCGGTATCATGACAACTTTGGCCGGCGGAACTGCGATCATCAGGTACACGCTTACTGCTACAGGGTGTTCAACAACCAAGTCATTTACTGTCAATCCACTTCCGGTTCCTGCTGTAAATTTTGTTTGGGCCACCAATACATTTGAGACAGGTACCTGGTATGTTAGTTATCAGTGGTACCACAGCGTGTTCGGTAAATTGCCGGGCGCAACACTGTATAAAGTTGCAGGATCGTTCACTGGTAACTACTCAGTGGAAGTTACCGACACAAATGGTTGCACTAACAGGTCAACTCCTGTTCCGTACGCAACGTGGATGGGTGTGGGATCGGCGCAGGGACAAACTGTGTATTCGGTTTTCCCGAACCCCGCAACAGATGTTCTATTCATTGACGCTGACCAGGCAGTTAATGCAGTAATAAGCACTATCGACGGCAAACAATTGATGGAAATTAAGAACGCGGGAAGAATGGATGTTTCTTCACTTCCTTCGGGATTGTACATGCTCACCTTGTACAACGGAGATGGGATGAAGATAGCTGTTGAGAAATTCACAAAACAATAGACGTAGCAGGCAGACAGGAATAGAATATTAAACCAAGCAGGGAAATGAAAAAATTACTTTTCTTATTTATTGCAATGTGCGCAGGTGCGGTTGCTTTCGCACAGAATATCTACCAGCCCAATGGTACATCGATGGTTTCAGGAGCAAACTCCTATTGCGTAGGAGCCCCTATCACCACGCCGTTAAGGGTGGCATATACAACTTGTAATGGAGGGACCGGTGCCCCGGTAGGTGCTTCGTGTCAGATACGTTGGTACTATAACCCAACCAACACAACAACAATTGGTGGTTCTACGGTTCTTGCAAGTGGGCCTGTCCCGTTTACGTCTACAACGTCAGCATCTGATACGTTGTCATACACTCCTTCACTTAGTGTGGGTGGTAACTACTATTTCTTTTGTGTCATAGAATGGACCGGCGGATCGGCCTCTTGCGGCCTCACGACAGGGTCTATTGTTACGTCAGGTACGCAGCTTGTTTCTATCGGACCGGCGCCCATTGCGCCTGCTGCACCTATCAATATTTGCCAGGGAGCTACAACTGTTCTTACCAATTCATTTACCGGTGGAAAATGGACCAGTTCTAATCCTGGTGTTGTTGCAATAGATTCTACTTCAGGCCTGGCTTCAGGTGTTACTGTAGGAGGATCGTTCATTACTTATAAACTGGGTGGTTGCTATGTAACAGCGTTTATGTATGTGAATGCTAATCCTGCTGTGATTGCTCCAACAGCCATTTCGAACATCTGTGTTGGCGGCTCACTAAATCTCACAAACAGCACACCCGGCGGCACGTGGACAAGTACTACACCAGCCGTTGCATCAGTAGGTTCTGCGTCCGGTCTGGTATCTGCGTTTTCAGCCGGAACATCTACTATCTCGTACATCTTTACAGCCACGGGTTGCTATTCGACAAAGACACTCACAGTATTACCGAATCCTGCCGCCATTGGTGGAAGTGCAAATGTATGTGTAGGAGGGTCGACTACCCTGACTAATGCTACTGCAGGTGGAAGCTGGTATAGCAGCAATACATTCAGAGCAACCGTTAATGCCGCAACGGGAGCAGTCTCCGGCGTTTCGGCTGGTACCGTTACCATTTCCTACATTCTTTCGTCTACCGGTTGTTTCAGCACACGGATCATGACGGTGAATGTTGCTCCCGCAGCGATCACAGGTCCGGGTCAGGTTTGTGCGACCGCTACTATTTCACTTTCAAATGGTGTTGCAGGTGGTGTTTGGTCGAGCAGTAATCCAACTGTTGCATCTGTTTCGTCTACCGGTGTTGTTACCGGTGGAACTGCCGGTACAGCTGTGATCAGTTATACAACCGGCGGTTGTGCTCCTGCCACTAGAGTGATCACAGTGAATTCGTTACCTGCTTCCATCACAGGGATCAATCAGACTTGTAATGGTCAGACTACCACACTTTCCAGTTCAGTTCTGGGCGGTAAATGGAGGAGTAGCGATACACTGGTCGCCCGTATTGATTCTGTGAGTGGGGTAGTGTCAGGTATGTCAATGGGTGTGATCACTATTACTTATACTGGTGCTGCCGGCTGTTACACTACGAAGTCACTCACAGTTCATCCGTTAGCTCCGATAGTTGGAGAAGATACAATTTGTGTCGGTTCTACGATTGCACTGACCAATATTGTTGGCGGTGGAACATGGGTTAGTGGTAATCCGCTAAATGCTTCTATTGATACTTTCTCAGGCGTCATGCAGGGTCTTGTTAATGGTATAACTTACGTTGATTATATACTTCCAACAGGCTGCCGTACGTCTAAGTTTGTTCGTGTTCTGCCAACACTGCCACCAATAGGTGGACCGTTGGTGCTTTGTAGCAATTCGGTTGTTACATTGTCGAATGGTGTTACCGGCGGAACATGGACATCTCTCAATCCCTATATCGCAGAGGTAGAAGCAGCAACCGGTAAAGTATCGGGTCATACGGCAGATACCACAACTATTGTATACAAAATATACGGATGTCAGATGTCTGACGTTGTAACGGTTAACCCATTGCCATCGCCTACATTGTCGTTTGACTGGACAACCGGCAAACTTAGCACTGAGTTCGGGTTCGCAGCGTATCAGTGGTTCGATAGTTCATCCGGGCCAATTCCGGGTGCAACCAATAACTCAATTATTCTGCCTCCGGTATACGACAAGTACTATGTAGTTGTTACTGACGGGAATGGTTGTTCTGCACCAACCAAATGGTTCAAAGTTCCACTTGCGGTTAATGATATCAATGGTAAGACCGGAGTAGCGGTTTACCCTAATCCGGTAACTTCTATCCTCAACATAGCTTCTGCCGCCGAAGTAAATGCAGTTGTCAGCGGGCTGGAAGGTCGCGTCATTACGGAAGTTCGGAATACACGTACAGTCAATGTTGCTATGTTGCCTGCCGGTATGTATCTCATTTCTATTTTTGATAAGGAGGGCCAGCTTGTCACCGTTCAGCGTTTCGTGAAAGAATAAGCTGTTGCATTATTTGATTTACTGAGGCATCCCACGGGATGCCTCTTTTATTTGTCCATAGTTATATTATATACTATGTTTTGCTCTATCGTACATCTTTTTACTAGTCGTTGCCTCCGTTAACAATTTATTATTAACTTGTAATTTAAAAACAAAAATTTGAGAATATAGTTTGTTATTCTCGTGTTAATAATTATTTTTGGTTAACAAAACGAAAACAACTATGAACGACATAAAGGATATAGATGTTAATGCACTGCCGGTGCATCTTTTTGTTAAGTCCCAGAAGGAGGCTAAAAAATTGAAGAAATCCACAGCCGAATACGTCTTCAGGCCGGTGCCTTTCAGAAGAGGGAAGAGATTTGAGGTTTGATCCGAATTTTTCGGCTTCGGATTGCATTAATGAAATGGCTTATTTAGAGTAGAGGTAAGCTGTTTCTTCGCTATTAGTGCCTTGCTGCCCGATGATCACTAATTTCTCTCCATCATATTCTATGACGTGAAAAGTGATTCTTTCGGGAATTGTCTGTAATTGCTTCTGTATGAGGGTAATGGTCATCGAGCCGGGATCAAAAGACCAATTACCCTTCAATACCGTTCCCTGTTCGGATAGCGTGAATGTGCTGTCGCACCTGAAATCCATATAGTCTTTCGCGGAAATGCTGTCGGTCATGTGGGGAATGCCATCGGGGCCCTTGGTCATCTCGCAGTACCACTTTTTATCGCAGAACGGTATTTCTTCGGCTATTTGTCCGAAGGAGGATATGCTCATGGCCAAACACGATAGAGATAACAGTATGCTAAACCTCCGCCACATAAATTGTCAGTGCGTAAAGATAGAGAGGTGTTGGTGTTATAGTTGTGATTAAAAAGTTATTGTCGCAATGGTGAGCTTACTGAATAAGAAACGGCCGGGTAATCCCGGCCGTTTCTTTGTATCACTTAGAGAGTGCTTACTTCACTTCTTCATATTCAGCGTCAGCTACATGGCTGTCGTTAGTGCTTCCTTCGGGCTGGCCTTGTGCGCCGTCCTGAGGTTGCTGACCTGCCTTGTACATGTCTTCGCTGGCTGCCATCCACGCTGCATTCAGTTTTTCTTCTGCTTTGTCAATACCGTCGAGGTCTTCAGACTTATGTGCAGATTTCAGTTCTTCGAGTGCACTGTCGATAGCAGATTTCTTATCAGCCGGGATCTTTTCGCCGTACTCTTTCAGTTGCTTTTCAGAGTTAAAGATAAGACCGTCTGCTTTATTCAGTTTTTCTACACGCTCGCGCACTTTCTTGTCGCCCTCTTCATTCGCTTTGGCCTCATTCTTCATTTTTTCGATTTCCTCTTTGCTGAGACCACTACCGGCTTCTATGCGGATATTCTGTTGTTTTCCTGTGCCTTTGTCGCGGGCAGTTACATGCAGGATGCCATTAGCGTCAATGTCGAAAGTAACTTCGATCTGAGGAACGCCACGCGGTGCAGGCGGGATGCCGTCCAGGATGAATTTACCCAGGCTCTTGTTGTCTTTTGCCATCGGGCGTTCTCCCTGTATCACATTGATCTCCACACTTGGTTGGCTGTCAGCAGCTGTTGAGAACGTTTCGCTCTTTTTAGTTGGGATCGTGGTGTTAGACTCAATGAGCTTTGTCATTACGCCACCCATTGTTTCGATGCCGAGTGAAAGCGGCGTAACGTCGAGGAGCAGTACATCTTTTACATCGCCTGTAAGTACACCACCCTGTATTGCAGCACCTATCGCTACTACTTCATCCGGGTTAACGCCTTTGTGCGGCTTCTTGCCAAAGAATTTCTCTACAACCTCTTGCACCTTAGGGATACGTGTAGAACCACCAACCAGGATAACTTCATCAATCTCGCTTGCTGCAATTCCTGCATCTTTCAGCGCTTTGCGGCATGGTTCCAGAGTGCGCTCGATCAGGCTGTCCGCAAGTTGCTCGAACTTAGCACGGCTCAGTTTGCGTACAAGGTGCTTAGGTGCGCCATCTATCGCAGTGATATACGGAAGGTTGATCTCCGTTTCCTGTGACGAAGACAGTTCGATCTTGGCTTTTTCAGCGGCTTCTTTCAGGCGTTGCCAAGCCATTGGATCTTTGCGCAGGTCCATTGACTCATCTTTTTTGAACTCTTCAGCCAGCCAGTCCATGATCACCTTATCGAAGTCGTCACCACCCAGGTGCGTATCTCCGTTAGTTGATTTT
>JACCEA010654920.1_pt1 | contig 10427 bp, 13 predicted proteins | sample 7449851 | NCBI WGS metagenome assembly JACCEA01 (sample SAMN15323453, study PRJNA562643) | freshwater metagenome | isolation source: river surface water | place: USA:Blue River Watershed | collected 2017-08-18 | reverse complement strand
ATGCGTTGGATGGTAGATGGATGGGTGTATCAATTAAGCAGTGATTTAATCACAGCAAATAGTACCAGACAATTTAAAAGAATCAATGCGAACTATGCAGAAGATTTGAGAGACATCAATGCATTCTATGAAAAGCATATTCAACCTAAAATCTACAATCAACCAAGAACACTCAACCTCACCACAAATGTATTTTATTTATTTAAAGATTCTTATTCCATCATTAAAGGACTGAGTGACCTGAAAACTCGTAAAACTATGGCAATAGTGGAATTATTAGATCATACGAGGTTATTGAGTCCTGGAGAAGTGATGAAGGGTGGGAAATAAATAATATTAATTCCAATCTTTAATTGTTTGAAAAATGTTGTCACTTATACTTTTTGAAACGCCAACTTCATTTGCATAAGTTTTCCAATTAAAAACAATTGATTCAATTTCATCAATAATTTTAGACGCAGATTTGCATTTGATTGATTTGCCAATTTTAAGCATGTCTTCCTTATTAATCCCTTTTCTTTTGCCATTAATACTTAATGCATGTTGACTTACCCATTGATGATCTGACTTGTAAGCATGGCATATATCATACGCAGGAGCTAATGCCCATGATTTACCTTGCTTTAAAAGAAATGCAAAATTCTTAGTATGATCATCGCAATTTCTGGCTATGACATTAAAAACCATTCTTCGAAATAACTGTTCTGCATCAGCATAATCTAAACTAAGTGCTCTCATTGTTTGAAATAGTTGTTCATAACTAAAACCTAACGCATCATTAAAATCAAAATGACTCATGGCGCACATCGTTTGTACATGGTGCTTTATATCTCCATCCTCACGATCAAAACGTTTAGTCATAAAATGGGCTCGGCCATTTTCTTCAAGTAATGTAGAAGGCATCATATCTATCCCGCAAGCAATTGCCATATTATAATAAGCCATCTCTACTCTACCAAATCCTGAACTAGCGCCTAATTGAATATCACTCACACCATCCAATTTTAATAACCAATGTTCAAAACCTTTAGGAGCATTTGTTTGTCCAGATTTAACCTCACCTGTTTTTTCATTAAATGCAATCAACGCCTTTGGTCTGGCGCCACCAGCAGAAGTCCCAATTTTAAGAATATCTATAATTGCCTGCTCATCATCTTTATTCAAATTTGTACTAAATGATGCTTTTTTTGAAAGCATTTTTTGAGCGATATCCACTAAATTATTTACTTCAATTGAGAATGTGCGTTTAGCTTCTTTTAATATAACCGGCTCAAACTCTAATGCACCCATCCCTCTTGTTCCTATAAAACAAAGCATCTCTACTGGATTCATACTATTTTGTGGACGACCTTGTTGTGCAAGCCAAACATTGATTAATTGATTCCCATATTTATCTGGAAGGGTATCCGCTAATAAGCCTGGCATTCCTTTAAACGTATCAAAATCTGAATTTTTATCTCGCTTCAATTCAGGAAAAGAAAATATATTTCTATTCAACTGAATGGGCATTTTTAATGGCGCCAAGTCCCAGTTTAATTTTTTAAAATTGGAGTCATATTCAAAAGTTGCAATTCCAGTAACTTCGTCCCATGCTACTGCACCAACTAATTCACCCCATATTTTAATAAATGCGGTTTGCATGTTTTACCAATTTGATTTTTCAGGTGCCGTTGGCGTAGATCCACTTACCCTTTTACGTTTTTTTAATTCCAACTTTGCCAATTGCATAGGGCTGATAGTTGGTTGGATGGAAAACACATCCAACACCTGTAATTGATCCAAAACCCTTAACACTTGTAATAATGAAGCAATGGTTACAGTCTCCCCTTTTTCCAAAAGACTTAAAGTAGAACGGCTAATCCCAGCAGCATTTGCAACAACATGCTGTGTTTTGTTTTGCTCAATACGCTTTTCTTTGATAAAGCGACCAATATGCTCGGCCAATGCTTTATCGCTCATATTTGATCTATTTTTGTATGATATATCATTCATAATACACAAATTTAATTATAATGAATGATATGTCATACAAAATTGCAACTTTTTGTATAAAAAAGGCCTAATTAGTGTGGACCACACTTAGTTTTGAGCTATTATCAGTTGAAAATCAATTAATTAATTTTCAACTGCACACTAAATTGCACACATTGCAAGGTGATGTAAATCAATATTGATTGATTAAAATTATCCAGAATTCTTATAAAGACAATCGATAAGTTGAACCAATTTAGTATATGTTAAAGACTTTATTGAAAACTCATCAACAGAGATTTTATCTATGTCGTTTTTATTAAAAACACTAAAAGCATCAAAATCTTCAATAATCATTAAAATATAATCAAAAATATATACGATATCATCATCATCTAATGTGTTTATTATATTTAGCCCTTTTTTAAAATATTCTATATTAATTGAAAAATATGAATCGCTCGGGATTAATGATCCTTTAAATATGCCAGCATAGACCCCTAGAGTGGTTTTTATATTTGCATTTATTAAATCATTTATAAAGTATTGTGATTTCCAGGAATTTTCTCTAGCACTAATCATAATTTTCAAGCCAATATTAATTTGTTTCTCAATATCAATACTACATATAAAATTTACACCTTCTTTTTTTCTTAAATATTCAACAACTTCATTTTGCTTAACAAACTTACCAGATTCAAATTCTATTATAACTCTGTTATATAGGCTTTTAGCATCCCCATAATAATTATACGCTAATATAAAATCAATTGAATTTAAATATTTTATAAATACTTTCTGGTGACTTGTGTCGAGTTTATTCTCTTTTGAAAGTAAGCCAATAATTCTTCGGATTATTATTTGTTTATTCTCATTATCTTCTTGTACAGCATACTCAATAATTATATCTTTCACTCTTATTGGCAATTTATTCCAGATATCTGGATGAACAAATCCCAAAATAGATGTATAAGGAAATTTTGTCGCTCTGTTTTCTATGGCCCAATCTAACAATGACAAGTCAAGTGATGAAAATTTAAGTAACTCTATTATAAACATCCTAAACTTACCTTGAATTTTAATTTTTTGATCATCCTCTTCTATTGTTCCTAAAGAATATAGGAGGTTTTTAAAAAAGTATGGATGTAATTCAATAGGAAATCTTGAAATAATTCTTCTTGCAAAAAGTATATTACTTTCATTGTCGTCAGTTAGAAAATAAGGCCTAGTTAATAAATTAATAACTAGATCATCAATAAAATTTTTTCTGTACAAAAGTGGTTTAGAAAGACATATATCAACTGCAGCTGTTATTATATATTTTAGATCATCTTTACTTGGTGCTTTTGAATATGGATGAGCAAAAATACATCTTTGCTCCCAAAGAAATTTTAATTTGCTCACATCGTGATCATCTACAAGTTTTAAATTAATTGCTGACTCAAAAATTAACTTATCTACAGATTGATTATTACTTTCGTCTAATAAAATTTTTTGATAAATTTTATCTGCACGGTTATCGCCTAAATTTGAAGAATCATATATCTTTTTCTTTAGGGATTCAGCTATTGAAACCCATGCAATGATATACCCGGCTCTATAAAATCCACTTTTCAAGCAACCTAAAGTTTCATCAAAAAGTGTTTGATCTTCTTCATTACTTATTTTTTTTCGTAATTCATTTCCCCAATTAATATTTTCCATAAAGTATTATTTACAAACACCACAAGTGCCGCCATTTTTGGAACAATGTTTGCAGTATTTACAATTTTTACATGCATGACAGTTTTTCGAACCATTACATGTAGCTTTTATTGGCAAGGAATAAGAAGATAAAATACAAATCGAAAAGAAAGCAAGAATAAATAATAAATTTTTCATTTTATTTCAATTTAATAAATCTAAAAAATCCTTTTATGTACTGATCAAAATATTTTCCATGAGATACAGCACTCATTAAACCGTTATATATATTTAATGGCACATTGAAGTATCTATAAACATGTCCTTCATGAAATTTAATATCTAGAAATAAGTTGATTGCATCATAACCAACTGCCCTCAAATTAGATGAAGATACTGGTATCATTTCCATAATCAATAAATTATATAATTACAATTTAGCATATAATCTTAGCATTTAATTCAGTATTTATACCTAATCCTAAACCGCCTTATTCTCTCTTGCAGCCCAGATTTTCTCTAGTTTTTCTGCGAATTCATCGCCTGACACTTTAATGTAGCGCATGAATGACTTATGAGACTTGTGGCCACTTATAGCCATGATTACCAATAGGTCTGTTCCTTTTAGGTATTCATTAGAACAGAATGAACGGCGAGCTGTATGCGTTTGCAAGAATTCATATTTCTTCTTCACTATCTGCTGACGCTCTCTTTTATATGTTACCTGCTTAGTAAACATAACTTGTAAGCTTGGCATCTTAGCTCCTATTTGTTTTAGGACTTGGTTAAATATATTGTTAGTCGGAACCTCTGGTAATTGGTAATTATATTTATTTAAAATCTGATTTACAATAGGATGAATTGGCAAAGTGACCCTATCCCCTGTTTTCTTTTGAATAAATGACAATCTATTTTCACGTATTGCCGCTGTATCAATTGTAGTATAGTCCGAAAAACGCATACCAGTAAAACAGCCTATAACAAAAACATCACGTACTATTTCATGCATTGGGTCTTCAAACTCTTTTACCTCCAACAACTCTAATACTTCTGATTCTTTTAAATAAATGCTATCGGTCTCTTCCCTACGCGTATCAAATTCTAATTCAGATAATCGGGATGCTGGTAACTTCTTTAACTTGACAGCATACTTGATTACCTGCATTATTTCCATCATGGCTTTTGAGTGTGTGTTCATGGCAACTTCCATGTCATTAATCATGAAATCTCCAAAAGCATCAATATGTTCTTGTTTAAAATCACTCAAAGCAATTTCATAACCTTGATCTTTCTGAAACTTATCAAACATTTTCTTAGAATTAACATAGCTAGATAAAGCCGTTGGTTTTAGCCTTTGTCTTTTAGGAGTTAATCTAATTCCATTAACACAGTCACTGTAAAATTGTTTGAAGAAGTCGTTGAATGTTTCTTTGGTTACAACACTCTTCTTTTTCTCCTTGTTGTACTTATTATATGGACTCTCGACAAGCTCCTGCAACTTCTCTTCAAGTTCCACAAAAGATAGTCTTGGTCTTCCATACTTATATTGGTCAATTAAATCTAAAATGGAGATTTCTAGTTCTTTAAGAATCCTAAGCACTCTAGTAGTTGTTGTTTTACCAACATAAGGTCTAACAAAGCATTTCTTCTTATCCCAGTGTTCTGTCTCAATTGAAACACCAGTATATAAAAATATACTAGTTCCACTTACTGAAATTTTAGCTCTTATGCTAGACTTTTTACTATGAGGTCTTGATAGTGAAAATGAAGCTCCCATAACTAGTTGTTTAAATTTCTTATATATTTCATGACATTGCTTTTTGCAAAATGCCAAGTTCTACCTGATTTGATCCCAACTATTTCATTTTTTAAGGCAAGTGCAGTAAGCTTCTGCTCCGACATACCCAAAAAATTTGCCGTTTTTGCTCTAGTCCAATTCTCATCAGAAAACGAACCACCCAAGCTGGGATCGTTTAACATTAATCCAACCTCCCTTTTAATCACCTTTGCTATAAACTCTTCTAGGTCTTCAGGTGTAAGAATAAATACTGGCGCAGCCATAATATATTATTTATGTAGCTTGTGATATTGGCTTTATTCCATACATCAACTTTAATTTTATTTTGAGGTCTGATTTTTTCAGTACCATTTAAATTTTATACTTTGTTACTTCTTCATATAATCTAAGCAAACCATTCTCTTGTTTAAGCGTAATGTTTGAAAACTTACCAGATTCAAGTAGCTGTTTTACTTTGTCATATACAGGACCAATATTCTTTTCTTCTACTACTTCAATAAGTATTACCCCAGAATCTTTATTATTAAGCTTAATTCGTATTTCCTTAATATTTTCCTTCCTTAACAACTCCAATACCTTAGACTCTTGTGTAGTTAGATTATATATTTTTCTTTGATCGTCAATTTTAATTTTTGGATTGGTATAAAACTCATCCAAAAGTGAATGAAGTGGTACACTAATGAAAGGCTTGTTTAAAAAATCAAGCAATTTATGATCCGATGCCATCTCCTTAAATGTATCTGGTATAAAATATTCGCAGTTACCCTCTTCGTCAACTAATAAATTAATGTGTCTTCTTTCTGTCATTAAGTTTAATACTAGAATATTAAAAGGCGGAAACTTCTCTCTAAAAAAGTCTAGAAAATCTGTAGGATAATTTTCTTGAACAATTTCTTTTTCAAAGTCATTGCCTAGTTTAGAATTAGGGCTTAATGTGTTGAACTGCTCAAAACTTGATTGTAACAGTGCAATTATTTGTTCATCCGATATTTCATTTAAATGAGCCTTTAGCCTCAAAATGGCTTTAGCTGGTAAATTCAATTTTCGTAAAGAAGCTACTAAACGTAACCAGGTGTACTCAAAAAAATTAACCCTTACCCATTCTCTTCCTGGACCTTCTGATTGTTTTACATTTATTATTCCTTCCTTCTTCCAGTAAGTCATTTCTTGGCGCTTTACATTCAATTGAGCAACAGAGAACCTAGGTGCATATAACTCATCCAAGAAGTTAAAAAAATCACGAGATTGATTTTCATCTTTCAACTTTTCTAAAAACCAGTCTATATCCTTATTATCAAAATTCATAATTTACATCTTGTATGCAAATATACAATTTTTGCATACAATTATGTTAAATTAATGTAATTTTGTTTTTGTACTGAAAATTTATGGGCTGAAGCTAGCATTAAAACAAGTATTAACAATTGATTTTAAATGATTTAAATAATTAATATGAGAGAACCAAAACTAGGGGTCAAATCAAACTTGATAAAAAGGCAGGCTAAAATTAGGGTCTCAAAAAGGACTTTTGAACCAAGAATCTGTCCACAAACAGGGATTGAATTTATCCCAACAGATAAAAGACAAATTTATGTAAGCACACAGGCACAGATTGATCACAATAATGATCATAGAGCAATTAAGCAAAAGGAGTTAAATGAATTCACTGCAATATTAAAATCGAATCGTGAAGTATTAAAGAGAAGTTATGAAAAGTTGAACGAATTCAATCAGCAGATCGTAGGTAGGGACCTGCTCATTTTTGCGGGCTTAGATTTCAGCACCTATTCTTGTCGGGAAGTAAATAGCAAAACTGGTATGCCAGTATATTGGTCTATTGACTTTGGAATTGAAGGCGTAAACAACGACAACAAAACCTTTATTATACATAAAAGAAAAAAGTAAAAATTATGAACTTTAGACCTTTAACACTTGAAGAACAATTCTTCCAAAAACCTATTTTTGTAACTCCAATAGATCTTACTAAAGGGGGAGTGGTGCCATTAACTGTTGATGATACTATAAAACAAATTCAATTAGACAAACCTCAGTTATTTAAAAATGACTCGCCAAGTAAGTTCATGAAACATTTTAGCAATAATTGGGGATGGTATGTTGGATTTTTTATTGCAGGTATGGTAGCAGCAAATTATATCATAAACAAGCAGCAGGAGCCAAAACAAAAGAATAAATCAAATATTTTAAATTAAATAACTAAGCTATAATAGTTCAATATATAGATGTAACTGATATTATGTGTAACTATAACAATTCAAATCATATTAAATCAATTTGAATCAATCTAATTTGTAATAGTGAGGTAATTTTAGTTAAAGATGAAGTAAAATGCATAAAAAAAGCCACAAACGTGGCTTAGAATTATTAAAATTAAATTTTGGGGTCTTAGTGACTTACTCCCTTGCTGAATAATACCCTTGTGAAAGTTTTTATGATAATCTCTATGTCAAACAATAAAGATCTTTTATATAGATACTCTTGTTCTAACTGTACCTTTTGAGCAATAGATATCTCATCCCTTCCGTTTATTTGAGCCCAACCAGTTATTCCTGGTTTTAATTTAGAAACACCTGTTGCAACTCTAAACTCCATTAAATCATCTTGGTTATATAGTGCAGGACGTGGGCCAACAAAAACCATTTCCCCTTTAATTATGTTTATGAGGTTGGGTAATTCATCTAAACTTGTTTTCCTAATGAACTTACCTATTTTAAGCAAATATTGATCAGGGTTATACAAAAGGTGCGTCGCAACATTAGGGGTATCTTTCTTCATACTTCGAAACTTGTAGATTTTGAAGAAAGTATAATTAATCCCGACGCGCTTTTGGGTAAAAAAAACAGGAAATCCATCTTCTATAATTATAGCTATTGATACAAATAAAAATATCGGAGAAAAGATTATAATTAGTATAAAAGCTAGTAATCTATTAAACATTAAAATTGATTATATACTTCTAAAACTGTTTGTTTAATACCTGCATCTAAAGTAATAGAAGGGTGCCATCCAAAACTATTGATTTTACTAGTGTCCATCAATTTTCTTGGTGTGCCATCTGGCTTAGTTGTGTCAAACACAAGTTTACCCTCATATCCTAACTCAGCAACTATAAATTCTGCCAATTCTTTTATAGAAACATCTGTGCCGCAACCGATATTCACTAAACCTTGTTCATTGTAATTTTGTAATAAAAAGTAACAAGCATCTGCTAAATCGTCAACATGTAAAAACTCTCTTCTTGGGGTTCCTGTTCCCCAAATGGTAACAGTTGGCTCATTATTTTTTTTTGCTAAAACAATTCTTCTAATTAAAGCAGGGAGTACGTGAGAGTTTTCGGGATGGTAATTGTCATTTGTGCCATACAAATTTGTAGGCATAGCAGAAATAAAATTACACCCATATTGCGCTCTATAACTATCACACATTTCAATGCCTGCAATTTTTGCTAAGGCATAGGGTTGATTGGTTTGCTCTAAATAGCCACTTAGTAAATATTCTTCTTTTAATGGCTGTGGTGCCATTTTAGGATATATACATGACGAACCTAAAAACAATAATTTAGTAACCTTATTCAAATAAGCCGCATGAATAATATTCGCCTCAATCATTAAGTTATCGTAAATAAATTCTGCCCTATAAGTATTGTTAGCATATATACCTCCTACCTTTGCCGCAGCAAGTATTACATAGGCAGGTTTTTCTTTTTCAAAAAAATCATTTACAGCTTGCTGGTTTCTTAAATCTAGTTCAACAGAAGTTCTTGTAACAATATTGTTATATCCTTCTTTTCTTAATTTGCGTTCTAGTCCAGAACCTACCATTCCTCTGTGTCCAGCAATATAAATTTTATGATTTTTGTTCATTAAAATTTATTTTTAAATTTGAATTTAATAGCCATGAAGAGGATTGAATTTTGTCGCCCAGTCCATCAATAAGTTTTATTCCCAAAGTTTCACAAATTGTCTTTTCAGGTATTGTTTCGTTATTTTGATCTCCACCGTTTGCAAAATACATGTCAAATTTTTCGCTATACGTGTTATGAATAAGTTTCAAGGTATCAATAACAGTTCTGTCTTTATCAACCGATAAAATGCACTTGTCAACGACTTTTAAATTGTCAATTATCAATAATCTTTCTTCTTCATTTTGAAATTCCTTGCTTCCTTTTAACTTACGTTGCAAATCACTGTTAACAATAACAAATAGTTCATCGCCAAATTGCTTAGCTTTTATAAAATATTCAATGTGTCCTTTATGCAAAGGATTGAAATAACCACTTACAATTATTGCCTTTTTTTTCATTAAAATATAATTAAATATTAAAAACTATTATTCTTTAAAAAGACTTCTTTTTTGAATAACTCTAAATCACTTTTTACCATTTCCTTTACCAATGCCGCTAAATCATACTTTGGCTTCCAACCTAATTGAGTCATTGCTTTAGTTGGATCTCCAATTAATAAATCAACTTCAGTTGGTCTATAATATTTAGGATCTACTTTAACAACCACCTTACCTTCTTCCAATTTGTATTCACCAGTATTTTTTACAACATACCCTTCTTCGGCTTCATCCTTTCCTCTAAACCCTAATTCAATTCCCAACTCTGCAAAACTCATTTTTACAAAATCACGAATCGTTGTAGTTATACCTGTTGCCAAAACAAAGTCCTCCGGTTTTTCTTGTTGCAAAATCAAATACATTCCTTCAATATAATCCTTTGCATGACCCCAGTCTCTTTTTGCATCTAAGTTTCCTAAGTACAAACAATTGTCCATACCTAAAGCAATTTTTGCTGTTGCTCTTGTAATTTTTCTTGTTACAAAGGTTTCCCCTCTTTGTGGAGACTCATGATTAAACAAGATACCATTACATGCATACATGTTGTACGCTTCTCTATAGTTTACTGTAATCCAATATGCATACAATTTTGCAACAGCATACGGAGAACGAGGAT
>JACCEA010249726.1_pt1 | contig 10430 bp, 4 predicted proteins | sample 7449851 | NCBI WGS metagenome assembly JACCEA01 (sample SAMN15323453, study PRJNA562643) | freshwater metagenome | isolation source: river surface water | place: USA:Blue River Watershed | collected 2017-08-18 | reverse complement strand
GGTAGATTTCCTGCTGGAAAATTTCCAGAAGATACGTTGTCTGTTGTTAAGAAATTGACAGCGGCCACAATTGCTCTTTGGAGAACTATGAAGGACAAAATGCTTCCAACCCCAGCAAAGTTCCATTATATTTTCAATTTGAGAGAGCTTTCAAGGGTTTTCCAAGGCATTATGTTGACTCCTACGGAGACGATTAGGACTGGTGGATATCGGTCCGAAACTCAAGGTGTCCGTTTCCTCGGTGGTGGTGTCACTCTTTTGAACATTTGGAAACATGAATGTGGGCGTGTATTCCAGGATAAGCTCACAAATTTGAAAGATAAAGCGATATATGACCAGTACATGGATGCTCAACTGTCTGAAAGTTTTGGTGCTGATTTGTCCAACCAATGTCAAGCCAAATTCTATATGGTAAATTTCTTGCGTCCTGACGTATTGGATGAGGAAGGGGTTCTTGTTGAAGAAGCTCCAAAGATGTACGAGCCTGGAGGAAATCTTGATGATATTCGTCCCGTAGTGATGACTTTTCTTGATAAATATAACACGGAGTTCCCTGCGAAGAAAATGGAACTTGTCCTTTTCAATGATGCTTTGGAACATTTGCTGAGAATCAATCGGTTGATGGAAATGCCTCGTGGTTCTGGATTATTGGTTGGTGTTGGTGGTTCCGGAAAACAATCACTTACTCGGCTATCCTCATATATTTCCAGAAGTATGCAATTCCAAATTACTCTTACCAAACAGTACAACAAAAACTCATTTATGGAAGATTTGCAATTACTTTATAAATCTGCTGGTCATATGAGGAAACCAACCACTTTCTTGTTCACTGAATCCGAAATTAAAGATGAAGTATTTTTAGAGTTCATCAACTCTGTTTTGTTGACAGGTGAAATTCCAGGTTTGTTTGCGAAGGATGAGATAATGGCCATTACTGCGGATCTCAGAAGTTCTTTTATCAAAGAAAGACCTGGAATGGATGATTCTCAAGACAACTTGAAGCAGTATTTCATCGATAAAGTTCGTGACAATTTACACCTAATGATATGTATGTCCCCAATGAACCCTAAATTTCCAGTTCGTGCCAGAAAGTTCCCAGGTATTATTTCTTGTCCAACAATCGATTGGTTCCTGCCTTGGCCATCTGATGCACTTGTTGCTCTCTCCAAGGCATTTATCCAAAATTATCACGTAGAGTGCACTCCTGAAGTGAAACTGGGATTAATGACTCACATGGGTATGGTCCACAGTATGGTCACTGAAGTTTGTGAAGAGTATTTTGTTAAGATGCGTCGTCGCGTTTTCCAGACCCCGAAGTCGTATCTTTCATTCATTCAAAATTTCACTTCGCTCTATGGTGTCAAATTAGCAGAACTGAAAGTTAAGGAAGGTAGAGTAAATTTGGGTTTGCAAAAGCTTATACAAGGTGCTCAGGATGTCGAAGATATGAAGAAAGTCCTTGCGGAAGAGCAAATAAAGTTGGAAGTCGCAACTTTGGAGACCAATAAAATGTTGGCGTCTCTTGAGATTTCTTCTGCTGAAGCCAAAAGAGAAAGTGACAAAGTTCAGACGATCAAAAATAAATGTGTCGCAGATGCTACTCGAATCAGTGGTGAAAAAGCCGCTTGTATGGCTGACTTAGCGAAAGCTCAACCTTTCGTTGACGAAGCTGAAACGGCTATTCGATCCATCAAACCTGCTGATATCGGCGAAGTAAAAAAGTTTGCAAATCCTGCCACCATCATTCAGTTGGTTTTCGATGGAATCTTATTACTATTTAAATTGCCTATGAATCCGCCAAAGGCTGCAAAGTTAGTTGTAGCAAAGCAGGATATCAATTTTATTGAGCCATCTTTTCGTCCTCACGGGGTTGCTGTGATGAACAAGGCAGATTTTTTAGCTCAAGTGATAGAATTCGGTAATAATGGAAAAGATTTGATTAACGAAGAAACAATTGAATTACTCTCTTGTTACATTGATTTGGAAGGCTTCACGTCGGCCGTTGCCAAGAATGCTTCAAAAGCTGCTGAGGGTCTTTGCACTTGGGTGAGAGCCATGAAGTTTTATCATGAAGCTTCCAAGATTGTGAAACCAAAATTGGAAGCCTTAAGTATAGCTGAAGCAAATTTAGAAGCAGCAAATAAAGCTTTGGCAGCAGCAGAAGCTCGTTTACAAGCTTGTCAAGCGAGATTAAATGAACTTCAGGCAATGTTTGATGCTCAAATGGCGGAAAAGCGCAGAATCGAAGATGGTGCAATGGCATTGCAACGAAAAATGGTTATGGCTTCACAGTTGATAGGCGGTCTCGCTGGTGAGCGTATTCGATGGACCGAAGATTCTAATAATTTCTCTGATTTAAAACGGAGATTAGTTGGGGATTGTGCTGCTGCATGTGCTTTTGTATCTTATTGTGGCCCTTTCAATCAAGAATTCAGAAGATATTTGATTGAAGACAAATGCGTGATGGATTGCCAATTGCGTGGTGTTCCTATCACTGTTGGATTGGATGTAATATCATTCATGGTTGATATTGGTACCATCGGTGACTGGAACATGCAAGGATTACCGGCTGATCCTTTGTCTATTCAGAATGGTATTTTGGTAACCAGGTCAAGTCGTTTCCCCCTTATGATTGATCCTCAAGGACAAGCGTTAAGTTGGATTAAAAATAAAGAGTCCCAAAATGTCCCAATTTGGGGACAAACTACTTTGACTGACCCTAAGTTAAAAGATAAACTTGAAGCTTGCATGGGAGATGGTTTGGCTCTCATTATTACTGGCGTTGAAGAGGAAATCGATCCAATGCTTGATCCAGTTTTGGAGAAACAATTGATAACTAAGGGGAAACGAAAGTTTGTAAACGTGTCGGACAAATTAATGGATTACGACGAGAAGTTTATGCTGTATTTTATCACCAGATTGCCTAATCCCAATTTTTCACCTGAATTGCAAGCCAAAACAAATGTGGTTGATTTCACTGTGACGCAAAAAGGTTTGGAAGAACAGTTACTCGGAAAGGTGATTGGAAAGGAGCAAAAGGCATTGGAAGATCAGTTGAACGGTGTTTTGGAGGAGGTAAACATGAACACGAAGGCCTTGATGGCCTTAGATGCCTCTTTGTTGGAAAGATTGACATCAAACACAGGTAACTTATTGGAGGATGAAGAGTTGATTGGAGTCTTGGCTAATACAAAAGCTAAGGCAGCAGAAGTGAACCAGAAGCTTAGTGCTGCCGCAGATACAAAAGCTAGTATTGCAGAGAAGCGTGAGCAATTCCGCCCTGTTGCAACGCGAGGGTCAGTTTTGTACTTTTCTATTGTAGAAATGAGTGGCGTAAATTGTATGTATCAAACTTCTTTGACCCAATTCTTAGTTCTGTTTATGGAAAGTATGGACAAAGCCGAGAAGGCATCTTTGGCGAGCAAACGTGTCCAAAATATTATTGAAACAATGACTTACATTGTTTACAGATATATTAATCGTGGTTTGTATGAGGCTGATAAGTTGACATTCGTCGTTCTTGTCACCATGAAAATTTTGATCACTGCAAGCCATTTGCGACAAAGTGATATGACATTATTTCTCCGAGGTGGTGCTGCTTTAGATATTGAGTCTGTTCGGAGAAAGCCATTCAGTTGGATTTCGAATGAAGCTTGGTTGAATGTTGTTGAATTATCGCAATCTCAAAAGTTTTTCGCCAATTTGCCAAATGATATGTCAGCAAACGAAGCAATGTGGAGAAGGTGGTACGAGGACAACGAACCTGAGCAAATGAATATTCCTGATTACGAGCAGAAGATAGCTGATGTTCCTGTTATTGGTCCATTCTATCGATTGCTATTGGTTCGTTCATTAAGAATGGATCGTTGCATGTTAATGTGTCGTTGGTTTGTTAGACACACCGAAGAGATGGGTCCAGCATTTGTTGAACCAGTTACTGATACTATTGAGTCAATTTACGATGGCATGGTCTCACATACTCCAGTTATTTTCTTGTTATCAATTGGGGCTGATCCAACGGAATCGATTGAAGGTCTTGCAAGAAAGAGAAAGCTTCCAAGTCCAGCTGTTATTTCAATGGGAGAAGGTCAAGAGCCAGTTGCGATTAAGGCTATGCAAGCAGGCGCAGCTAATGGAACATGGGTATTGTTGCAAAACTGTGAACTTGGTCTTGAATTGATGGCCACCATGGAAGAATTTCTCGAGAAGTTGAAGGAAGGCCAGGATCCTAATTTCCGGTTGTTCATCACTGCTTTGCCTGATAAAGCTTTCCCTCTTGGTCTGTTGCAAATGTCTACAAAAGTAACAAATGAACCTCCTGCTGGGCTCAAAGCTGGTATTTTACGATCATACACGATTATTGTTGATCAAGATAGATTAGAACGTGTTGATCAAGGTGCTGCACAATGGAGACCTTTGTTGTTCGCTTTGTGTTTCTTGCATTCGGTTGTCCAAGAGCGTCGCAAGTTCGGTTCTCTTGGTTGGAGCATTCCTTATGAATACAACAATGGTGATCTTACAGCTTGTATTTTGTTTTTGGAGAAGCATTTGTACAATGGATCCATATCTTGGCCTACTTTCCAGTACATGGTTTGTGAGGCTCAATATGGTGGTAAGATTACTGATACACTGGATCGTCGCCTGTTCAAAACTTACACTACCGTGTGGTTGAACGCTTCTACTTGTCAAGAGGGGTTTTCGTTCAATCCAAAGGTACCAATATTCAAGATACCTGATAATTTTGTTTACAAAGTTGATAATTACGAAAGCATTGGTCAATATCATAATTATATCAAAGCATTCCCTGAGATTGATTCTCCTGAAGTATTTGGACTTCATCCAAATGCTGATTTAACATTCAGAGTTAAAGAAGTTACGGCACTGTTTAACACCTTGGGTGAAACTCAGCCAAAGGGTGGTGGAAACTCGGGTGATGGGTTGTCCCGTGAGGATATTGTTTCTGAGAAGGCTGCTGAAATCATTGGTCGTATGCCTGAACATTATGTAGAAGAGGAATACAAATTGAAAATTAATAAGTTGGGTGGGCTAACTGTTCCATTGAATATTTTCTTGTATCAAGAAATTCAGCGGTTGCAAAATGTTTTGTTTAAGGTTGAATTCATGTTGAAACAGTTGAGACTCGCGATCAATGGTGAAGTCGTTATGACGGATCAATTGCAGCAATGTCTCGATGCTATATACGAAGCTAAAGTTCCCAGGATGTGGTTGTTCACTGTCGCGGGTGATGAGTTCTCTTGGATTCTTCCTACCTTGGGTCTATGGTTTTCATCGTTACTTCTGCGTGACGATCAAGACCGCACTTGGTTACTAACCGGTCGCCCTAATACCTACTGGCTCACAGGATTCTTCAATCCGCAAGGTATGTTGACTGCCATGAAGCAAGAGGTTTGCAGAAAGCACCAAAAGGATGCTGTGAAATGGGCTTTGGATGATATTATTTATCACACCGAAGTAACCAATTATGAAAGAATCGAGAGTGTCAAATCACCACCTGCGGAAGGTTGTTATATCCATGGTCTCTTTTTGGAAGGTGGTGCGTGGTCAAAAGATCAGCAAATGCTTGTAGAATCTGAGCCAAAGACCCTCTTTGTGCCCCTGCCAGTATTGATGGTTTCTGCCAATTTGAAGCAAGATGAAATGAAGAATCGTCGAGATGTGTATGGTGCCCAAGGTCCGTATGAATGCCCTTGCTACAAATATCGCTCCAGAACTGATCGCTACTTTATTTTCATGGTCACATTGCGATGTTCCAATGAGAAAAATCCTGCTTTCTGGACCTTGCGAGCAGTCGGGTTGCTGTGCAATACCGATTAATCATTCATGGTCTAATTTGGAAGGTTGTTAAATATATTATCACAATAAAAATTTAAATTCGTTATTCGTAAACAAAATACTTCAGCTTTTCAATTACAAACCAAAAGCACCAACAGCTATTAAAATGATAAAAACTCTCCATTCATAGATGGTGAGTAAGGGAAGAACCGAGCCCAATTCGCAAGCTCATTGATACTAACGGGTTTCTCTTCCACAAAACAAAATGTTCCTTGTATTTTATCCCCCGAGATAAAAGATGGATGTAATTTGAGCTTTTGATTTGCTACAGGTAACATAGATCCCTAAAAATAAAAAGGATTACCTACACAACTCAAAAATAAAATTGTCCTTACCATAAGTGTAGCATTGGATTTACGACACGCTAAATCAATCATGAAATCCACTTCGGAAAATCGCGATTTTACGCAATTTTTGGCAGTGGCCCAACTTGGTAACTTTGCACCAATAGAAATGTCTAAGATAGCACTAATTTTGAAATAAGTTACGCATTTTGAGCAACTCTATGGTGTACACCGCTAACATTACCTCGCAATTGATTGAACAGATGAATGGTCTAAGCTTTCTGGCGACTTTCTAAAATCATCGAGACTACGAACCACAGCTATTCCATCCATCCAACGACTCCAATGGTCTTCATCTTGAATTAGTTTCAGCAAAACATCTATTGAGAAGGAGACTGAACCAAGACTAGGAAGAGGACGCAACTGTGCCAAAATATTTCTTCCATATCGATCACCACATAAGATTAGAAGCAAACTGTGCCACAACTTAATTCTATCTTCTGAAACGTTAAATTCCACTTGGGAGCAATGGTCGAGAATAACGTTGAGCATCTGAATAGCTGTTTGCAAAGCACCACACAATATTGCATCATGAGTGGAAAACCACAGCATTGTTACTAAGAACAGTTTACGGCTTGTCGGAGGCAATAAATATGCTCGGATTCTTCTGCTGACACTATAAAGTTTTTTACTTTGGGCAGTAGCCGACCAAGGGTCATGAATGTAACGATTTAAGCTCTGCATCGCTATTTCTGTAGCGCGACCATATTCTCTACAAACAATATATGACACAACGGCTTCATGATCTGAACCTGTTGCTTCCTCTTCATGAGCGATGCGTAACCATGCTTCTATCGTTTGCAATTTTAAATCTCTCATAATTCTATCAGCTTCAGGTACTTCACAAAATTTGCTCAGCAGAAGAGCAATTTCTTTGTCTTTATTTGGTGTTGAAATATGTTGGAGAATCTCAACAGCAAGGTCGATGGAGCCCCAACAAGCGCAACGTTCCGCCCATAGAGCGATTATCATAGACGCATCTTTTCTGAACACTTTTGATAATGCAAAAGCCAGATCAAATTCAAAGTTATTCATCAGCAAAGTGATTGCGTCCTCCACCCTTCCAATTGCGATTAATTTTGCACTTGCAAGTAGAGGTTGTCCTTTTTGAGACAATATCTGAGACTCGTATAAACCAACCCCATCAATAATGTGATTTTCTTGAGTAGAGAACTTAGAAGCATCATGAGTGAAACTTTCTAATGATGGTTGAATGATTCGGTATTGTGAAGCTTTGGCAATAATCATTGCACTACTACTATCATTTCTATTGATGTAAAAGTTTACAACTTCTTGGTGCCTGTTCACAGACATAAGATATGGAACACAATCTTCGGAACCTTTTGCAACCAACATTTTGCCATATTGTTCAACCAAGCTTTTCCAATATTCAATTGATACCGTCGGTGCAATAGAAATTGCAGCTTCCCACTTTCCTTCATCAATCAGCGACTGACAGTAACGTTCAAAATCTCCCAACTTGCAGTGCATCATACTGACAGATTCATCTTTAAACGTCCCACCATCAGTTCTTCTACGCATGGATTCATAAGATTTAATTGTGGCTCTTGCCATTGACAAAATTTCGCTTTCATGATACACTTGACGCAATGACGAAGAACGAAGAAATCCAAATGATACTGCACTTTCGGATTCGACAGACTCGAGTAGTTTCAGAACATTTTCCCAAATATCCAAATATGCTGGAGCACTGGTATAAAAGTAAAAAATCCTATAATATTTCTCCGCCTCATTCTTAATCGTTTCATCACAAAGCATTCGCTCCAAACGAATACTTTCTACTCCTTGCAGAGTACCATTCATACAAGGGACAGAAGAATTTACCTTTCGCTGACTCAAAGCTTCCATACTACTGTTTTTCACCATGTGCTTCGCCCTGCTTAGATTTTCATCCCAAATTGTATAATAGCGCATCAAGGTAAAGCTGCCTTGAAGCTCCCACAATCTTATCGTAGTGTCTCGAGATGCTGAAATATAGGAACATGGACGAAATGGAGATGTGGTCAGAGCATAGACATCAGCAATATGTTCATGTAGTTCATATATACAGGTACCAATGGATATATCCCACAGACGAATAGAATTGTCCCAAGACCCAGATAATAATAAATTAGGATTCTCAAAATTCCAGCACAAAGCACGAACAAATCCTTTGTGACCAATAAGTTTTCTAAAGCTGTTGGAACACTTTGAAGGCTCATCCAAGCGTTCCAGTTGCCATACAATAATGGTGTGGTCATCAGAGCCTGTAGCAAGCAAGCCCTCTATCAAAGGTGACCATGCACAACTGAAAACTCTGGAGGAATGACCGGAAAGCTTTGCAATTGGCATAGTTGCGTGCTCAATAGCAGCATTGAATATACGGACGAATCCATCCTGAGAACAGGTACAAAATATATCTCGATGAAAAACACTCCACGATACCCCAAACACTTGAGCATCATGTTGGTAACGCTTTTTCACTTTAGCAACAGATAAATTATCTTTATGAGAATTACTATTTTTTTTGCGGGACGTAATTGATTTTGCAGTAGATACATCATTGTATAGTTCCTCAAAATCTAACTCCAAAACAAAAACAGAGCAATCTGCTGATGATGACAGCAGATATCGTTCGTCACGTTGATTCCATGCAACAAAAAAAGCCGCTTTAGTGTGGTTTAGAAAACGAGCCAATTCCATACCATTTTCAGTATCCCAAATAGTTACTAATCCACTGTAGCTCGAAGTTGCGATTAACTTCCCTGTAGGTGACCAATCGAGACAATAAATAATTTCCCCATTGCCAATCAGAGTTCGTTGCAAAGAAAGAGTATCAGTTGCCCAGATTTTAATTGTTCCATCATAGGAGCCAGTTGCAAAAGAATGTGGTGAATTAGGCGCAAACTTGCAAGCGAAGATAGTTTCTGTATGACCAGCAGACGATTTATAGGTCACTTGATTGTTTTTCATGTCATAAACTGCAATACTTCCATCCATAGCCGCAAAGAGACTACGCATTTTTCCAGGACATAAGCAACTTGAAGTAATTCCACCTTCTGCTTTGACTTTTATACTATCAATCGGTGCTGACTGTGAAGCGTTCCAAACTTTCAATATATGATTTCGCGAGTTCGTCGTTAAAAAGTTTCCTGCTGTCCAATCAAGCCACAAAACGCTCGTAATTGCCAAAGGCTGTTTTTCAAAAGAGCTTACTTCACTTCCTTGATCAATGTCCCATAAGATAAGATGATATTGATAGGCAACCAACAAATACGAGGTTGATAGCCGGTCCCACTGAAGATCGACAACGGTTGTTTTTCTATCCGTAGCCTGGAGAATTTTGTGTGTATTATCGCGCTGTTTATAAATAATTGTCGCACCAGCGTTGCATCCGATCGCCAGACAACCTGAAATATTTGGACTCCACCTAATGCATTATTGCACTGCTATTAATGCAAATGAAGTATCTCCATCTGAACAAAAATCTAACCTGAATAATGAAGATTTCAACAATTCATTGCGAACATGTAGAGACTCTGTGATATTATTTGCGGCGGTATTGAAAATATCCCTGACGAAAACGACAATTAACCCCCAACGTTTCATTATTTACGTGATGACTCACCACAACAACAATTTTATGCCTTGATTTTCCTGCAAAAGAGCACATTTATTCGGGGTTGATGGATCCCATGCCACATTTGCTCCTATTGTCAGCGATAACCTGCCAATAACTTCTTCTTCGTCGATGTTCCATACACATATGCATCCATCAATACTTCCAACCGCTACCAGAGCACTATCATGGGGAGATACTGATATAGAGGTGATGGACCTTTGATTAACACTCAACACTTTGACGATCTCATAACTTTGAGGATTTAACACATATACGGCTAAACTTGAGGCATAAAGTATCCTGCTATGGGAAAAATACAATACTGAGTTTCGATGATTCAGTTGACATCCTGATGGAAGAATTGATATTTGTCTCATTCCGTAGCATGAAAATGACAACAATGAAGAAAGGGGTTGGATGAAAGCTGAATTGCTAACTCTTCCTCAAATGGCGTTTCCAGTTTGGATGCAGTACTTTTATAATACCACCAATATAGAGTCTCTAATAATTCTATTGTATAGAAGTATACAATCATACTAGGTATCCCTATTCTACTGGTTTACACAGCAAGCAGGCTTATCTTTGCTAAGCGCCCGGCCCAGCGCGCAGGC
>JACCEA012154939.1_pt1 | contig 10432 bp, 7 predicted proteins | sample 7449851 | NCBI WGS metagenome assembly JACCEA01 (sample SAMN15323453, study PRJNA562643) | freshwater metagenome | isolation source: river surface water | place: USA:Blue River Watershed | collected 2017-08-18 | reverse complement strand
TCTCCTTGCCTGCGGCATGGCTGACTCCACTGATTGAGCAACAGACCGGAGGCCGTCTCACGCTCGGTGATCCGCAGGGCAGTGTGTGGCAAGGCTCTGCATTCGCCGGCGCTGCCGCCGACCCCGTTGCGCCGGTCGCACCGATGCTTCCCGGTCGATTTCGCTGGACGCTGTCGCCGCTGCTACTACTCGGTATCGTCGACGCGCACATCGACAATCCCGAAGCGCTGAACAACCCCCTGACGATCTCCGGTAGCTGGAATGCATGGCAACTCGGCCCGGCGAGTCTGCAATTACCCGCAGAGCGACTAGCCGCCATCGGCGCGCCGCTGAATACCTTGCAGCCCTCAGGCCGCATGCAGCTGTCATGGTCCGCGCTCGAATTACACAGAAATGCGAACGGCATCGATATCGATGGACGCATGCTGCTTGAGCTGACGGATATTGCATCGGCCTTGTCACCCGTCAAACCTTTGGGAGCTTATCGTATGCAATTCGACTGGCACGGAGCGCGCGCGCGACTGACACTGAGCACCCTGTCCGGCCCACTGCAGATGGCGGGTCTTGGCGCGATCGTGAATGGCCGGCTGCAGTTCAGTGGAGAGGCCTGGGCACAGCCGGGACAGGAACAGAGGCTGGCTATCCTGCTGAATCTTCTCGGCCAGCAGCGCCAGAGAGGGAACCGCAATGTCGTCGCGCTCGAATTCCAGTAAAAACCAATGATCGAGAAAACTGCTGTGTGCCAGACAACAATGGGTGTGAGAGGATTTGTGCAACGGCTGATGACGCTGATGGCAGCGACATCGCTGATGCTGATGCTGTCATGTGAGGCGCGCGCGCAAGATCCAGCGGCAAATCAGGCGACGTTGAATTTTGTTGGCGCAGATATCGAGTCGGTGGTCCGGGCGATAGGGCATTTTACTGGTAACACCTTTGTGATCGATCCGCGCGTCAAAGGCATGGTCAATCTGGTGTCAGAGAAGCCGGTCACCAAAGCGCAGGCCTTCGATATGCTGAGCTCGGTGCTGCGCTTGCAGGGCTTCAGCGTGGTGCGCACCGCAACCTATGTCAAGGTCGTGCCCGAGGCCGATGCCAAGCTGCAGGCGTCACCGGTGCAGACGGGACAGGTACGCGGCGATCAGATGGCGACGCAAATTTTTCGTCTGAGTCACGAGAGCGCCGCCGGACTGGTGACAGTATTGAGGCCACTGATCTCGCCGAACAATACCATCGCAGCTGATCCGACCAACAACACGCTCGTCATCACCGACTATGCCGACAACCTGAAACGCCTGTCGCGCATCATTGCCTCGCTCGATACGCCGGCGGTCGCCGAGATGGAGGTGATCAAACTGGAGCATGCGATCGCCATGGACCTGGCAGTCACAGCCAGTCGATTGCTGGATCAAGGCAGCGCACCCGGCGTAGCCGATATGGGTCGGGTGATGCTGCTGGCAGATGCAAGAACCAATTCGGTCATCATTCGCGCGCCAACCGAGGCCAAGGGGAAACTGGCGCGAACGCTGATCGCCAAGCTCGATCAGCCCACGACGCTGCCTGGCAATGTACATGTCGTGTATCTGCGCAATGCTGAGGCGTCCAAGCTCGCGCAGGTACTGCGTGCAGTCGTTGCAGGCGAATCCGGTACGCTCAGCACCGGGCAGACACAGACTGCCGCCCCACCGCCGGTAGCTCAACCGGGAGGAGGCCCGCCAGCAGCGGCCTCTTCGCCTGCCCCTCAGCAAGGACCGCTGCCAAGTGGTGGCGCAGCAGGTTTCATTCAGGCCGATACGACCACCAATACGCTGATCATCACGGCCAATGAGCGCGTATACCGCAACCTGCGCGCCATCATCGATCAGCTTGATGCGCGACGCGCACAAGTCTATGTGGAGTCGCTGATCGTGGAAGTTAGCGCCGACAAAGCCGCTGAGCTGGGCATACAGTGGGCGGGTGTCTCGGGTGATGGTGGCAGTAATTATCGGGTCGGTGTGCTGACCGGATTTTCCAGTGAGGGCAACAATTTGATTTCTCAGGCGGCCTCTGTTCTCGGCACCAACAAGACACCACTACCACCGGGTAACGGGTTGACTGCGGCGCTCTTTAGACAGCGCGACGGCGCGCTGGGTCTGGGTCTGCTCGCGCGTGCGCTGGAAAAAAATGTGAAAGCCAATATTCTGTCGATGCCAAACTTGCTCACACTTGACAATGAAGAGGCGCGCATCATCGTAGGACAGAACGTACCTTTCATCACAGGGCAGTTCACCACGGCGGCATCAGCAGGCGCAGCGGGCGTGAATCCTTTTCAGACCATCGAGCGGCGCGACATTGGCCTGTCCTTGCGAGTACGGCCACAAATCTCTGAGGGTGGCACGGTAAAGATGGCGATTTACCAGGAGACCTCGAGCATTCAGCAATCCACCACCTCCGGGCTAATTACCAGCAAGCGTTCGATAGAGACTAATGTACTGGTCGATGACGGCCAGATCATCGTACTGGGTGGTCTGATCGAAGACACCGTGAATGACACCGTAGAAAAAGTGCCCGGCCTGGGCGATATTCCTTTTCTCGGCTACCTGTTTCGCTACCAATCCAAGCGGCGCGGCAAGACCAATCTGATGGTGTTTCTGCGACCCATCGTGGTACGCAATGAGGTACAGAGCGTCGCGCTTGCCAGCGATCGCTATGACTACCTGCGCGGTTCACAGAGGGCGATACAGCCCGAGCCGAATGCGCTTCTACCTCGCACCGATTCGCCGATGCTGCCACCGCTGAACGAGGGTCGGCCCGTCGGCGGCAAGCTGTTGCAGTCGCCATCACCCGCGTTGCCCTCGGCCGGGGCTTCATCATCGGCGGTGCAACCAACGCCGCCCGCCGAGGTCTTTCCAGTGGAGCCGCCGGTGATCAACCAGCGGTAATCGGTGATTCGATGATTGATTTATTCATGTCGCGTAGCGTTGAGGAAGTGTTTCATGAGTGTGATGCAGGATCCGCGGTTACTGCCTTTCAGTTTTTCGCGTGACTTCGGCGTGCTGGCACAAGCCGGCGACGACGCAGTGGACGTCTGGCTATCCGACGATACGCAGCCCTCGGCCATTGCCGAAGTCGGGCGTCATTTCGGGCGCTTGCGCTTGCACAAGCTCGCTCGCGAGCAACTGGAGACAGCGATTGCCAAGGCCTACGCCAGCGGTGGCGGCGATGCGGCGCAAGTAGTGGTCGAGGTCGAATCCGATCTCGATCTCGCACGGCTGATGCAAGACATGCCTGCCATCGAAGATTTGCTCGAAGCCGCAGATGATGCGCCCGTCATCCGCATGATCAATGCGCTGCTGACGCAGGCATTACGCGAGGGAGCGTCGGATATTCATATCGAACCTTTTGAACAAGTATCGATCGTGCGCTTTCGAATTGATGGGCGACTGCGCGATATTGTGCGACCAAAAAAAGGTATACACGCTGCGCTGATCTCGCGTATCAAGATCATGTCCCAACTCGATATCGCCGAGAAGCGATTGCCGCAGGACGGACGCATCACGCTGCGCGTCGGCGGCAAACCTGTCGATGTGCGCGTCTCTACGCTGCCCACTGGCCATGGCGAACGCGCGGTGCTGCGATTACTCGACAAGGAAGGCGGTCGACTCGACCTCCAAACGCTGGGCATGAGCGAGCAAGACCGGCAGCAATTCGACTGGCTGATTGCGCAGCCGCACGGCATTGTGCTGGTCACCGGTCCCACAGGATCCGGCAAGACGACCACCCTGTATGCGGCGCTGGCACAACTGAATGCATCGACCACCAATATCCTCACGGTCGAAGATCCCATCGAATACGAGCTGCCCGGCGTCGGGCAGACGCAGGTGAATCCGCGGATCGACATGAGCTTTGCAAAAGCGCTACGCGCGATCCTGCGGCAAGATCCTGATGTGATCATGATCGGCGAGATACGCGATCTGGAAACAGCACAGATTGCCGTGCAAGCCTCGCTGACGGGGCATCTGGTGCTGGCGACGCTGCATACCAATGATGCCGCGGCGGCAATCACGCGCTTGCTGGACATGGGCATCGAGCCTTTCTTGCTGTCGTCTTCACTGCTCGGCGTGGTGGCGCAGCGGCTGGTACGCAAATTGTGCGTGCAGTGTCGCCACTTCGATGGCCAGCGCTGGCATGAGGTCGGCTGTGATCACTGTGGCCGCACCGGTTATCACGGCCGGGTGGGTGTCTATGAGCTGCTGGTGGCCACGCCAGAGATACGTGCGCAGATACATCATCAGATTGCCGAGGCTGAGATACGCACCAGTGCGCAGCAGCACGGCATGCGCACTTTGCGCGAAGATGGTGAGCGCTGGGTGGCCGATGGTACGACCACCGAAGCCGAATTACTGCGGGTGACCAAGGAATAACTCAACCGATGCCTGCCTATCGCTATGAAGCCGTCGATGCGCTCGGTAGCAGCAGCAAGGGGCTGGTACATGCCGAGAGCCCGCGCGCCGCGCGCTCGGATTTGCGCTCGCGCGGCTTGCTGCCTCTGGCCATCGATCTGATCACGGGAGAGTCGATCGCACAAGGCGGTTCGCTGGTGCGTCGTTTCGGCGATAAATTATCGACGACAGAGCTGGCACTGTTTACGCGCCAGCTCGCCTCGCTGCTGGAAGCCAAGCTGCCATTGGAGCAAGCATTTTCTGCGTTGCTGGAGCAGGCGGAGCGGCCGTATGTGCGAGACTTGATTGCATCGATACGTGCCGAGGTGATGGGGGGAGCATCATTGTCGGATGCGCTGTCGCGTCATCCGCGTGATTTTGCCGATATCTATCGCGCGCTGGTGGCCTCCGGTGAGCATATCGGACAACTCTCGGGCGTCCTGTCGCGGCTCGCGGATTTTGTCGAGCGGCGCAATGCGCTGGTGCAAAAAGTACGGCTAGCGTTTACTTATCCGGCGATCGTGACAGCCGTCGCTTTTGCGATCGTGATTTTTTTGCTGACGTATGTGGTGCCGCAAATCGTCTCGGTGTTTGCGAATACCAAACAGCAGCTGCCGTTTCTGACGGTGGCCATGCTGGCGCTCTCCGGTTTTGTGCGTCACTGGGGCTGGCTGGTCGCGCTGCTGATGACACTGGCTTTTGTTGGGTGGCGTCGTGCATTGCGAGATCCCGCAGCGAAGATGCGCTGGCATCGCTGGCTGTTGACTGCGCCCCTAGTCGGACGCTTCGAGCGCAGTCTGAATACCTCGCGCTTTGCCAGCACGCTGGCGATCACGATCAGTTCAGGTGTACCGATCCTGCGTGCGCTGCAGACCAGTCGCGATACCCTGTCAAACGTCGCGATGCGCGAGCAAGTAGCAGATGCGACAGCCAGCGTGCGCGAGGGCGTCAGTCTTGCACGAGCATTATCGGCGCATCCGCATTTTCCGGCGATGCTAAACCGGGCATCGCAGATGCAAGAGCAAGATCTTGAGCGGCGTGCGCTGACGATCGCCAGCTTGTTGGAGCCAGTGCTGATACTGGCAATGGGCGTGGTGGTGCTGCTGATCGTGCTGGCGGTGCTGATGCCGATCATCGAGATCAATCAGCTGGTCAGATGAAACGACTGTCCGCCGCGTTATCGTTGCTGCTGTTTCTCGCGCTATGCGCATCCCTTACCTACTGGCTGCTTCGGTGGCTGGCGCCGGCGTCGCGTCCAGTCGCCGCGCCGCCCGTCGCGCAGCGGCCGATGCCACCGCTGTCTGCAGCCTACGCGCTGTTTGGCGGCAACCCGCACGGCGGTGGGACGACGGTTCAGCTACGTGGCATTATTCATGCAGACCGTGCGGCCGAAAGTGTGGCGATCATAGCGGTCGAAGGCAAGCCGCCACGCGCTTTGCAGATCAGGTCGGAAGTGACACCAGGAGTCCAGCTGAAAGAAATACGCGCGCGAACCGTGATCTTGTCGGAGCGCGGTGCGGATAGAGAAGTGATCTTGCCGGATTTTTCTACACTGGCAGGTACTGCGCAGCCGGGGGCTGATGCGAATCCCTCGGCATCTGCATCTGCGCCGACGCCAGCATCATCCCCGATTCAGCAACCGTCGGCAGAGACGCCGCAGGTCGTGCAAGGCAGTGCTCAAGGAGCGACTGCTTCAGGCTCGGGCAATACAGGAAATTCAGCCGGGAGTGCTGAAAACACGGTGCATGCCCCGCCCACTTCGCCAGCGACGCGGCCTCCACGGTGAAGGCATGGCTTGAAGCTACAGCACGTAGCGCGACAAATCTTCGTTGACAGCCAGCGCCGCCAGCTTGTCATCGACATAGCCGGCATTGATGGTCACCTCGCGGCTGTTGTCGCTGCCGGCGGAAAATGAGATTTCTTCAAGCAGCTTTTCCATCACTGTGTAGAGGCGGCGCGCGCCGATATTTTCAGTTCTTTCATTGACCGAGAATGCGATCTCGGCCAGCCGGCGTATGCCATCGTCGGTGAATTCGATGGCGACGTTTTCGGTGGCGAGCAGCGCCTGATACTGGCGTGTCAGGCAGGCATCGGTCGAGGTCAGTATGCGCTCGAAATCAGCGATGGACAGCGATTCGAGTTCGACCCGTATCGGGAAGCGTCCCTGCAACTCGGGTATCAGGTCAGAGGGCTTGGCCAGATGGAAAGCGCCCGAGGCGATAAACAGAATGTGATCGGTTTTGACCATGCCGTACTTGGTGTTGACGGTGGTGCCCTCCACCAGTGGCAGCAGATCGCGCTGAACACCGGCGCGCGATACATCGGCACCTTGTACGCTGCCGCGCGCAGCGATCTTGTCTATTTCGTCGAGAAAGACGATGCCGTTCTGCTCAACGTTGATGATCGCCCGCTGGCGCAACTCGTCTTCATTAACCAGCCGCGCAGCCTCTTCTTCGATCAGTAGTTTCATCGCTTCGCCGATTTTCATTTTTCGCGACTTTTTCCGTCCTGCCCCGAGGCCGGAGAACATGGACTTGATCTGCTCGGTCATCTCTTCCATGCCGGGCGGCGCCATGATCTCCATCTGCGCACGCGGCTCAGCGACTTCGAGCTCTATCTCGCGGTCGTCAAGTGCACCTTCACGCAGGCGCTTGCGAAAAGTCTGGCGAGTGGCGTTTTCATTTTTTTCTTCCGATGGCGGCGTACTGGAAAAGCCGAAGTCACGTGCCGGTGGCAGGAGCACATCGAGAATGCGTTCTTCGGCGGCATCTTCAGCACTGGCGCGTACCTTGCGCATATCCTGCTCGCGAGTCTGTTTGACGCCGATCTCGGTCAGATCGCGGATGATGGTGTCGACATCGCGGCCGACATAACCGACCTCGGTGAACTTGGTCGCTTCGATCTTGATGAAGGGGGCTTCCGCCAGCTTGGCAAGCCGGCGCGCGATCTCGGTCTTGCCTACGCCGGTGGGGCCGATCATCAGGATATTTTTTGGCGTGATCTCATGTCGCAGTGGATCAGGTACTTGCTGACGCCGCCAGCGATTGCGCAGCGCGATCGCGACAGCGCGTTTGGCCTTGGACTGGCCGACCACGTGCTTGTCCAGTTCGGTGACGATTTGCTCTGGGGTGAGATTCATTGCATCTTTACAGTTGTCGGAGGTGACGGTGATCGTGAACGCGTCAGTCGAGTGTTTCGATGGTGAGCGAGAGATTGGTGTAAATGCACAGCTCGCCGGCAATGGTCAGCGCTTTTTTGACAATCTCGGCGGGCGACAATTCGGTGTTTTCCTGCAAGGCCTTGGCCGCTGATTGCGCATAACTGCCGCCAGAGCCGATTGCGCCTATGCCATCTTCGGGTTCGAGCACATCGCCGTTGCCAGTGATGACCAGGGTCGCGTCGCGATCGGCCACGAGCAGCATGGCTTCCAGGCGGCGGAGCATACGGTCGGTGCGCCAGTCCTTGGCCAGCTCGACTGAGGCGCGCAGCAGATTGCCCTGATGCGCTTCGAGCTTGGACTCAAAACGTTCCAGCAAGGTGAAAGCATCCGCCGTGCCGCCAGCAAAGCCTGCCAGCACCTTGCCGTGAAAGAGCTTGCGTACCTTGCGCGCCGAGCCCTTCATGACAACATTGCCGAGTGTGACCTGGCCATCGCCACCCAGCGCAACGATGTTGCCGCGGCGGACAGAAAGTATGGTGGTCCCGTGAAACTGTTCCATGCGGTGCAAGATGAAAATGCCCTGCGCAATGAATCGCGGCTCAGGGCTTGCGGTGAATAAGGGTCAGCGGGCTGTTGCCGCCGACCAGTGTGAGCAGCCGTGCGACAAGAAAACCGATATTTCGACATTCTACCGGCTTGCCGCCGGCAATACGATGCAATCCATTCAGCCACGGGGCCGCTGCGCTGAGTTCGAGTCGTACCAGTCGATGAGCATCCAGCGCCATGCTGTCGATGCTGTGCGAGTAGCGTTGCAACTGTGCCAGCAGTTCGTCGACCGGAAGCGCTATGTGTGCCGGAAGGAGGAAGGTGCTTGCGGGGCCTGTTCGGGTCATCCCGTTGAGCGCAGTATGCTCGGCGAGCGCGTCCGAGGGTGGCGATACCTCATAGGTGAGGCAGTAATCGATGCAGAGCGCCTCATGCTCAGCATGACGATTCATTAGCCGCATCATCTCGATCAGCAAGCGCCACGCAGCGTCATTGTCGTCACGCCGTCCCGAGAGGATCAGGGGCTTGACCGTGTCGGTCAGCAGATCACCGCTAGCAATGCTGAACCTGCAATGCTGACACTGCCAGTGCGCGAGTACTTGCAGCAGCAGTGCGCAGCCATCCGGATCGGCTTCTGCGATGGTGCCAAACTCCACACAGAATGCCGAATGTTTGCTGCCTGCTTGTTGTAGCTGCCGCAGCGCCGGCAGGCTGTTACCCGTCAGCTTGCCACGAAAATTGATGATGGGTAGCGCGCCGTTCGAGTCGGGCAGTGAGTCAGTCGGCGATTTCCATTGAGGTGGTGATGTCTCGAATACATGTGCGTAGTCGAGTGCCATCTCGTCAAAAAACTCAGGCTGATTCTGTTCCAGCGCCAGTTCCAGCAGCATCCACCATATTTGTCTGCGCTCTGACGCATCACCCGGCAATGTACGGGCTCGAAGCAGAAGATCCCGTGCCGCATTGATCTGATGATTCGTGAACAGCAAGGCGGCTTCATCAAGGCATTGCGACAACTCGGGCAGATCCTTGCCAGCGTCAGCCGAGGCCTGTGTTGGTAGCCATTGGAGGGTGCCGAACTCTGCGGAGAGTTCGGATTCGATGGCATCGATTTTGTCTGAAGTACTACGGGCTTCTTGATGAATTCCCATGCGCGACTTTCGCACATGCTGCATGGCAGGTTTTCCGAACAGCCCCAGGATTTTCACGGAATGATCAATGTGGTGCAGGGTGATGACGGCCGGGGATCCGCGAGTAGGTTTGGGGTCATGCCAGCGTGCGAACGATGAAAGATGAATAATCGCAGGGGATTAGAACGGCCTAACGCCGACAAGTCAATGCAAGCCCTGATCGAATTTCGGTTGCAAGGGGTTATGCGCGGTGACGAGCAGGAGCAACGTCGCGTTGCGCTGACATTGACGCAAAGTTACAGATGCTCAGAATTGCTGGCGAGTTGCATGGATGTCATGCAACTCGCTTCAATGATGCTATTTAAAAGCGCGTACGCACGCCGATCACGACATTGCGTCCCGGCTGAGGCACATAGTCTTTGAGTAGCGAGGTCGACAGCCGGATATCCTCGTTCAGCAGGTTCCGCGCAAGCAGAAACCAGGTCAGGTCGGCATTCGCGTATCGCTGTACATACGAAATGCTGGCATCCACCCGGGTGTAGGCATCGGTCGGCGTCTCTTGGGACAGGCTGCTGCTGGCGATGCGGCGATGCGCATCGGCATGCAGAACGGACAGCGTCGAGCGCCAGCGCGAATCCTGATAGCCGACGTTCAACCCCGTACGGGTCGTCGGCTGCAACGGTAGATTACCCAGCTGATCGAGCTTGCCGCGCGAGCTGTCGGCAAACAAGCGCCCAAACCACCCGGGCTCGTTCATGTTGTAGCTGAGCTCGGCTTCGACACCACGCAGGGTGGCATCGGCCTGCCGGAAGCTGCGGTCGCGCAATTCGCCGTTCGGATCAAGATTCACATCGCCGATCGCACCGTAGATGAAGTCTTGCACCTTGTTCTGGTAGACATTGGTTTTCCAGCGCAGCTTGTCCTCCGTCTTTTGCAGGGACACATCGAAGTTGTTCGAAGTTTCTTTTTTCAGCTGGCTGTCGCCAATGTCATAAGTCTCGGTTGGATGATGCGGACCCTTTGAGTACAGCTCTTCCGCCGTCGGCGCGCGTTGCGCGAACGCATAGGTCGCACCCAGGCCATAGCCCGGCGTGAAGGTCCACAGTGCGCCGGTAGACAGGGAGGCAAGGCCGAATGAGCGATCCGTCGCCGCTAGCGGCTTGCGCGATACGGATTCC
>JACCEA011040014.1_pt1 | contig 10434 bp, 11 predicted proteins | sample 7449851 | NCBI WGS metagenome assembly JACCEA01 (sample SAMN15323453, study PRJNA562643) | freshwater metagenome | isolation source: river surface water | place: USA:Blue River Watershed | collected 2017-08-18 | reverse complement strand
GATCAACTGTGGACTGTGGTCAGTCGACTGTTGATAAATTAGTCACTTTAATGCCTTAGTTCGAAAGGTGAACAGGTCTCCTCCTCCCTGACTCACTCACCAATTAGGCCACTTCAATCTTTTGAGTGCCTTTTTCTTGAGGTCTTGGCTAAGAACTGTTTGTCCGGTAAACACATCCGTTAAAATCTCACAGGCTCGCTGTCCATACTTGGCCATCAGTAAATTTCTTGCAGCGGGCATAAAATAAAAAAAGGAGGCCATCATTTCACTAAATCGTAATTCCGGAAGAAGCCGCTCTTCGAGGGCTGCTTGGTAGGCATTGGCAGCCTGTTCACGGTGATCAAAGTGCTGAGCGATGCTTTGCCCGGCCAGGATCCCCGAATAAATAGAATTGGTCAGCCCTTCTGCAGTCAAGGGATCGGCGAATCCAGCGGAATCACCTGTTAAAAACACCCCTCTTCTAGAAAAGCCATCGGTACGCGCCCCAACAGGGATTTGAAATCCATGGGCCTCCTCAAAGGTGGTTTCCTGTATTCCTAATTTTTGAAGGTAGGCTTGGTAAAAGGTGCGGAGTTGGATCTTTTTGGGTACAAATAAGCCTACCCCAATGGACAAGTGATTGGCTTTGGGGAAGCACCAGCCATAACCCTGAGGGATGGCATCAATGTCAAATCGGGCTTCAGTGGATAGCCGCTCAAAATCTGCGGGACTTACGCCCACTTCATATTCCAATGCAGGGATCAATTTTCGAGTTTCTTTCCATCCAGCAAGCTTGGCGGTAGGGCCCAACACCCCATCTGCGGCCACTACATAGCGCGCATGCAGGACCTCGTTTTGGGTATGAAGACAAATGTCATCTGCAAACTCGAGTTGCTGTAGTGCCTGACCCTCAAGAAGCACAGCTCCGAGTTTGACCGCTTCTTGGACAAGCAGGTGATCAAACTTGTCTCGCATGACCATACTCAAAATGGGAAAGTTGCGCTGTGCTGAAAAGGGCTGAGTTTGCTGGTCAAAATACACCGCCAAGGAATCAAATTCTTTTTCCACGGCTTCTTGGACGGAGATGGGGAGCAATTCACGCCCTCGAAAGACTAGTCCTCCTCCACAGGTTTTGTACCTCGGTAAGGTTTCTTTTTCTAAAATGGCAACCTTCAGCCCTGCCTTTGCCAGCTCGTATGCGGCCATCGCCCCTGCGGGTCCCGATCCCACTACTAGTACATCCCAAGTAAGATTTCCTGACATTGAACTTGCTTTTAAAGTATGGCTCAAAATAGGGAAGTATGTTGAGGAAGAAAAAAAATGAGAAAAAAAGAAAAAAATAGGTTTTTACTTGATGAGAAACTTTTTTTTCAAAGAGCCTAAACCAGTGAATCTATCATCCTGTAATTCAGTCAGTTCAATGGAATTTAGTGGATTTAAAACTCGCAGGTAACCCATTCCCGTTCCGCTTTAAGTAAGCAAGAAGCTTTGGCATTTCCAGCACAAATGTATTTCGAAGTACAGGCACTAACCTGAGCTTCAGTAGCCATTACGCCCGAAACTTCTCCCAATGCCTGTTGACAAAAACAGGCGGAAATTCCCTGATCTGGAGCATTTGAGAAGGGCACTGTATTCTCTTTTTTCTGATGGGGTAGGTAAAAAACGAGAATCAAAAAAAGAATCCAGACCCCCACTACCCCAAGGTTGTCACCTAGGGACATAAATAGCTCTCTTAGCCATTTAAAGATTTCTGAAAGGAGATTGATCCGATCCCCTTCTCCATGAAGTTCGGGCTTGGACTGAGGATACAACTCATGTAAAGCCGGAATAAATTGGACTCGAATAAAGTCCATGGCTTCATCCTTAGCCAGATTGGGCACCACGATTCGAGAGCCTTTCCAGGATTTGTACCAAGGGGAGCAGGTCAATTGAACCACATCTCCTACTTTCAAGGCTTGCACCAAGATCAAATTACTTCCCTTGGTGGGATGCTCAAATACAATTCCTACTTCTGCAAATTGAGAGGAGGAATTGAAAACGCGCACCTCTTTCCCTAGATTTTGAGTCAAGGTGGTAATTTTTTGAACTATACCGGAAATGGAATCTGGAAATTCTTGTGCGATCATGGGGAGGTTAACGCTTCAGATATGCTCCCTAAGCTACTCTTAATTATAAAAACAACCTAATGCAGTATCTCCTACACTTTTGAAATATCATTAGGTAATTATTCAGATTGAAGGGTTTTTATCATCCAATCGGCAAAGGTTTTTCTAGTTCCCACTTGGCTATGTGGCTGGGTTTGAAACATGTAAATTCCAATCAGCTCCTCTTTTGGATCAATGAAAAAAATGGGACCAGTTGCACCGCTCCAGCCAATCGTCCCTTTTTGTTTCAAGGTTTTGCTGGTCTCCTTACGGACTATCTGGTAGCCAAAGGTAAAGCCCTCAGCCAATTGCCCTCCTTCATCAAAGTAATGTGCATTAATGGTTAGGGGTACTTGATCCATTTTCATCATAGCGATGGTCTGAGATTTGGCAATCCGCTTGCCCTGATGCTTGCCATCGTTCAGGATCATGACGCAGAAGGTAAGGTAATCCTCCAAGGAGGAAATTAAGCCTCCTGAACCACTAAAATATACTTTGGAGCCGGTTATTTTAATACTGGATTCATTTCCTGGATCCACTAGACGCAGTCCATTCTTTCCATCAGGTGCGTAAAGTGAGGTCAGTCGGCCTGCATCTTCATCTTCTAAAAAAAACTTGGTGGACTTCATACCCAAGGGATCAAGGATCCGCTGCTGCACAAAATCCTGGAAAGGAATCCCTGAAACCACCTCCACCACACGTCCCACTACATTGATGGATGGACCATAAATCCAACCTTCTCCAGGTTCGTGACTGAGTGGCAGTTTGGCCAATTGTTCGGAAAAATGTGCAATATCATGCACATAGGGATTCGGATAGGCAGCTTCATATAGACCTCCCAAGGTACCTCCGTATTGACTTGCAAAGCCTGCCGTATGTGTGAGCAAGTGCTTGAGTAAAATTGGACTTTTGGCAGCCTCAGTTTGTAAAATTGGAACACCTAACAATGTGTCTTGCTTGACCAAAACTTTAGGATTAGCAAAAGAAGGCAGGTAGGTATCCAACCTATCGTTCATATTGAGTAGTCCATCTTCCTGCAATAAGAGAAGTGCTAAAGTTGCGATAGGCTTGGTCATCGAAGCCAAACGAAAAAGGGAATTGGTTTCCATGGGTTTGTGGGAGGCCATATCTGCTTCTCCAAAAGCCTTCATCCGTTGCACTTTTCCTTGATGGTAAATCAAATAAGCAGCGCCTGCCATTTTTTGTTCTTGGATCTCTTTACGCACCTCTGCTTCAAAGGCGTCCAGGGTGGCTTCATTTAACTTGGACTTCTTGCCTACCTGCTGCGCTAATAGAAAGCTTGGCGAAAAGATTAAAAGGAGGAAAAAGAGTTGTTTTCTCATAACGCAAAGAATAAAGATCATTTATTATAGGAAAATGAAGGCTTCTTCTAAAAAAAATACCTCCTCCATTAACGCTGAATCAGTTGGGAATTGGCACTTTTTGTTGGTAAGCAAAATCTACAAGGAAATCTACATTTACCCAAATTCGATCTGGAGGACTGGTCAACCCGAAAGTTGACATCCAATTTTCTCCCTCCGAATTAACTTTAATTTTAGACATGGCGAGCGGACGGTAGCTTTCAGGTCCACTTAGGTAATTCCGATCCATATGCTTGCCTACGAGGGTCGTGTGTGGTAAATCCACCAAGTTTCCTTTTTGTGAACCTGCCTTTCCAGAAAAGGATAGCTTACCTCTGGGAAATTGAATGCTGCCTTCTACCTGAACAGAATCTTCGAATGGAATGAGCGTTAAGGCCACCTCCCCATCTTGAACAGGAAAATCGAGTTGTGCAAGGCCATCATAAAGCGCTTGTTTTCTAGAAACAACGGTGCGTGGTGTGCCGAGATGCTTTTCCAAAGGAATAAGAAGATGAGCTAAGGCGAGCGGTCCATTGGATTTGCCACCCAGGGTATATTGGGTTGTGCTTGCTAAAAAAAGCATTACCACCCCTTTCCCATTTCGAATTCTTGGCTGCTGGTCTTGGGGAAGCATTTTTTTTAGATCTGCCTCTGAAAGCTCCCATAATAGTGTGAACCCTGTGGTTTGATTTTCTGGAAGCATTTTCCAACTCTCTCCAACTTTTAGGGAATTACATCCAAATCCTAAAAATAAAAGAGGAATAAACCCTAGTAGAAAGTTGGAATAAACGACTTGGCTCCAATTTGACTTAATCATGCATCTGTTCTTTTTCAAGTTCATGGATCAATTCTTTAGCAGAGGATCGAAGATTGTGAAGGAGTTGCTTTGAGTTGCGTTCTATAAAAATTTCGTTAGAAGCCCAATAAAAAAACAGATCCAAATCCTCCTCATTTCCTTTCAAAGGAGGATCCCAGGTAGGTTCTCCCATGGAATAGGGTCTATCCTTAAATTTGATTGGATCAAACAAAAAAGCTAATTCCTTACCATAGAATACGCTCCCAATGGCTTCCTTGAAAGGAAGTGTGTTTTGGTCTCGCACCAATTGAATTTGATTTAATTTTTCCTTCGCTGCGGAATAGGCATTAATTTTATCTACCAAATTCTCATTTTGGATCAATTTAAAGCCGCCAGCATTTTCAAGTTGGTGAATGGTACCCATCGTTCCATAAAACGGCTCGCGAATCAGGAGGTAGCGAGAGATGTAATATAATTTTCGAGTAGGCCAGGGATGAGGGCTTTGATACAAGATCGTATACAAGGTATCAAAATACCGATCTTTGATCTCTTTAGAACGAATGCTATAATCTATTTTGAGAGTGTCCTGTCCCAAATCTTTGATCAAAGATTGGAGATACATTTTTTCCGTTTTCCGTTCTACGAGCCCTTCCCGGTAATTTTCCGCAAAAAAGCCTAGCGTAACCGCTGAGAAAAGAAGTATAAATTCAATTGCATAACTACCAAGGTGTTTTTTAATGTTTAATTTATCCACTAGTTTCAACGATTAAAGACTGATAGAAAATTACTAAATAGTAGGAAATGTTTTGCTCAGTTCATGTTGAAAAAAGTAGGTTAACTAAATTATGAATTTAATAGTTCATCTTGTAAGTTTAGTTGAAATGGAAAGTTAAAAAAACAAAACACAATGAACAGAAACGCTGATGATAGATGGCTTGGAGGTGTATTGGGCGGTATTGCACGTTCAATAGGAACTTCTTCTGGCCTTTTGAGAGGTTTATTCCTCGTATTTTTCTTTGGGGTAGGCGGACTAACCTTCGGAATTAGCAGCGGCGCTACGCTAGTTATCTACCTTATTTTTTGGATTACCTTATCCAAAAAATAAGACGATTTGTCTTTCTACTTTTATTGGCTGTGAAAAAACATCTCTTTCTTTTAGTTTTTATTATTCTAGTTAGTACTACCTGGAGCACGGCGCAATCTTTACTTGAGTTTAGGATAGTCAATAAAACTGGCCTCCCCTTCTACGGTCTCTATTTAACAGCGGCTAATACAAACGAGTGGGAAGGAAATATGCTAACACAGGGCATGATGGAAGACGAAGAAGAAGTCGACATTAAAGTCAAAGTTCTTCCAAACCCAGGATGTAAATGGGATCTCAAAATGACTGAATACAATAGCGAGAAAACTTGGATCCTACTAAAAGGCCTAGACCTTTGCAAGGCTTCTATCCTAACCCTTTTCATCGAAGAAGATGGCGATTACGGATTCAAAATAGAATAAGCCCTTTGTTTAAAAACCAACTACCCAAGACAATCCATGAATACCAAGGCTCCCTTGGGTAGCGCACTCAACCTAGTTTGCGATTTTTACTTCAATGCGTCGGTTAAGCGGATTTTCTTTTTCGTTCCCTTGGTAAGGATAAGCAGGGATTGACCAGCCATAGCCTTTGGTCTCGATTCGACTTGAATTAATTCCTTTTTTCACCAAATATTCCTTTACCGCATTGGCTCTGCGCAAAGAAAGATCCAGGTTGTACTTTTCAGCTCCTACCTTGTCTGTATGGCCTTCCACCACAATTCGAAGGTCAGACTTTGCTGTCAACAATAACACGAGTTGCTCCAATTCTTCCAAATCAGCTGCCTGGTCAATCTGCGCACCAGCTTCAGGAAATAAGATATCCAAATCAATGGAATACCCCTCCTTGGGAGGAGTGGAAAAGAAGGTGCTCGCAGTGAGTGGCTTCTGCAAGCCTTGAAGGCTAAGTTCGATTTCTATCTGATCCCCAAACATGCAGGGCGAAAATTCCAGCTCATAGTTGAGTCCAATATCGACCAGAATGTTGTCAAAAAGTTGATTGAACTCATCTTCGTGAAAAACTTGATAAAAATCACCTCCTGCATAATAAGCGATACTTTCCAAATAAGGCACATCGATGTAGCTGCCAAATCCTACCGGAACAATATTGATATTGTGGTCTATTGCCATCCGAATCACATCACTTAAGGCTAGCGGGTTTTGATCGGTATTGGTGTAGCCATCCGTAAAGAGAATGATAATCTTGGAATCCGAAATACTGTCCTTGGAAAGGGTAACCACCGCCTCATACAAGGCATCTTTAATGGCTGTGGAATTACCAAATCCCAACAAGCCAATGGGAGGTACCAGTTCCTTTCCAATGCGGTCTACTTCGGTCGAAGTCACCAGATGTTTGATATTGCCCTCACCATCAAACTTCTGAATCGAATAGGTATTCGTTCCATCAGGATCACGGCGGGAATTGGCATTAATGGCATTAAACACACTCTGCTGCAGTTCGCTCGCCCGATAATCACCCATGGAGCCACTATGGTCAAGGACGAAAGAATAGTGCCTTATGACAGCTCTCTTGGGGAGCAACACCCACTTTTTGACTGTACATTCGACTGAATCTGGGGTGCGTAGCTTGAGCTCAGCAATATTGTCCTTAGTCAAGTCCTTTAGGTAGCGATTGTAAGTAAAATCACCCACCTGGAAAGAAACATAGCCTTTTGAAGAAGTAATTCTAGGGAAAAGCGCTTTGGCCTGTAACGTGGGAGCTATTTCTTTTTCAACAACTACGTTTGGAAACTGCTCCTTTGTGGTAGTAACTACCGGCTTGGTAGGAATATAGGTAAGGGGTGGATTGTGCTTTTTGATCACTGTTTCGTGCTTGTTGGTCCCGAGTTTGTAGGGCAACAACAACTTATCCTTTTTAAAAATGCTCTTAATTTCTTCCCAAGTTTTGGTGGCAAGTGCATCTAAAGTTTCGAGACTCTTTACGGTTTTGGTTTTTAAGGGGGGAGTTCCAGCAGTTCCCTGTGCGAATGCATAGGGTTGCATCCACATCAATAGCAATAATAGTATTCCAATTTTTTTCATGGATTATGGGAAGGTTGTTGGGGTTATAAGACGAAGTGCTTTTTGCATTTTTCTTGAAAGTCCCTCTTACGAGACTTAAAACTGGTACGCTTCAATAATTAAGTTTTTCAAATCAACTGTCTGCTTATGCAAATCTGTTACTTCTCTTATTTGGGTTTCGGTATTTCGTTTTAGGTAATAAAAGGTATTGTAAAACTGTTGCAGCTCCTTTTCTTGGTAGGTAAGCAAAGCAGGATTACCTTCTGGAGTCAAAATCTCAAAGGTATAAGCATCAGAATACCGGGTTGCTTTCTCAAATACCCGCGCATCAAAAATATGTTTATTTTCATCCTGAACCTTTTTAACATCTTCAAAATACCACTTGATCCGTTGTTCGTACCTTGTTTTGAAGTTATCGTAATTGGAAAGGGAATCAGCTACTACTTCCTTGGTAATGATGCTAAACAGCCCCGAGTTTTTTAGTTGGTCTAAGGAACGTGATGCCAAGGGAAACTCACTGGCATACACCGCAAGTTGTCTTCCAAACTGATACAATTTAGCCCCATGGGCCTCTACAGCTGGCTGATTGAAATAATAGGCTAGAGAGTCGGCTGCTATTTTTCGTCGGACTAAGGCATCTTGCTTTTGTCGAAGTAGGCCCTCATTCCGCTCTAAATCAGACACCATGGACTTCATCAACCGAAGTTCCAATCGCCCTTGCACATATTCTTCACGCAGATTTTCGGCAAAAAATCCAAGCGTTACTGCTGTAAAAAGGAGAAAAAATTCAACTAAATAATCTTTTAACCCTTTCTTAAGCGACCCTAAATAATTTTGACTGTTCTCCATAGCGTTGGTTTTTTTCTAAAAAATAAATTTAATTAAATTTTCTATCTGAATCTCTTCATTACCACCTCCCTTATTCAGCTATGAATCCAGAAAATTTAAAAAAAACGATACGAAATTATTTCTTGGAATTTCTAATGCTTTTTCTCGCTGTCAGCTTGGGATTTGTAGCGGAGAATTACCGAGAACAACAAGTAGAAGAACAAAATGAGCTGCATTACATGAAGTCCCTTTTACACGACCTCCACTCCGATACGCTGAGTTTATCCAACTCTCTCCCTTTTTTGGAAGAGCGAGTAGCTTCCATGGATTCTGTGTTCCGGTATTTTAAAGCGAATCCAGATGTAGAAAAAGTACCTGCCTCAGTACTTAAGCATTTAAAACGTGCTTCATGGGCTATATTAGGCAGACGAAATACCACCACTATTAGTCAATTAAAAAATGCTGGGGGACTTCGATTAATTAAAAATACGGTGGTAGCGGATTCAATTGCCGTATATGACCATCGCTGGACAAAAATAGAAGCGAGTTATGACCGCTACACAAAAAATCAAAACGACATCTATACCCTAGAAGAACAGATGCTCAATGCATTTGATGGCTTGGATGCGTACATCGCCAATGATGGGGTAGACAACCAAGACAATATTCCTAACTCGGGATATGTATGAATAGACCGAAAGTATCTCAATCAATACTTGAATTTGTTGGCAAGGGAACAAACCACTACCCGGCAAGATCTCCGCTCTTACAAAACATCATTACGGATTACAAAAAATTTAATTCGATTAATTGAGAAAGAATATAGGATTAAGCACTGAAATAAATTTCAAGCCAATCCCGCTGATTACTTCGACTGCACGTTGGTCAACCCAGGTTTTTGTACCGTGATTTGGCCAGCCCAAATGCACATGGTTTTGCTATTCTGCAGCATGGCAGGCTTACCTCCTATTTTCAGTTTTTTAGCCACTGGTGCCCAGGGCATAACTGGCAGCGGAATGCAACGACCAGGAACAAAAACGGGTACAGGACCAATCATCTTCCAATTCATGGGATTTAGCGGGGAAAGGCAATTTCCAAACGCTGGAATATTTAACATGGGAATAATATCCAATTGACCTGCGATCGACTTTACCTTGGCATTCATGACCCTAGCAATAGGAAGTACCATCATGTTTTTAGGACCAGCGCCAAAGGAGCATTTCAATTTGGCTCCCATACATACACATTTTGGCATACCTAAGTTTAATTAATACGTTGAGAAAAATCGTGAATTTGACAACATGAAATCCTTCAGCCGACAACGAAAGTTAAGTCCTGATTTTTTGAATTGCAAGGAAGCATGACCTTCAATTGTCGTTACAAAAAATCAATTAGGCATTATTCAACCCCAATCCCAAACCAAAGAGGGCCGCTACCGCTGCTAGGTGAATCAGCAGTACTCCCTTCTGCTAAAAAGGACGATCAACCCATTTTTGTTCGGGGTCAAAAGGGTCAAATGCCAAGGCAATCCCTTAGGAAGAAGCGGCAGTGAAGTAGACCCAAAAAAAACTTGATAGCCTCCCAAAGTAATTAAGCCAAGGCAGATAAATTTATTAAATGGTGTTTTCATTCACTTTTTGTAGAAAATTAGCATATCAAGCTCACTTTTTCAATGCCTTACTTCCAAAAACAATAAACCCCTCTTTTTAGGGGTTTATTGTTTACTGAGGGATTATTTATCCTTGGGCTTATCCCGCTGCATCTGCACCATATCTACTGGAGGTGGTGCAGTATCACCCAACAGGTGCGCTACAAAGTAATCTCCCATCTTCCAGAAGAAGTATTCAGTCATATCCCCATACCCATGCCGCTGTCCTGGAAGGAGCACCAATTCAAAGCGCTTTCCAGCCTTGATCAAAGCATTGGCCATACGGATCGTACCAGCAGGATGTACGTTGTTGTCTACATCCCCTGTACTGAGCATCAGATGTCCCTTCAGATTCTTCGCTAAATCTGGATTTTTCTCAATCTGATACACAAAGGTGGTGTCACCAGATGGTAGGATTCGCTCCTGCACCCCATGATGCTTCTCCGACCACCAGCGGTTGTAAATGTTGTTTTCGTGGTTTCCCGCAGAGGAAACCGCCACTTTAAAGACGTCTGGATACACCAGCATCGCCGCAGTGGACATAAATCCTCCTCCAGAATGTCCATGGATTCCTACCTT
>JACCEA010125072.1_pt1 | contig 10434 bp, 9 predicted proteins | sample 7449851 | NCBI WGS metagenome assembly JACCEA01 (sample SAMN15323453, study PRJNA562643) | freshwater metagenome | isolation source: river surface water | place: USA:Blue River Watershed | collected 2017-08-18 | reverse complement strand
TCGGCTTTTTGCCGGTTACTTGACATACGCGCGCCATACTACTTCTCCTGATACAGCATACCAAAATTCGAAAGACCGCATTTATACCATGAAAACGCGGCTTCTTTCAAGTTAATTCGAATATTTTAATGAATAGAATAATTTATTTAGTGTTTACCAGTGCTACCAAAGCCGCCTTCGCCGCGTTCACTCGCATCAAATTCATCTACCACGGTAAAGTTCGCTTGAACTACAGGCACAATCACTAATTGCGCCATACGTTCCATTGGATTCATGACAAAGGCCTCTTTGCTACGATTCCAGCACGAAACAAACAACTGACCTTGATAATCCGAGTCAATTAAGCCAACCAAATTACCCAATACAATCCCGTGTTTATGACCTAGGCCAGAGCGAGGCAAAATCATTGCCGCATAAGCTGGATTGGCTAGATGAATGGCCATACCAGTTGGAATCAAAGTTGTTTCCCCTGGTTGAATAGTAATTGCTGCTTCTAGACATGCACGTAAATCCAAGCCCGCTGAGCCAGTGGTGGCATACGCTGGCATTGATTCCTTTAAACGATCATCCAAGATTTTGAGTTCGACTTGTAAGCTCATGACGTTCACTTTCTTTATTAATTATTAATTATTAATCATTTTAGCAATGTGACTTAACAAGCCACGCGCCAGTTTTAATTTTGATGTTTTAGCTAAGACATGGCTGCCTGTATTGTCTAGAAGCGTTAAGGTGCTTTCATCAGCCCCTAGTGCTTCAGTCGCAATATTGGCGGCAATCAATGGGATATTTTTACGTTTGCGCTTCTGTTCTGCATATTCCAATAGGTTTTCACTCTCTGCAGCAAAGCCCACACAGAATGGAGGCTTAGGTAAAGCCGCTACCTTGGCTAAGATATCCTCGTTTGGAACAAGCTCAATATTGAGAGTGGAGTCACTTTTCTTAATTTTCTGATCGCTGGGGCTAGCTGGGCGATAGTCAGCCACAGCTGCGACGCCAATAAAAATGTCTTGGTTGTTCACATGCGCCATGACTGCATTGAGCATCTCTTGCGCGCTTTTGACCGAGATGGTTTTTGCGGCGGCGGGCGCTTGTAATGCAGTCGGACCGCTTACTAAAGTGACTTCAGCCCCCATTTCTAAGGCGGCCTCAGCAATGCTATAACCCATTTTTCCTGAACTAAAATTAGTAATCGCTCTAACGGGATCTATTTGTTCAATTGTTGGACCTGCAGTAATTAGCACACGTTTGCCAGCAAGCGGTAAGGGTTGTTGTTGGAATGTTGCTAATAAGTCAGCAAGCAAAGCCTCGGGCTCTAGCATTCTGCCCATACCGGTTTCGCCACATGCTTGTACGCCGCTATCTGGACCAAGTAAAGTCACGCCATCTGCAATCAATTGTTGAGCATTACGCTGAGTGGCAGGATGTTCCCACATTTGTTTATTCATGGCTGGCGTTACAAGCAGCGGACAGTCTCTAGCGAGGCAAAGTGTCGAGAGCAAGTCATCAGCCTTGCCTTGCACTAACTTTGCCATGAAATCTGCACTGGCTGGGGCAACTAAAATTGCATCAGCCTCTCTGCTAAGCTCAATGTGCGGCATGCCATTCGCGATGCCTGCATCCCACATTTGTGTATAAACTTGTTTGCCAGAAAGCGCTTGCATCGTGACTGGCGTAATGAATTGGCAAGCAGCTTCAGTCATCACTACTTGCACTGAAATGCCTTGCTTCACCAATAGACGTGTTAATTCGGCTGCTTTATAAGCAGCGATTCCGCCAGTAATGCCTAAGACTAAATGTTTGATTGATTGCATGCGTGCTTGGGTTTAGGTAATGTTCGAACTTGTCTCTTAATTAATGCTTAATTCATGTAATACGTTCATTTTAATATGAAATCGTGTTTTAAGACACAAAACCCTCACTTATGCTTTATTCAGTAAGGAGTAGCGATGGCAATTACCGACTGGCCGGCAGATGAACGCCCCCGTGAAAAGCTAATGCAAAAAGGTGTTCAATATTTATCGGATGCTGAGCTGCTTGCTATTTTTCTTAGGGTTGGTGTCACAGGTAAAACTGCGGTTGATTTGGCCCGAGATTTACTTACTCAATTTGGTAGTTTGAGTAATATTTTTAATGCTAGCGTCAAAGAAATTAATGCGGTACATGGCATGGGCGATAGTAAATATTGTCAGTTACAAGCGATTTTTGAGATGAGTCGTCGTGCCCTTGCGGAACAGATTAAACATCAAAACGCATTAAGCTCTCCAGAAAAAGTTAGTGATTACTTACGGTTGAAGTTGATTAGGCAAGAACGTGAAATTTTTGTCGTATTATTCCTTGATGCCCAGAATCGAGTGCAAGCACAAGAAACCTTATTTGAAGGCACTCTTACCCAAACGAGTGTCTATCCTCGCGAAGTGGTAAAACGTGCTTTGCATCATAATGCTGCTTCTGTCATTTTTGCGCATAATCATCCTTCTGGTATTGCAGAGCAAAGTCGTGCGGATGAGTTAATCACGCAAGCTTTAAAAAAGGCACTGGATTTAGTAGATATTCGGGTGCTTGATCATTTTATTGTGGCAGGACATCAGACCATGTCGTTTGCTGAACGCGGATTGTTGTAAACTCGATTTTTAAAACTATTTTGATTTAAAAGAATGATGAGTTGGTTGAATAATGGATAACGCAGTTTTATTAAATTTAGGTGTGGCGCTTGGGATTGGTTTGCTGATTGGTGCTGAGCGTGAGCGTAGTAAAAATAACGTGATAAACGGTACGGCTCAAAATGGTAATGGGCAAGGTGATAATGCCTTAGCTGGTATTCGTACTTTTTCGATTGCTTCTATATTAGGGGCGATTACCTCATGGATGAATTTCTGGTTGCTGTTTGCAACAGTTGTTTGTGTAGCGATATTTGCTGCAGTTGCGTTTTATGTTCGTCGTGATGATCGTTTGGGTTTAACCACAGAAGTTTCGCTCTTGTTTACTATCGTGCTGGGCGCGCTGTCTATGACTGCACCCATACTAGCGGCAGCACTTGCTGTATCTGCCGCCATTTTACTTTCAGCTAAAGAGCCTATTCATGGTTTTGTGTTGGGGGTGCTGACAAAAGAAGAGCTAAATGACTTTTTAATTTTAGCTGGTGCTACGCTGATTATTTTGCCGTTGATTCCAAACGCTTCTATTGGACCGTTTGATGCGATTAACCCGCGTAATTTATGGATCATTGTGATTTTGGTAATGGCGATAGGGGCTTTGGGTCATTTAGCTTTGCGTTTAATCGGTGCACGTATTGGTTTACCTTTAGTTGGTATGGCATCTGGATTTATTTCTAGCATAGCGACGATTAGTGCGATGGGCTATCGATCACGCGAAACTCCAAGCTTATCGGGCTCTGCAGTAGCCGGTGCTGTGTTGTCTAGTTTTTCTACAATATTGCAGATGACTTTAATTTTAGCTGCGATCAGCCAAGCGGCCTTGCATGCCTTAGCGATTCCTCTAATTTTTGGGGGTGTTGCCATTTTGGTATGTGGCGGGATTTTAACTTTGAATGCGATGAACCAGCCTGTTTCAGATTTAGGTAAGGTTACGCAGTCTTTTAGTGTAAAGACTGCATTTTATATGGCAGGTTTAATTGCATTAGTATTAGTTGTTTCGGCAGGTTTAAATCAATGGTTTGGTCAGGCTGGTTTAGTGATGGGCTCTGCATTAGTCGGCTTGGTTGATGCACACTCACCCGTTGTTTCAATTGCTTCTTTGGTCGCTAACAATCAGATTATATTGAATAATGCCGCATTGCCTATTTTAGCAGCCTTCTCTTTTAATGTTCTTTCCAAAGCGATTGTTGCATTTGCGAGTGGTGGTAAAACATTTGCCTTACAGGTAGTGCCTAGCTTAGTGATACAAGTGATTGCCGTATGGCTTGGCTGGTTAGTGTTTTAAGCCTTAATCAATATAAAAGTGAATAATGATGCAGAATAAATTAATTAAGAATTTGATATGGGGTTTGATTGCGCTTTTGGGTGCGAGCGCCGTTGGAGGCATCGCGCTTAATCGTGGAGAGAGCATTAATGCGCTTTGGTTTATCACGGCAGCGCTTTGTATTTATGCGATTGCATATCGATTTTATTCCGCTTGGTTAGCTGCTAAGGTTCTTGTGCTGGATGAAACGCGCGCAACCCCGGCCGAACGTTTAGAAAATGGACGTGATTTTATTCCAACCAATAAGTGGATTGTTTTCGGTCATCATTTTGCGGCTATTGCTGGACCTGGTCCCCTAGTTGGGCCAACGCTTGCTGCTCAATTTGGTTATTTGCCTGGCACGCTTTGGATCTTGTTTGGTGCAGTCTTGGGTGGCTGTGTACAAGATATGGTGACTTTGTTTATGTCTACTCGCCGCAATGGTCGTAGTTTGGGACAAATGGCGCGTGATGAAATTGGTCCTATTGGCGGTGCCGCTGCATTAATTGGTACCTTCGCAATTATGATTATTCTCATCGCTGTACTTGGGCTGGTGGTAGTGAATGCCATGAAGCATAGTCCTTGGGCAACTTCTACTGTGGCCGCGACGATTCCAATTGCCATGATTGTTGGTTTGTATATGCGCCATTTTAGAGTGGGCAAGGTGCTAGAGGCTTCAGCGCTAGGCGTAGCTTTATTACTCTTAGCTGTGGTCGCTGGTGGCTGGGTAGATCATAGCCCTTGGTTAAATGCGATTTTTGACCATGAAGGATTAACTCTTGCTTGGTGGGTGATTGCTTATGGGTTTGCTGCTGCCATTATGCCGGTCTGGCTATTGCTCGCGCCGCGCGATTACCTGTCTACTTTTATGAAGTTAGGTACTATCATTTTATTAACGCTTGCCATTTTTGCCTTGGACCCCGAAGTTAAAATGCCAGCTTTGACCCAGTTCGTCGATGGCACGGGCCCTATTTTTGGCGGTAAACTATTTCCGTTTGTCTTTATCACGATTGCTTGCGGTGCGATTTCTGGTTTCCATGCCCTTATTTCTTCAGGTACAACGCCTAAGCTACTGACTAATGAACGTGATATTCGTATGATTGGTTATGGCGGTATGTTGTTAGAGTCATTCGTTGCCATCATGGCTTTAATTGCCGCCACTGTTTTGGAGCCAGGCGTATTCTTTGCGATTAATAGTCCAGCAGGTGTGGTTGGTAAAGAAGCGGCAGATGCCGTAGCACTGATTTCATCTTGGGGTTTTCCTGTCACTGTTGAGCAAATGCAAACCTTAGCCACCCAAATGGGAGAGTCTACTTTATTCGCTCGTACGGGAGGCGCGCCTAGCTTGGCTGTGGGCATGGCGAGTATTTTTGGGAGCGCTTTTGGTAACGGCATGTTAGCAATGTGGTATCACTTTGCCATTATGTTTGAAGCGATTTTTATTCTTACCACCTTGGATGCAGGTACGCGGGTTGGACGTTTCATGTTGCAAGATATGCTGGGAAATATTTGGCCTAGGATGGCCGATACATCTTGGTGGCCCTCAGTGCTCATGACAAGCGCCGTGGTCGTTGCGGGCTGGGGATATTTTCTTTATATTGGCGTGATTGATCCTAATGGTGGCGTGAATATTCTTTGGCCTTTGTTTGGGATCGCAAATCAGATGCTAGCGGCAATCGCGTTGAGCGTGGGTACGGGTATTTTGATTAAATCGGGCAAGTTGAAGTTTGCTTGGGTTACAGGTGCGCCTTTAGCTTGGTTGGTGGTGATTACGAGTACGGCTGCTTTTGAGAAGCTGACGAGTGCTGATATTCGTGTTGGTTTTTTTGCAGCTGCGAACGATATGGCAACTAAATTAGCCGCTGGTGTTTTACCTCCAGAAAAGGCGGCGGTTGCCCCGCAACTTATTTTCAATCAGCATCTGGATGCTTGGCTAACTATATCCTTCGTTGTGTTGTTATGGGTGGTGGTGTTGGATATGCTACGTGTCTCAGTACAGTCATATTTTGGTAAGCCAGTATTGCCAAGCTCAGAAGTGCCTTATCAAGCGAGAGTGAATTAATCTCGTGAATTTATTTAAGCGGATCTGGTCTATCATTAGGCAGTTATCAGGTGATGACGCCTATGAACGTTATTTGCAGCATTATGCAGAGCATCACACTGATAGTAATGAGCCGCCTTTAACAAAAGCCGCTTTCTTTAAAGCTTGGCAAGATAAGAAATGGACCGGAATTAAACGATGTTGTTAAGCCCGCTTAATGAAGCAGATATTTCACGTGTGATTGAAATGGCTTGGGAAGATAGAACCCCATTTGAAGCGATTGAAGTGCAGTTTGGAATTGGTCAAGATGGCGTAATAAAACTCATGCGCGCAAATCTTAAAGCCAGTTCATTTAAGCTTTGGCGTGAGCGTACTCATGGTCAAACCACTAAACATGCCAAGCTTCGTAGCCCAGAAGTCACTAGGCACAAAGCCAGTCATCGCGTTAAGCAGTTTTAGATTGGTGGGCGATGGTAAACATCGCCAGTCCAATCACAATCATCGGTAAGCTTAGCCACTGTCCCATGCTCATGCCTAGACTTAGAATTCCCAAATTAGCATCAGGTTCGCGAGTAAATTCAGCTAAAAATCTAAAGCTACCGTAACCAATTAGGAATAATCCAGATACTGCACCTACAGGCCGTTTTTTGTTTGAATAGAGCCATAAAATCGCAAAAAGCAGAACACCTTCAAGTGCAAACTCATAAAGCTGTGACGGGTGACGAGCCAGAGTGTCGACATTAGGGAAGACCATGCCCCAGTCGGCATTGGTCGTTCTTCCCCACAACTCACCATTGATAAAGTTGCCCATGCGACCTGCGCCTAATCCAATTGGCACAAGTGGTGCTACAAAATCCATAATGCTCATCCATGTTTTTTGGTATTTTCGACCAAAAAATACCATGGCAAGTAATACTCCTAAGAAGCCGCCATGAAAGCTCATGCCGCCTTGCCATACTGCAAAAATCTCTAATGGATGTTGAATAAAATAAGCTGCTTGGTAAAACACGACATAACCAAGACGACCGCCTAAGATGACCCCTAAGGCTCCAAAGAACATAGCATCATCAACCATTTCTGGTTCCCAACCTCGCCATACTTGCTTGCTAGCACGCCATTTACCTAACCATAGAAAAGCCATAAAGCCAATGAGGTACATCAGGCCATACCAATGAATGCCAAAGTTGCCGAGGTGAATAGCGATGGGGTCAAAACTAGGATGAGTAAAAGTCATGGGGAATAACAATCTAAAAAATTAATGCGGTAAGCTACATTTTACATCTAAGGTGAATCTGTAGGTGTCGAGAATCGAAAACCTTGCTTAGATTAAGGCCATATAACTGATGCCGTTTGTGGCGCTGTAGTTTAAAATTACATTTTTGATTTTTGTTGGATGCTGTCATGCCTGTATATCGTTCACGTACTACCACTCACGGCCGCAATATGGCGGGCGCACGCGCACTTTGGCGCGCGACTGGGATGAAAGACGGTGATTTTGATAAACCGATTATTGCGATTGCAAACTCTTTCACACAATTTGTGCCTGGCCACGTGCATTTAAAAGACATGGGGCAATTAGTTGCGCGCGAGATTGAAAAAGCGGGCGGTGTGGCTAAAGAATTTAATACGATTGCTGTCGATGATGGTATCGCGATGGGTCACAGTGGCATGCTTTACAGCTTACCTAGTCGTGATTTGATTGCCGACAGTGTTGAATATATGGTGAATGCACACTGCGCTGATGCATTAGTTTGTATTTCCAATTGTGACAAAATTACGCCAGGTATGCTGATGGCGGCGTTGCGCTTAAATATTCCAGTGGTCTTCGTTTCAGGTGGGCCAATGGAGGCAGGTAAAGTCAATTGGCAGGGAACAGTTCATAAACTAGATTTAGTTGATGCAATGGTTGCAGCAGCTGATGACAATGTGTCGGATGCTGAGTCTGAAGAAATTGAGCGCTCAGCTTGTCCAACTTGTGGTTCTTGCTCAGGCATGTTTACTGCTAATTCTATGAATTGCTTAACCGAGGCGCTTGGTTTGAGTTTGCCGGGTAATGGCTCTACATTGGCAACACACTCTGCACGAAAACAACTCTTTTTGAATGCTGGTCGTTTAATTGTCGATTTGGCTAAGCGTTATTATGAGCAAGACGATGAAACTGTATTGCCACGTTCGATTGCAAACTTTAAAGCTTTTGAAAACGCAGTTTGTTTAGATGTTGCAATGGGCGGATCAACGAATACGGTTTTACATTTGCTAGCAGCGGCGCATGAAGCCGGTGTGGATTTTACGATGAAAGACATTGATAGGCTTTCACGCATAGTGCCTTGCGTCTGCAAAGTGGCGCCAGCCACTGCTAAATACCACATGGAGGATGTTCATCGTGCAGGTGGTGTGATGGGTATTTTGGGTGAGTTGGATCGCGCAGGTGTGATCCATCGTGATACGCCAGTCGTTCATGCCCCAACAATGGGCGATGCACTGGATCAGTGGGATGTAATGAACCCTGGTCATGAAGATGCTAAGAAACTTTATTTAGCTGCGCCAGGTGGGATTGCTACCACCATCGCATTTAGCCAATCGATGCTTTGGCCAGCCTTAGACACCGACCGTGCTGAGGGTTGTATTCGTGATAAGGCCCATGCTTATTCACAAGATGGGGGTTTAGCTGTTTTATACGGCAATATTGCCGTTGATGGATGCATCGTGAAAACGGCAGGGGTTGATGACAGTATCCTTAAGTTCACAGGCCGTGCGCGTATTTTTGAATCACAAGATGATGCAGTTGCTGGCATTTTGGAAGATAAAATTGTTGCTGGTGATGTGGTAGTCATTCGTTACGAGGGCCCTCGTGGTGGACCTGGTATGCAAGAAATGCTCTACCCAACTTCTTATCTAAAATCCAAAGGATTAGGTAAGGAGTGTGCGTTATTAACTGATGGTCGATTCTCTGGTGGTACATCTGGCTTAAGTATCGGACATGCTTCACCAGAAGCTGCTGAAGGTGGTGCGATTGGCTTGGTCGAAGAAGGCGATACGATTGAAATTGATATTCCAAACCGTACGATTAATTTAAAAGTGGATGATGCAACTTTAGCCAAACGTCGAACCGCGATGGAAGCAAAAGGGGCAAAAGCTTGGAAGCCTGTGAGTCGTGAGCGAGTTGTTTCACCTGCACTTCGAGCTTATGCCGCGATGACGACATCAGCATCTAAGGGTGCGGTGCGTGATGTAACCCTTATTGAGAATAAATAAGTTAATTTATGATTCACTTACAATTAGCTAAAAACAAGGTGGGTATTAGTGCTGGTGTGACCCAATATGAAGATGAACATGGTCTTCAGTTTTTATCAGTAGAAAATAGTCACACAACAGCGACCATTGCTTTGCAGGGCGCGCATGTCATGCATTGGCAACCAAAGTCTGCGACGCAGCCGGTATTGTGGTTGTCTAGCAATGCACGTTACACCGAAGGTCGTTCAATACGTGGAGGCATCCCAATTTGCTGGCCTTGGTTTGGCGCACATCCAACGGATAGTAGCTATTGCCCTCACGGTTTCGCACGTGTCATTCCTTGGAAAGTATTACAAACAAGTATTTTGGCAAATGGTGCAACTCGCTTGTTACTGGAAATGACGCATACGGATGTCACTAAAAAACAATTGTCTTATGACTATCGTTTTGTTTTGGCAATCACTGTGGGGCAGACCTTACGCTTGGAAATGATGACGACTAATTTAGCTAGTCATCCATTCATGATAGGTGAAGCTTTCCATACTTATTTCAATATTAGCGATGTAGATCATATTGAGATCACTGGTTTAGAAAACTTAATGTTTTCAGACAAAGTGGCTGGCTATCAACGTAATGTGCAACATGGCCCCATTAAATTTAATGGGGAGTTTGATCGCGTCTATTTAAATAGTCGTCGTGATTGTGTGATTCATGATGCTGGCTATGAACGTAAAATCCGGGTAACTAAGTCTTGTAGCCATACGACAATTATCTGGACGCCTTGGGGCGATAAAGCCAGTCAGATGGGTGATATGGGTGCAGAAAATGAATGGCGAAAAATGATTTGTTTGGAATCCGCCAATGCCATGGAAAATAGCGTGACGATTTACCCGAATGAAACCCATACGATGGTCACAGAATATAGTTTAGAAGCTCTGAACAAGTAGGCAAATGAGTTGTCAACCAAGTGTTGGATTTATACGTTGAATAATTACTTGGATTTGATACATATCAAGTTCGAGTGAAAAGCTAAAAAAATCTTTCAAAAGCGTCAAAATATTGAGTATCATTGCAGTTGGCAGTAGTTAACGTTTTATATGTAGTATTGTTTAAGGAGATGTCATGAAAGCATTATTATTATCAGTTGCTGCTGCATCGTTGTTGTTAGCTGGTCAAGCTAACGCTGATGACGGCGCAAAAGC